>Ga0265298_10000806_pt1 | contig 46263 bp, 49 predicted proteins | sample AusTroGonzalo_MG_3_FD_193486 | JGI IMG/M metagenome (GOLD analysis project Ga0265298, IMG submission 193486) | Bovine rumen microbial communities from tropical cattle in Woodstock, Queensland, Australia - Gonzalo_01 | ecosystem: Host-associated > Mammals > Digestive system > Stomach > Rumen ...
GACCTCATAACTTCGTATACATCAAGCACTTACTCACTTCCATCAAGAATGTTAATCCAATCATTGTTTCAGTTGGGACATCCTAAGTTATCAAAGACAGATTTCTTTGCTCGACAATCTAAATATAACTTATCTCTTTATGTTTGGCAAACACTTTTAAAATTATTTTGGCGACCTTACCCACGCCCTAAAGGGCGTGAGCTTGCGGTCGCCTTTTTGTCAAAGTCGCTCATTTGGATTTCCTCGCTGCTGTAGGTGGTATCATAAAAGGTTCATCGGCAACGGACACAAATTCGTTAAGGGCTTTGTCACCCCGAAGTGCCCGCAGGTTTTGGTAGGCAAACTCCGAGCGAAGCAAGTTGGCGACCGCCCCCAACTTGGAACCGTGTTCAAAATGCTTGTATGTCCCCGCATAGATATAGAGTTCCTTCAAGGGTTCTAGGTCGCGTTGAAACACAATGGCATCTTTGCCCTTGCTGGGATTGAGATTGTAATAAGGGTCTCGGTGAATCATCAAATAACCGTGGCACCCTGCACAAGTCCACCCATCCTCACCGTTATAATCCTCACACCCATAGGGGGCAAAGGCGATGCGGTATTCGTCCCTGTTCATCCAAACAGTATAGAAGGAAGCAAGAATAAACAGCATATCGCCATCGTTCAATCCGAAGTTAGGGACATAGGGACTAAAAGCCCGCTTGAAGCCCGGGCACCACCCGAAGGCTTCCCCAAGAGTGACAGGCTTCAATGCGTAAATCCCAAGGAACTCCAAGGCGGTATTGAGGTTAATCGGGAAATCTGCCTTCGCCATAGAGGTGATGTAGCCCGCTTTCTTCGGCTCTGCATAGGCATCGGGGTCCATACTACCCGCAATCCTAATGAGGCAGGCTGCGGTCTGTTCGGACATCCCCAAGCCCTTGAGGATTTCAAAGTCTTTCTTCTGCTGCTTGTTCATTGCAACTCCTTACCGTCAATCCCAAGACCCTACAAAGTCGTAAAGGTCGCAAGTTTTCCAATCGGCAAATCCTGTAGCCATAGTTTATCTCCTATACAATTTTTACCATATTCCAATTTAGTCGGGAGTTCCTACGGATAAGGGCATACTGCTTCTTGCCAACCAGGGCAAGCAGTGATTCGGCAGAATGAACAGGCTGTGTCCATATCCCCTTTTTCTTGGAACAGAACACCAACAAAGGGTAAACAGGTATATTACCGAAATCCCTATTATGGTCATCGTAGAACATAAGGGCGAACAGCAGATTGTTTATGCCCAAGCCACCCACGACACTCACGCTCATACTCTTGGCTCTCATATTAGTTATCGGGCGACCGAAAGCATAGGGCATTCCCTTGATAAACGGAATCCACTGATGGTATGCCCCCTCGTCATCCCAATAGGCAAGCGTGTCGCCAATGACCTTGACATCCTTACGCCAATAGGTCTTACAGGTCGCCAAGTTCTCCCTGTGTTCAATCTTGTCGGCAAGCCACTTACGGATTTTTCTTAACATCATTCTACCTCAAAAGTTATCAGATTCTTCCGTGTCTTTCTTTCTCTGTCGCCAATACCTGCCGTAGAGCCATTCGTTTGGCAACGCAACGAACCCGATAATTAGTCCGATACACACGACAGCGAAGCCTACCCAAAAGATAGGGACACCCCACTTGTGTATCAATTTATCCACGGCTTCGTCAAGCCCGACACCGTTCAAGAACTTTGCGTCGTTCAAACTATGGTTATCTATGTTGGCATACACCGTGCCCGTGTAGGACAGGCTGCGTCCGTAATAGACGTATCGCTGCTTGTTTGAAAAGAAGCCACGGGACGGCAAGTTAATTGTCGTGATATAGTTTTCCCCAGGCAGTTCGGGGAACGCCCCGTAATAGAAATTCCTACCCAGGAAATTGACCTGGTTGACCGCAAAACGTTTGCGTCCAATGTCGTCCCAGGTCCAATACGTTTCAGTATGGCAACTGCGGTTCTTACCCTCACCCGAACATACCGTCCTGTGGTGCTTGCGGTATTCTTCAAGAGAGCGGGTTAGGGTCATATAGTGACCGATGCCCTCGTCTGTCACAAAGCCTATGGCACTCACAGTCCCATACGCAAAGGTGTGCCCTGCGTTGGTCTTGAATGCGTAATTAAATTGTGTGCTATCCGCAACCTTAATCGCTTGGTAATACTTCACATTAGCGTCATCCTCGCAACTTTGGATGGAGCCTGCGATACCCAAGCCGATAATGATGGCGAACAGGAAGAACACGATTGACACGAAGATTTCACGCTTCGTCACTTCCACTTCGGGACCGCTGTTGTATGAATAAGGGTAAGACATAGGTTAGTCCTTCAATAAGCCCGTCGGAGCGTCAACGGGGGCATTTTCAAACTTCAAGTAACCGTAGTCCTTGGCTTCATAACCGACCCAATCCAAGAACAAGCGGGTCGGGAAACTCTTGACATATCGCTTGTAATCCTTGACACCCGCATTGTAGTAGGTGCGATGGCTGTCAATGCGATTTTCGGTCATCGCAAGTTCACTCATATATCGGTCGTAGTTCTCAATGCTTCGCAACTGCGGGTATCTTTCCACGACACCCTTCAAGTAAAGGGATGCGTTCACATTGCCATCACCTTCCTTCGGGGTGCGGGCAGCGGACAACTGCACAAGCACTTCGGCTTCGTGCTTGTCGTATGACTTGACCGCTTCGGCAAGGTTGCGGAGCAAACCATTTCTGCGGTTGTATTCAGCGTTGAGGTCGCTTTCTGCACTTTCAACAATCTGTTCCTTGGCGATTGCGGAGTTCTGCGAACTCTGCACACCGAAGACACAGGCGAGAGCGATTGCACCGAGAGCGATGACAACTGCGAGAATAATGAAGGCTATCTTTTTCATTTGTTTGTTTTCCTTTTTGGTTGTTGGTTATTTGATTTTCTGTTTAGGGTTGTCACAGGGGAGCGGGCAGTACAGGCAACCCTTATTCTTCCTGTAGAAGCAGCACCAAGTCGGGAAGATGACAGATGGCGGGGCACCCGCTATACAGGCTTTGAACACATCAGCATATTCTTCAAGAGTGAACTTCAACTTGCTATTGAGCATATCCCGAATCACTACATCCAAGTCATCCACAGAACCTTCGTTGGTAATAAGAACATCCTTGTCTGTAATCGGGCTGTCGTATTGCAGGGCATCCCGCTCCTTAATTTGTTCCTCGGTAAGACAGCTGCGTTTCTTGACACGGGCGATTCTCACATCCTCGTCACATTGGACTACAATCTTGCCTGCGTAGTCATCCAACTGCGAGAAGACCTTAACGCAGAAGGGTGTTTCGGCTGCTTCCACAAAGATAGGACCCTTCATCTTTTTCGCAGTGTCATACAGGAAGTCGTCAAATTGTGCCCATACGAACCGTTCAAAATCCTGTCGCTTCAAGGTGTTCTGCGGTTTGAAAAAGTTATTCCGCAGATATTCCAAATTTACGGTCAAGTCTTCGTTAAGGGAATCCTTGCCGAACAACTTGAGATACATTATAATCGCATCTTCTCTAGTCATCAGTGCCTTGGCGAAATCGTCCAAACTAACAACATAGAAGCCCCTCTGCTTCAAGAGACAGGACATGGTAGATTTACCGCTCCCGATGCGACCTGTAATAAGAAAAATTCTAGCCATTATAGATTGTCCTCAATAATCTTGTTTGAAACATCCTCAAGTTGCTTCTCGGCTTCCACCGCCTGTATGCGTTCATCTGTGACCACGGCATCGTCAAACCTGTCCAAATGGAGCATCGCCTTCTTCAAGGCTTCGGCAGGGAAGTTGGAAATCATTTCGCCCAATACGGGCTTCGGCTTGTTATCGTCCACGATTATTTATCCTTATACTTATTTTGACATACTCCCACATTTCTGTGGGATTCTAGCAAGCACCCGAAATCGGGTGCTGTTTGCTAAAGGCAGATGCCCCTACCTCTAAAGCCGTGGGCTTTCAGTTAAGCGTAAGCAAACCTGTGTGCCCTAAACATAAGCGGACCCCCTAAACCATCACAGGGATGCTATTACGGAGTAATGCCAATTCTGCGTTCACCTGTTCGGTAGTAAGGACCCGATACTTCCCCCTAGAAGCACTCACGCAAGTGCTGTGTAGGTCCGAACGCTTGACACGGGTGTGATACCACTGACCGCCCTTTGAGTGTGTAGCAATCTGCAAATAATCCGTATAGAAGAATTTGTATTCCTTCCCGTTGCGAACGTGGAAATTCACCTTGTAATAACTGTAATCATACAGATTACGGATTTTTACCCAACACCCCGAATAGTCTTCATAGTGGACTTCTGCACAGGGCGACTTGCTTAATTTTCTAGTCATAGACAATCCTTGATTAAGCGGTGTAGCATAGCGGTTGCCGTCACGCTTAATCGTGATGCCTTCGGGAACTACGACGTTGTGTCTTCTCATTGGAATATCCTCGGTTTCGGGTGGTTGGTTGTCTTTACGTCCTAAATATAACAAAATACCTATCGACTGTCAATAGGTATTCTAAAAAATTTTTAATTTTTTTGTTATTCCCCGTGGGCGTTCTTGAAATCGGTATAGACCGTGGGCAGCTTTACACGGACCCGCTCCAACAGGTCTGTGTGAAGTTTGGCGATTTCACGCAGGGTGTCATATTCCCATTTCGGGACTGTCACCATATCGGAATCTTCGTGAGTGCTTACAGGGTATTTCTTATGACGGCTCACTTACTGACTTCCCCCTGCGGTGCGTCCGCTTGAAAACCTACGAACTTCCAGGTGTTCGCACAGGCAAGTGAGAACGTCAAGTGGTTTTCATCGGTCGGGACAAACACACCGCAATCCACGAACAGAACCATCAAGGCAAGCAGTTGGTCGGGATGTTCGGACAGGGGGCTGTGCAAGCAGAAATAGTCTGCGGTCACATTGCCGTTCAAGGCTTCATAAGCCGTAGCAAGGAATCGGGTGGAGTTATCCACGGCAATGAGCAGAGCCGTTTCGGTCGGGAAAGCATCCTTGAACATCGGGGCGTACTTCTTCGCCTTTTCGGTGATGTTGGCTTCATACTTCAAGTCGGCAGAAGCAGGGGTGACTTTCGGGGCAGATTTCTTCTTTGTCATATGAGGTTTCCTCGGTTGAAATGGTAGGGGGTGTTTCTCAAAAAGAAGGATTATGTTTACGAAGTTATGACGACTCTCGTACTTTAAAAAAAGAGAAACACCCCCCAAGGATTATATAGCAGGTAGGCTAATCTTTAGCCAACTCGCAGAACAGGATTTCGCCCGACTTCATTCGCTGCATCTTTTCATTCAGCGTGGTCGGGTTCGGGTTAAGGAACAACTGGAAGGATTCACCGAACTTAATGTCCATCGTGAATCGCCTGCCGATGCTCTTTAACTTATCCCTGCTAAAGTTCTTAAATTCGTCAAAGGACACTTCGGGGTGTTCCTTGGCATACTTCCTGTACAGGGGCTTCAACTTCGCAGTGACTTCGGCATCCACGGCATCCTTGTCCTTGAAGGAAGTGAAGAACATCTGCTTGGGGTCGTTCAAAATCATCTTCCTAGAAGAATCGGAGTTTACCTTGTCCCCCTTGGCATTATAGTAATTCGGGTTGCCTTCCGGCTCCGTAATCAGCACAGAGTTTTGGATGTACTTACCGCAGAGGTCAAGGAGGAAATCCTTGAAGGGTGCAAAGTCCGTAAACTCCTTGGACTGCGTGCTATAGGGGAACACGATGAAAGACGGTTCATAATCGTCTTCCACACCGTCATCGCCCACATAACCGCCATACACAGGCAGGTAGCGGTAGCCCGACTTCTTCAAATCGGCAATGAGTTCCTTGGTCTTGCGTTCATTGTAATCGGCATCCCTGTCGGAGCGGTTGGCGGTAATGATACCGAAACCGTGCTGACCGTGACGCTTGAACAGGGTGCTAGTGTTCATCTTCTCAAGCAACATCGGAGAATGTCCGTTAGACAGAATGCCATAGTAGCGTTCCATCACCCCGCCTTCGGAGATGTAGTGCCGCTCGTGGACTCGGATGGTTAAACGACTCATAGGTAGTTTACTCCTTTAAAAGTTTAGGGTGCTTCCCGCTTAACAAGAGGTACGCTCCACCAAATAGGACACATCGGGAAGCACCCTGTTTCTACAAATATAATATCTCTGGTGTGCATAAACTGTGCGTAATGGGACTATACACATTACATGCACAACCTCCGTTGCCACGGAATATAACAAAATACCTATTGTATGTCAATAGGTATTCTAAAAATAAAATGTTACATTTTGCTTACACGCAATAGTAGATGGCTACTACATTGTCATTTTTGTCGTAGTGCTTCTCGGCAGCGACTATCACCTTCTTGTCATAGGTGAGTTGGCTCATTACCGTGGAGCCTAGTTCCAAGTCCTGCGAGTAGGTGAACACCTGCATATCGTTGAACAACTTGGAAATCTCATTGCAGTTGTTCACGACATTTTCCATAGCGGTTTGGTCTAGGTTCGTGAATTGTCCGAAGGGCAGAACTACCTGTGCATCATCGGGGTAAGCACCTGTAACAAGGCTTTCCCATCCGATGTAGCCTGCAAGGGGAGAGCGACCGTACAGACGACGGAAGGGTACCTTGACCACCACAGGCTTCTGCTTGTAGAGTTCGGAGTAATAGACTACCTTCTGCTGCTCAAAGTCCACAAAGGCGGTCTTCGGGGACATATTAGACAACAGGATAGCCAACTGTCCATTGTTCAAGAACAGGTTCAACAGAGTGGTCGGGAGTTTGGGTCCGTTCTCCAATCCCAAGCCCTTTAGGATTTCTGCGATTTCTGCGGACTCAACGGACATCGGCTTGGTTGCCAACCACTTGGATTGACTCTCATGCATCGCAGAAATCTTCACCTGCGTTTTCTGCCCTGCGTTCATAAACACTTCGCTACCGACCATCTTGTATTCGGACTTCACCTCCCCGACCGCCAAGGAGAACTTCGGGGAATCCGAATAGGAATCCATCGGCACACTAAACTCAATAAAGGTATAGCCCGACAAAGCCTTGCGGACAATCACTTCATCTATGTTTCCAAGGTCACAAGCAAGCATTATATCTTAAAATCCTTCAATTCGTTCAATTCGGTCGCAATCCAAGTTCGGTTCAATACACCGACCATCCCACCACGGGCGAGCCTGTGCGGGGTATCTATACCGCTGAAAATCAAATCCCACTTGAAGTATTGGTCTCTAGGGCACATCTTGTCGGGACGGTATTTCGTCTTCAAGGTAGCCTGTTCAACCGTGTCCAATACAGGCTTCGGATTGATGCTACTATTGCTTTCCAAAAATCGGCTAATGCTATGAGTCTCTAACATAATCTACCCCCCTATGTCATCTGCGAGGTGGTGAGCAAAGAACCGTACATATTCTTCACGGTCAAGTTCACCTTCATTTCGGTAGGATAAACGGCGTTTCCCGAAGTGGAATCCACCACAAAAGCCCGCTCTGTGAGTTGGGCATCTACAAGGACACCCCTAACACTTTGAGAGGCTACAGCCCCCTCTATGAGCAATTCTACAGGGTGCCCTGCGGTCGCCCACTTTGCGACCATACCGCTATTCATATTCGCACCCATAGCCTCAATGGCCGCCCCGATGTCTGCACCGAGGCTACCAATCTTGGAGAGGGTCGGGTGCTTCTTCTCGTTAAGAGCCTGTCGGGTCTCAAGGCGAGCCAAGGCATCCGCATAGGACTCGTAATCGTTGAACACATTAGCGGACAACTTCTGCGATTGCAGGGTCACATTCTGCATAGCGGAGGTCATCATCGCCATACCCGCAGCATCCATAGGGTCTTCATTGAAAAGTGCGTCTTCACCATCCTTCGCAGGAATGTAGGTCAAGATGGAGATTCCCGCAGACTCCATAGAAGATTTCGTCTGCTTCCATCCCTGTGATACAAACTCCTGTCGGATAGCCTTCTTGCAACTCTGCCAATCTCGGAAATCCGTAAAATACATCGTACCCGATAGACTAATGGACAAGTCAAGTTTGTCGCTATCCCAAGCAACTCCGGGCAGGGGTCTTGCAAGTTTGGCGTTCGGGTCATTGCCGTTCGCATTGGTTCCCAAACTTTGAATCAAGGTAAGGAACTTCTCAACGGCACCTGTGCCCTCCTTGCTATGGTAGTTCGGAAAATCGTGAGAGTCCAAGGACACATAATCATCGGCATAGATATAGAAGGGTCCATACCGATAGCAGTTCAATCGGGCGAGCCTTCTGTATTCCAAGCATTGAATTTCGTTTCCATTAGCCATATCTAAATTCCCTTACACATTCCAAGGAGCCATAGCGGGGTTCGCAACCATAATCGGAGTAGTGCCCGGAGTCTTGGCAGCAGCCATAACAGAGTCACGCATAGCTTGGTTCTGTTCCGCTTGCTTGTTCCAATCGGCAACTTGATATTGGTTGGGTGCGGGAGCCTGTGCTGCCCTTGCCTGTTCGGTAATCGCAGCAGCCTCGGACGGAGTAGTGAGAGCGGTTTCCCTTCTCGTCACCGATACAGAACCTATGCCATTCCTGCGGGCAGAAGTAGTATCTATCACAGAAGTGCCATAGCCTGTAATCGCCTGCTTGCGTCTTTGGTTCGCCTCAAATTGAGCATCCGCTTCGGCTTGATACCCGGGCAACAATTCATTCTTGCGAGCAGCGGTTTTCGTGTCCATATTGGTGGTTCCGGGCATCACATTGATTAAGGCGTTAATCGCCTGTAGCAATCCTGCAAAGCCTTCCATCAATGCGGTAACGGTCAAGGGCATTATGAGTTTGGTCATATCCATAAGTGCCCCCGCCCCATCGCTAATGAGCGGAACCATCCTATCAAACGACATCAAGGCATTTGCGACAAATGCCCAAGGACCGAGGAACTTCAATGCCGAACCAGCAAGGGAACCCAACTTGCCGACAATGCCTCCGAGAGCCTTGGCGATGTCACCACCTGCCACAAAACCGCCCTTGCTCCCGAAGGGTCCCGTAGATGCGGGTCGGGTGATTTCTGCCTGCGGTGCCCTTTGGCGAGTAACACCATTCGGGCGGGTACTCTGTACAGACGCCTTCTCAAACCTTGCGTTCTTCGGAGCAGACTTGGCTTCGGGAGTCTTCGGGGTTTCCACCTGTGGCGATGGCGATGCGGTCTCGGCTGTAGGAGCCTTGACCTCAGCAGGCTTGGACACCTCGGCTTTCGGAGTGGTAGCCATATCCACAGAACTTTCAATCCCGCTCCTAGTAAGGACAGGGACTTCTGCAGGAGGAGCCGACTTTGTGCGTATCGCAGTCGCAATTTCCTTGACCGCCTGTTCCATCTTGGGTACGGCAAACTTCGCCTTGCCCGAAATTAACTGCTTCTCAATGGCGGTTCCTTCGCCCGCCAAAGCCTTGACCTGTTGTGCCCTGTCCGCATACAACTTGGCTGCGGAGCCGGGGTCGGAAATACCATTCTTGGCAGCACGAATAGCAAAGCCCTCGGAAATGTCGTCCTTCTTGGTATTAAGGATTTTATCTGCCAATGCCTTGCTATTGTTCGCAATGTCGTTCTGTCGCTTTACGGCAGCATCCGAAAGTTCGTTCTGCTTCTTGGTTTCCTCGTCAAACTTGTCCTTGACTTCAAGAGCCTTGGGTGCTTCCTTCTTCTCGGCAACATATCTCTGCCAACCGCTTACAAGGAACTTGGAGAAGGGGTCTTGACCCTTGTTAGCCAAACCACCGATAGCCGATTCAATCGTGCCATACTTGTCCTTGACGGCAAAGTTCGCCTCGGCACGGCGGGCTTCAATGCCACGCAATGCGAGAGTGCGTTCCTTCTCAATGACTTCTATACGGCGTTTGGCGATGTCTTCTGCGGTTTTCTTCTGCACCGCAGCCTTCTTCTCCTCAATGGCTATGGTAGCCTCAAGAGTCTTCTTGTGCTCCCTATAGACCAACTGTTGCATACGGAAGGCTTTAAGTTGTTCCTCGGTAACTTGGGGAACAAGCCTGTCTGCCATCGTCATCATCCGCTTATTACGGTCGGCTTCAATCTTGTCCTCTGCGACCTTGGCTTGCAGGAGGTTTCGGATTGTCTGTTGGACATCCTGTGCCTCCCCTATCTTGCGAGCAGCCATATTCGCAGCCACTTGGTCTTCTACGGCAATATGCAACTTGTTAATGGCAGATGCCACTTGGTCCATACCCGCAATAGTCTTACCAAGCACAGAAGCGATAGGGGAGGACTCCGAAGCCCTCTCTCGCTGTGTCTTCAAGCCTGCCATAAGTTCTTGCAAAGTCGCCATAGTGTCTTACCTCTCAAATATCAAATCTATATAGAAATATAAACAACTATATGGATGTGCCTACAAAAGAACATAGTGCTATGCAAGAAAATCCGCTATTTGAATCACGGGTTGTTCTTTTGGCGAGTCATCATCCTTGAATACTTGTCGGCTAGGCTGTTTGCTTCCGTTACTCATATCCTAGCCATACTCAAAGCCAACGGCCTGCTATGCTAAATATACATTATTTGGCTATAAACCACAATAGTTCTCTACAAAACCTACCTCATAGGTTTTTTCTTCTGTGCTTGTTTCTTTTCTTTCTCAAGCATTTCCTCACGGGCACGAAGAAAATCTTCAACCTCTGCCACAGATTTGGTCATATCTACATCAAAGCCTAAAATTAGCCTTATATCGGCTAGACGCTTCCTTGTCAAAAAAGGGTGTATATTGAGTGACCTCCACGGCACTCAACGCCACACTATACTTCTTCTTGCACTTCGGGCATTCAAACTCTGCCGAGGTGTCATCAAGGAAATATGCCTTGATTGTCTCAAGCATAAAGTTCAAGAGACCGAAATCGTCTACCGCCAAAATCTTTTCTCGGATTCCTTCGGAACTGCCGTCCACACGCAGGACATAAGGAGCGATAATGTCCACATACTTCGCAGTGTCAAAATCTTCAAGGGTAGTGTCCTGTGTGAGATTCAACTTGCTAATCATTTCATCCCACGCTTCCAAGGTCGGGTAGCCGAGTTCCCATCTGCCGTTGTCAATGGTAAGCGGGTAAGGGTCGTCTTCTGCGAGACTCGGAACAGGCGGGAAATCCTGCATCCTAATTTCCCTTTGGTGCTTGTCCTTGCAATGCGGGCAGGTCAAGTTAAGAGTCCAAGTCATCTTCGGGTATGCGTGGAAGGACAACATAGCAAGCAGATACTTGACATCCACAGGGACAAGTTTGCTTGCATCAATTTCGTTGTCCACAAGCACCTGCAAGAGTTTTGCGACTTCTACCAACTTGGGCTTAGGACCCAAATCAATAGCCTGCTGCAAGTTCATCGCCTTCATCTTGAAGGACTTGAACGGATAGGGTTTGAAGTTGGAGGGTAGAGCGGTTACAGGAATTATCATCGGATTACCTCGGTTGAGTTAGATTGCCCTCAAGGTGAGTTTCACATTGAGGATGTTCGCATCCTTGTAGGACACAGATTCGGGTGGTTCGTAATTCGCAAGATAGCACTTGACCTGTGTAGGGTTATCTGCGTGACCCCACATAAGTGTGATGGGCAACCGTTCATCAATGTAGCCCGGGTGGACGGTAGCCGTATAAAGTTCACGCAAGAACAATTCTTGTTTATTAGTCACAAAGGCTTCAACAGTAAATTCGGGGGTCTTCAATTCCCCATCGGATATGACAAATGGGCGAAGCCCGCCAACATCGGAAATAACCAACTTGTTCAAGTCGTCAAAACCACGGGGAAACAAGCACTCTGCATCATAGTGAGCGGTGTCAAGGAAGGTAGTGTCAATCGCGGATTGGACGGTTAGTCCATTTTTTTCGTCAAAGGCCATGACATAAATATACATTATTTGGGCTATTTACGAGACACCTCGCATACAAAAAAAACCGCCCATAGGGATATGAGCGGTCAATCTTTCAAGCACTACCGCAATTAGGTGTTACCGTCACCGATTGTCCAACCGTGGCAACGAATGTCAAGTTGAACAGAACCGATTTCGGCAGCATCGGAGGTATAGTTCGGGGACTGCACCTTATTGAACTGCACACCCTTGAGGTGGTAGATGATAGCATCGCCCGGGTCGCCATCCTTGTTAGAGTTGCCAAGAGCGGTGAGGGTAATACCATCAAAGGTGTATTCCTTCTTCTCATTGATGTTGCGGTGTTCAAAGTAGCCCGCAGTATTGTTCATCACATTCACGAGAGCCTTGAAAATACGGTGGTCCATATTTTCGTAAATGTCAATCGGGAGCGATTCAATAAAGCGGTCTTGCCAAGCAGCCTGCGAAATATGGATGCCCTTGATAGTCGCTTCTGCATACTCGGTTTCAGTTTCAAACTGAAAGTCCGAGTGGCAGGCAAACGACATCTGCAAGCGGGGGTCATTTTCTACATCACCCATAAGTTCCTTCAACTTGTTACACTTGCTAAAATCAATTCGCCAGTTAGACGAGACCGCATAGTTGTACTCGTTGAAGTTGCTACCAAGCAGTTCACCAATTTTAATGTTCTGTGGCATATGTTAAGCCTCCTGTGCCAAGCTAACAGCCAAGGTTTGAGTCTGGCTATAAGCGGTGATGTAAACATCCACAAAGCGGGCGACACCCTTGAAGCGAACGGCATAGTCGAAGCGGAGAACTTCATCACCGATTACGTTCTTGTCCGCAGACACGATACCCTCTTCAATGTAATTGCGGTCAATAAAGTTTTGGTTCAACTGATTAAGAACTGCGAGACCACGCTTCACCGTGGACTGGTCATTGTATTCAGCAACGAATGCCTTCATTGCGTCATAAATGGCGAACTTCATCCAAATAAACGAGATAATGCAATGTTCATCGGACAAAGAAGTGTCGGTCAACTGCGATGTGCGTTCTTCCCAAATAAAGTAACCACCATCTTCAATGACAGGGTTAATCTTGAATTGGCGAGCAAGCATATTGCGTTCGGGTCCGCTAAACTGTTGAGAAAGTTCCAAGCAGTGAATCTGCCCATAATTGTAACCGAACGGGGGGCGAGCTTCAATGCCATCGTTGTAATGGCTATTGAGCAAGTCTGCAACCAAGCAAGCCATCGTGACTGCGGTACGTTTGCCTGCGAGAGTACGGTAAGCATACTGACAGTAGTCCGCAATGAAACGGTTGCCGTGGCGTCCTGTAAGGTTAGCGAACACATCAAATGCAGCAGCACGACCGATGTTGGAGATACCGAGCGTGGATTCATCAGCTGCCGTAATAGCCGACAGGTAATCGGCGGGATTCATCACATCACCAAGGTTCGGGGTAGCCAGGCAACGCCAACGGGTAAGGTTATCACCAAGCAAAACTTGAAGCGCCTGCGAGTAAGCGTAGGACTTGTTCTGCATAGGGATGTCGTTAGCCTTAATTGTACCCTCAAAGTAATGAAGCTTCGTTGTCAAGTCGTCCTTAGTGTACTTAATAGTGTAGTCCCCAAAGACTTCACTAGACTTCGGAACGAGATACTTAGAACCACCCATTACAGCGTCCATCTGCATAGAGACATAGTTGGCATCGAAATCATCATAGGACATAGACACCACGTAGTCGTTAACGCAATAAGCACGGTAATACGAAGCCCAATACTCATTCTGCTCACCCATAAACATATAGGTATTGCGGTTTTTTAGGTAAAGGTTCGTGCTAATATTAAATTTAGCCGTATAGCCTTCGCGGTCTGTATTCTTCACAACAGTCACGCTACCACACGGGAAACTATAGAAGCCAGGGGTGACTTCACGACCAACATTCGGGTCTTTAGCAATCGGGAGGTCCGCAGTTACCGTAAGCGAAATGGAAAGACCAAAGCAGTTGAGTTCCTGTGGTCCACCATCCTTACCCGAATACAAATAATACACACCGTATGTATCATCAGCATCGGAACCCGAACCCACAGAAGTTTCACCCGAGCCATAAAGCATAGATACGTCCCAATAATCGTCGGGGTGTTCTGTTTCAGCTGCTTCCTCTTTAGAAGGCTTGATAACATGTTCGCCATCTGCATAGGTAGCACCCTTAATGGCATCTGCAAACTTGTTAAACATACCCCAATCGCTCAAAGCGGAGTAGTCAAACTCCTGCATGCGATAAACACAGCCGTTCACAAACGCAGTAACATTTACAGGATGTCCACCCGCAGAACCAGCGTCGCTGCCCGCAGCAGTTCCAACCAAGAAGCCGTCCAACTTAAAATCGCCCGTTGCAGAAATAAGATTGGAAATATCGGGGTTAAACGCTAATTCTGCGGTAACATCTTCGTCGATATGATTGGCACCATTAAAATCAAACAACTGTACACGGACGGAACGACCTTCCTTTGCGTAGGCAGACTGCGTTAGGGGTTCACTCATACGCACCACTACATTCTTGCTATCCTTAGAGCAGTAGGCACCTTCACCCTTAAAATACAGTATGGCCTCGTTAGATTCAACGGGAGAAGCAATCGCAGAAGCGGGGAACATTTCTTTTACAACAAGCTCGTTGCGGCCACCCTTTTTCTCCACAGTAAACTTCATAGCCCCAAACGGAGTGTCCGACGGGAGCATCGTCGGGTCCTTTGCGCGGACAAGTACCTGTGGGACTTTGCGTTGTGCGAGGAGATAGGCTTCCATCGCAGCGAGACCATGACGCTCCATACTCGGAGTACCAAAGGTCTTCACAAAGTCGTCTTCGCTGGAAATCAAGGTTGGCGTATTACAAAGTCCTCTGTCGGATTCAATGGCACCCGCAGAGCGGAAACCAATAGCGACAGCAGACCTTTGCGACTTGTCTATGAGGTAAACACCTACACCTGCGGAATCGTTAATCGGCATATTACTTCTCCTTGTTATACATATTTTTGGCAACGATGGAATCCATATCAATCGCCTTTTCGGGGGCACGGTTCATAACGGATTCGTGCATTCTGTCAAGCATAGCCATTTCATCTGTCACGATTGCTTGGTGCTTTTCCGAAACCTTTTCGGGAGCGTACTTGCGGGCGAAACCTTCTGCCATTTCTGCACCCATAAACTTCGTTGCGACCTTCTTGGCTTCGTTCACATCTTCCTGCAAGAGCGACTTGAAAAGTACTGCAACCTTACCCTTGTTATTACCGACAAAGGATTCACCCTTGAAGCGGTATTGAGAAGCGACACTTTCGCAGGGTTCCGCTTCTTCCATAGCAGCACACCATTCATCGTCTTCGCAAGAATCAGAGGTCTTGCATAAAGCGTTATCAATGATGCAGTTCACCGCGGAAATGAGGAACGAACGGAGTTCTTCAAGTTCGTATTCGGTCGGGTATTCGGGGATGTTAAGGGCGAGGTCGCCTGTTTCATCGTTGTAACCACCATCAATGGTGTCCGCTCCGTAATACGGTGCAGGTACAAATTCCTGTGTCGGTTTGACAAGTTCTGCGGAACCACGAACAAGCAACTGTCCGTTTTCATTGGCGATAGTCACACCTGTTCCTTCAAGGGCTTCATTAGCCAAGGCGACAACAGAATCAAGTTCAATCGGGAAACCGTCTTCATCCACAGTCGACTCAAGTTCTTCTTCCTTCTTGAGATTGGACTTGGTGGACTTGTTCAAATTAGCAATGTAATCATCGGCCTCCTTGTCATCCTTGACCTGCTTGACCTTATTGCCATTGTTGTCCACGACATACTTCTTGCCGTCCATATCCACGCAGGCATAAGCGGTCTTGCCGTCGCTATAGACAGATTCAGCCTTCACAGGGTCAAATTCAACAGAGACATTGTAGGTGGCGTTGTAACCGTTGGAAATCGGTGTCATACGGACAGATTCAATGACAGGCGAGGAAGCCTTAATTTTGTCCATAAGGCGTGTGACAACACCCGCACCACCCGTTACGGATTCGGTAAATGAGAAACGACCACTTTTGAATTGGTCAATGTGGAACGCTTCACCGATGCCGTGACCAAAAGTAGCCTTAATCCCATTAGAGAGGTCAGCCCAAAATTTAGTCTTTGCGTTTTCAGTGAAATTCATTTTAGGAACTCCTAGTTTAGTACATACTTCTAAAAATATAAATAAAAAATCCCGCTGCAAAAACAGTGGGATTGTGTTTATTGAAAAATGCCCCCGCCTAATTTATTTTATACAAAATAAATATAACAAATTACCTAGTTATATAACAAATTATCAAGTAATATAACAAGATACCTAACAATATAAATAAAACAAAAAACCGCAGGGTTTATTCCTGCGGTTTGAATTTCAAAGAAACTCTTTGTTAGACTTCCAACATTATGAAGGGTTTCTCTTGAAATCTGCATATGGTTGCCTCCGATAAAAAATTACTCCTGGTGAACTACGCACAGCCTGAAGGCTGCGCGCTTCGCGTTAGCCCCGTAGAGGCGCCCGCGCCTTGGACCGCCGTTCCGGCGGCGAGAATTCTATTGCCTTCGGCAAGGATGTTGATAGCGGCGTTGAAGTCCCTATCGTGGGAAGTGCCGCAATGCGGGCACTTCCACTCCCGAACATTCAAGTCTTTAACAGCTTCATTTCTGTAACCGCAGCCGTGGCAAATTTGGGAGGAGGGGAACCATCGTCCGACACGGACGATGGTTCTTCCATACCATTCAGCCTTGTACTTCAGCATGCTCAGGAACATTCCCCAACCGGCATCGTGCTCGGACTTGGCAAGGTCGCCTTCGGCGACCTGCCTTACATCCAGGTCCTCGACCGCAATCGTTTGGTTCTCGCGAATGAGTCGGGTAGACAGCTTGTGGAGGAAATCCTTGCGTTGGCTAGCAATATGCTCGTGTAAGCGGGCGATGCGCTTGCGCAGCGCCTCGCGACGAGATGACTTGCTCGTTTTCTTTGAAAAAGCTTTCTGGAGGACCGCGAGGCGGTCCTCGGCCTGTTTCATATAGCGCGGGTTGGCGACGGCTTCGCCGTAGCTCGTCACGCAGAAGTCCTTTATTCCGATGTCGATTCCTACGGTATAGTCGGATTTTGGAAGCGCCTTCGGCGCTTCCTCCTCGACCAGTATCGAGGCATAGTATTTTCCGGACCGTGACCGTGTAACGGTCACATGCCGGATAACCTTATCGGACCAGTTGATTTCGGCATAGTTCTTGAACGGGACGAAGCCTACCTTCGGTAGGCGGAGTCTCCCGTCAACTATGCGGATGTTATCGTTGACTACATAGCTTGTGTATGAGTCACGGTCGCGATGCTTGGCCTTGAACTTCGGAAAGCCGATTCCTTCGGCTTTCCGCTCGAAGAAGTTCTTGAACGCGAGATTCAGGTGCAGCTTTTCAGAGCAAAGCGCCTGCGCATCGACTTCCCGCAGGAACGGGAAGTCGTCGTAGAAATCGGTCGGCTTGGACTTACCGGCATTGCCGGTAAGTTCGTAATACTTCTGGCGGGCCTCGAGCATACAGTTATATACCTTACGGCAGCAACCGAAAGTCTTGCTGAGCAAGACTTTCTGCTTCTCATTCGGGTATAACCTCACATTGTAAGCTCGCTGAAACATATCTTTTGCTATATTTATAATATATCAAATATAGTTTATAATGAGCCGCCTGTCATATTCCACCCTAAAGGGTGGAATGTTTCTCGGCGGTCTTTTCTAAATATAACTATTTCCGCTCGGAATAGCGTTTACTCGCCCGCCTAAAATACTCGGCAAACTCCTCGTCCACTTCTGCGAACTTCTTTGCCACTGCATAAGGAACTCGGATTAGCACATCCTGTGAATTGCACTCAATGTGACACATCATCTTCGGGATTTCGTTAGACATTCTTATTCCCCTTGATAGCAAAACCTGTCATCTTGACAGGGGCGTATTCATAATCCATTCCAAGTTTCTTGAACATTTCGCCTAATCCCATCTTGTTCATAAAGGTGTCATACATCTTCGGGGCAACCTGCTTCACAGCAGGCAGGCGGTTATCCTTATGAGCAAGCGGAATCGGACAGAACATACACCCTGTCCTAGCCTCGCCTGTTGTACGCAACTTGCCATCTATACCCCGCACAATAGAACCGTATGCAGAAGCAATAGGGATGCGTTCCTGCACAAGATATTCAAGGATGTCCTGTTCCGTCCAAAAGGACAGGGGCTTACTCTTTTCCTTACCCTGTTCAAAAGAATTGCAACCTGTTTTCAACCAAGCATCCCGCCTGCGGGTGCTTTCAGTCGCTCGGATTCCTACATAGGGTCTCAACCCACTCTCCTTTTCAAACTTGAGCATCGGACCTTCTTTCAAGTAGTAACAGCACAAATGCGATATAGGGACATCCACATCCAAGAGCCATTTCCAATGGGCGTAGTTGGCTTTCTTGTAGTCACTAGGGGTTCCATCCTTATGGCACCCATTCAAGTATTGGAGAGCGTAATTAGCCCCGCCACGGGCATCCTTGATAATCTTGGCGACCATCTTGCTAGGAAAGACAAGCCCATCCTCCTTGAGAACCCTGCCGAATGTCTTCAAAGGTGGCAACACCTTGACATTATCGGTGGCACTCACCAATTTTCGCACACTAGGCAGGTCTATGCCTGTATTGCCATAAACGGCTAGAGTATCGGGGTAAATGGAGCGAACAAGGTGCAAGAGAGCCGAACTATCCTTACCACCACTAAATGCCACATACACCTTGCCGTCCAAGCGGTCATAGAAATCTGCGATACGCTGCTTTGTTATTTCCACCTTAAACGGCAGGGGTAAAGATTGCAATTCTTTAAGTTCTTCTAGGGTCACGGAGTTACAGCCTCTCTACCCCATTGTTCATCAAGGTCGGGGTGTTCCTTGCGGAACTTCACCAAAGCCTTATGGATTTCCCAATCTATGTTCAATCCTTCCTTTTCGCACTTCGGCTTCAGTTTGTTATAGAGTTCTTTTACTTTTTCTTCTAGGGTCATTTTATTAGCCTCGTTTATTCGGGCGTGGCTGTCTATTTATAATATAGCACCATACTCTATGAACTACCCACCCACTGAAGATAGATGGGATTTCTTGCCGAATTTATTTAAAAAGTTGCCGAGGAACACTCGGCAACTCTAGCAACCAATTCCCTAGCGAACACTAAAATTCTGTGGGTTCGCCCATTTCCGCAGGATTCGGAGCAGCATTCGGGTTTTCTTCTTCTCCACCTTCGGGTTCTTCTTCTCCACCGCCTGCGGGAGAGTATTCACGCTCCACTTGGTCAATCATAGAATCTTTGTCTTCTTCGGAGCCGATGTCATCACCGCCTTCGGTAGAACCGCCTTCTTCATCATTGACAATCTGCGTAATCGCATCCGCAAGGATTCCGATGACATTCATATTGTCTTCGTTCTTGTGATACGACAGAGCATTCTTCAAAGTCACACAGGCTTCGCCCATCTGCTTGAAGGATTCAACCGCATTCTTGACCGCATCTTCGGCGTAGATAACTTCATCATCAAATTCGCCTGCAAGGGCAGAATCCTTGACAAGATTATCGCAGCAGGTAAGCACAGCCTTGGTAAGAACTTCAAACTTCTTGCCGAGGGTCACACGCTTCTTTGCGGTGTAGGATTCCACAACAATGCCCACGATGGCAAAGGTTTCTTCCACTTCACCGAAGGTGTCGGCAGATTCAAGGGCATCGTCTTCCAAGCCAAAGAACAGGGAAGTGAAGGAATCCCACAGGGAGGAAATCTTGTCCTTGAGGACAGACACAACCTGCTTGAGTTTGTCAAGCAAGCCTTCGGACACAAGCGATTCACCCGCCTTCGGGAGCGAAGCAATCGCATCCTTGGAGAGCGTAGAAATGTTGGTGCGAATAATCTGTGTCGGAGTGGAGGCTTCGTCCACAATCTTTTCAATGAGGTCACGCAGTTCCTTGAACTGCTTCGGGTCAATGACCGCTTCTTCAAGTTTCGGAGCCGAAGCAAGCATAGCGTTCATTCGTGCAAGGACAGGGGCAAGGCTGTTCTTTGCGAACTTGTCCTTAACACCATAGGTAGCCTTGGTCACGGTCACAAGTTGAACAACGTTGTCGGCATCCATAAGACCATCGGAAATGCTATCCTTAACGGTCTGTGCATCCACTTCAATAGCCCTGTTTGCGTTGTCCAACCAAGCGGTCACAACCTTGTCACCACGGGTGGCATAACGGCTATCAAGGACGGTAAGCAACTGCATCACATCGGGGATGTTCGCATAGTCGGAGTACACAACCTTGAGGGCTTCCTTGAGGGCTTCTTCAATGTCGGATGCAGCCTTGACTTCGGGGGACTTATTGAATGCGATGGCATCCTTGATTCCCTTGACAGACTGCTGCTTGAGCATATCCACATTCTTGGAGAACTCTTGAAGTTTCTTGATGGATGCCTGCAAGTCTTCCTTGGACTGCTTGAGGTCTTCTGCCTTCGCCTTCAAGTGCTTGCGGTGTTCTTCAAGGACATCCAAGACTTCACCGAAATTGCGGAGTTTGGACAAATCCTTGATGGGGGTCATACCCGCTCCGAACTTGGAACCTTCGGACATTTTGCCGAACTTGCGGGGCAAGCACTTGGATTCGTTCATATGATTCTTAATAGTCATCTTGGACATAACCATTACTCCTTAATGAATCTTAACATCGTCATTCTTACCAATGCGGAGGTTTTCCGTGCGGATGTAATACGGTTCCGATGCACCCGCCATAGTTGCATCCACATACATATACATTTCGTCAAAGATGGCGTCGCCTTCGCCTGTTTCCATATCGTAATGACCATCTTCTGCCATTTCCTTTTCAGTCTCGGCAGTGTCTAACAAGAGGTCTGTCCACCCACGCTTTTCCGCAGTGGCTACGGCTTCTTCAAGGGCACCTTCGGCATCAATGTCACTGGCTTCAACATAAATGTCCGTAGTAGTATAGCCACTGCCCGACCAAAGACTGACTTCGGTAGGATAGAACATAGCCTCCGAAGGATAATAGGACACAACACTGTAAGAGTTTCCATCGGCAATGTTCACAGAATACGGATAGTCGCCATCGGGCATATAGCCGTTTTCACCCTCAATTTCCTTGGACGTGAACAAGTCACCATCTACGAACAACTGCATAAGTTGGCGAGCCTTGCGGGTAATTTCGGAGGAGGCTTCGGAATCTTCAATGATGATAGCGTCCTTCTCTCTGTCATAGCCAAGAGGCAGTTCCTTGCCGTCCACTACAATGAAAGATTGCTCGCCCTCAAGAACATCAAGAGCAGCGTCAATCGGGTCTTCGACATCGGGGTAAAGTTCCGACAGGTCATCGGAGGTAAAATAAACTTTTTGATTACTAGGTTCTAACATAAAGCCTCACTTTTGAACTACTTACGGTCTAAAGAACCGTAAGATTCCCTAACTTACATAAGTATTGCTACTTATGATGGTTTCGGGCATTCTCGGTTTTGAAGTCGAGCATTTTTATGGACTTTGGTGATTCTCTCCCTAACGTCCTTCCCATGACGGGGTTCTTGTGGGCGATTTATCTCATGGGCTAAAGACCTGTGAGTTTTTCGCCTACTATAATATAACTAAATTGCCACCAATAAGGAAAAGACACCCCCGATTAAGAGGGTGTCTAATGCCATATTTAGAGAATTACAAGATAGTTTCCGCTCTCGTGCTTGTAGGCGTTCACATCGCCGTCGTCAATGGCTGCTTCAATACATTCTGCCTTGCTCTTGGATTCGTCCTTATACTTGTCGCTCAAGCATTCATCATAGACATAATCTGCATCGCCCCAAGAAGTGTACTGGAACAGATTGTCGAAGAACTCGCAAGCTTCACCATCGAGTTCGCCAAATTCGGAATAGTATTCCCAAAGAGCATCCTTATAATCGCCACTGGCATCAAGATATGCGGCAGCGTCAAGAAGACGCATAAAGGTGTTGTAGTCAATGTTCATTTTAATCGTGCCACTAACACCTTCGGACTTCTTGGATTCGGTTGCCTTGCCATCCTTGCCATCCTTCTTGTCATCGTCCTTGCCACCCTTGCAGGCTTCCGGCTTCTTGGATTCATCGGGTTCAACCTTCCAAAAGCCGAAGCAGGCTCCGTCACCATCGGACGCACCGAAGCAATATCCGTCGGGTGCAATACTGTTAAGTGCGTCTGTAAGTTCGTCCACAAGCATAGACTTCGTTTCGTCGTCCACGTCATCCCAGGACTGAATTTCAAGGATTTCGGGATTGTCCTTCAAAAACTTGGCATGAGCGGTTTCGTCATGCTTCAAGGCATTAAGGAACTTCGGAATAAGGTCTTCGGGCTTCAAGGTTCCGTCCGACACAACCTTATCTTTCAAGGCTTCAATACTGGCTTCGCTCTTCTTGGAGAGAGATTCCTTCTTCTTGTTCATAGAACATTTGAATTTGTTCATAGTCTACCTTCCTTTATTGTAAATTCTTGTTAGACAAAGTAGAACAGATTGCTGCTTCTTGCAGTAATGACATACTTGTTACCATCCTTGTCACGAAGCAAAGCACCGTTCATACCGTAGGTGCCACGACTTACACCGATGGTCTCAATGCCCTTCTTGCGGAGAGCCTTGGCTTCTTCATCGGAAATCGTGGTGATGTCCTCGGCTTGACCGAAGCGGACCATATCCTTCAATTCCTTCTGCTTGAGAGTAAGGCTTTCGGACTTCTTGGCTTCGCCTTGGTTAAGATTATACTTTCTCCAAGTATCTACAAAACGAGCAGCAGCATCTTTAGTAGAATCGCACCCATCAGTATGATTGGAAGTTCTATCCTTCACGTAGATAGTTCCATCATTGCCTATTGTAGCAGCAACCCCATTAGCAACCAAAGTATCGTTGCCCTGTTCCTTACAGGGCACTCCACCCTTACGAACAAGTTCCTGCAAACAGTCTAATATGTAGGGTAACACATCCACGGCTTCGGTCCAATTACCATCGTGCATATCTTGTCGCACACTGTATTCTTTCGCATACAATTTAAGATATTCGGCAAGAACTTCGGGGTTCTTGGAAGCAGCATACACACCTGTGGTTGCACCCAAATCCTTGGAGTGAATCCGAACAAACCCACCGAGGCTATCACGATTATTCAAGTAAAGGTCATCCAAAAAATCGTGGGCATCCAGTTCACTGCTATCACCCTTGGTGTTTAGATGAAGCAGGGCACTCGTTTCCTTACCACCATCTTCGGACTTCTTACCGCCAACTTTCTTCAATGCGTCAAGAACTTCGCCAACAGAATTGAACTTCGTTGCATCGGGGTCATTCGGGTCGCCCTTATCAAAGATGCCGCCAATAACCTCAATAGATTCAAGGTATTCGCCACTGCTATCTTCATTCAGCGTAAAGCCATACTTAACACCGTCTTTAGTCGCAGTGAAGCGAGTCCTGTACGGATAAATCATACCGTTGCGGACATTAGACGACGGTACAAACCCAAGAGATTCAAGACCATCCATCAGCGTGTCGTAATCGTCCACCGCCCGTTCACCGTCTTCTTTGGATTCGGACTTGTTGCATTCGGGCAGATAGCCGCCTTGGAATGTCTTGGAACTTGCGTAATACCACTTGCCATCCTTGTCGCCATAATAAGTCTGTCCTACAAGGTTGCCATTGATGTCCATAGCATACCCGCCCTTGTGGAGCCATTGCTTGCTACGGATTTCATCGTATTGGTCACGGGTGGTAATTTCGGTAGCACCCAAAATCTTCATCTTGTTAATGAGGTCGGCACGGGAACGATACCTGCGGTCGCCAAGTTTCTTCGGGGGCAGACCTTCGGACTTCTTAGATTCTACCGCAGAAATACCCCACTTGACATCGCTAACGTCCTTCGTAGAGGGATTGAAAGTTATGTGCAACATGTAGGTTTTTCCGTCATACTTTTTCTTGAAGTTGTCACGAACAATGTCGTCACCGTATTCAACAGAATTTTCAAAATCCCATCCATCGTCTACAACCGACTGCCTGTCATACTTGTCTGCCGTGACCGCATCGGCATAAGCCTGCAAGTCACTTTCCAAAGAAGCACCCGCAGCCTTCTTTTTAATTTCGTCAAAGTAGTCAAAGACTTCTTCGCCAAGACCGTCCATATCGGTGCTTTGGAACTCATAGGAACCCCCCACACCAACGCCCTTGTCGCCAGGGTAGCGGTACACCACATCAAAGCCGACAGGATGTCTGCCTTCAAAGTCGTTCACATAAATCTTTGCACGAATGCCTTCGTTTTCCTTGGAAGTGATTATGATACAATCGCATTCGTACTCGCTGTCGTAGCCCTGTTTCATATCAAACTTGCTCTTGTCCCAAGCGGGTTCAAGAGAGTCCCATACTTCCTGCAAGTATTCGTCAAGGTCACGACCTTCGGTCTTCTTTTGGATAGCCATAATCTTTATCCTCTGTTAAAATGTCGGAATGAAATACGGGAGAACATCGCCTTTGAAGTTCCCTTCCCACAATGCTTCGTCACGGTCTTCACCTTCCCCATACATCGCAAGGAGATAGGACAGGTAGTTGTAAGAAGACGGCTTTTCTGTTTCTTCTGCCATAGGAAAAATTCCTCTACAAAAATCACGTATCAAACAATATAATAAAAACTTATTCAGTATGGACAGATACTATACAAAAAAATGCCCCTGTCGTGTGACAAGGGCATTCTGCTTAAAGGTTTAAGCCTTATTAGCCGTTGGAGCCACTGCTGCTGCCATTAGACGGAGTATTCGTAAAGAAGATATTCGCGTCGGCAACCGGGCCAGCTTCCTTAGTGATAACAATACGCTGAACAAATTCAGCGACCACAGGCTCAATAGCCTTCCAGGAAGCGATTGCACGCTGCTGCTGGAACGGATTGTCGGCAACCTGCATAGTGTCGGTGAGGAACACAGGCATATAGGTAGCGCAGACAACCGGAGCTTCAAACGGAGAGTTATCGGAACTGTAAGCACAGATAACTTCGTTCGGAGCCACAATAGCATTAGAACGAATAACAGTGATGCCTTCGTTTTCAAGGGTACCGTACACGTGCGGACCAACAAGATTGGTCTGCGGGGCAAGACGGAATCCCGGAAGGGAGGCGATGTACTGACAAGCAACGTAGCCAGCGACAATTTTGTTTGCGTGGCCCTTACCTGCACGGCTACCGATGGCGGCAGAAGCAGCCTGGATAGTGTAGAGGAAGGACTGACGGTGTTCAAATTCGCTAATGCCAACAGGCTTGTTGATGCTCCAAGTAATCGGCTTCCACTTGTTTGCACACTTGACATAGGCAGCAAGAATCTTTTCGGATTCTGCCATTGCCATATGGCCCGTAAGGTCGGCAAGAACTTCATCACTTGCAGCCTTACCGAAACGCTTATTGAACTGGAAGGACTTGAAGGTGCCCATCATTTCCTTGAGTCCGATGATTTCAGCAGAAACCACCTTGGAATCAAGGGCATATTCGATAGCCGGGACATCAGGGGCCTTTTCAAAGTCAATATCGTAGGTCACGCCACCCTGGTAGCCTTCCGGGATGGAAAGTACAATGTCACCACCGTCCTGAGAAGCAGTAACAGCCACCTTGCCATAGAAGGTCGGGAGTTGGCCAGGACCATCACAGACACCGACTACGTCTTCGACGTTGCCGTTAATGTCAACAAGACGGGCGTTCACAGGCATATTCCAACGAAGGTTGCCGACACCGTACTTGATTCGGGCTTCGCCACCGGCAGCAACGACGAACTGGCGTTCGCTCATATAACTGGTCGGAGAAGCCTGCCAACCCTTGAGGGCGTTGAAGGTGATGGCATCAAAGTTCTTGGCAGCGAGAGTCTTGGCTTCCAAGTTGCCTTCGCCACTTTCGGCCGGACGAGGACGAGTATCAAGCCACTTCTTCCAAGCACCTGCAAAGGTCGTGTCACCTTCAAACTTACCATCAGCATCCATCCAACGGTCTTCCGGGAGGGACGGCAAACCGTTCTGTGCGGTGAGCGGGTAGCCGTGCGTGAAGGTCTTCTTAAAGTAAATGAGGCCCTGCGATTCTTCAAGAGTCTGCACACTTGCCAACTGCGGAGCGATGGAGAGTGCGTAGGTTGCGGAAATGAGGTCAAGAGCGACACGCGGGAGAACACCGAGGCTAGAAGCCGAGGAATTTTCGCTCACGTAACTTTCGTACTTCTTGTAGTTGTCCATCTGCTGACCGAGGTTGTAACGAGCGGTAGCAGAGAGGGTGCCCTTGAAGGACGGGGATTTAGCAAGAGCTTCAAACTGCTTGCTGTAACGAGCGTCGTAGGATTCTACGAGGCGGTTGAATTTCTGATTAGACATTTCTTCAACGGAAGTCTTCATAATGTCTTCTCCTTATGGTTAGGCTTTCTTGCCGATTTTGGAACGGAACTTCGCACGGGCTTCATTGCAAGCCTTCTTACGGGCTTCTGCAACAGATTCCTTGGATTCGGACTTCTTTGCAGCACGGCGGGCTTCAAGTCGCTTGCGGAATGCTTCTGCACGAGCCTCATTGCGGGCGGGAGCAGCAGTCTTCGGGGCAGAACGACGGGCTTCAAGACGCTTGCGAAAAGCCTCACGGCGAGCAGCCTTTCGGGATTCTTCAGCATCCTTGGTTTCTTCACTACCTTCAATAGAAGCGGAACCAAGAACTTCTTCTTCTTCCACGTCTTCCTTGGAGTTAGTAAGAACTGCGACGGTCACAGAGTTTTCGTTTTCGGGGTCGGGGGAAACGACAACCTGGATGTCCTTGTCTTTGTCTGCGAACACGACGTCGGATTCTTTAGCGTCCAACTTAACGTCGCCAACTTCAACGACATTGTCGTCTTCATGAAGTTTCTTTTCTGCACGCTTGGCTTCGAGACGCTTGCGGAAAGCAAGGGTACGAGCCTCGTTGCTAGCAGACATAGTGCGTTTGTTATTAACCATAATAAATGGTCTCCTTGTTAGGGTTTTGTTTCTAGTAAAGCAGGAAAAATCCCATGCTCTCCTACAAGGGTTAATTTGTGCGTAATGCACGAATCGGCAGGAAATATGCCCACCCTTTGACCAAGGAATATAATAAAAAATTATTATGGTTTTTAAGTTATAGCCGAAAAAATGTCAAATAATGTCAAATATAACAAAATACCTAAACGTATGTTGTAGGTATTTTGTTAGATAAACTAGATAAAGTGTTATATAGCTAAGACGTGGCCTAAATCAGCCGCCTGCCATGTATGCCATCAAAAGGCAGTATACTACCAAGTTCAATATACCTAGGACTATAAGCCAGCGCATGATGAACTACCCACCCACTAAAGATAGACGGGATTTCTTGCCGAATTTATTTAAATAAAATTGTTGACCCACACGTGATGGCCCCATCCCGTAAGGCTCACAGTGGTATCGTTATCCAAATCTATTGCCAGCTGTGCCTGGTCCACGTATTCAAAGTTGTAGAGCCTCTCCGGGGCAGGGGGATACACCGGGGTAGACTGCATCAACGGCAGAATGCCGTTTGTTTGAATCAAATAGAAAGCGGTACTCCCATTCTCCATCATTTTCGTAGCACGGGCAGCCTGGCTGCACACACATTCTTCAACCGGGTAACCTATCGCCTTCTGGGCACACTTAACATTGTACCGTATCGGGTAATTCGGAAACCCAATGGAACCATCGACAAGAAGCATAAACCACGACACAGCGCTTACATATGCACACGGAGAGCCTACGGGGTCGCTTGAGTCATAGGGGCGGTTGGCACTTGGAGAACTTGCCACGTTTGTGCGACGGTCACCCTCCGAGGAAGTTTCGTACGACACCATAAATCCCGTGTGCGATACATTGTGCAACGCAGGGTAGTTGCTATCATAATACTCATAGGGAATAAGGATATTACCTACATAGTCACAATACCCATTGGTGGTCACAGTACCGCTAGAATTTTTGGTCACTGAGGGAACATAATGAATATTTGGAGAAAAGTGCAAGGAGGATAGAACTTCAACGCGATTTTCGCCAGCAATGGGAGCATTTTTAGGGTTGCCTGGAGCAGTGATGGATGGCTGATAATAATATCGGCCAGCAGGATTCACTACTTCTGTAGACGAACTACCGCTTCTGTACGAGTAATATTTAATAGTGCCACTTGGCAAGTTTTCACTGACAGTGGCATACCGCAGGAGGCCGTCACTATCCATGAACACATTGCCAAGTACATTAGTTGGGAGACTCACCCCGTCGCCATACACTATCATACGTGCCCTCCGTTAACAAAAATACACAGTATTCAACTCGCCTCCATACGCGCCGAACACAAAGGTCTTTCCGTTGACCTTACCATTGATATTGACACTTAACGTGTTAGTGCTACGTGAGTAAACCATGCGTGTAGGCGTAGAGCTCTTGTCGATACGGACATAACGGCTGGAATCAAGCAACGGAACATGTAGAATGTCGGGGGCCTCAGAGGGTATGCTCGAAAGAGCTTTGGGCTCAAGCATGGTGGCCCACCCATCAATGTTAGAGCCAATGCAATTGTCCTGCGCGCGGTAAGACAACTTTTTATAAACCGAGGCATCCTTATACACGACGCCATCCGCATCCATCACCATAACACTGTAGGTGTCAAAGTCATCCACCGTGCCATCAAGCCTCAAATACCCGACGCTTGTAGCCTGGATGCTATCCAGAGGCAGCAGCTTGCCATACTTGTCGACGGTCACTGGGGCGCCATCCGCGCCAGCCGCATCAGCGTACGCCATGTGGAACTTAGGTACTACAATCATCGATGTGTAATCGGGCAGCTCTTCAATAGCCTCGTTCAGCATCGTGAAAGGCGACCTGAAAGACTGCACGTTCCATAAGCAACGGACAACAATATTTGCCTGGGCAGTGGTTGTAGACGTCATCCCGACAAGTACATGCAGCTCTCCGTCGATAATTCTAATGTAGCATCCGTAGTCCGTGGTATTTCTGTTCTGCCCACTACGGATTTTATATGCATAGAATTTACTATCTGAGCTAATGCTGACTATTCCGTCAGTAGCGTTTCCATTATACTTTATCTGAAGCCTCAGCAAGATTTCAACTGGGGCATACTGTCTGGCGTCAGTGTACGATATCCTGAACGTGGCAGAAAAATCGAGATTGGATGAATACGAGAACTTGCCAAGGTCGAGCAATCCACGCACAGCAGAACCCGTCGCCTTGGCGTAGCCGTTCGCGTTTCCGTTGATGTGCGTATGATTATGGTCGCCTTCAGCAAACTGACCAGCTGACATGCCGAACTCGCCAGTGGTTACTGCACCGCCTGTAGTAGTGATGAGCGGCTTTCCGGACGAAGTTCCTACCTTACCATCTTTAGTAATGCTACCGTGGCTATGGTTTAGCGCAGCGTAGGCGGCATCAGCCTTGTCCTTGAAGTACCCCCATACGGTTAGCATTTCCCGATACCCAGCAAAACGCCCATTGGAATCGCTTGCGGATGATGCGATAAACGGGATTTTATAGGTGTCCATCGGCTTGGTTTTCAGCTCCGTCGCAAGATTCGGCGTGATATTGTATTCAGCGCCCTTTGCGGTGCTGGCCGCAGTGCCCCCTTCAGCAATGGTGAGTTGACCCTGACGCGTAGCCAATACGAAATCGACAAGATTTTCGGGGAGGGCATCAACAGAGGAATTGCCTTCCTCCCACGTAAAGCCCTTTACGATATGGATATTACATGCACAGCGTCTCGTGTCAGTGCCAGCAACACCCGTGTCGATGAGCCAAATCTCAATCTTTGGTGCTTCCGTGGTGCTATCGGATGCGAACTTATAACACAGCTTGAAGCGGTTTCTTTCGGAGCCGGACGATACGCACTCGGATGAATAGGCAGCGTTGACAGTCGATATTCCGTCAACGCCCACCATCGCTTCCATCCGATTGGGTACAGATGCCTTCTTGCCACAAAAGACCTCGAAGGCGAGCATGGCACGCTTGTTTCCATCGGTAACGGTCATCGTGCCTAAATGGGTATAGCCCCTTGAGACTGCACCGGGGCGGGAATTGATGCCTTCACGCCACTTTCCAAGCAGCTCTGCAAAGAAACCCGATATAGCCGTGAAGATAGCCGACAGCTTACCACCGCTACTCATCGTAGACTCATCACTGGAATCCTTGGTAAACGTGGACGTGACGTTAGAAGCATTTCCCGTCGTGGTAAGGTATGAACTCGTATCAACGGTGCCGTCATTTCTTAATAGGCCCGATGTGCCCGACTTCGATACATAACCACTAAGGTCCACAAAGCCGGAGAGCAGGTCGAACTTGTACACCGTAGTGCCGCTTTCGTCCACGGCACAGATGCCTACGTTGTCGCCTGCGCGGATGGGCTTGCCCTGGCCTTCGACGAAGTCGGAGGTCGTGGTGCCACTGTCCGTCATGTTGTAAACGTCGCCTGCGTTCGCGGCTACGAGAAGCGAACTAGTCAACTGGGCACAGGTCTTTGTACCTGCCGCGTGATATGCGGAAGATACTGTGCTGTCAATTGCGTCTCGGACAGCCTTTGGAGTTACGGCCTTGGTATTGTTAGTTTCTGTTGCACCAATGGAAGTGGCAAGTTGTACGACACCCTTGGCACTACTAGAAGCCGCAGGAATGACCACGGCACCACTGTTGTTCAGTTCGCTTCCAGTACCAGTTAGTTTAACGGACTGTACGGCAGAATCAGCCTTGTTACCCTGGGATGCCGTTGCAAAGTCGGAAGCCTTGCTATTAGAATCAATAAGGTCACCGTTTTCGTCAAGACCTGCAAAATTACCGCTAGTTGCAGAAACTACCTTATTTGCCTTGGCTGCCAAGGCTTCATCCAAATTAACACCACTGCGGGTAGCCTCTGCCCTTTCAGCATACAGGGGATGACCGCCTACCTTCCATATATACTTTGCCATATTATCTCCATCAACATAGATTCTGGGTGACTCACCCGTGTTGTTAGCAACAATATAAGTTATTTCTATCGAGGTTTCATCATACCTACGGTAGATTGGCCTAGATTAACTGCAAGACTCCGTTAAAGTGCGTGGCGCAACACCTCGGTGCATGCAGCATACTGCATGGTTATATTGCCGCCATTCTGCGTGGTTGGGTGCACGTTGCGATAAAAATTATCGCCTTTAGGGAATAAGATAGCAGGAGCGCCGAATGACAAGTTGACATACTGGTCCCCAGTCGTACTCGGTACGTCGAAAACAGCATAGCAGTTTGCAACAATGTTGTGGTACAACTCGCCACTAGAGGATTCCTCTACGCTTTCTTTTCTCACGCCATTGAGGGTATCTGCTCCTACGACAAATCTGCAACGCGCAAAATAACTTCCCCCTACACTGGGGTTCACGATGCGCTGCCACGTAGCTATAGAGTCCAGCGAAGGGTAGCTCGCCGAACTTGACGACACTACGCGTCTATAAGGAAGCAGTATCTGGTAATTTTCCAAATTTATATTCTGCGCCCTTATAGTGACAGTAAAACTGTAGCATACCTTATACGCGTAGGGGGAAGCTTTCATATTCCCGCATGACACAGATACGCGGGGGACGGATGCTGTTATGGTCTCAGTATCCCCATAGATGGATATATCCACACGACCCAACTCACTTGATGTAGAAAAATCCACCCGGGGGGAGTCCTCGGGAGAAGGCGTACGCAGTTCATCATAGGAAGTGAGCTCCATAGGCCACAAAAAGCCATACTGCGTGCTTTGGCCTGAAAGGGTGCGTGCCCCAGATATCGTTCCTACGGTTTCAGGCTCCACTGTAGCACCCAGGCAGCTCGCTTTAGCATAACGGCCTGCATATTTGTGGCACATCCAAGGAAACTGGTAAACCATTTCCCACGAAGAGGGGGTGGTCTGCTGCGCCCTTTCGTACATGGCACGAGCCGGATAATAACAGGTCATTACCTTATTGCTGTCCGTACGCAGGAGCGCTGTCGGCTTGAACATCGTGCCGTCGTGGGTAAACAGAAACTTCTTCTCTACAAGACTGCCGTTTTCTTTATAGAATATCATACAATAAGACCCTCCGTAAGGAGTGGTAGCCGCAGGTCATGTGCTGAGGCTACCACTCACGGTATTAGATGGCGTAAACCGTATCGGCAGCAGGGCTGCTCGGCAAGGCGGTCACGAAGTTCATCGACAGACCGATGGTGCACGCAGTCACTTCCCCGGCACTGTTGACATAGACTGGGGTGGTCGAACTGCCACCCGTACCAAATGGCATGAGCTTATCACGGTATCTTATCTTGTGGCTAGTTGCCAGGGTTGAAGAGCTCAGTTTCATGGTATACGCGACTGTTGTGGTCAGTGCCGCATATTCGGCAGCGGTCAATATCGTGACGGCAGAAGAGCTCATCGTTGTGGCAAATGAGTAACCCTTGGAATCCGCGTCTACGGTGCTGTTGGCTACGACCTTCAGGTAGGCAGAGCAACGACCGCTAACTGCGCTGTGCACAATCAGTTCGGTGACTCCATTCGTGCTAGAAGCGTACCCATTATATTCGTCAACTTCAACCTGAGCAGTGCCATAGCGAAAGAAGGAAAGGCGGAACGACAGTTGGCAAGGCATATTGGGAAGGTCTACGCCGAAGAAGCACCTGCCTCCGATATTGGTGCCCATATCGACCTTGACGTATATGGCTTCGCCCGACGCCATTGCCGGAAGTTTTCCCGTAGTCGCGGAGCGATACATTCGCGGCTCAAGGGACGCGTAGCTTCCACCACTGCGGTCCTGGAGCCATGATGTATACGTGCCAGCGGAAACTACGCCGTTGCTATTTACGTATACAGGCTGGACATTGCTTCCAATTGCCGGATGGGACCCAGGTGTTCCGATTCGTCTTGCATAGTACGAGGCCGACATGCCGTCGAGACTGAAATCATTCAAATCGGACGGAAGGGTGCTTGTGGACTCGCTTCCATCCTCCCACGTGGCACCGTCAACGACATAGGCAGATACACCGAGTCGGCGCATATCCGTGCCGGACGATGAGGTATCAATGAGCCAGACTTCGATATCCAGCTTTTCAGACGTAGACGAGGATGCCTGCTTATAGGACAGCTTGAACCTAGAATAGACGGTAGACCCGTTGGCAAACGTGTCCATGAGCGCCATCACGCCGCTGATTGCCATAGTACCGGCATAGGAGGAGTTGTTGATGCTGAACTGCCCCCTTATCCATGCAATATTCGTCATATTGAGACCACAATGCACATCGAAGTCCACGCGTGCCTTAAACGGCGACACAAGATGGATTACGCCTAGCTTTGTATATCCGTAAGTGTATGGCGATGGCCTGCTGTTTAAGCCACTATATACGGAAGATTCCAGTGCGACAATATTCGCGTTCTTGCACGCAGACAGAGGCAGCTCGGCAGCGGACTCCGGAAGCGTTGTCGAGGACGCGTTGCCGCTCACCCATCGGCTGCCACTGAACAGATGCACGCAGCACACACACTTTGCAGGGATGTAGGCACTTTTGAGCCACAGCTCCATATAATGGTTGGGGCCGGACTCGCCATACACGTAATAAATTTCATAGTTGTTAGTAGCTGGCTCTACGAGTGAGTCGCCCTGGCGCCCTTCGATAGAATAGTTGCCAGTAAAATTCCACATAAGGCCACTCCATTTATATCCGCGTACCTTACATGAAATCACTGCAGTGTTGGAAGTGGCGCCAAAGGAACCAATAACTACCTCTACAGCGCAACCAAAATTCTCCAAGGAGCTGTCCGTGTCATACACACGGCCTAGGCAGGTGCAGACATCGATGGAACCGGGCACAGAGTTGACGCCCGTATCGTAGAGGTCGCGTACTGCCTTCTCCGTCGCTGCCTTGTTGTTCTCTTCGGAAACCGTATCGCCAATCGAGGTGGCAAGCTGCACAAGGCCCTTTCCACTGTCGGATGCACTTGCAATATCGGAGAACGTGGGCGTAATCTCGCCATTGGCGTTCTGGCTGATTGCTGTGAGCGTCTTGGTGGATGAGCCACTGCCTGATACAGTGGTCTGCTTGGTCTTGTAGTTCGTCAGGTCCACAAAACCTGAGAGCAGGTCGAACTTGTAGACGGTAGCGTTGTTCTCCGTAACCGCACAGATGCCTACATTGTCCCCTGCACGGATGGGCTTGCCCGAACCTTCAATGAAATCCGAAGTGGTTGTGCCACTGTCCGTCATGTTGTAAACGTTCCCGGAGTTAGCCGCTACAAGCAAGGAGCTGGTCAACTGGGCGCAGGTCTTCGTACCTGCGGCATGATATGCGGCGGCAATGGCTGTATCAATGCGGGCATTTACGGCTGAAAATGCGTCGTCGATGTTGGCGCCGGTCTGCGTGTTCTCCGCACGCTTTGCATAAATCTCATTGCCATTAACCTTATGCGTAAATCTTGTAGACATGCTATCTATCCCTCCTTATCAATCCAGTGGCTCAACCGTAATATCGACCGGGGTGTTCTCGAACGAGCGCGTATCTTCGGTGAATGCGCCAACCGTGTATACGTAGCGCTCCGTAATAAGCGTCTTCACATTGGACGAGGGGTCCTCCTCGATGCGGAGGGCCGCCTCGAATACGAACTCTGTGCCGTCAAAGCTGTCAAGCGGAAAATACTTGGTGGAGCCACCGTCGATGACGCGGAGTAGCGGCATGATGTCCTTGGAATAGTTGTCGGAAAGCTCGGCAAACGAACGGTCGGGTACCAAGGCGATGCCGCTTCTGCGGGCCGTGACAAGGATAGTGCTGCCGTCCACGGAAGGCATCTTTCCGGGCGGGTACTTCTTCATGTACGCTATCCACTTCTGAAAATTGTTCTTCTTAGGGGCCTTGGCCTTCTTCTTCGACACGCAGCACGTCCTGGTCTTCGCCTTACCCTTTGATTTCGTTGTAGCCATCATACGCCTCTAGCAGTGTAAAAAATCATGAAAAGGCAGGGGGCATACACACCCCCTGCCAAGGTGTTTGGAGGGTTTTTAAATCTCCAAGGTTTCGACGGTAACCACGCCGTAGGCTTCCGAAGTAGCGACCGGGATGTCCACTGCCTTGTTGGTATCCGGGGTCAGGGCTGTGCCATTGACCTTGACGGACTGGATAGCGGAATCGGCCTTGCCCAAGGAGGTCTGCACAGCAGTAGCCAGGTCAGTCTTCGGAATGCCGCCGCTCGGCTTAGAGTACTTGCCGTTGGCGAGGTCGTAGGCAGACTTGACGGATGCCGGGGTTGCAGCCTTATTGGTTGCCGTGCTGGAGGTGGAATCTTCAAGCTGGACGATACCAGCGCCGCTAGTAGAAGCGGTCGGAAGACTCTTCTTGGTCGGGGTGATTACGCCGTTTACATCCTGGCTGATGGTGTCAATGAATGCAGTTGCGGTGGTTATGCCCGAAGAAGGAACGGTCGGGTCAGTGACAGCAGATTGTATCGTCTTGAAGTCAGCTGCCTTGCTACCACTGTCAGTGAGGTTGCCGTTGGCGTCAAGGGCGGCGAAGTTGCCGCTTGCAGCAGGAACAGCCTTGTCGGCCTTGCCATCCAAGCTATCCTTCACAAGCTTTTCGCTCGGATAGTGGGCGTCAGTGGTAGTTTCCGACCAAGCAGAGACCTTGTTGTTCTTGTTTTCCGTGTTGTCAGTAGTGACGTTGACTGCGGAAACCTTGCCATCTGCCAACGTCACCTTGACCTGCACGTTCGTGCCGTCAGTGGATGTCTTGTTGGAATCGAGGGCATTGATGGCGTCACGGACAGCCTTTTCGGAAGCGGCCTTGTTGTTTTCTGCGCTAACCGTAGCACTGATGGTACCAGCAAGCTGGACAACGCCCTTGGCGCTTGTAGATGCGTTCGGGATGGACACTGCCTTATTTTCATCCGGAGTCAGGGCTGCGCCGTTGACCTTGACGGACTGGATAGCAGAATCGGCCTTCGTACCCTGGGCAGCAGTAGCAAAGTCAGCTGCCTTGCTACCACTGTCAGTAAGGTTGCCGTTGGCGTCAAGGCCTGCGAAGTTGCCGGACGTGGCACCTGTCACCTTGTCGGCCTTGCCGGAAGTGGCATTGGTCACCGTGGAAACAGTGGCGGCCTTGTTCGTGGTAGCACTGTACGTGCCGTCGAACGTAATCGGGTCCTGCTTGCCAGCAGCGAGGTCGTAGGCAGACTTGACGGATGCCGGGGTAGCTGCCATCGTGGTGCTCGTGCTGGAGGTGGAATCTTCCAACTGGACCACACCCTTCTGGGCCGTCGTACCAGCCTGGATGTCATTGAGCGTAAGAGTGACTTCGCCATTCGCATTCTGTGCGAAGGAAGCGACACCCTTGAGGGTGCCACCAGTGACGTTCACTGCCGTCTGCTTGGTCTTGTAACCACTCAAGTCAATCGTCGTTTCACCGATGATTTCCCACGAGCCAGACGGGGTGCCTGCAATATAAATCCACTCGGTGTACGGGTCCTTTGCTGTGGATTCAGAGTCCTTGGTCAAGTAGATGACCGTGGTCTTCGGGTCAGCCACGTTCGGGACCGGGTTAGCACCGGAAGTGAGAGGGACCACTTCATAAGAGCCCACGGATACGATTTCTTGCTCGATTTCAGCAATCTTGTCAGCAAGAGCGGATTCGGGGACGATAGCGGAAGCGGCAATCGGGTTGCCGTTGATTTTGGTGGCGTATAAAATTTTATCAGCCATGATTACTTCTCCTTGTAAGTACCACTAGGGCACCTGCATTGGTGACATGTGATACATCACTTGAACTACTATAAAATATACTATATATTGCGCAATACATACAGGGGCGGGCTACAGAAATAACGAAAAAATGAAAGTGCTTTGTCGGTAATTTGTTATATAAGTTAGATATAGCGTTATATTTATTTTGTACGGAAGGAATCGAGCATACAAAAAGAGTCCCGATTACTCGGAACGGAAAGCCCACGGCTTTAGCCGTGGGAGTATGTCAATCGGAACTCTCTTGGATTTTTTGCTTCAACCTGAAAATGATTAGTCGTGGTTGAGAAGGTCCACAACCCCTTCAAGAGAAGTGCTTGTGATTTCCGTAGAGCAGCGGAGTTCTGCAATAACTTCATAGTCACCATTGAACTCGCCATTCTCGTCTTCCTTGGGTGCATTGATTTGCACAAGGATGTCCGAGCCATCACGGGAAATGTCCGGATAGCCATTGCAGTCTTCTGCTATTCCGTCAATGCAATCGGAGAACTCGGAGAGAGTGGAGAACCACGCTTCTACCTTCGGAACTTCCACGGAGAGGGAACGACCACTAGAACTCGGATAGACATTGGATTCCTGCACCTTAATGGCAATGTCTTCGGAATCCACACGGACGGTGCCATATGCGGATTCGTTCTTCGTGGACTCGGCTGAACCCCCGAACGATTTTGTTGGATGGTCTTTACGCCATTCTATGATAATTTTATCTGTATCAAGGCTAGACCAATCCGATTTAGACCATTTTCCAACAATCTCCCCATTCCACTCGGAACTTTCATCTTCAATTACATAGAATCTGCCATCCTTTGTAAAATAACCGTGGCAGCCCATATACAATTTATCTTCACGCTTATTGCCCAAAGATTCCTTCTTCTTTGCCATAGAGCATTTGAACTTGAATTCGCCCTTCTTTACGAGAGATTCCTTTGTCTTGGACTCCATCAAGTCCAAGGCGGTAGTCCCTTCCTTGTCTGGCGTACCATACTTCTTCCAAATCGCCTCGGCTTCGTCGTTGTACCACTTGACATCAAAAGCGTCATCAGTAACTTCACCCTTGCCAACAGACATATCGGTGTCCCAAACATCTGCGGTCTTCTTATCGTAGGGCATATTGAAATCGGAGTAGTCCATAACCATAAGGTTGGAGTGCTTATAGCCAATCTTGGAACACAGGGTATAGCCGTCCTGCTGATACATAGTATCTTCTTCATCTTCTTCATACCCATCGTTCCAACCCATCACGAAACACAATTCTGTTCCGTCTTCGGTCGTACCCAAAGTCTTCCACCAAACGGAAGCATCGGATGTCGTGAGTTTCTTAATAGCAGCATTGAAGTCCGCTGCGGTAATCTATTTAAGTGCCATAATACACAGAAAAACCGACAAGGTAGATGCCACCTTTTAAGGTGGCATGGGAATTGGCGAAATTAGCCCTTGACAATGCTAGACAATCATTGTATATTTATACATAGGTGTATATGAAACATACGGAACTCTACATAACCTACAATGCCGAGATGGTATTCCCCAACGATGAATGCCGTTCTCACTTTATGGAGTTGCTAGAGCAGACCCGTGATGCCTATAATGAATGTGCCAAGATTATCTATGAAAATAGCATACCGCTAGACATCAAGAGCGTCCACAATGCCGTATATTCCCATATCCGTAAAGTTTATCCTAAACTCACGTCCAATGCCGTAATAGCCCTATATAGGGATGTGATGGGTGCTATCCGTAGCATCAAGTCCAACAAGCACGAAGATGCAAAGATTCCCGAAAAGACTAACTTGAACCATAAACTGAACAGATATCTGTACAACCGCTTGACGGCAGAGGGTATCTGGCTCACAACAAATACCAAGCGAATCCGCAGTCACATCACGTTCAAGACATATCCACGACTCCAAGAGATGTTCCAGAGGTATGTTCCGGGAGACCCCACCATCTTCTTACGCAATGGCAAGTTCTATATGTCCATCCCCTTCAAGGTACCCGAAGTCCCTTTGCAGAACGATACCTGCATCGGCGTGGATATGGGGGAAAGAAGGTTTGCAATTACATCCGACGGGTTGATGCTCCATGATAAGGAATACAACGCAAGACGTAGGAAGATTCGTTACTTGAAGCGATGCTTGCAGAAGAAGGGCACGAAATCCGCCAACCGACATAAACGCAAGCTATCCATCAAGGAGCAGAATCAGTCCACGGACCTGTGCAACCACGTTGCCAATGCTGTTATCCAAAGCACCGATGCAAGCATCATTGTTCTTGAAGATTTAAGTAATATCAAGAAGAATACTTCCAAGTCCAAGGAAGGATTTAAGAAGAAAAACCATAACCGCAGAATCGCCCAAGTTCCTTTCTACAAGTTCAAACAGATATTGTCATACAAGGCACTACTCCACGGAAAGCGGGTAGAAACAGTTTCTCCGTTTATGACAAGCCAGACCGACTGCACCACGGGAAAGAAGGACGGCATCCGAAAGAACCGAAGGTTCTACTGCAAGAACGGAACCGTCCTTGATGCCGATTGGAATGCAGCGGTAAATATCGCTCAAAAGAGCAAACATCCCTTCTCGTTCAAGAAGCCCCTTGACGGGGCTTTGAGAACTTGGAGGGCAGGGTGCAAGTCAGCCACCCAATCGTACATCAGTCTCCCTGCGGAAACAATGGGAGCCGTACAAGCTCACGCCCTTTAGGGCGTGGGCAGTTGACATACTCCTTTGCCTTATTCGGCATCAATGTTAATGGATTCGTCCCCATCGCTGAAGGAATAGGAACCAAACTTGTCTTGTACTGCACTCAAGAACTTTTCTGCATTAGCCTGTGTGAGTTGGTCTGCGGTCAAGTTCATTTCAACTTCCATAACAGAATCTATTCCATCACCATCCTCAAACTGACGGAAAATACGGGCCGACAAGGTGTAGTCCACGCCGCGAAGGGAACGTTCTGCAAATTTAATGCTAGCGGTACCGTATACTGTAGTATCTGTCAAGACATCAAACATAGCGTCCATATATTCGTCATAATCGTCTGTAGCTCTCTGTGGAAGTTCGTCAAGATGATTTACCCTACGATATTCAAAAGAAGCATCGTCAAATACGGCGTCTATAACAGAATGCAACTCTTTGTCATGATGTCCCGTGGAATCGAAATAACCCAAATTACCAACAAATTCTTTCTGCAATTCAGCATTGAAATCATCACGAGGGGTTCCGTCAGAATATGTATTAGAAATACTCTCAACGTCATGCCCTTCCCAGCCTTCTCCTGTACCTGGCACCCCCTGAGTGTCGTTCATTTCGTAGGACTCCAGCAGGTCGGTAGCCCCGTCCTTGATGAACTTGTCCCAAAACTCCGTCGGTGACACAGCAGCATCTTCAACTTTTATAGATTCATTAGATTTAATTATTAATTTAGCCATAGAAAAATCTCCTATAAATAGATAACCTTCAATGCATGGATATAAGTTTCTGCGGCACGCTCTGCATTGTTAATGGCCTTTTCAGCACCAGAAACGTCACCATTTGCGTAAATAAATGTAGTATAAAGGTCCTTTCCGTTGCCGTTAGAGCATCCCTCGTCATACGAAGCAGCCACAACTTCGGTATCAAACTCACCGTCGTCATAGCAGGTAACAACGATAGTTACAACGGATGGGACATCCAAACCTGTAGGGATTTCCTTATAAGCAACCGTTTTACTAACAGCGTCTACATCTTCCGCAGGGGTGTAACCTCTATCTTGCAGCAAGTCATACACATCCATGACGGATGTGGCTTCATGTACTTTAATCTTCATAGATGCCATAAATCGACCGTCCTAAACTAATCCTTGTACTTACTATACAGTTCTTCAACCAACTTCAAGGCTTCGTCCGTGGACTGCGTGTCCTTGATTTCGCTACCGTTAATAGCTTCTGCCACGCTGAAACCGAACGCACCGACCATACAGCTAACTTCACCGTCTTCTGTATAGGCATTGTCAATTCCGCCAGGAACGTCGCCCATATCTATAATGTCACCCATGTAGTAACCGAGCTCGTAATCCTTACCCTTTGTAGCCTTTACTATCTGTTCGTCATAAACGTCACGAAGGGCTTCAACGTCCAGGTAAGCCACAAGTTCCAGGGCTTCGGGCAGGACAGCTTTCTTGTATTCGTCTGCCATAACAGACTTAACCGTTTCTGCACCAGGATTGTCCCTGAACGCCACCATAAGATAATTACCGCTAACCGTGGCTGCGTCAACGTCCCAGGACATATTTTCAACGTCCCAAGCAGCGTCGGGTTCAACTTCTTCCTTACCCTTGAACACTGCAAGACCTTTGGCGGTGTAAAGCGTCGGCAATTCAAATTCAAGTTCGGACTTCAAATTTTCGGGCAGGAACACAAGACCTTGTGCTTCTGCCTGCTTGCTTTCGTGGATTTTAATTCGCAATGACATAGTGTCCCCCGTTTACAGGTATGCGTCCAATTCACTAAACACTTTATCAAACGCAGCGTGAACTACCCACCGCATAAATGCGGTGAGCTTCTTGTCTTCGTTTCAACGCAGCTACTTGCGCATAATATCTATAAAAGCTATTACCCGTAGTGGTAGCATTGCTCAACGGTGGGTTGTTCCAACCACACAACTAGATTATGGGTTCTAGCCAGACCTCATAACTTCGTATACATCAAGCACTTACTCACTTCCATCAAGGATGCTAGTCCAATCATTGTTTCAGTTGGGACATCCTAAGTTATCAAAGACAGATTTCTTTGCTCGACAATCTAAATATAACTTATCTCTTTATGTTTGGCAAACACTTTTAAAATTATTTTGGCGACCTTACCCACGCCCTAAAGGGCGTGAGCTTGCGGTCGCCTTTTTGTCAATACGCTCCCGCTTTTTAAGCAGTTGTGCCTTAACTTCTTTGGGAGTGTCTAACAGCTTATTACCGTTTTGAATGTTAAAGACGGAATCCCGCAAGCTAAACTAACCTGTAAGGTTGTAGCCCGCAGATTTCAAAAGCGACGCCAAATCGTTGAAGCTATCCAAAAGAGTGCCCTTGGACTCTTGAACACGTATTTTTAGTTTAGCCATAATGGACCTCTCTAATTGCTGCCGAGAATGTAACCAATCAAAGACCCGTCGTTGTCTTCGGCTGCACGGGCGGGGGCCTTTGCTTCCAGGACCTTAAAGGTCTGCGGAGCGGGTTGTTCACGCTCAATGCTTTCATAGGTGGCACCTGCCCTACGGCGTTCCTTGACATAATCTTCATTCAAGCCGTTCTTGTTAGCGAACTTCAATTCACGAATGGTTTCTTCGGACATCTTGAGTTCGCCCTGCAAGTCTTCCACGAACTTGACGATGGACTGCTTGAGGTCTTCGGTCACTTCGGTAAAGTCTTCAAACTTGTACTTGTCGCTAGAACCGTCATCGCAGTTAGACATATCGCATCCGTCCTTGTCAAGACTTTCAACGATATATGTATTACCATCAAGTTCAACAGGTGCCCCAAGTTCGTTCGCCAAGGAAAGCAGGCTTGCTGCCACGCGTTCGTTCACAGATTCTTCAATGGCTGCTTCTTCTTCCTTCTTCTTGGATTCCGAAATCACCTTGGGTTGGGCATCAAGGAAGCCCGGGTCTTGAACAAAGTCAAAGCGTTCAAGTTTGTAAGTCTTCGGGTCAAGGATGTCATTGCCTTCCTCGTCCTTGCCTTCGTAGTCGCCATCGGCACGGGAACTCACATACATCGTAGTGCCCGCTCGGAGGATGGTATAGAGGGTCTTACCCATATCGGTGTTATAGATGACCGATTCGGCAATGCCTGTCTTCCAGTCAATGTTGCGGGTGATGTGGGAGAACTTGCCTTCGGCAATGTCTTCATCGGTGATTTCGGCTTCGTGACCGATGCGACCGAACATCTGTCCGTTCTTGAGTTTGCGTTGCACATCTTCGTCCTTGCCCGCAACTTCCCAAAGTTCTTCGGTGTAGAGGCGGTGGTTACGGCTCACCTTGCCGGGGCAGAAGTGCTGTCCCTTGACAATGGCGAGAATAGTGCCACCACTCTTGGCGACTTCGGACTGTGCGGATTCGTCAATGCGGGAAATGTCGTCCACAAATTCACATTTAAAAGGTATGTAGTCTTCTGCAATCTGCATAGTAATTTATCCTCTTGTTTTTGCTTCGGTCTTACGGTTGCGGACCACGCCCGTCGGAACAGCCCCCAGGGAAGCTGCGGACGCACCGTCTTCGTTCTTGAAACCTTTGGACTTCTTCCACACAGCGTATTCGGACGGGTCGTCAATCTTTGCAAGAATGCCGTGATAACCGTCGTCCACAGTGTTAAACCAATCCTGCACCACAGGTTCAATGACACCGCAAGCAGTTTCAAACGGCTTGTCCTGCAAGCCCTGGTTCACGATAGCAACCATAGGGTCGTCCGTAAGTTGAGAACCCAGGACGTGAATATCCAGGATATGCGAATCGGCACTACTGTAAACGGAATGCACAGCGTCAGTATCGTTACGATAGTCGGACTTGACATAGAAGTATTTGCCACGGGGATTATCAAATCCTCGGATAAACAAACCCTTAACCACAGCGTCAAGGTCGTTCCATTGGTTAGACAAGTCATCGTCCCCGTCAAAAGCCTCCGAAACCTTTACGGCAGAACGGATAGGAGAAGTCACGCTCATAAGGTCGCCCAAAGCACCATAAGTGCGAGGAATCAAGGATTCGTAACGAGCCTGTGCTTCGTCCTTGTCCTTGAACGACTCAACCACCTTCTTACCGAAGACGTCTGTGTAAGAAATAGACCAATTAAGCCCTTTAGACATAGGAGCATTCCTTAACGGTTGTGGACTTTAATCTTGAGGCGACTTTCGGACTTGCCCTTGGCACCTTCAAGATACTCAATCATAGATTCGCAGAAATCTGCGATGTCAAGTTCGTCATACGAAAGTTTAGCGAACGAATTGTCATACAATCCATCCAAGCCTTCAACATCTTCCATCGCTTGATTGAACCAACCGCCATATTCGCCTTCACGACCCGGGGTTTCAATAGCGTCCATATTTTCAAGAGTTTCAAGGAACCCTTCACGCATCTTCTTGAATCCGTTAATGAGGGCTTCTTTCGCGCTTTTATCAGCCATAGTATGACTCCTTTAATAACATTTTTCGGTATTAAAAATAACAACAAATTCAGGCAAACGGTAATTCCACCCTGCCAAAACATCGCTTATGATTAAATATAACAGAATACCTATGGCTTCTCCACTTCAACGAAAGCGTCTGCGGGCACAATCACCCTAGTGCCATCCGATGCGATGTGTTCCTTCCATTCGGGAGTGCCATTGAAATCCATAGAGGAAAGCGGGATACCATTCTTGTTATACAAGTCCACAACCACACTGCGGAGGGGTGCCATCTTCCAATCGGCAAATTCGCTCACAAGATTCAAAAGAACCTTGACATTCCAAGAGTAGGAGAACAAGTTGCCCTGTCGGAACGACACAAGTTCTTCCTTACCCAAGTCCTGTATAATCGTGACATTCAAGCCTGCCGTATTGTAACCGCCCTCGGATGGGGTAGTCCTGTCCTCGTATGCGAACTTCAAGTTAATCGGGACATTGTGCAGGTTTTGGTATTCGGCAGCAAAGGCTTCGGAGAAATCCTCAATGAGTTCTGCCTTGTTAGACACCAAGACACACCCCATCCCGAAGGATGCGGAAACGGTCTTCTTGAACCGCAACTTGCCATCGGGAGTCATCCCATCGGCTATGCGGATAGAGCGTCTAACAATGTTCTCCAAAGAATCCCTCGTCCAAAACAGGTAGGAATAGGGGTCTTCTCGGACGGTATCTCGGTTGGTCTCGGACTTCCTGTCCATCTTCTTGTCGGCTAGGTCTTGGTCAAGCAGGCGTTGGGGACCTTCTGCATCGGCTCCGTAGGCGACCTTCAAATGTTCATCAAAACCCTGCCTAGTAAGAAAATGTCGCATCTGTGCGAAATAAGCCTTGATTGCGATAGACTGTATCAAAGTAACCCTCCCCGCTTAATACAGAACCTTCTGTTGTGATGGGGCGTGAACACCCATAAGTGGACAAGATGTCATGCAATTTAAACCCATCCCTGTACCGTCGCCAAGCATAATCATATCTGCTGCGATAGACAAGACACCCTTGGTCTCTACATTGGTACCCGCAGGGGAATGCTCAATGCGGAATCCGTCATCCCCGCCTTGGAACTCAAATTGGGTGCCGTCCTTGCGACCCTTGAGGATGTTCTTACCCAAGCGGATGTAAAATTCCTCGGTCGTGTTGGTCTCGGAGAGTTCCTTCGCCAAGCCGAGGATGTAGGCTTCGCACAGGTTTCGGACTTCAACTATAACTTCGTCGTCAACCTCATAAGAGAATGACAAGGGCAGCAACGGTTTCGCCCAAAAGTCCAGGTGGACTTCTTCCTTGGCATTCATAGTGCATTGAACTCTATAAAACTGACCAATCTCTAAAACCTTACAGCGTAGCGTGTAAGATTTAGGCGTGAGAGCCTTGCGAAGTGCGGATGTGCCCAAGTCAAAGTTCATGTATAGAAATATAATTATTTTCTAGGCAAGTTCCTCACCCCACCCATGACCGATATCCCAATGGTCGGAATACACGAACTCCGTCTTTTCCGGGGGGAGTTCAAATTCGTCAATGATGTCCTGCTTGGCGGTAGGATAGTCATTCAGCCACTTACCGTGCATAACACGGAACGTGCCGTCTTCCAATCCGAAGACCCTTCCACGGGGAACCTGGGTATAATCGGAAATCATTGCATATTCACGGGGGAGCTTATTCCTATGCTTTAAAATCTGCCAATAGTTCTGGTGGATTCTACGACTCATATTGGCTTTCTGCGGAAAGAAGCTATTAGGCATAAACGGGGCTTCGTCATAATACGAATAATCCACCCCGAAGCACTTGTAGATTGGAGAGTACCAAAAGATACCCACCTTCGGATGAAGACCGGTATCGTCAAGGTTCTCTGCCATCATCTCCATAAAGGCATTTTCCATAGGGGTGTCATGAACGCGAATATTCAGTTTAGACATACAATAATACTCCGATAGGCTAAATATAGATTATTCCTTGCAGACTATACCCTTATAAGTCACAGAGATAGGCTCTGGGAGTTCGTAGCCAACTAACAAAGCGGCTACCTCATCATCAGGCGAAATACACAAATTCAAAGAATGCCCCGAAATCTCGGAATCCGTCATAATTCCCTTCACAGACAAACCATCCATATAACAACTAACGAGTTTGGACATAAAACCAATACGGCTATACGTATCAACAACATTAGTAGTTGGAGGTGCAATATAAACCTTACTACCAATACTATAAGTAGAATCAGAAAGTATCGTAAGGGTTTCCGTAGCTTCAAACTTATGAATGCACCTAGAATCGTGAACTACCCACCGCCTAAAGGCGTTGGGCTTCTTGTCTTCGCTTCTTTGCGGGAACTTGCCATTGGCAGCCGTTGGCCGGCTACCTCCGGTAGCGGTTCCACACTCTGCGGTGGGATGTTCCATC
>Ga0265298_10000808_pt1 | contig 46209 bp, 34 predicted proteins | sample AusTroGonzalo_MG_3_FD_193486 | JGI IMG/M metagenome (GOLD analysis project Ga0265298, IMG submission 193486) | Bovine rumen microbial communities from tropical cattle in Woodstock, Queensland, Australia - Gonzalo_01 | ecosystem: Host-associated > Mammals > Digestive system > Stomach > Rumen ...
GAGGCAGGTTTCGGATGCGGAGTTGTCGATGGACAGGGCGTGATTCAGCGTAACCCGGTTCACCGTGAAGCGGTTCAACTGCAGCAGCGTTTCCACACCCGGCACGCCGGCGGAAAGGCGGTCCTCTCCGCGTCGCTCCGCGACCCTAGGCGGGAAAATGCTCCGAGGGCCGCATCCGCCGGCGTTGCCGCCGAGAAGAAGCTCCGGATACTGTTCATACTTGATGAAGTCGAGGGCATCGATAATATTCAATGCAGGATCGAACTCAGGTTCGAAAGGTACTGCCTCTGTACCTTTCGAACCGCATTCCATCCAGTCGCAGAGGCAGAAATCCAGCGCTGATGACTCGCTGACTTCCACAATGGTCATCGGGCCGAAGGCGCAGTGGGGTGTACCGGCCGGAATATAAAAGGACTGTCCGGCACGGGGCTCAAGGGTATTCAGCAACTTCACGGGATTGCCCTGAAGGCACTCCGTATAGAGTTCCGAAGCATCGGCATCGCGGCGGAAGCCTATCAGCAGGCGCGAGCCCTTTTCCGCGCTCACCACATACCACAGTTTCTCCTTTCCCAGATGGTCGTAACGGTCGCGGGCGGTTTCGTCGTCGGGGCTTACGCGGAGCGGCATCCTTCCCCGGACCCTGATCCTGCGTATCTGGAACGGGAACTGTACGCCGAAGGTGTCGAAAACATGATCTCCGGTAACGCGGTCAAGATAGGTCTCCATCAGATCCCCGAGGGTGTTGCCGGAAAGCCATCCGTCGTGTACGAAGGTATCGCGGTAGCCGAGGTCTGCCAGGCGGAATTCTTCGCTGCCCCAGGGGTAATTGTCCTCGATGCGGGTGAGTCTGAAGGGATACAGTTTCTTTTCTTCCATATTTTTCCTATCTTTACAGATGCGAAGTTAATGATTTTTCGGATATGAAAGGAATATACATTTTTCTGGCCGACGGATTCGAAGACGTCGAGGCCCTCGGCACCAACGATGTCCTGCGCAGGGCAGGGCTGCATCCCACCCTGGTGGGCATAGGGGAAGAACCGTTCGCCCAGTCATCGCACGGAGTGATGGTGGGTGTGGAAGACAATCTCCCTTTCATGGAAATCTCGCATGAGGGCACTTCCGCTTCGGATGTACTCATCTTCCCCGGAGGGATGCCCGGCAGCAAGAGTCTCGCCGCCTGCAAGCCGCTGATAAAGCTGATGCAGGAGCATTATGACGCCGGCGGCACGGTGGCGGCCATCTGCGCGGCACCCGGTCTGGTGCTGAGCCAGCTGAAGGGAATCTCCGGCACCACCGTCACCTGTTTTGACGGATTCGAGGGATATCTGGAGAAAGCAGGCGCACGTTTCGAGCCCCGTCCTGCCGTCTGCTCCGGCCGTATCATCACCGGCCGCAGTGCCGGGCACGCCCTTTCTTTCGGCCTGGAAATCGTGGCGAAAGTATGTCCGGAAAAAGTGGAACAGGTGCGCCACGGCCTCTATCTGGAAACGATCTGATATGGATCTCCGACTCGACAAGTATCTATGGTGCATCCGGGTGTTCAAGACGCGCTCGGAAGCCACCGATGCCTGCAAGGGCAACAAAGTGCAGGTGAACGGCGTGGTAAGCAAGCCCTCCAAGGAAGTGAAACCCGGAGACATGCTGACGGTACGCAAAGGCCCCGTGGAGCTGACCTACAGGGTGAAGGCGGCACTTCACAACCGCGTGGGAGCCGCTCTCGTGCCCGAATATGCAGAAAACCTCACTCCGGAGGCGGAGCTGGACAAACTTCACGCTCCGAAGGAAGTATTTTTCGTAAAGCGAGACAAAGGCGCCGGACGGCCTACCAAGAAGGACCGCCGTACGCTGGATGCGCTGTGGGATGCAATGGACGAATAAACAACTTACGGATATGAGTTTAGCCTGGTTATTGATGATAGTGGTGATGGTGCTCAGCCTGCTGGTGCAGACTATGCTGAGCCGTCGTTTCAACAAGTACTCCAAAGTACCGATCGAATTCAGCGGAGCGGAGATTTCACAGAAGATGATGCGCGACAACGGCATAGGCGACGTGCGTATAGGCTCCGTGAGCGGCCAGCTGACCGACCATTACAATCCTTCCAACAAGACCATCAACCTTTCGGAATCGGTTTTTGCCCAGCGCAATATAGCCGCGGCAGCGGTGGCGGCCCACGAGACCGGGCACTGCATTCAGCATGCAAAGGGTTATGCTCCCCTCAGGCTCCGCACCGCCCTGGTTCCCGTAGTCACTTTCGCCAACAATACCGTACAGTGGGTGCTGCTTGCAGGGGTGGTTTTCATCAATGTTTTCCCATCCCTGATCTGGATAGGCATCGCCCTGTTCGCCATGACCACGCTTTTCAGCCTGATCACGCTTCCCGTGGAGATAGACGCCAGCCGCCGCGCCATAGCCTGGCTTGAAAAATCCGGGGTCGCCACCTACACAACCCTGCCGATGGCCAGGGACGCCCTGAAATGGGCCGCCTATACCTACGTAATCGGAGCCCTCGGCTCACTTGCAACCCTCTTCTATTACATCGGAATGGCGAACAGCCGCAGATAGGGCTTGCACGGAACGCGTTGTATATCAGCATAATTTATTATATTTGCGGTATGGCACGAAAAAACAAAGGAGTAGATCCCCGGTATCTCGATAAAGAGCGGGCGGCGCTGATGCGTACGATTCGCAAATCCGTATTCTTCAACAAAAAGGAAATAGGCGCAATCAACGAGTATTGCAAGCGCTTCGGCGTACGTTCACGCAGCGCCCTCATCCGCCAGGCCACCATGGAGCATATACTGAAAGAGTTGGACGCATCGCATCCAACTCTTTTCTAGCCTTTCCGTCAGGATTCTCTTATTCAGGAATCATCACGTATTCCACCTTGTTGCCGGATTTGATCACGGCGGCGGCTGCTGCACGGACCTTCTCGGGAGTGAGGGCGTTCACCGCAGCCTCGTAGGCGGCGTCTTCGTCACCATAACCCTCGAGCACGTCACGTATCCGGCCGAGCCAGTAGTTGTTGGCGATACGTTTCTCAGGAATGTTCTTCTTTAGGTTCAGCACTGCATTGTTGAACTCTTCCTCGGTAGGACCGTAGGCGCAGAACTCGTCGAGCTGGCGCTTGGCCACGGTCAGCAGCGTATCGCAAAGTTCGGGCTTGCACTGGAACTGAACCATGAAGCTGCTCCTGTTCACGGGATACTTCTCCTGGTCGGCCATGGTGCGGGCGCCGTAGGTCCCGCCTATTTCCTCGCGCAGGGATGCCACGTAACGCATGTCCATTACGAAGGAAACCACGTCGAGGGCAGCCTCATTCTCGCAGCTGTATGCTACCGGAGCCTGATAGTTGAGAATCACGGTACTCTGAGGGGTTTCCATCTTGGAAGGATCAAGTTTCTCCACTATGCCGTCCACGGGATAATCCTTGTTGTCAACCCATTTGGGAGCCTTCTTTCCCTTGGCAATCGAGCCGATGTACTTCTCTACCAGAGGCTTGACGACGACAGGATCCACATCTCCCACAATGATAAGCTTGAGCCCGGCTGCATCGGCAAAGAGTTTCCTGTAATTCTTCTCGACGGTTGCGATGGAAGCCTTTTCTAGCGTTTCCATGTCGACCACCTTGTGACGGGGATTTCCGCCGTAGATGGCATCCGTGTAGCCTTTCTGTATCTTGTATCCCGGAGTGTTCACCGCATTGGGGAGTACGCCCTTGAGCTGGTTGACGCCCACCATGTACTCTTCCTCGTCGAAGCGGGGCTGCGTATACTGAAGGTACATCAGCTGGAACGCGGTCTCAAGGTCTTTCTTTGTAGAAGATGCGAACAGACCGTTGTAGAGCTGGTCCAGAATGGGACGGATTACCACGTTCTTGCCCGAGAGCATCTTGGCGGTCTGTGTGCCGGAGAAGCCGGCGATACCGCAGTTCTGGTTGAACATCCCGATGACGCTGTCGTCGAACGAAGGGATATCCTCATCGGGAATCAGGCTGGTGCCGCCCTGGCGGTAGAGACGCATCAGTATCTGGTCTTTCTGATATTCGGTGGGCAGAACATAGACCTGCACGCCGTTCTTGAGAGTCCACTGTATGCTCTTGTAGGGACCTTCGGCTGTCTTCTTCACCGGTGAGCCCTTGAGGGTGGCTGGATTGATGAATTCGCTTGCAATTTCCTCACCCTTGAGAGGCTGGATGTCGGCGGCTTTCACCCTGGCGAGAACTGCGGAAATCTGATCCACGGTAGGAGTGGCGATTCCGGCTTTCTCCGGACCGCTATAGATTACCACCAGATTCTCGTCGGTGATAATCCGGGATGCGACCTGGTTCAGCACCATCACGTTAAGGCTGCCAAGTATCTGTTTTCCAAGTTCAAGGTCCGCCTTCGGATCCATATACGGCATGTTGTCAAAGAAGTTCCTCAGAAGAGGACGCACCAGCTGGGGATTCTTGCGGGTATCGGCCTTCTCTGCGGCAGTCTCGAGCTGACTGAGGATATTCGCCTTGGCACGGTCGAATTCATCGGCGTTGAAACCGAAGCGGCGCATGCGCTCGAGTTCGGTGTAGAATGCCTCGAAACCGCCGAGGAGGTTTTCTTCCTTGAGGGTCACTTCCGCCAAAGCGGCATCGATTGCTTCGTAGATGAGGCTGTTGACATAGAATCCGCCGTTCATGTACGGGGCGTCCGCCTTGGCGGTAATGTCTTTGAAACGCTCTTCCATCATCCATGCCAGCAGCATCTTGATGTATTCCTGCATCTGGCCTATGATGGTATTGTTGATGGTTTCCGGAGCGGCTTCGCTCTTCCACACCATTTCGACGGAAGGAGCGCTGGTCTCAGGGTCGGTGATGACGCCGATAACCGGCTCCTTGTTGGCAGGGAACGGAATGACGGGCTTGGCCACGGGATCCTTGGCGGGAATGACGCCGAAGATTTCCTTAATCTTCGCCTCGGTGCGGGCGACGTCAACGTCACCTACCACCACGACCGCCTGGTTTCCGGGATAGTACCATGTCTTGTAGAAGTTGTGCAGGCTCTCGGGCTTGAATCCCATGATGCTCTCCTCCTGGCCGATCAGGGTGCAGGTAGCATACTTGGTGTCACCGAAATAATAAGGAAGGGATGCTTCCATCGTACGCCATCCGGCATTGCGGCGCTGGCGGCGCTCCTCGCGGATAACCCCGCGTTCGGCATCGATCTCCTCCGTGGCATTGGTTACGAAGTGGGAATACTCGCAAAGCACCATCAGGCAGCTGTCCAGCACGCTTTCGCGCTCCACGGGAATGTTGTTGAGCATGTACTGCGTCTCCTCGAAGCCGGTGGAAGCGTTGATGTTGCGCCCGAACTCGGCGCCGATGCTCTGCAGCCAGTTGAGAATACCCTTGCCCGGGAAGTGCTCGGTGCCGTTGAAGCACATGTGTTCCAGGAAGTGAGCCAGACCGTCTTGGTCAGGGGTTTCCTGGATGGCGCCCACGTTGGTGGCAAGATAGAGTTCCACGCGCTTGGCGGGAAGTTCATTATGACGGATGTAATAGGTAAGACCGTTGTCGAGCTTGCCCACCTTGACGGCAGGATCGCCCGGAATGGGCCTCATCATGGGGTTGTCCTGAGCGGACACGGCAATTGAGCAAACGGCTGCAAAAGCCAGCAATAGCAACTTCTTCATCTTATAAAAGGTTTGGTTTCTGCAAATATATAAATTTTTATTGATATTCAATAATTATTTATTGTTTTTATTAGTCGAAGAGAACAAGGAATGGATACTTTTCGCCGTAGGAAGCAACTGCTGCAGGGATTCGACTTCCAGCCGGCGGCCGATGATGCTGCCTTCCGGAGCCACCATATACATCTTCGGAGTGGAAACCACGCCGTACAGGCGCAGGAAGTCACTCCCTACTTCGGGATCCCAGCAGTGGACCACCTTTACAAATGGGCTGTCTACCCTGAATTCCCGCCGGAACTTCCGCCATGCCCTGCGGTCCTGTCCGGAGTAGAAGGCCACCAGTGTCACCGGGAAATCTACGGACGATTTTAGCACGGATGGCAGCACTTTGGCCTCCGCACGGCACTTGCTGCAGGCGGTATCGTAGAACCAGAGCAGCGTCGTAACGCCCTTTTCAGGCACGCTGACGCGCCCTCCGCACGGCTTGCGGGCTTCCAGCACGGGAGCGTCCATCCCCAGAAGGGTATTCCGGTTCATATTACAGAACAGTTCCGCCTCCAGGCCTCCGAACTCCCCCGGAAAACTGAACCTGCCTCCGGCGAACCATTTGTCGTACAGATATATGGCCACGGCCTCATCTCCCATCACCGGCGCTTCCTTATAATAATTGAAGAGTTTAACGGCGATATGCTCCGCCATCAGGGAATCCCGCAGGGAGCGGATCAGGAAATCGCACTCCCCCTGTTTTGTCTCCACGCTTTCCAGCTGCATCCCCTCCAGATAGTTTGTCACCAGACTGTCCAGAACGGAAAAAGCACCGTCGGCAGGCTTCTGCTGAGCCTGCAGACTGATGCCGAGAAGCAGCGCGACCGCTATGGAAAGGACTCTCTTCATTTTTTCACGGAGGGCAGACGGACGCCTTCTGGCATGAAGAGACTTGTGTCTCCGTTGTGACGGAGGATGTCCCGCACTGCGGAAGAAGATATGTGCGCAAACTCCTGCGCGGTCGGGATAATGATAGTCTCGATTTCAGGTGCCAGCCTGCGGTTGGCGTCGGCTATGCTGCGTTCATTCTCGAAATCGAGCATGTTTCGCACACCCCGCACTATATGGCGTATGCCGAGTTCGCGGCAGATATCCACGGTGAGGCCGTCATAATTCACGGCCCGCACCCCTTTGAGCCCGCGGGTGGCCTGACGGATGATATCCAGTTTCTGTCCGGTGGAAAAGAAACCGCTCTTGTCCTGGTTCACGCCGACTGCCACTACGACTTCGTCGAACATCGTGAGGGCGCGCTTCAGAATATTGAGGTGCCCTTCGGTAAACGGATCGAAGGACCCTGGAAACAATGCTACAGTTGCCAATTTATAGGTGTTTTATGTTCATTCAACAATATCTCGTTGGTGCGGGAGAAGTGCCTGCATCCGAAGAAGGCTCCGCCTGCCAGCGGGCTGGGATGAGCAGCCTCCAGTACATAGTGGCGGGAAGTGTCTATCAGGGCCCGCTTGCTCCTGGCGAAATTCCCCCACAGAAGGAATACCACTCCTTCGCAATTATCTGATATATACCTGATTACCGCGTCCGTAAACTCCTGCCATCCGATGCGGCTGTGGGATGCCGCCTGCCCTTCCCGGACGGTAAGCACCGCATTCAGCAGCAGCACTCCCTGGCGGGCCCAGTCTTCCAGGTTCGGACGCCCGCTCATCCGGATTCCGAGGTCCGTCTCTATCTCCCGGAAGATATTCTTAAGCGACGGGGGCGCGGGAACGCCGTCCGGCACGGAAAAGGAAAGTCCCATCGCCTGGCCCGGGCCGTGATAGGGGTCCTGCCCCAGAATCACCACCTTAACCTTGTCGACGGGAGTGAGCTCGAAGGCACGGAAAATCTGCCCTCCGGGCGGATAAATATGCTTTCCGGAAGCTTTTTCCGCATGAAGGAAAGATACGAGCTCCGCAAAGTAAGGTTTGTCGAACTCACCCTGCAAGGCCCGTTTCCAGGATTCTTCCATGCGTACTTCCATCAGAACACGAAATCTATTACATCCTGAATGGTCTTCACGTAGTGGAAGGTAAGCCCCTTCACATACACCTCCTTGATGTCTTCGATATCCTTGCGGTTCTCTTCCGACAGCAGGATGGTGTGGACTCCGGCGCGCTTGGCGGCAAGTATCTTCTCCTTGATGCCGCCTACGGGCAGTACGCGGCCGCGAAGGGTCATCTCTCCGGTCATGGCAATCCCCTTCCTGATACCTTCACCGCGCAGGGCGGAAATCATCGAGGTCACCATGGTGATACCTGCGGACGGCCCGTCCTTAGGCACCGCCCCTTCGGGTACATGCACGTGCAGGTCCTTTTCGGAGAAGGTCTTCGAATCCATTCCGGCCATTTCGGGATGCGCCTTTATGTACTGGTAGGCGATGGTGGCGGATTCCTTCATCACGTCGCCGAGGCTGCCGGTCATGGTAAGCACGCCCTTGCCGCCGGAGACGGAACTTTCGATGAAGAGGATTTCACCGCCGAGCTGAGTCCACGCGAGTCCGGTGACGATTCCGGGGCCTTCATTGCCCTTCTGCATGTCGTGGAAGGCGGTGGGGAGCCCGAGGTATTCCTTGAGATGCTCCTTTTTGATAACTTCGGGACATTCCTGCTCCAGGGCTATCTTCTTTGCGGTTACGCGGGCAATCTTGGCGATCTGCTTTTCGAGCCCGCGGACGCCCGATTCATGGGTGTAATGGTCTATGATGTCGCGGAGAGCCGCGGAATCAATCTTCAGCTGATCCTTGCCGAGGCCGTGCTCCTGCAGCTGCTTGGGCAGCAGGAAGTGCTTGGCTATCTGCATCTTCTCTTCGGCAAGATATCCTGTCACATTGATGGTCTCCATCCTGTCGAGAAGTGCGGTCTGAACAGGAGCGAGGGTGTTCGCCGTGGTGATGAAGAGAACCTTGGACAGGTCGTAATCCAGGTCGAGGTAATTGTCGTGGAAGGTGGTATTCTGCTCCGGATCAAGCGCTTCCAGCAGTGCGGACGAAGGGTCGCCCTTGAAATCGGACCCGAGTTTGTCGATTTCGTCGAGCACAATCACGGGATTGGAGGTGCCTGCGCGGGCGATGCCGTTGAGAATCCTTCCGGGAAGCGCGCCCACATAAGTCTTGCGGTGACCGCGGATTTCCGCTTCGTCGTGCATGCCGCCCAGCGCTATCCGAACATATTTGCGGCCGAGCGCCTTGGCTATGCTCTTGCCCAGGCTGGTCTTTCCAACTCCGGGAGGGCCGTAGAGACAGAGTATGGGGGACTTCATGTTCCCTTTCAGCTTCAGCACGGCGAGATACTCTATTATGCGGTCCTTTACCGTGTCGAGGCCGAAATGGTCGTCGTCGAGCACCTTCTGCGCATGCTTCAGGTCGAGATTGTCGGTACTGGTCTCGTTCCACGGCAGGGTGAGCATGAAATCGAGGTAATTGTAATGGATGCTGTACTCCGGGGAATTGGGATTGAAGCGGGAAAGCTTGTTCAGTTCCTTCTCGAAGGTCTCCCCTATTTCCTTCGGCCAGTCCTTCTTTTCGGCACGGGCCTTCAGGGCGTCCAGGTCTTCGGCATCATCCATACCCAGCTCTTCCTGGATGGTACGGAGCTGGCTGTTAAGGTAATACTCCCTCTGCTGCTGGTCTATCTCGCTCTTGACCTTCTGGTTGATGTCTTGCTTGATCTTGGTGAGTTCCAGTTGCATATTGAGCATGGAGAGGAGTTTCATCGCCCGCACCTTCACGTCGTCGTACTGGAGGAGGTCCATCTTGTCGGAGAAGTCGTCCACTTCGACCGTGGTGGCAATGAAATTCACCAGGAACTGGAAGTTGTCTATGCCGCGGATGGCGGCGATCGCCTCGCGGGACGCCATCGAAGAGTTGCGGATGATATGCCCGGCCTGCTCCTTCAGGGAGTCGGCGATGGCCTTCAGGGATGTGCGGTCGCCGTCAGGGAGGTAGTCGTCAAGATAGTGCACCCGCCCCGTCAGGTAAGGTTCGTATTCGATTATCGAATCCAGAGAAAGACGCTTGTAACCCTGCAGGATGGCAGTGAGGGTGCCGTCGGGCATCTCAAGGCTCTTGAGTATCCTGGCGACGGTGCCGTACTGGAAGAGGTCTTTTTCAATCGGATCTTCGACGGTGACATCCGTCTGCGGCACGCAGGCCACGAACATGTCCCTCTCTTCCGCATCCTTGATAAGTTTGATTGATTTGTCGCGGCCGATGGTGACGGGAAATATCGTGCCCGGAAAGAGCACGGCGTTGCGCAGCGCAAGCACCGGCAGGATGTCCGGAAGCGTGGATTCGTCTATTTTCTGGAGGCCGTCACCCTGCATGACCGGTATGATGCTCACCTCGGCCCCGTTAGGAAAAGTATAGTTTTTATCTCTCATAAATTGTCAAAATGTCAGTAAAAGGGTGCAGTTCCCCCGGTCACAAATATAGTCAATCTCCGTGCCACTGCCAAAAAACGCACATAGGATTTTGATTATTAAAAAATTAAGTATATTTTTGCACTTCAAAATTGCGTAACAACTATTTTTAGATACTTTTAATTATGACTAAAGCAGACATCGTTAACGAAATTGCCAAGAACACCGGCATTGAAAAGATTCAGGTTCAGATTGTTGTCGAAGAATTCATGGCGGCAGTAAAGAATACCCTCGCGAAGAAGGAAAATCCCGCTGTATACCTCCGCGGATTCGGCAGTTTCATCGTCAAGCACCGTGCCCAGAAAGCGGCCCGCAACATTACCAAGAAGACTACCATCAACATCCCTGCACACGATGTTCCCGCTTTCAAGCCCTCCAAGGCTTTCATCGCATCCCTGCAGAAATAATTTTTCTTAAACACCATATCTTATGCCCAGCGGAAAGAAGAGAAAAAGACATAAAATGGCGACGCACAAGCGTAAAAAGCGCTTGCGCCTCAACAGACACAAGAAGAAATAGTCGATAGAGGCTCGTACGGGAGATCCGGCGGGCCTTTATTCTTTCAGCACTACCAATAATATTTCCTTAAGATGGACGAACAGAAAGTCGAAAGGGACCTTATCGTAGAGGAAAGTCCCGCCGAAGTGCGCATAGCCCTGATGGAAAACCACAGGCTGATCGAACTCGGAAGGGAATCCAACGAAGGTCACAGTTTTTCGGTGGGAAGCGTCTTCCTCGGAAGAGTGAAGAAACTGCTCCCCTCCCTGAACGCGGCTTTCGTGGACATCGGCGACAACAAGGAAGCGTTCATCCACTATCTCGACCTGGGCTTCCACTTCACGGCATTCGACACTTTCGTACGGGAGAGCAACCCTAACAAAAACATGGGGCAGCTCTTTTCTTCCATTAAACTGGGGCCCGTACTGGAGAAGGAAGGCCGGATCGAAGACCACCTGAAGGCCGGTCAGATGGTGATGGCGCAGATTGTAAAGGAGCCCATATCCACAAAAGGCTCGCGCCTCACTGCGGAAATTTCATTGGCAGGACGCAATATCGTACTGATGCCTTTTGCCGACAAGGTAAGCGTGTCGCAGAAGATTTCCTCCAAGGAAGAAAAGAAAAGGCTTGAAACCCTTGTGAAGAGCATCCTTCCCAAAAACTACGGAGCCATCATCCGCACGGCCGCCGAAGGAAAACGTGCCGGCGTGCTGGTGGCCGAGGTGCAGAGCCTCATAGACAAATGGGAAGGCTCCTGGAAGAAGATTGCCGCTTCCAAGGGCGTGCAGCTACTTTTCACCGAGTACTCCAAAACCACCACCATCCTCAGGGATCTGCTTAACGATTCGTTCAGCAACATCTACGTGAACGACGAAAAGATCTACGAGGAAACCAGAAAGTACATCTCCCTCATTTCCCCCGAGCAGGAGAAGATTGTTAAATTCTATGACGGAAAGGAGCCCATCTTCGACCATTTCGAAGTGACGCGCCAGATAAAGAGCTCCTTCGGCAAGGTCGTCCCCATGAAACAGGGCGCATACCTTGTGATAGAAACGACCGAGGCGCTGAATGTCATAGATGTGAACAGCGGCATACGCGTGAAGACCTCCGACCAGGAGGAAAACAGTTTCGAAGTGAACAAACTGGCCGCTGAAGAGATTGCAAGGCAGCTCAGGCTGCGAGACATGGGTGGTATTGTCATAGTGGACTTCATCGACATGGAGACCCAGGAGCACCGGAACGACCTGTACAAGTACATGACCGAACTGATGAGTGCAGACCGGGCGAAGCACAACGTGCTGCCCCTGACCAAGTTCGGGCTCATGCAGATCACCCGTCAGCGCATCCGCCCCGTCACCGAAATCAACGTGATGGAAAAATGCCCCCTATGCCACGGCACAGGCAAGATTACATCGACGGTAGTGATAGACGAGCAGGTGGAAAGACGGCTGGCCTATTATGTAAAAGACAAAGGTATGCGGGCTTTGACGCTTCGCACCAGTCCCATCCTCGGAGCCTATCTGGGCCGCGGCGCCTTCGGCAGTTCCTACGTCGCCCGCTGGCGGCGGAAGTACCATTGCAAGCTGAAGCTGGTGGAATCCACCGCGAACAGCATCCTGCAGTATGAATTTCTGAATTCCAAAAATGAGGTCCTCGATTGACGGGGACCTCATTTTTGAGGAAGTTCGGTATCCAGATCGAATTTCACGAACTCTTCATACTCCCAGACAATCTTTTTCATAACTGATATTTTCTGAAAGCGATGCAGGCATTGTGGCCGCCGAAACCAAGGGAATCGGAGATGCCCAGGGTGAAGTCGACCTTCCGGGCAGTGTTCGGCGTATAATCAAGATCGCATTCAGGATCGGGAGTGTCAAGATTGATGGTCGGCGTGATGACGCCTTCCTTCAGGGAGAGGACGGTGGCGATGGCCTCCGCGGCTCCCGCAGCGCCCAGCATATGCCCCGTCATGCTCTTGATCGAAGTGATATGTGCCTTGTAGGCCGCATCTCCCAGGGCAAGCTTGTACGCCTGGGTTTCGGAAGAGTCGTTGAGATGGGTGCCGGTGCCGTGTGCATTGATATAGAGCACGTCATCCGGCGTGTATCCGGCCTCTTCCAGCGCCAGCTTCATGGCCTGCGACTGGGTAGTGCCGTCCGGACGGGGAGCGGTAGAATGGTAGGCGTCGCAGGTGTTGCCGTATCCCACGATCTCTCCGTAAATCTTCGCGCCGCGCGCCTGAGCATGCTCAAGGCTTTCAAGAATGAGGATGGCGCCGCCGTCTCCCATGACGAAACCGCCGCGGTTCAGGTTGAAAGGCAGCGATGCGTAATCCGGGTCCTCCGCACGCGAAAGAGCCTTTGCATTCGCAAATCCGGCGATGCCTATCGGGATGGTCGAGTACTCGCATCCCCCTGTTATGATAGCGTCGGCGTATCCAAAACGCACGGCACGATAGGCTTCTCCTACGTTGTGCGTGGATGTCGCGCAGGCCGTTACCACGTTGATGCACGGCCCCTTGGCATTATTCTTAATGGCTATGTGTCCGGCGGCGATATTGGATATCATGGAAGGAACGAACATGGGGGAAATCCACTGCCCGGAAGGATCCTCAATCATTTTTTCACTTTCGCGGAAAATGATATCGAAGCCGCCTATGCCGGAGCCGACGTATACTCCGAGGCGGAACGGATCGATGTTCGCATCATCTCCCTCGCTCTTGAGGCCAGCATCCTGCATGGCCTGGTAGGCAGCTGCCACCCCGTACTGGGTGAACATGCCCTGCTTGCGCACGAAAGGCTTGTCCATGCCATACTGCAGGGGGTCGAAATCCTTCACCTTCGCGGCGATGTGTACCGGAAGGAGCGAAGTGTCATATTCAGTTATCGTCTTTATGCCGCAAACGCCTTTGTTCAGATTATTCCAGAAGGTCGGGACGTCATTTCCTATAGGGGAAACGATGCCGAGACCTGTGACTACGACTCTGTGTTCTTTCATCATCAACTTATTATAACGCGCAAATATAGCAATTTTTTCGGGCACCGGGAATCAGCGCCGGAAGAATGAGACGAGCAGCGCCAGCAGCATCAGCAGGAAAAGGAAGCCTGCCGCCCGGCCGCATATATCTCCGTAGCGGACGAAAAAGGTCTCCTTCGAACTGAGGCTGACGGTGCCGGAAAGGACGGAAGGCCGCCACCAAAGGGTACGGGAAAGCACGTCGCCGCGCTGGTCGATTATCGCGGAAATGCCTGTATTGCCGCAGCGGGCGATATCCCGCCGGGTTTCAATCGCCCGGAGGCAGGAATAACTGAAATGCTGCCTGTAGCCCGGAGTATCGCCCCACCAGGCATCGTTGGTGATGACCGCAAGTACCTGCGCTCCCTTACGCACATAGCCCGTGCAATATTCGCCATATACGGATTCATAGCAGACGGCCGTGCCGACGGCAATCTTATCGGGCATTTCCAAATGCAGGCAAGCGATCTCCGGCTGGCCTATGCAGCGGCCCATCACCCCGCCGAGGAGATTGTCTATCGGAACGAAAATCTTCGGATACGGCGTCAGCTCCGTCCCCACAACCAGTTTGCTCTTGTGGAAGACCTCCGCCCGGCCGGAAGCATCGGTCATTATCGCCGAATTGTGATTCTCTATCCATTTGTCGCCATAGCGGCGGGCAAGGATCGAAGGGGCGCGGCGGCGGTCGAACACCTCATAGGTGGATGCGCCGAAAAGCAGGCTTGCGCCGGGATGTCCCTTAAGAAAATGCTGGAAACTGCGGAAGGTGTTCCCCTCCGGGATATGGCCGAGATAAACATCCCCTGTAAAAGTCTCCGGAGCCAGCAGAAGCCCGTTCCACTCCCCTTCCGGCAGCTGCCTTTCAAAGAGTGAAAGCAGCTGTGCAGTCTGCTCCGCCTGGGTTTTGCTGTGGAATTTTTCGTAAGGATCGAAGTTGGGCTGACCGATAATTACCGGAAGTTCTCCCTCCGAGACCTCCCTGTAATGATGGTAGATATGCCCGGATGCAGCATAAGGGAGTACGAAAATCAACGCCAGCCAAAGCGTGGCCGCCAGCCTGGTCTTTCCGTTGGCGTGGGCCCAGTCTCCTTCTATAAATGCCTTCAACAGCATAAAGACGGTGATGTTGCATACCCAGACCCAGACCGAACCGCCCAGTACTCCGGTGAACTCATACCACTGGATACTGCGTGTGCTCTGCGCAAATGCATTTCCCAGCACCAGCCAGGGCCAGGAAATCTGCGCGCTCGTCAGATACCAGCGCTCCCAGGCTATCCATGCCGCCGCAAGCAGGATGTATGGAAGGATGCCTTTCAGGCGGCGTTTTCCGAAACGGAACAGCCCGAAAATCAGAGACATCTGCAGAGAATTCGCAAGGATGGCAAAGATTGCTCCGCCCACCGTGGCGTTTGCGACCCACCACGTGGTGGCCGCATTCCACAGAACGAAGAAAGAGTAGTGCCAGATGCGGAAACGCCGCACCTTGTTCACCATGGCGATATGGTCCGCACAGAGCAGGGGCACCAGCCCCACGAGTGCGAAGCCACCGCAGTGCGGCACCAGCCACGGAAGGCTCATCAGTACGGCGGACAGCAGAACGCAGGTCCACAAAGCAAGTTTCACTCTGTTCATTGCTCTTCCTCCTCTTCCGGCATATTGCCGGCATATTTGCGCCATTTGTCCAGCAGGGCCGTCATATCTTCAGGGATGACGGAATCGAACTGCAGCCATTTCCCGGTGACGGGATGCTCGAATCCCAGCGTTTTGGCGTGGAGCGCCTGGCGCGGACAAATTTCGAAGCAGTTTCTGATGAACTGGCGGTATTTGGAATAGATGGTTCCCTTGCGGATTTCGGTGCCTCCGTAGCGCTCGTCGTTAAAAAGCGGATGGCCGATGGAGGCCATGTGGACGCGAATCTGATGGGTGCGGCCGGTTTCAAGACGGCATTCCACCAGAGTGACGAAACCGAAACGTTCCAGAACCCTGTAATGGGTAACGGCGTGTTTGCCTTCGGACGGGTCGTTGCTCACTCGGAAGCGCAGCCGGTCGTTCGGATCGCGGGCTATGTTCTTGTCGATTGTGCCTCCGGCCTCTTTTATGTCGCCCCAGACTATTGCCTGGTAGCATCTCTCGGTAGTATGATTGAAGAACTGCTTCGCAAGTTTCAGCTGTGCTTCGTCGTTTTTTGCCACCAGCAGCAGTCCGCTGGTATCCTTGTCGATGCGATGGACCAGGATGCCGGCTTTTTCCGGATCTACCGCAGTGTCGGCAGCGGTATCCGATGCTCGAGCCGGCCTGACGGCCCCTCCCGCAAGCGGGCCCCTCCCTCTACATCCGAGGGCGGATATGGCGTCCGCATCGGATACCGACACCTCCGCCGAAGATGCAGAATCGCCCTCCGGAGCATTTTCCCGTACAGGGTCGCGGAGCGACGCGGAGGAGGGCGCTTTCTGCACGGAGGCGGAAGAAAGATGATACAGCAGGGCGTTGACGAGCGTGCCGTCGAAGTGGCCGTGGCCGGGATGGACGACCATGCCGGCAGGCTTGTTCACCACCAGCACGTCATCATCCTCATAAACTATATCCAGAGGAATATCCTGAGGGACCAGGTCCACCCCGCGGCGGCGATAGGGCATCACGAAACGGATTACATCCCCCGGGCGCACCAGCAGATTGGCCTTGGCGGTCTTGTCGCCTACCTTTACGTAGCCTTCTTTGATGGCACACTGTATGCGGTTGCGTGAAGTGTCTTCAAGATGGGCGGACATGAACTTGTCGATGCGTATCGGCTCCTGCCCCGCATCGACGTTCAGTCGGAAATGCTCGAACATCCCCTGTTCGGCATCCTCGATTATTTCCTCATCTGTCCAGTCCATTAAAGCTTGTCGGGCTCCGTCGTAAGCCAGAGCGAAACCGCCGCGCCCATGGTGAGGGGCCCGCCGGCCGGGGTGGGCGCCTGCTTGTAAACCACGGCATTCAGCGAATCGCTGTAGGTGCGTATCCCGCTGTCGAAGTTCAACTTGCCTATATTCAGCGAATTGTCATGCACTGCATCCACGGCGCGGAGGTACTTGAGCCCCTTTACGTCGGGAGCGTAGGTACGGCTGTCTTCGTAATTGAGCCCCACCATCAGATCGATTACCGAACCGCTTTCCACCTGCGTTCCCGCAGCAATCTCCTGATTGCCGCGCAACTGCCGGAGCACATTGTTCGTGGCTATGTCCTTCACATAGATCAACCTGCCGAGAGTGAGCCCGCGGGAAGCGAGTTCAGCCTTGGCCTGGCGCATGGAATATCCCACCAGCAGAGGCATCGTCACCTCCTTGGAATTCTTGGCATTGGTGGTCAGCTGCACAGTACGTCCCTTCTTGACACGGCTGCCGCCCTTGGGGAACTGGGTGAACACGGCGCCCTTCTTCATACGGCGCACATACACGGAATCCCCTATTTCAACGCTCAAACCCACACGTTCGGCATTGTAACGTGCCTCTTCAAAGGTCATATTGGTAAAATCCGGCACGGTGATTTCCTTATTGTGCTGCGTGCCGACGGACAGCAGTATGTTCACCGTTATAAGAATGGCCGCCACGAACAGCGCAGCGAGCAAAATGTTCCGTACAATCCAGTTCGAAAGGAAGCCTCCCTTCTTTTCTTCTTTTTTCTTTTCTGCCATAGCATACAAATATAACTATTGTTACGGACATTTCATAATGACCGGTGTAAGGTATGGCAGCTTCGGGATTTCTCGACTCCGGCCTTACGGCCTTCGCTCGAAATGACAAAAGCACAGGCAAGGAGAACCTTCGCTCGAAATGACAAAGGAGGGCAGGGAGACTATCTGGGGCCGCGGCCGCCGCCCGGGCCATAACCGCCGCGCATGCCGGGGCCACGCATCTTGCTGCGGTCGAAGGTTCCGAAGCGGTAGGTGAGGGACAGGATTATATAACGGCCGAGGGTGTTGTTCAGGACTTCGCTGTGGTAATTGGTTGCATCGGTCACGTTGAGGTTCTTGGCCTGGCCGAGGATGTCGTAGCCCTTAAGGGCCAGCGTCATCTTCTTTTTCATGAGCAGTTTCTGGATTTCGGCATTGAGCACATACTCGGAAGGCTGCTCGGTCGTGTAGCCGTCATACCAGTTGTAGTTGCCCTCGGTTTTGAAAGTGATGCCGGCGGAATCCCAGGTCCAGTTGGCCGTGAGGCGGATCTGGTTGTTGAAGGTGGTGGTCTTTGAATCGCGCACCGAGTACCAGCTCTTGCTCATGCGGGTACGTCCGGAAGCGGTGAGTTCGAGGTTGTCGGAACGATAGGTTACACGCAGCCTCTCGGTGATTCCCAGGCTCTCTATTTTGCCGAGCGTGATATGGGCGTCGTACCAGGCGGGGTTGCTCCAGTTCTGGTTCAACTCATCCATGAAGGCATAGTAATCGCCCCCTGTGGTATAGGTGCTCATATCGATGTTTTCTCCGGTGTAGGAGAAGGATTTGCTCCAGTTGACGCGGGCGAAGTTCGACAACGAGAAATTGGACCTGCCGATGGGGATGTTCGCAAAACCGTTGACGCCGGCATTCATGTTGTCGGGGCCGTTGAACGGCATCGAATATGCCGCACCGTTGTCGTACCACGTGGCGCTCACAATGGGATTCTGGACATATCCTGCGTTGAAACGGATATTGAATGACGTGAATGTCTTCTTGTTATTGTAGCGGATATCGCCGTTGAGATTGTGCGAGAAGTAGGGCTTCAGCAGCGGATTACCGAACGAGACGTTGAGAGGGTCGGTGTTGTCCGGCACGGGCATCAACTGCTTCGTGGAAGGCTGTGCGGAATTTCCGCGGTAGAACAGCCTGGCGTTGGCGTTTTCGCCGAACTCCCACCAGAGCATCACGCGTGGCGAGAAATTCCAGCGGAAATCGTCATAAGTCTTGGGTGTGTAGCTGCCGTCGAGGGAGTTGTAGCGGGTGGTGCTGTTGTACGTTTTTGTCGGCAGCGCCGCGAATCCGACCTGGGCGCGGGACTTCTCCTTCTGGTACATCATGTTCACGCCTATCTCCTGATTGTTGTTGATATTGACGATTTCGTTGGAATAGACGTTGTCCTTGAGCCCGGTGATATTGTCGGTGGTATTCTTTTCGGATGACGAACGCGACCAGGAATAGCGGTAGTTGGCCTCCATGTAGAGGTTGTTCCCGAGGGGCTCTGTGTATGTCACGCGGCCCATCAGGCTGGCACCTGACTGGTTGGAGGCGATGGTCTGGTCAATTACTGATTTGTTGCCGAGGATGTTGGTTTCAGACTTGTTGAGAGCGTCCAGATCGTTGTTGCTGAACGAATAACGCCCCATAACCGTCATGGTGCGTCCGGGAATTCCAAGCCTCTGGCGGAAGAGCATGAAACCGCTGGTGGTAACGTTCCTGTTGTTTCCGGTCTGGGTATTGTCGGACTTGTTCAGGAAGTAAGACTTGCCGGCTGCAAGGCTGTCGGTCTCGGTGGTGTTCACCTGGGTATAGTTGCCGTTGCCGAACTCGATGCGGGGCTCGAACAGTATGGAAGTATTCTTGCTGAACTTGTGGTCGAGCCTGACTCCGATGCGGTGTCCGTTGGAATTCGTGGAACTGAATCCTTCCGACTTGGAGAACAGGTCGTAGTCGTTGTTTACGTAGGTGGTTTTGGTGGACGATTCTGTGACGTCCTTGCCTGTATGGTTGAAAAGATAGTTGGAACTGAGGTCCATGTCTCCGTCAACCAGGGTCCAGGCTCCGTTGACGCCGGCCATATAGGAGGTGGTGATGCCGTTGCCTCCGCCCCAGCCGCCCTGGCCGCGTCCCATTCCGCCGCCACCGCCGCGCATATTGCCCATCATCGAGCCGGAAAGGTCGTTGAAGCCGCGGTTGTTGGTATTGTTGCCGTTGAGTATGAGGCTCAACTGCTTCTCTTTGGTGAAGTTGCCGAGGAAAGCGGCCCCCTGGTAGCGCCAGTCGGGATCGGTGACCTTGTCGGTGGGGATGTCGCGGCCGCCGCCTGCCATCATGTTGCCGAACGCGCCCTTCATCATGCCGGGCTTTATATTGAGGTCTATGACCTTCTCTTCCTCACCGTCGTCTATGCCGGTGAATTCGGCCTGCTCGCTTTTTTTGTTGATGACCTTGAGCTTGTTGATTATTTTGGCAGGGATGTTCTTGGACGCCAGCTGAGGGTCGTCGAGGAAGAATGTCTTGCCGTCGATGGTAATCTTCTTGATGGTTTCGCCGTTGATGGAGATGGAACCGTCCTCGCTCACTTCCACGCCGGGCAGTTTCTTGAGGAGGTCCTCAAGCATATCGTTTTCGGTGGTCTTGAAGGCGTTCGCGTTATATTCCAGGGTATCCTTCTTGATAATGATGGGATTGCCCACCGCGGATACGCTGGCTGCGTCGAGCATCTGGCGGTCCGGCTCCATTTTCACGGTACCCAGATCCACGTTGCCCTCTACCTTGATATGTTTTTCCCAGGCCTTGTAGCCGAGAAGTTCGGCTTTCACGAGGTAACTGCCGTGCTTGACTTTGTTGATTACCACTTCCCCGGCGTCGTTGCTGAGGTTGTAATACTCCGGTTTCTTTGCCCCGTCCTTTGTCATGGAAACGGTTGCAAAGGGCACAGGTTCACCGTTGGAGGAATCCTGCAGCACTGCAGTCACTTTGTTCTGGGCGGAAAGGCCGGCGGCAATCATCAAGCCGGCGAAAAATGCAACAAGTCTGGTCATAACTTTATTTTGACGCAATATACGACAAATAGTTTAAAAAACTATTTCTTATTTCTTCACCCTGCCGGGATTCTGCGAAATAAAACTCTCCCACGATGACGCGCCCCCCTTGCCGGAGGATGTCAGCGGGCTTTTAAGCTGGTAATAATGGCACATCGCGATGGCCAGGGCGTCGGTCGCGTCGAGATATTTGCTCTCGATACTGATGCCCAGGGTGCGTTCCACCATGAGTGCGACCTGCTCCTTCGAAGCCGCCCCGTTGCCGCAAATCACCATCTTGGCCTTGCGGGGGGCATATTCGCAGACGCTCACTCCGTGGGAAATGGCTGCAATCATAGCACTCCCCTGCGCCCTCCCCAGTTTAAGGATTACCTGCGCGTTCTTGCCGTAGAAGGGGGATTCGATGGCGAGGTCGGTAGGGCGATGCAGTTCGCATAGCGCTTCCACCTTCGAATGGATGCATTCCAGTTTGGCATAGGGGTCGGATATCTTACGCAGATCCAGCACTCCCATATCCACGAAGGATGCCTTCCCTGCCTCATCTACCCGCACGATCCCGAAACCAAGAAGATTGGTTCCGGGATCTATGCCGAGTATGGTGCGTGCCTTAATCAATTATATCGAAGCCTGTGTACGGACGCAGAACCTCGGGAATTACGATTCCCTCCGAAGTCTGGTTGTCTTCGAGGAGGGCCGCCACCACGCGCGGAAGCGCGAGGGACGAGCCGTTGAGAGTATGGGCAAGCTGGGTCCTGCCGTTTTCATCGCGATAGCGGAGATGCAGCCTGTTGGCCTGGAAGGATTCGAAGTTGGAAACCGAAGAGATCTCCAGCCAGCGGCCCTGCGCGGCGCTCCAGAGCTCGAAATCGTAGGTAATCGCGGAAGTGAACGACATATCGCCTCCGCAGAGCCTGAGGATGTGGTACTTGAGCCCGAGCTTCTGCACGAGCCCCTCCACGTGTGCCACCATCTCGTCAAGCGCCCTGTAGGAATCTTCCGGCTTCTCCACGCGCACTATCTCCACCTTGTCGAACTGGTGCAGGCGGTTGAGCCCGCGCACGTCCTTGCCGTAGGAACCTGCCTCGCGGCGGAAACAGGGAGTGTAGGCGGTAAGCTTCTGGGGAAGCTGGTCGCTGCTCAAGATAACGTCGCGGAAAATGTTGGTCACAGGCACTTCGGCGGTGGGCACAAGATAGAAATTGTCGAGCCCCACGTAATACATCTGCGCTTCCTTGTCGGGCAGCTGGCCGGTGCCGAATCCTGAGGCGGCGTTAACCACCACGGGAGGTTCGGTTTCCTGATACCCGGCTTTGGTGTTCTCGTCGAGGAAGAAGTTTATGAGGGCCCTCTGCAGGCGTGCTCCCTTGCCCTTGTAGACGGGGAATCCCGCTCCCGTAATCTTCACGCCGAGGTCAAAGTCGATTATATCGTACTTTTTGGCCAGTTCCCAGTGCGGGAGCGCCCCCTCGGGGAGCTTCACGTCGGGCCCGCCTTCCTTGACCACAAGATTGTCGTTGGCGTCCTTTCCCTCCGGCACAAGGGCGCAGGGAGTGTTGGGAAGGAGGACAAGCTGGTTTTCGAGTTCCGCGGCCACGGCCTCTCCCTGCGAGAGCAGGTCGGAACTCTTCTGCTTCAGGGCTGCCACGGCCGCCTTTGCGGCTTCTGCGGCATCCCTGAGTCCCTGTTTCATAAGGGCGCCTATTTCGGCGGCCTTCTTCTTCTGCTCAGCGAGCAGTGCGTCACTCTCCATCTGGAGGCTGCGGCGCCTGGCGTCAAGCTCAAGGACCTTGTCCACTATGGGTTTGGCGTCGAAGTTCTTTATTTTCAGGCGGTCGATAACTGCCTGAGGATCTTCACGAAGTGATTTGAGTGTCAGCATGGTGTACTTGATATTAAAAAAGGCCCGCACCCGTCCCGGAGTGAAGGCCTTGTTTTATCAGCTCATATCTCCTCCGAGATTAGTTCTCAAAGGGGATGACTGAGACGTAGGATTTGTCTTCTCTCTTGCGGCTGAACTTTACGGTTCCGTCCACGAGAGCGTAGAGAGTGTGGTCCTTGCCCATTCCGACGTTCTTGTCGGGATTGTGCACGGTGCCGCGCTGGCGTACGATAATGTTGCCGGCCTTAACGACTTCGCCGCCGAACTTCTTGAGGCCGAGACGCTTGCTGTGCGACTCACGACCGTTCTTTGAACTGGATTGACCTTTCTTGTGTGCCATAATGCTTAAGCGATTTCGTTAATTTTGATCTTGGTAAGTTTCTGACGGTGGCCGTTCAGCTTCTGGAAGCCCTTGCGGCGGATCTTCTTGAAAACAAGAACCTTGTCAGCCTTCACATCGTCTGCGATAACCGTTGCCTTGACAACGGCGCCTTTTACGTAGGGAGCACCGACTTTGACCTTGCCCTCAGCGTCGACGAGGAGCACTTTGTCAAACTCTACTGATGAATCTTTAGCCTGAGGAAGACGGGGGACGAAAATCTCGTTTCCGGCCTCTACCTTGAACTGGCTTCCTGCAATGTCTACAATTGCGTACATAAAAAAAACTTTGTTTTAAAAGTTTTGGCTGCAAGCGGCTGTTCCGGGAACAGCTCTTAAACGGAGCTCGACAGTCTTAAATAATTCGGGCTGCAAAAATAGCAAAAATTCCTTTTTCTGCAAAATAATTTATTATTTTTGCCTTGGGAACAAAGTTGTTACAAAAATGGATTCGTCGTTCATATACTACAAGCCGGTTCAGGGGAAGTTCAATATCGGCCGCAAAAGCGAGCAGACAAAGCTTTCCAACATGCTTTCCCAGGGCGAGAACGTGCTCATCTACGAACCGCCCAAGACGGGAAAGACCTCCCTGCTCCAGCAGACTTTCTGGAACATGCGCGTTTCCGGCAACCAGTTCGCCACTGCGGAAGTGTCGATGCTCAGCATCCGGCGGACGGACGATTTCCTGCTATCGCTCGGCGCGGCGCTCATACGCGCCGAAGCCACCACCCCCGATGAATTCGACACGATAGTGCGGGAGTGCCTCCCCGGCACCCATTTCGTCTTCGACCCGGCCCGTTACTCCGATGCGGACGAAGTGCTGTCGCTCAACTGGGACGTGGACGAGAACGACATCCGTTCCATCTTCTGCCTCCCCTACCGGCTCGCGGCAGTGAGAGGCAAGCCTTATTACGTGGTTCTCGACGAGTTCCAGAGCATCTGCTTCCTCGAAGGCTGGGAGAAGATTCTCAAGATATTCGAAGACGTGCTGCAGACAAGCCGCGACTCCGTATGCGCCTATGTTTTCCTTGGTTCGAAAATCAATGCGATGAGGCACATCTTCAAGGAGGAAGGATGGTTCCACAGGCTGGTGAACCACCTCCAGATAGAGAACATAGACGCCCGCGAAATCACCGACCACATAGTGCGCAACTTCCTCACCACAGGCAAGGTGATAGACCGCGACCTGATGATGAACGTGTGCAAGCGCTTCCGCTGCAACATATGGTATATCAATCACTTCGCTTCCATCTGCGACCATCTCACCAGGGGCTTCATCACCGACGCCACCCTCGAGGAGGCGCTCGCCATGCTGATATCCATCCATGAGCCCCGTTTCATGGATACCGTGTCCGACCTCACCGGCTTCCAGGCTTCGCTGCTGAGGGCCACCCTCGAAGGATGCAAGAGGTTCAGTTCGGCCGAAGTGATAGACCGCTACCAGCTGCACTCGTCGGCCAATGTGCGCCGTCTCAAGGACGCGCTCTGCAAGAAAGAGATCCTCTTCTTCGACGAGAAGGACGATCCCATAGTCATAGATCCGCTCTTTGAATACTGGGCGGGCAAATATTTCTTCGGCATAAAAGGCTTATGAAAAAAAGTATAGCAGTTCTTACCGGAGCCGGCGTGAGCGCTGAATCCGGGCTCGGGACCTACCGCGACAACGGCGGGCTCTGGGACAATTACGACCCCATGGAAGTCGCTTCCATCGAAGGATGGTACCGCGACCGAAGCAAGGTCCTGGAATTCTACAACATGCAGAGGGAGCACCTCCGCGAGGCGAAACCCAACGCCGCCCACATCGCAATCGCAGAACTGGAGAAGGATTACACCGTGGACGTGATTACCCAGAACGTGGACAACCTGCACGAACGCGCCGGAAGTACCCACGTGGTGCATCTGCACGGCGAAGCCACAAAGGTGAGGCCGGAGAACTGCTTCAACGACCGCGACGGATTCAGCGAGCGGCAGGTCTTCGACGTGGGATACGACGCGGTGCATCTGGGCGACAAGGCCCCAAACGGAGTGCAGCTGCGGCCGCATATCGTATTCTTCGGAGAGGCCGTGCCCAAGATGGAGCAGGCCATAGACCTGGTTTCCAGGGCCGACATCGTGCTGATAGTGGGCACTTCCCTTTCGGTCTACCCCGCGGCAGGTCTCTACAGGTACGCATCCCCCGAAGCCCCCATATATATCATAGACCCCGCAGACGTGCCCCTCTGGGACAATCGCATACATCACATCCGCAAACCTGCGACCGAAGGAATGAAAGATTTTCTGAAAGTGTTGTAATTCGGGAATTTTTTTCTACCTTTGCACCCGCTTAATCGAAAAGGAGGTGATTTTTAAATGATTATAGTACCTGTAAAAGACGGTGAAAACATCGAAAGGGCCCTGAAGAAATTCAAGCGCAAATTCGAAAAGACCGGTGCCGTGCGCGAAATGCGTGCCCGCAAGGCTTTTGAGAAGCCCTCTGTGAAGAGGCGCCTCGCCAGGGAGAAGGCCATTTATGTCCAGAAACTCCGTCTTGAGGAAGATCAGTAGAATCTCTCCGTTTCAAAAACAAGGCTGCCGGACCGGCAGCCTTGTTTTTATTTACCCACTGTGTAGTCGAGACTGATTTTTATATCGCCCGAAGAGGGACCTACGAGTATTTTGTAATTGCCCGGATCTATCTTCCAGCCGTGGGACTCCGCGTCGTAGAAAGAGAACTCATTGATACCGACCGGAATCCTGAATTCCACGCTCTTGCCTTTGGCGATAAGTTTCTTGTCAAAACCCTTGAGTTCGAAGGCAGGACGCATCACCGAAGGGTTCTGTGGAGCGACATAGACCTGTACTGACTCTTTGGCATCCACCTTACCGGTATTCTTAACAGTGAAAACGACCTCGCATCCGTCCGCAGTCGGAGTTACGGCCCCTCCGGAGTACTCGAAACTGGAGTAGCTGAGCCCGTATCCAAATGGGAACATGGGCTTGACTCCGAATTTCTCCACCCCGCGGTACCCCACGAAAAGGCCCTCTGTGTAAGTGGCGTGAGACATGGGGTCGCGGCTGGGGCTGACCTTAAGCACTGAAGGCGAAGTCTCGTGATAGTACTGCGCGGCAGGATTCTTATCCTCGGTACCCCAGAAGGTGAAAGGCAGCTTGCCGGAAGGAGACACCTTCCCGGAGATGATGTCCGCGAGAGCCTTTCCGCCCTCCTGACCGCCGTACCATGCCATGATGATGGCCGCTACCTTGTCCTTGAAGGGGGTGATATCCACTTCCCCGCCCGAATTGATGATTACTATGGTATTCTTGTTGAGAGCCGCTGCAGAAGCGATAAGTTCGTTCTGGCCTTCGGGCAGGGCGTAGGTGCGGTCGTGGTTCTCGCGCTCGGTGGTATGGTTGAAACCTGCGACCACTACGACCGCATTGGCCTTTGATATTGCCTTCTGCTCCTCGGGAGTGAATTCCGTGCTTTCCACAAGCTGCACGTCATACTTCTTTCCAAGCGCCTTGAGGCCGGCGAAGGGAGTGATATTGCGGCCGGGAATGGGATCCATGCGGCCCGAACCGCCTCCGTAGGCTACCGTGTTGGCATTGGGGCCGAGCACTACGATGCGTCCCTTCTTCAAAGGAAGCACGCCGTTGTTGGTAAGCAGTACGGGAGCCTCGATGGCAGCGTTGTAGGCCATATTACGGGAGTATTCGTAATCTTCAGGGATGGACTCATCCTTCGCAGGCTGGTCCAGGAGGCCGAAAGCGATGAAAGTTTGGAGGATATGCCGGCACATGAGGTCGAGGCTGGCTTCGGAAAGGACGCCGGTCTCTATGAGGGGCTTGACCATTTCGACCTTTGTTGTGAAGTTTTCCGGCATTTCGAGGTCGAGGCCGCTCGTGAGCACGCCGAAAGTCGTGTAGGTCGACTTCCAGTCAGACATCACTATGCCCTCGAAGCCCCATTTGCGGAGATTCTCCTTAATCAGCCAGGGATTCTCCGCGGCATGGAGGCCGTTTACCGGATTGTAGCTGGTCATCACGGCCGCCACATCCGCCTTTTCCACAGCTTTGCGGAAGGCAGGGAAATAGATTTCGTTGAGAGTGCGTTCGTCCACGATGGAACCGGTGCGGTGGCGCTGATACTCCTGGTTGTTTACGGCGAAGTGCTTGATGGTGGCTATCACCCTGTGCTGCTGAATTCCCTTGATATAGCTTGCGGCAATCTCCGAAGTAAGGAAAGGATCTTCTCCGTAATATTCGAAGTTGCGGCCGCACAGAGGGGAACGGTAGATGTTCACGCCGGGGCAGAGCATGATCCTGACTCCGCGGGCGGTAGCGTCGCATCCGATACCGTCGCCCACCCCGTTGGCGGCGTCACGGTTGAAACTGGCGGCAAGACCTATTCCACAGGGATAGTAAGTGCTGTTCGTCTTGTTCCGTACGCCCTGGGGGCCGTCTGCCATCCTCACGGAAGGAATGCCCAGCCTGGGAACGGCGTAGGTGTGGAAGCCGTCCACTTTCCCGGAAATGAAGTTGATCTTCTCGTCAAGGGTCATTTTGCCCACGATCTCCGCAGCACGGTCCTTGTCACTCTGGGTGATTACGTAGGGCTGCGCGGTGGCGGCCGCCGCGAACGACAGCGCCAATGCTGTAATAATCAGTGCTTTTCTCATATAATTACTGTTCTATGAATACAAATGAATGGGGCTGCATGGAAAGCACGAGCGTTCCGTCCGGCTGCAGGGCGACGGGATACTCCGTGTACATGTTGAACTGGTCGGTGATGTGGCAGCGGACATTTTCGCCGAAGCTGCCGGAAGCGAGGCGGACCGTCACGTCCTTGACCGCCGTGATATTGTCGTCCAGCACGTAGCGGCTCACAAGGATTCCAAGCCTGCCGTCAGCGCCTCTGGCGGCGGTCACGCGTACGTCGGGGACGCCGCATTCAGACTTGACCTGCGTGCCGAGGGTTTTCAGTTTTCCCCATGCATACAGCGCCCAGTAGCTCCATATCGGGGTATCGCTGGCCGCGTCGAAAAGGCCGTTGAAACGGGTGCCGGGCGTCCAGACGTAATACATCATCATGTCCGTGGGGCAGTTCTGACCTTCCTGCATCGAAGCGCAGACAAAGGCGCCTGCCTTCGGAGAAGACATAATGCGTGAGGAATAAGGATAGTCGTCCGTCCAGCTCTTGATATAGTTCCACTCGTTAAGGAAAGACTCAGCGTTCTTATAACCGTACTTGTCCAGCAGAGCGCGGACCTGGTAGGAATAATCCACATAAACCGTGGGATCGTACTCGTAAATATGCCAGGCAAAGAAATCAAGGGGGACATTACGGCGCTGCATCTCGGAAAGGAGCAGCTCGTACCACACGGGTATCGTCCTTACGCCGGGATCCGTTCCGGACATGGCGGGGCCGCCGATAAGCAGGTCAGGGAAGCAGCCTTTCAGATGCTTTACGGCCACCTCGAAGAAGTCGTAGAACTGCTCGGGAGAACCGGCCCAGCAGCGGGGATCGGTCTTCCACTTGTCGTTGTCCCACTCAAGATTGGGCTCGTTCCAGATTTCCCAGTATTTTATATTGTAGTGGAAGCCGTCAGCCCATCCCTCGTTGTAATGACGGATGATATGCTCGCAAATCTGCGCCCACTTCTTGTTGTCCTTCGGAGGATAGATGTTGTATTTCTTGAGCGGCTGGTTCTCAATGCTCTGGCCGAGGCGGTAGAACACCTCGACGCCAGCGTCCTGGATGCTCTTTACATACCTGTCGGTAAGCGTAAAGTCGTATGATTCAGGCTTGTTGGGATTCTTTGAGAAATCCGGGAAGATTATGGAAATGTCTACCACGTGCTCCCCGTAAGCACCGTACCCGGCGGCATCATGGTTGCGGGAATAGCCCACGTTGGCTGCCTTGAAATAGCCGGTGGTGCCGGTATATACCTGTTCGGCATTATTGATGCGCGGGCCGTTGTTTACCGCGTTCATCCGTTTGACCGGACCGACGGCGGCATCGGGTGAAACGATAATCTGCGCCGACATGCTTATGCAGGCGAAGATCATGGCCAGGGCGATTATTCTTTTCATTTATCTTAAGAGTATGCTTTTTTCACGTTTGACAAACTGGATCGGGATACCGGAAGGGTCGCGCATCATGGCTCCGTCGAAGCCGGGAGCCTTCTCGTGTACCACGAGGGTGGCGCCGGCCTTCGTAAGGCGCTCGATGTCGGCGTCGACATCCTTCGAAGTGAAGCCGAAATGCAGGGTGAGAGGATCCATGGAAGCATAGTCGGGCGCGGAAGGCTGAGTCTTTGCCCGGTACATTTCGATGGCCACACGCCCACTGGCGTCCACGATGAATGTAGTATGCGTCTCATCGTCTTTCTGGCGGGTCATGGTAAAGCCCAGGTTTTCGCACCACCATGCGGCTGTGGCAACGGGGTCTGCCACATCGATTGCCGGATGCTCCAGGACGAATCCGTCCGGATTGACGAGGTTTTTGTCGGCACGTCCGCACCCGAAAAGGGCCTGAATGGCGGCAACTGCCGCGATGACTGATTTTTTCATGAAAGGCTATCTGTTGGTTGCAATAAAGTTTTTAACGTCCGTCCAGCGGTAGTAGGGGCCGGAGAATGATTCAAGTTCCGGAATGAGGGTTTCCTGCTCGTTGGTGAGGAATTTTACCAGCACGTCCCCCTTGCGGTTCCTGTAGAATACCATCTGCAGGTTGGCGGCGAAGGGGCAGAGTCTGGGTCCGTTCCAGTTGAGAAATGCCTCTTCGGCCGAGAGCCTGGGATATCCGTAGCCTTCCAGGCCGAAGTATGAACATAGCCCGAGGAAGGGCCAGTCGTGGCCGAAGATGAGGTCGGCTGCGACCGGAGCGCCAGCGATTGCTTTATCCGCCTTGCGGATTATCTCCGAAGCAAGGAGGGAAGCCCGCTGCATACGCTCGTCTCCGAAAGGCAGCGAGTTGCACTGGGCAAGGTAGGCGCTGAGAGAACGGCGTCTGTACATGGGTGAAACCACTTCCCATGGCAGCAGGCTGAACAGGTTTTCATCGACATCGAATGCCTCGGCGGAGGCGGCGAGGGAAAAAACGCCTGAAATGAGGCGTCTGGGCTTTTCGAAGATTTCCATGCCCCGGGCCGGATCGGTGAAAAACCTGGCGAATACGGCCATCGTGTCTATCTGAACCCCTGATACGGTCTCAGATGTGAGGGCGGAGGCCTGGTTCTTTATATTGTCGCCGCTGGCGCGGGAAATAGCTTTCTGATACTTCTCTCCGCAGTCCCATGTGATGACAAGGTCCTTCTTGCAGGACCTGAGCGACGATGTGAAGGCGGCCATGCTCACGAGGCAGCGCGGCACCTCCGACGACAGCGCGTGCACTTCTCCGTTACGGAATACGCCGGGATAGCGCTTGTACATCCTTCTGGCAAGCTGCTCATGCTCCCTGGCGCCTCTTGGAGTCAGGCGTCCGTCCATTCCGGCATGTAGCTCATAAAACAGTTTCGCATAGGTGAAGAGAGAATCCCCCGCCGGAGTAAGGATACCTTCGCCGGCTGCAATCTTCAAACGTTTCTTCAAACTCGAAAAAGTCTTGTCGGAACCGCCGGTGCGGGAGCCGTGCCTGCCGTAGTGGCTGATATAGAACGGCTTGAACCCAGATGGTGCAGGCGTATCCTTAACAGGGAGGAATTCATACGAATGTGTGTTGAACGCAGCTCTTTGAGGGAATGCCTGCACGTATGCTTCCAGTTCGGGCGACGGCTGGGCAAATAACGCCGCCGACACGAAAATCAGGAGAATATAAAGAAAGTAACGTTTCATAATGTTACAAATTTACGGTAAAATCCTTTCCGTCAATGCAGATGCAGGAATTATTTTTCATCGTTATCACAGGGGCTTCAGTCCCCTTGAAGGGGCAGAGTACAGTTATGAAACGCTGCTTCCCGGCTCCCCTGGAACGGGATGCGTCAACCCGGATGACCGGACGCATGGCCTTTTCGTGCATGGCTTCGCTGAACCAGTCTTCGTCGATACTGATTGTAGATCCTGCCGGCCCTTTGACAAGCATGCATACCCCGGCATCCCCGTCCCTGTAGACAAACTCTCCGGGGGCAGTTTCTTCTACGGAACCAGGCCCAAGGCCGTTACGGAGCGTCAGGCGACCGGCAGCGGGGCCGGAAACATCATCTGCGATTATGAAAAACTTCTCCTCCACGAAAGCGATGCTGCGACGGCGAACAAGGCCCTCATAGGCTTTATGCTCCACGCAAAGCCGCTGCACTTCCCCATCAGGTTTCCATTCAATGACTTTGGGCTGAGGTTTGTCGTAATTCCGGTCATCGAGAGTAAGGGCATTGTGCCTGGCCGTAGCCTTGAAATAAGCGCGCTCCCGTTCGATGGTCTCATCTCCGGAATAAGTGTACGCCCCGGCATCAGGCATGAGAATCTTGCCGTATGCCCATAGCTCGAAGGTGCCGAAATCGGGCTGTGCATGCCACATTCCCCTCTCGGTTGCCTTGACAGGCATGATGATGCCGGCATCGAACCAGCCGTTCCGAAAGGCGTAAAAACCGGTATCGGGATGACCTGAAGACTTGTACGGGGGCGCCTCCCCTTCTTTTCCGCCGGTAGCGAACCACAGGACCTGCCGGGCTTCCGGAGAATCGCAGTAGGCGCTGATGTCCTTCAGCAGTTCATTGTCCGCCAGGTCGTCATGCCTGCGGGCATCGCTGAAGCAGGGGTGCGTCCCTTCCGGATAGCAGTAGCCGAGATAATACAGGGTCATCCGCACCAGATGCTCAAGGCACTCGGACGGAAAAAGGTCCAGCCTGCCGTTGCGGGCGGCCACCTGGATGGCGTCGTTGTACGATTCTACGGTACCGATGTGATAGCCCGGATCCAGCTCGAAATGGCATCCGTCGGGATAGGTTTGGCGGGTGATTTCCCTGGTAAGATTATCCGCTCCGGCCCTGACCCAGGATTCGGCATCCTTGAATTCGGGGAAGCATATGCCAGCCCGGATGACTCCCGACGACTGATGGATGAGGTGATTGCCGGAGGGGCTGAACGACTGCATCAGTACCGATGCGTTCTGATGGTAGGAGCGCAGGAATTCCAGCAGGAACTCCGGCGTGAAATGCCGGGAATCCAGGAAGAGATCGAACTGCATCACCCATCTCAGCAGTCGTATCCCTATCTCAAGCGGCCGCCACGCAAAACATTCGTTGGGCGAATCGATGTCGAGGGCTCCGCTGCTCACGGTTCCGTTCTGACTGACGCCGAATGGCTTGTAGGGATTCTTCCTTACCCAGTCGCGGAACTCGTAAACATATTCACGGGCGTATTTTTCCTTACCGGTGGTGCGATAGACTTTTCCCAGCGAGATCCACCATCCCTGCCGGTGCAGCTGCACCCGCATCTCGATGTCCTTTACGGGCCAGTATTGCCAGTCTATGTCCCTTCCGTAATTCCAGACGGGATCTTCGAGAACGTGAAAGGTATGCCGCAGGGCATCGTCAGCCCAGAGCCGGTCTTTCTCTGAAGCATCCCTTGAATCCTGGCCGGGTATGTAGATTCCTTCCCGCGTGCGATAGTATTCCAGAAGAGCCTTGGAAGCCTTTTTCCACTGCTGCCTGCCGCATTCCTCCCTGACCTGCTCCAGACCCGGACGGTCCAGGTCCAGGAGCGAAAAGACATCCTTCCCGTCATCTGCCGGAGTGCAGGCGGCAAGAAGGACGAGGAGGCAAGGTATAAGGCCTTTCCTGAACATCAGTACTTCCGGATATTGTATTTTTCGGCGCCGTAAACCGGGAACACCTTCTCTCCCCACGGCTCATGCCAGATAATGGACCCGCGGAGGCGGCTGTCCGGATCATATATTCCATACACCAGTTTGGACACTTCCGGAGGGGAAGGCACAGTCTGACCGCCTTCGAAATTCAATACTCCGACGGTGAGATTCACCTTTGCCGGAGTGTTCCCGAACATCTTTCCCCTGGTGGTGGACAGTATCACCCGGTTGTGCTGGGCCACTATATGGCCGATTGTGGACAGGTGGGTTGCATCGTGGAAAACTATGGCCTCTTCGCAGTTGTGGACATACAGATAATCTGCGCAGATGTGCTCTCCCAGCACGAATCCATAGCGGAAACCCTGGACCGCCACGTTGCGGAGAATCTGGTCGTCATTCTGGTTTCCGGAAGTATGCAGGCCTACGGTATGGCATGGATTGGGCTGGAGGGATTTCTGCAGCTCCGTATCCCCTACCTGCTCGTCCAGGCAGAACTGGGAATCCTCCACGATCAGCCTCGACACATTCTTCAGGAATGCCGCCGATGTCGTGGGATACATCCTGGCTGTGTCCAGATGCACACGGATTTCCAGATTCTTCATGGAAAAGAGGTTTCTGGAGAACTGTCCGTCGCAGCTGTCGCCTTCCGGAGCGGCCAGCACCGCCCAGGGCCGCTCAAGCGAATCCGTAACCTCGGGGGCGTCCCACGTGGAATGAAGGCAGGTGTTGGGCATGCCCATAGTCCCGAATTTGGTAGGATCGTAGTTCTGGGCCGCACTCTCAAGCGGACGCACCTGATAGGTATAAAGCAGTTTGCATGGCATTTCCCCCTCGAACTGGATATTGGAGTTGCCCGGAGGAAGGATGAGCTGGGCGCGGACCAGCCTGCCGTTCGAAGCATATTCCTTTGCCGGAGATGAAAGGAGATATCCGTTCTTCGTATAAGGGAAATACAGTTTTCCCCCTCCCCTCGCGTCCAGATAGTCAATGGCCTTCTGGATGGCTTTGGTATCGTCCGTAACCCCGTCGCCTTTGGCTCCGAACATCATTACGTTCAGCTGCCCCAGTCGCGCCGCTTCATCTATCCGCCGTTGGGAGGATACGCACGAAACGAGGAAGGAAAGGCCGGCAATTATAATCAACAGTCTTTTCATGTTACCGCTTTACGATGTTCCTGCAGTCGTCGGTCACTATCAGGGGCCTGGCGTCAGGCTCCCGGAAATGGAAGTTGACGTTGGAAATATGGACGTTATTCGCATGCCTGATATAAAGCCCGGATGCAGGTAGGGCATGGCCGAGCTTACGGTTCTCGGGGTATGAATCCTCAGCCTCAGGCACCTTCAGCTTTGCCATATCGGCCGTTCCGCCGCCAGGAGAGCATATATCGATATCGGACAGATAAATGTCCTCCGGATAAAGTCCGGGCACTCCGGTGACTGAGCTTGACATAAGGCTCTCGCTCACCGCAGTGACGCCGCTGATGGTGATGCCTTTCATCCTGCTGCCGCCTGGATAATTGGACTCATTGCGGCGGGCAAGACGGATGAAAATAGGCGTCTGGACGTCCCTCATGGAGATATTGCTGATGCTCACGTTCTCCAGGATACCTCCGTCCACAACCTCCAGGGCGATGCCCGAAATGACGGTGACAGGAGCCGTTACGCCTGCGATTTTGGTGGACCAGTGACGGAAATTATCCTCGCTGGCGCGACGGACGGTGATATTGCTTATGGAGATGTTCCTGTACCCGTAAACCGATGCCGTTCCAAGCTTTATCGCATTGCAGTTGGATGCGGCCAGGCAGTTGGATACGGATACGTTCTCGCACATCTGAAGGCCTTTGAGGCAGATGGCGTCGTCTTCGCAGTCGAAGATGCAGTTGGTGACCACCACATCCTTTGACTCGATGTCTATTCCGTCATTATTGTAATTGCAGTGGGAATAGACCTTGATGCCGCTTACACGTACACCTTCGCAGCCCGTATAGTACTCCACCCAGTGGGCAGAATTCTCCAGGCGGATGTCCTTGACCACCACATTCTTACAGTCCCGGAAAAGGATGATCATGGGGCGTCCGCCCGGATCTTCCTTTGTTGCAAACGCGGGGTCTCCGCCCTGGCCGTCGATGGTGCCAAGGCCGGTTATGGCTATGTTCTCCTGCCCCTGCGCATAAATCAGCGAAGAATAAGGAGACTCCTCACCGTCAACCACCATGTGAGCCTTCTTGTAAGCATCTTTGTCGGCTATTCCCAGCAATTTCGCCCCCATCTCCAGATGGAGTTCCACGCCGGATTTCAGTTCGACGGGACCCGACAGGAATTCACCGGCCGGGATGGTCACCGTTCCCCCGCCCAGGGCGCTCAGCTTGTCTATGGCTTTCTGAATAGCGGCTGCGTTGTCCTTTCCGGGCACCGCCCTGGCCCCGGCTTTGGTGATGTCGATGTTCCTGCCTCCGCAACATGCGGAGGTGACAATCAGCACAACTGCCAGCAGCAGTCCTTTTACTCTTGATCTATCCATGCACCTACTTTCTCGTAAACAAAGTTTGCAATCCTGGTCATGCCCGTCGCATTGGGATGGGCATAATCGTACTTGGGAATACCCGAGCTGCCGTTTGCCTTGTAGCCATACTCGCCAAGGATATCCACGGCACGCACCTCATTCTGGGAATAATGCGCTACGATGAGGTTCACGGCATCGCCCATTCCGTAGTACAGATAGTCGCCTATTATGCAGACTATCTTGGCCTCCGGATGGCGGACCCTTATCATCTGGATAAGGCGAATATATGCGGAGCAGAAGGTGCTTCCGTCAAGGGCATCGGCCGCTTCCACGGTAGTTGCGGCATCGGCGGTGGCAAGAAGCTCGTTAAGCTTTGCCTTGGAGGCCTCAGGGAAGGATTCAGCGCCCATTTCCACACCGTCAATCAGCTCTTCCGAAGTATTGTTGTACAGCGTATGGCCATAGTCGTTGGTGCCTCCGAAGATGCAAACAACGTCAGGGTTGCCTATACCTTTCTTCTGCAGGCGGGTACCGAAGTCCCAGCCGTACCAGTAGGCGGAGGAATCCCCGGTGGAGTTCTGAACCACGGTCGTGTTGCCGGCGGAGATGTTCTTCTCGAACGTGCCGGTCTTCATGTAATTATAGATGAGACGGTGCCACCAGGTCTGGGTGACGCTGGTGACGTCGCCGTCGCTCTTCGGATAATAAGCGCCGCCCTTGGTCTCGTCGCACCAGCTTTTGAAAGTGGATATGCTGTCGCCGATGATGCTCACTTTGGTGGTGCGGTTAGAATCGTTCAGCGATACAATCTTGACGATGATGTCCGAGAAATTATGGCGGTTCTTGCTCTTGCTGCTGACATTGACATTCTCATAGGAGCCTATCAGAAGCTGGTCGTTATTGGTTACGCCTTCTATGATAACGCTCTTAGTGTACCACTGACCGGTCCCTATGCCAAGTGCAACGCCGTTGTCCAGCGCACCGCTTCCGGTGTATTTGCCAAAGCTGGCGCTGGATTGATCGGTCGTTGAGTTCATCGTAAGATTCGAACTCACGAACACGCCTACGTCACCGTTGCTTTCATACATGCGGTCTGTAACCGTGACCTCTATGGTTGCGGTAAAGCCATCCGGGATACCGGCCAGTTTAGGCGTTACAATATGGGTACGGGCGTTATTGGACGTTGTTGCACAGCGGAAATAACCAACCCTTGAATATACGGCACTATTACCGTAAAAGCCCCAGCCATGGGACATACGGGTACCCTCGGTAATCTCAAAGTAGTTGCCCCAGAGTCTGGTGGCGGTAGAATTGGCTTTTTCAAATGTGCCATCAGGATCCTCACCGGTAATAGGGGCAAGGGTGTGAGGGCTTGGCATGAATCCGGCCGCACCGTCAAACTCGTCCGGTCCGTAATGAACCTCGGAGAAGTCCTCTCCAAGGATTATGTCACCCGCTGCGGCGTTCTTTACCTTGGAGGCATCCACCCTGGTAAAAGGAAGAGTCGTGGCTTTCACCACGTTGGATGTCTTGACAGCCCCTTCCGTGGTATCCGTAACCTTGAACCAGTAATCCGTCCCCTGCTCCAGGCCACCGAATACAAACTTGGGCTGTTTGCCATCCCAGCAGCCGTGACCGGCCGGAATGTTATGGCTTACGACAAGCCGGGAACAGGTATCGTCACTATACAGGGCTATAGTGTAAGGCTTGCTTACATCGTCGGAGGCGCCGTTGCCCTCAGTCCAGGTGAAAGAGAGGGACGAAGACGAGGCAGTGCAGAAACCGGCGCTGATGTCGGGAGCTTCCTGCTGGATCGTAACGGTCTCGCTGCCGTAGGTGTTGGAGAAGACAATCTTGCCGCTGCGGGGCGTCTGGTCCGGATTGGCGGAGATTTCAAAGAAGAATTCGTAATCTATGAGACCCTTGGTAGTAACATTGGTAATCCAGCTGGCTGCAGCAGGGTCAATAGCAGGTGTGACATCGGCATTGGCTTGGGCCGTAATGGTTACAACATCACCTTCTGCCCCTACCGAGATTGAAGACTCCGTAAGCAGCAACGCACCCTTCTGCTTCTGCGTGACCTGAATTGTCTTGGTATCCTCGTCGCAGGTAAGGGTTACGGTGGCTGTACGGGCATCGTAACCGGCGTTGGCCCCGGCAGTGAGGGTAACGGAGGCATCTCCTGCCTTGCCGCTCCCGGGCTCGACGGCCAGCCAGCTTTCGCTGGAAGAGGCCGTCCAGTCAAGGGTGGCTGAGAAAGATATCTGCCTGCTGCCGCCGTCGCTGGCGAAAACGAATGAAGTCCCTTCCGTTTTCAATGTAAGCTCGCCGACGACGGGAGTCGGTTCCGGATCAGGCTCCGGCTCGGGTTCCGGCTCCGGTTTGTTGCAGGCAAATGCAACGACCGACGCAGCGAGAAGCAGATACAGATATTTTTTCATACGCCGTAGTTAAACTACCATTCAGCAACCGTTAAATTCTCTTTTTCAATTGCACCGGGAACATCGGCGGTCGAGCCGGCACCGCCGGCCAGAATACCGATGTTAAGGTCTTCGATTGAATTCACGGTATCATCATGGGTGTTGTCTTTCCTAACGGTGCCGGGAGCAATCGTGTTAGGATGGCTTGTTCCGCCCTGGAAACTGAAGGTGTAAGCGGGATCCTTGGTGCAGATGAAAAGACCGGTTGTGGTCTTGTTGCCCCAGACGGTACCTGCCAGCTTGTGTCCGTACATCGTGAATGTAGTATAGTTACTGTCATATTTGCCCTCATGTGTACCCATCAAGCCGGCAGTGTAGTTTTCACCTCCGACAGTTGCCGCATGAGTATCAATGACGGCATTGGAATACCAGTAATAATGCAACGTGTTGTTATTCTTCGGGCAGCCGACAATACCCGCCGCCCAGATGGAAGAGGTAGTGGTACAGTCTATGGTGACATTGCCCGAATTCCTGCAGTTGTTGAAGTTGAAGGAAGCATTGCTGATCCATCCGCCGATACCGCCTACATTGACAGCTGAATTGCCCTTGTCTCCGTGGACAGTGATGTTGCCGAAATTGCGGATATACTGCGCCTTTATACCGGTAGTGGTATAACCGACGATACCGCCGATGCTGATATCTCCGCCGTCACTCTTGCTGTTTCCGGAAGTATCGGTAAGGTCACCGCTGTTGGTGCTGTAGACGCTGGATGTACCTGTCATGGTGAAATATCCGGTGTTGTTCCTTCCCACCAAACCTCCGATGTTGATATTCTTTGCACTGCCGGAGTTCTCGATATCACCTGAATTGGTAAATTTATATCCGGAGGTAAGGACGTTATAATCCGGTTTGGCTCCGGCAATAGATCCAATTATTCCTCCGATATTATTAGCTGACGCAGCTTCACCGGAATTTGAAACGGTGCCGCTGTTGGAGTGATTTTGGAAGGTACATTTCTTATCGACATATCCAAATACACCTCCAATGTAATTATTGGGGGCTTCTCCGGAATTGGAAATGGTGCCTTTGTTTGAGTTTTCGCTATAAGTGCCAAAACGTATCCAGCCTATAACACCACCGACATTGTTGCTTGATGCGCTGTTTCCGAAGTTGTTCACTACGCCCCTGTTGGTGCAGCCGGTAACGTCCAAATCACAGCTGTAGCCGCTGCTATTACCGGCCTGGCCGATGATACCGCCAACAGAGACAGCCTTTTCCCAGTAGGCTTTGTTGGTTACGACTCCGGTATTGACGCATCCGGAAATGCTGAACTGGGTGCCCCAGAAGGTTCCAAGCACTCCGCCTACAATCAGCTCTCCGTCAGTAGTATTTGTGGTTTCATTGGTTACGGAAGCCTCGTTGGTGCAGTTGGTGACAGTCGCGCCGCTGCTTTCGGCCTTGCCGATCAGACCGCCGATCCTGTGTTCTTCTGTAACGCCGCCTGCGACATTGAACGTCACGCTTCCCTTGGAAATGCAGCCGCTTGCCGTACCGGACAGGACATTTGCAAGGATACCGATATCCGTCTGGTCGGCGGTAATGTTCAGCGTGGAGTTGAGCGTAAGATTCTTTACGGTTCCCTTAAGGTTGTTGAACAATGGTTTGGTGAGACCGCTGATGGTATGATTGCTGCCGTCCAGTGTGCCTTCAAAATCCTCGATGGATGCAAAGGCTTCGGCGGTGGCGGCAGAAAGACTGATGTTCTGCTTCACCTTGGCGGCGAGCGTCTTGTTTCCGCCGGCCACATCGTTCACGAACGACAGGAACGAAGCCTCATCAGTGATTGATTTTAACGGAATGGCCTCACCTGCAAGACTCACAATCTTTACCGTAACGTCGGACAGATAGAAACGGTTCTTGCCGTCGTTATCTTCAGCGGATCCGATGAGAAGCTGGCAGTCACAATCCACATTTTCGAGGGTAACTGTCCCGGTGTCAAAACTCTTAACCGTCGTAATGTCAAAGACCTGGCCGCCGGAAAGCTCGTCACCGGTGTATTTTTTATAGCTTGAATTGCCGGGGTCGGTAATGGAGCTCTGCGTAAGTCCTTTTACGGCGAAGGCTGCAATTTGCATCCCGCTGTCGTATTTCGTAGCCGTTACCGTCACCTCTATGGTAGCAGTCATGCCGTCGGGAATACCGGAAAGTGCCGGTGTCACCATATGGGTGCGGCCGCCGGATGCACCGACGCGCAGATAGGCGTTCCTCAGATATGTGGAACTGTTGCCGAAGAAGCCCCATCCTTTGGACAGACGGCTGCTTCCAAGGTCGATTCCGGTACCGAAGATTCTGTTGCCGGTATTATCGTAAGCGGTAAACGTGCCTGAAGGATTTACCCCGGAAGGAACATTCAGATTCTTGGGGCTGGGGACGAAGCCGGCCGCACCGGCGAATTCATCAGGACCCCAGCTGATCTCAGAGAAGTCTTCGGCAAGGATAACGTCACCGACTCCTGCATCGAAAACGGTAGTGGGATCCACCACGGTAAACGCCGTGGTCTGGCCTTCAACCACACCGGAAACTTCGCCGGTCTCGGTATTAGTGACTCTGAACCAGTACTTTGTCTCAGGTTGCAGGCCGCCGAAAACGAACCTTAACGACTTGCCGCTCCAGCAACCGTTACCTGCCTCTATGTCGAAGGATACCTGGAGATTGGTGCATGCAGCGTCCTTGAAGAGTTCCAGTTTGTAAGGAACATCTGCATCTTCCGCCGCAGTGCCGCCCGTGGTCCATCCGAAGACGGCGGTTGAGGACGAGCTTGATACGAAGGACGCACTGGGAGGGATGCGCACCACCTCGTTCTTGTATTCGTTTACTGTGAACGCCTTGGGGCGTACCATGTTTTCTGTGTAAACGTTCCCATAGCGGTCCGTAACCTTCACCGTTACAGGTGTGTCTGCGGCGGAGGCGGTTGCCTGGAAGAAGTGGCGCCACTTGGCCGTGCTGAAGGTGGTGGTGCCGCTGTTCTTGTTGAGACGAGGAATGGTCATGGCTTCGATATGAAGCGGGTCATAGACGCCTACCTCGGCCACATCCAGAGGAGTTCCGTTCTCGGAAATCTCCACCGTCCAGTCGTCGTCATAATCCCAGACGTTCACCAGAATCACATTGTCGCCGTAACTCTGAATGTGGTTGTAGTACTTCGTATAACCGGATTGAGTTGAACGGTCCTCCGAAATAACCTCCTTCACCTTGTTCATGTCATAGGCGCGGAACTGATATTCGCGGGGCTGGAGGGCAGCCTGGTAATAATGAGTTGTCTTGGTGCCGTTGACGGTCCAGACGGTCCATCCTCCGGGAGCACCGTCCTGGGCGATGTGGATGCCGGGCGTGTGATAGCCGCTCCACCACCAGCTGGCGCAGACCGCACCGCTGTTATGCTCCGTGAAGGTGGAAGTCCAGTTCTTGTTGAAGATATTGTGGGTATGTCCGCTCAGATACCTTACGTTGTAGCCGTCGAAGATGCCGATGAAGGTATCCAGGTCAGCGTCCTTGCCGTTCAGCTGTTCCTTCCAATCGATGCCGGAAGGACGTGCAAGAGGCTCATGGGCAGTCACGAAAACGGGCGTGCTCTTGTCCACATAGGAAAGGTCCTTCCTAAGCCACTCCAGCTGCGCGGCGGTGAAGTTCTTTGCATATTTGCTGCGGTTGTCCTCTCCGGGCTCCACACCGGTGAAGTCCATGTTGTCCATCACTATGTAGTGGATTTTGCCGAGATTGAAGGAATAGTAGTCCGGGGCGATGTTCTCAGTATATGCGAAAGCTTTTTCCCAGTCTCCGGCCTTCTCCATCTCGTTGTCGTGGTTACCCATCGTATGGAAGAAAGGAACGTTGGTAAAGTAGCCGTTCATAGTTTCCAGGTACTCCGTGAAACCGAAGTTGTTCGCCACCCAGTACATGTCCCAGGTCATGTCGCCGAGGGTGAGGCAGTATACTTTGCCCGGAGCGGCGGCTATATATTTGTTGAGGTCGCCCGCAACCTTCTCGAACTGGGCAAGGTCGCCCGTGCGGCGTGCAAGGTGCATATCGCCCAGTACGAACAGCGTGTAGTCGTCGTTGGAGGTCTGAATCAGCTCGAAATTGACCTCTTCGGGGGTTTCGGCATTCTCTTTAAGCTCCTTCCAGAATTCAGGCTGGATGCCGTCCAGCGGCGCCTCATAGCCGCTGGGGATGGTCATGAAGACGTATTTCCACTTCTTTTCGGATTGCAGGCGGTAGTTGCCGTTTGCATCAGTCTTCACTATCTCCACACCGTCCGAAACAAGCACGTCCGGCACACCCGCGTTCCCGCAGGTTACCTTTCCCCAGACATTGTAATCCGCATCTATTCCCGCCTGCGTGATGGTGACGGTTTCGCTGCCGGCCTCGTTGGAGAACACTATACTTCCGCTGCGGGGAGTCTCGTCGGGATTGGATTTGACATCGAAATCGAACTTGTAATCGACAAGTGCCTTTGTGGTTACGTCCGTAATCCAGGCCGCGGCTCCGGCATCGACTTTCGCAGTCACGTTGGAATTCGCCTTCGCGGTAATGTTGACCAGCCCGCCTTCGGCTCCGACGTTGATCACGGAATCCGTAAGCAGCAATGCTCCTTTCTGCTTCTGGGTAACCGTGACGGTCTTGCTGTCTTCACCGCAGGTGAGAGTGACGGTGGCCGAACGGGTATCGTAATCCGCGTTCTTCCCAGCCTTCAGGGTAACGGCAGTTTCTCCGGCCTGGCCGGACCTGGGTTCTACGGTCAGCCAGTCTGCGCTGGAAGCCGCCTTCCAGTCGAGGGTGGCGGAGAAGGCCACCTGCCGGCTGTCCCCTTCATCGGAGAAGACAAAGGTGTTCTCCGAATTGAGAGTGATTTTCCCGACTACCGGGTCCGGTTCGGGTTCGGGCTTTTCGCATGAAACGATGAGTGCCAATGGCATCAGAAGCGAGAAAAGGAACTTTTTCATGGTATAAATCATTCTATTGTTATCGAAGCGCAAACGGGGAGATGGTCCGACGGACACCAGGCATTGCCGTCAACCGTGTAGGTGACGATGACCTGACGATAGTCCGTAGCCGTACAGCCCCTTGTCATTATATGGTCTATCCTTCTGTCGGAACGGTTGTTCGAAAACACGTCCACAGTGTAGTAATACTTTGCTGAACTGCCGCTCAAAGTGCCCCAGGTGGCGTCGTTGCCGTCTTTCCAGTATTTTGTGAGCGTCTTGTATGCATCCGAAGACGGAGAGCTGTTCATGTCTCCCGTCAGAATGGCAGGCGTACTTCCCGCCTTATGCGCGGCAAAACCGTTGACCACTCCGGCCATGTTGACCGCTCCACCCTGGGAATCCGTCGGCAGGTGCGTGACAAAAAGCCAGAATTCTTTCTTGCTCGCATTGTGGGTAAAACGCGCCCAGATACAGGTACGCGCAGGGCTGCCCACCTTCTGGTAGGCCGATGTCGACTTGACATACCACACGCCCTCCTCTTCCTTCGAGAGCCAGACATAACCCGATTCTTCAAGTTTGAGTTTGGCGCTGTTGAAGGCGAAGCCGTTGGCATAAGAATAGGTAACGGGGCCGTATGAGTGTATCGAATTGGGCCATTCCAGGCTCCATGTGAAGTCTTTGATGGCCACGCAGGCGCTCTTCAGGGAATACTGTCCGCTGCCGATAAGGGTTTCATCAAGCTCGTTGAAGCCGATGATGTCGGCCCCCGTCTGCATTATCGACCTGGCCAGGGCCTTGAGCACCATGGGAGAATCCATCGACATCTCATCACGGCGGCCCGAAGGCTTCAGCACATTGCAGGTTGCGACGGTAAGGGTTACCGGTCCGGTCACCACTTCTTCGGGTTCCTCACCCTCCTCCGGCTTCTCCACGCCGCCGCCACAGGCACTTGAAAGCACCTGCAAAAGCATCAGCATGAAGACCTGCCACCTTTTCATCTAGTACAACAGTTTTTTCTCTTCCTCGATGTAACCGCGACGTATCGCATGTTCTTCCGGAGAAAGTTCTTTCTCCTTTAACAGTCCGCCCTCCACCGTCACAGCGGCATTGATACATTCATACTCCGCCTGCACGTCCACGTTCCGGAAGACGATATTCCCGAACGGAGCGGCTTCCCTGGCCCAGATGCGGCAAATATTGGAAGCGGTACCGCTCACCCCGTCGAAAGTAATATCCTTTATCGTGCAGGACCTGGAGCGCATGTGATGGATGCGGAACAATTCATTGGCCTCAACCTTGATATCCCGGAAAACAATATTATCGATATCAGTACCGCGTGCGCCCTTGGAGTAGGCGCCGACGATGTTGAAGGCCACGTTACTATCAGAAATGGTGATGCCGGAAAGAACCGCATCATGTATGTGGCCCTCCCCGACCCCGACACGGACGGCATTGCAGCTTGAAGACAGCCAGCAATTTTCCACCGTCACCCATGCGCAGTCCTGCGGATTCTCCAGAAGGCGGGCGCTTGAAGCCCTGAGGGTGATGCAGTCGTCGGAAGTGTCTACACGGCAGCCTGTGACCTTTACGTGCGTGGAGCGGTCTATGTCTATCCCGTCCCCGTTGAAAGTGTGATAATCTTTCCTGCGGGTATGGACGTAACAGCCGTCGACAGTCACATTGTCGCAGTTGAGGATGAAACAGCTCCAGTAAGGGGAATCCGCAAGTTCTATGTCCTTAATAACGATATCCCTGCTGTCCACGAACCATACCATCTGGGACGGACGGGCGGGAACCAGGGATTTCTTTGAATAGCACCTGCCTTCCGCGTCCAGCAGGAAAGCGTCCGAGTTGCCGTCAATCTTTCCCGGGCCGCTGAGCGTAACGTTCCGCACGCCCACTCCGAGAAGAAGGTGGCCGCCGCTGATATAATCGCCAAAACCGACCTCGGCCTCATTCTGCGGGCAGCAGTCGGCGCTGCAGTAATCCCTGATGTCGGGGCTTCCCTTTAATACTGCTCCTGCATCCAGATGCAGTTCAACGTTGCTCCTGAGCCAGATTGACCCGCAGAGATATATGCCTTCAGGCACCGTTACTACTCCCCCGCCCTTTCCGGCGGCATGATCTATCGCGGCCTGAATAGCCTCGGTGTCAAGCGTTACGCCATCGCCCTTTGCGCCATAATCCTTTACCGAGACATTCCTGGCACAGGATACCGTCGCAAAAAGCAACAGTATGTGGAGCAACGCATTCTTCATTATCAATCAAAAGTGATGTATGATACCACGGCGAGGTGATCCGAAGGGCACCAGGCTGTAGTCTCATCCGTATTGTCCGGATTCGGCGCCTCATAGGTCCTGCGGATGGTTTTGTAGGAGGTAGGGGTCACGCCCTGTGAAGCGCCGTTCTTGTATACAATGTGGTCAAGACGCCTGTCAGGATGGTTCTTCGTGAACGAAATGAAGGGATAGTAATAGCCGGACTGACTACCTGACTGGGTACCGTTATAGGTTTTGTAGTACCAGCTGTTGAGGTCTCCCGCCGCAGAGTGAGCGGCATACATAGTATCGTAGACATCGGTCCAGTAGGAAGTAAGCTCGCCGTAGTTGGGGCAGTCTGTGGTCTTGTCTGTTTCCTTCGAACCAAAGTTGAAGTCTCCGACCGCTATAATAGGAAGATCCTCCACATCGTTTTTCAAATGCTGGGCGAATATCTTGAAACTTTTGACATTATGAAGATTATCGCCGTCATCATTGTTAATATAGGTGTCAAAATGAGTTACGATGAACCAGAAGCGCATGCCAGATACCTTATGACGGCAGAGTGCATACACTGCCGTATGACGGCCGGTATCGTGTTCGTATGCATTCTTCATGGACGACCAGTAATCGTCATCATCGTTGCAAAGCCACACGTAACCATCGTCTTCGATTGCAATGGTAGTGTTGTTGTAGGCGAAGACATTAGCGTAGTACATTTCTGCAGAATATGAATAGCTAATTAAACCGCTCCGGCTCACCTTGTTGGGATAATCCATCTTCCAGGTGTAGTTGCTGCTCGAGAGCCCCTGGGCGATGGCCATGGCTTTGATGTCGTGCTCCTCGCCCGGCATGTTGTCCTCACCGATTTCATTGATGCCGAATATATCCGCGCCCATACCGGCGATGGTGGAGCCCAGGCCAGTCTGGACATCGGAGCGGTCCATATCAATATATGTATTGTTTGTACCTGTACGGTTCTCTTGCATCTTGATATTATACACGCCAACCGTGATTCCAGGACGTTCCGATGTAGGTTCGCCGCCGTCTTCGGCAGTGAGGGAGTTGATGGAGAAGAGGTTTTCCGTGCGGCCTGCGGCGAAGGTCTTGCTCACGAATTCGATGATGTCGGTGCTCGCAAGGGTTTCGCCACTGCCCCAGAACTTCAGGAGCATGGAGGCACCGTCACTCTGGAAAACCCTGGCCTCGACACCCGAGGCATAGGTCTGGGCAGGAATTGCGACATAGACGTAAGTGTCAGTTCCGGTAAGCGTGAGGCCGCTTCCGAAACTATAGGTAAGGGTTCCCGCAGTGCCTCCGGAGAACGCTCCGGTGAAGCCGTTTGCGTCCGTGGCAAGGGTGAAACTGCCATAGAGTTTCTCTCCGCCAAGGCCTTTCAGCTCAATCCTACTGAGGGTGGCGCTTCCATTGAGGGCGAAACGCAGAATTCCACAGAAATTGTGAAGCGTAACGCCGTATTTGCCGCCGTTCTTTGCCGCAGTGCCGTAGCATGCGGCCGCCGCAGGATCGAAACTCCCTGCCACGTAGTTCTGAGTGGCGGGAAGGGCAATCACATTCGGGGACGTAGTGCCCGGGTAAAGGACCTTGTAAGGAGCGGACAATTCGCCGTTGACG
>Ga0265298_10000809_pt1 | contig 46138 bp, 53 predicted proteins | sample AusTroGonzalo_MG_3_FD_193486 | JGI IMG/M metagenome (GOLD analysis project Ga0265298, IMG submission 193486) | Bovine rumen microbial communities from tropical cattle in Woodstock, Queensland, Australia - Gonzalo_01 | ecosystem: Host-associated > Mammals > Digestive system > Stomach > Rumen ...
TGCAATCTTCCACGGATCTTCAAGCCCCTTAAAAATTTCTAGCAGAAATGTTGAAGTTTTAGAACAGCTCTTAAATCCTTAAAAATTTCTCGCAGAAATTCTGCAGTTTTGGAAAGGTCTATAAAGTAGTAACATTGTAATTACTGTGTAGGTACAGAAAGCCCCCTTTAAAGATCTTTTAAAAGCCTATTAAAGATAATATAACAATAACTACTATTATAACCATATTACTACTGTCGTAGAAGTATTCTACTAACAATCTCTTAACAGTCTCTTAAAGCCCCCTTTAGAGATACTATAACAGCTGTTACAGTCTTAAAAGATACTTAAGAGATAATATTTAATATATTATTCTTGTGTTATTTATTATGCCCTTTAATAACCTTTTAATAACCTTTAAAGATAATTACTATTTATATTCTCTTAATAACCTTTAACAACTATAATAACTGTTAACATGTTTGTAAGTATTACTAAAGACTGTTATAGTCCCTAAAAGAAATAATATATAAATATATTACAAAGAAAAGGGTACTTAAAAGTCTCTCTTGTGTGTTTTTTACTTGACATTTGTGTTTTTATGTGTTATACTGTTACCAAAAGAAGTTCTTGGAGACCTTAAATGACACTTGAAGAGAAGCTAGAGAAGATTAAGAAACACTTTAAAGATACTCAACCACGTACATTTGGTGTGTTATTTGGTGTTAGAAGCCACCCAGAGTATGACAAATACATCATCTTTAACACCACTAATGAAGACACAGACACAACTTTTTCAATTCGTAAGCTGTATATGTGTTTCTTAGAAGATCCCACTGAGGTTGCATTTACTGATGCTGTGTTAAATGGTCGTTACGACTTCTTAGAGACCTTTAAAACTTCAATTACCTTTAGAGATTTCTACAAAAGTGTAAGAGCTGAAGCTGAACAGAGAAGAATTGCTAGCAACATTAAAGAAATTGTTAAAATCTCTAAGGATGAAAACAACAAACAACGCTTAGATGCTCTAAAATACCTCACTAACAACACTTTTACAGCTGTTGAAGGGGAAGTGAAGCGTGGAAGGCCCTCTAAAGCAGAGAAAGAGGGGGCAATAAAGCTCGCTCTTAAGGAAATGAGTGAAGATGAACAAGACCTTGCAAGACTCCTCCAGTAATGAGAGAGACATCAAGAAGCAAGTTAAGGAACTTTGTGAAGCTGACCTTGTAAATTACATTAAAACAGTTGCTCCTTATGCTGTAATGGGTAAAGTTCATGAAGAGGTGTGTGATTTCTTAACAGAAAAGGAAAGTAAGAAGCTGTATAAGTTAGTCCTAATGCCTCGAGGACACCGTAAGAGTTTCTTATTAGGGATGTTTACAGCTAGAGAGATAGCCTTAAACCCTGCTATCACTATCTTGTACATCTCAGCCACTTCAGAGTTAGCTGAAGCTCAGTTAAGGATCATTAAACAGACCTTAGAGAGCCCTAAGCACATGAAGTACTGGCCTACGTTGATAGAAGCTGAAGAAGGTAAAAGAGAGAAGTGGACAAACTCTGAGATAAATGTTGACCACCCTGCTAGAAAGACACAAGGTATCCGTGACTGTACTCTTAAGGCTGCTGGCTTGACTACTAACATTACAGGCTTACACGTTGACCTTATCATCTTAGACGACCTTGTAGTGCCTGATAACAACAATGCTCAAGGTAGAAGGACTGTGTTAGAGCGTTATAGTCAGCTACAGAGTATTCTTAATCCCGGTGGAAGAATTGTAGCAGCTGGTACGAGATATGACCCTAAAGACATCTATGGAACTCTAATGGCCACTAAAGAGGAGATCTACAACAGAGATGGAGAGTTCATTGGAGAAAGAGATCAGTGGGCAGTGTTTCAGAGAGTAGTAGAGACTGATGGAGAGTTCTTATGGCCTCGTACAAGACGTTCTGATGGCAAGTGGTTTGGGTTTGATATGAAGGAGCTTGCAAGGATTAAAGCAGGCTATGAAGATAAGGTTCAGTTCTATGCACAGTACTATAACAACCCTAACCAAGTTGGTGTAGCTCCTATTAGTGAAGACATGTTCCTCTACTACGACCCTCAGAAGCTCTCTTGCCATGGTGGTGTGTGGTACTACAACGGAGACCTGTTGAATGTTTATGGAGCTTTTGACTTTGCTTACTCCCTTAAGGATAGTGCTGACTGGTCTGTAATAGCTGCAGTAGGTGTAGATGGAAACAGTAACTACTACGTGTTAGGCTTAGACAGATTTAAGACAGACAAAGTTAACGAGTACTTTAGGCACCTGATAGATATGCACAACAAATGGAACTTTAAGAAGGTTCGTTTAGAGGCATCAGGGGCCCAGCAAGTGATTATTAAAGAGCTTAAGAGAACTCTACAAGATGATGGTGTTAGAATGCACATTGAGGAGTATAAGCCCTTTAAAGATAAGTTTGAGCGTATTAGTGCTGTGTTAAGACCTAAGTATGAAGACCACAGAGTTTACCACTACAAAGGAGGCAACTGTGAGCTTCTGGAGAATGAATTAGTACAGGTAAGGCCTGAACACGATGATATTAAGAATGCTGTAGCAGATGCCATGGATATTGCAGTGGCTCCTACAGCTACAGCGTATAAGAAGAACGTACAAAGTTTTGTTAAAAGATTAGGAAGATTTGGAGGAACCTGCGTATGCCGTTAAAGACTTTTGATATTCAAACGTACATTGGTGATAATGCTGATCCACTCTCAAGAGCTATCTCTGAGAAGTATCAGTACTGGTTAAATGCTAAACAAGGCTGGGAAGCTAACTACAGAGCTGGCTTACAGTACCTGTTTGCAACTGATACAAGGGACATCACTGACCTTCAAGGCTCCCCTTACAGTGCCTCTACACACATTCCTAAACTGACACAAGTAAGAGACATTGTTACAACTTACTACTTAGAGTCTCTGTTCTCTTTAGCAGACTATGTGAAGTGGCAAGGAATGACCTTAGACGACTTAACAATTAAGAAAGCTAACACCATCGAAGACTTTGTTAAACAGATGTTGGATGATGGCAACTTTAAAGAGACTGTGTCTAAGCTTGTAGAAGACTACTTTGATGCTGGTAATGCTTTTGCAATGCCTGTATGGAGAGTTGATAAGAATGACCAAGGAACTTATTGGGAAGGTGTTGTAGCTCAACGTATCGACCCCTTAGACATTGTGTTTGACCCTGTAGTAGGAAACTTTAAAGATACTCCTAAGATCATTCGTACTGTGCTCTCAATGGGTGACTTAAAGGTTCTTGCAGAAGCTGGTGATGATACTATGAAGCAAGCCTTTGAGAAGATGAGAAAGCAACGTGAAGAGATCCGTGCTATCTTTACAAATGGTGATGAGATTATTAACGATGAATTAGCTATTGCAGGCTTCTCAAGTTTATCAGAGTACTACAGATCAGATACTGTAGAAGTCTTAACATTCATCGGTACACTTTACGAATGCGACACAGATACCTTGCATAAAGATAAAAAGATTACTATTGTTGACCGCAGCATTCTCTTAAAAGAAGAAGACATGGAAGGGATCTGCAACAACAACTACATCTTTAAAGCAGGTTGGAGAGATCGTAAGAATGTGTTGTGGTCAATGAGCCCTATTGAGAACCTTTTAGGGATGCAGTATCGTATAGACTTCTTAGAGAACAAGAAAGCAGATGTGTACGATTATGTTGCTAACCCTGTCATTGTTAAACGTGGTGAAGTGTCATATCCTGAAGTAATCTCTCCTGGGGCTGAAATAGACTGTGATAAGGACTCTGATGTACATTACTTAGTCCCTGACACAACAATCTTAAGCTCAGACAACCAAGTAGCAATTTATGAGAACCGCATTGAGCTGTTTGCAGGGGCTCCAAGAGAAGCTGCAGGTTTCAGAACTCCTGGTGAAAAGACTGCATTTGAATATGCACAACTGATGAATGCTTCTTCACGTATCTTTAACAGGAAGATCCAGAAGTTTGAACATGAAATATTTGAGCCTCTTATCAATGCCTGCTTCCAGTTGTATCTGAAACGTAAAGCAGGTCAACAGGTTGCTATCAGAACTTGGAACTATGAGAAAGACATTCCAGATGTTGTTACAGTTAACATTGATGAGCTTAGAGGTCAAGGCTCCTTAAAAGCTGTAGGAACTACTTACTACTCTGATAAAGCTCAAGTTGCACAGAACTTACAAATGCTAAGCCAGAACCCTTTGTTTACTGATGAAGCTGTTAGAGCTAACTTCAGTCCTACAATGCTTGGCAGAGTGTTTGCTAATGTTACTGGCTTAGATAAATTTAATGATCTCTTCAGAAAGAACTCAAGACTGTTTGAAACAGCTGACCAACAAATCCTTGTGTCTCGTTTAATGCAACAGGTTGATGAAGTAAATGCTGAGGGTGTTATGAAGACACAGCAGATGGCTCAAGAAGCTGGTTTAGATCTGCAAGCGGAGGCTCCTGTAAATGGCTAATGCTTTGTTACTGAATGGTCTTAAAGGAGCTGAAAGAGAAATGATGCAGAACCAAATAACTGCATCTCAGCCCCTCTTAAAGAGACTTGAAGAGATGATTACAAAAGAATTAAAGTCTGAAACAGAACCGGACTTTGATAATCCTTCATGGGCCTATAAAGAAGCTTTCAATATAGGCTACAAAAAAGGATTGACAAGAGTTCTGAAATATGTTATAATTAACGGTGTATAGGAGAACTATATGGATAACACAGATACAACAGCGACTACTGGCGGATCTGTAGCAGTAGAGGGGAATACAGCTACCACGACCACTATCGAGAGTACGCAAGAGCCCTTCATAGTTGGAGAAACTTCTGTTTATAAAGACGTTGCCTCTTTGTATAAGGGTGCTATCGAAAAGGAGAAGGTTATCGGAGAACTTAAAAGTGAAAACAAAGAGCTGCGAGAAGCCTTATCACGTGTTCAAAACATCAATAACTTTAAAGAGGAGTTTTTAAAAATGACAGAAGCAAACATTTCTAATAATGGGACAGAGAATACTAGCTCTATTTCTGAGGAAAAGATCCAAGAAATCGCCTTGCAAGCGATGTTAAAAAATCAGCAAGAAGCTAAAGAAGCCTCTAACGTTGCACAAGCTATGCAAGCAGTTGAAGCAGCATTTGGTGGAGAAGCTGAAAATAAAATTGAGATGAAGTCTAAAGAGTTGGGGATGTCCAAAGAGGCTTTGAAAGAATTGGCTAAATCTAGTCCACAAGCTTTCACATCCTTGATGGGTGTTGAGGCCCCTAAACAAGTTAGCTTTGATGACTTAGCTAAGTTCAACAGAACGGTAGCTCAAACACAAGCTCCTGCAGCTCCTAGTGAATTGCAAAAGCTGAAAGAGAACCCTCGGTTGTACCAAGACAGTAAGTACATGGGCGACCTGTTTAAGAAAGCTTACAACGATCCTTCAATTTTAAAAGACTTCGAATGGAAACTTTAAAATAAAAGGAAATAACTAAAATGGATTTAAACGGTATAAATACTCAAAATAACTCCGCAGCAATCCGAGCAACTATTTACTCTGGTGTTTTGCGGACTCAATTGGAACCGGAATTGATTGCCATGAACTATGTAGATGTCATTCGTGACTTCCCTGATGGTGATAAATGGCAAGATGTTGAAATCGGTTCTGCAACTATTCATGATTATGTCGAAGGAACTGATGTAACCTTTGATGGTTTGGCAATCGGTACTCGTGACTTTGAAATCAATCGTTACTTGTATTCTGGCCACTTCATCACAGAAAAGTTCTCGCAAGATGCTTACTTGGCTGCTCAAATCGCTGCTAAGATCCCTGCGATCGAATCTCGTGCAATCATGGCTAAATTGGAAAAAGACATCTTCGCTTTGGAAGCAGAATGTCAAACTCCGAGCGATGACAATGATGTTGATGGATATCGTCATCGTTTCGTTGCTGGTTATGTAGATGGCAGCACTGGAGATGTCCCGGGTACAATTACTCCTGCTGATATCTCTTATGGTGTCGCTGCATTGGATGCTTTGTTGTACACAGGCCCGAAGGTAATGATTGTCCCGTCTTTCCAACAACACTTGATTGGAACTTTTGGCGACTTGGCAAAATTGTCCTTCAACCCGAAATGGGAAGGTATTGTTCGTGAAGGTGCTGTTTCTGGCATTCACTTTGCTTTCAGTATCTATGGCGTTGACGTTTATGTTTCTAACTTCTTGCCGAAAGTTGCTTCAGAAACTATCGAAATGTCAGAAGGCTCAGCAACGAAGACTGTTGCAGATGGTGCAGTAGCTTTGATGTTTGCTAATATTCCTGATCGTAGACCGTTCCGTATGGCTTGGCGTATGATGCCGAAGTTCGAAGGACGTTGGGTAATGGAAAAGAGACGTGAAGAATACTTGACAGTTGGCCGTTATGGTGTTGGTGCAGGTGATACTAAGAACTTAATTGGTATCGTTTGCAAATCTACTCCGGCTACGACAGTTTCTTAATATTTGTGAAAGGAGAATACAAATATGTCAAAATATGTTTCTGATTTCGGTGTAGGTATCTTTATCGGTACAGATGAAGTTATCAACAAAAACAAATCTTCTTCATTGTTAACGTATGGTGCAGTCTCTCAATTGATTGTCCCTGTACAAGTTGTTGAAGGTGATTTGGCTCCTTGTGCTAATGGTGCTGATGATGTTGTATTCGGCCGTGGTATTGCTAAAATCCCAGCTGGTGCAGTCATTAAAGCTTGCTACTTAGTCATTCGTGGAGCTGCTGCTGCTTCTTCAACAATCGATGTTGGTACTTATAAAAAAGATGGTACTGCTATCGATGCTGATGGTTTATTAGACGGTGCTGCTACAGATGCAGAAGGCTTGGTAGATACGACAGCTGGTGCCTTAGTTGGTACTAAAGTTGCTGTTGATAGCTACATTGGTGTAACTGGTACTGCTTCAGATTTTGCTGATGCTGATATCGACATCGTTGTAGAATTTATCTAAGACTACAGGAGAGCTCTGACAATGTTGGGGCTCTCCACGATCTTTTAAAGAGGTTTAAAATGGCTACTTCAAACGTTATTGCTCACAAGAATTTAACAGATCCTCAACTGCATGAACCTAAAGGTGTGTATGCAGCTAATGAAGGAACTGTGTACATTGCTAATGGTGCTGGTTCAGGTGCCTGGCAAGCTTTACCTTTCTCAGATTTAAACTACTCTGCACAAGCTGTAACAGCTTACTCTTATGCTTTAATTGATATTGACACATCCACAGACAATCCTGATTATGTTCCTGATGTAGACTTTTCAGTGTTAACTCCTATTGCTAATGAAACAGTTTCTGATGCTAGCTCCTTTGAAGGATGCAATAAGAACGTTAAAGAAGTTGGCTTAGAAGTGTCACAATTACGTGCAGATTTTAAGAAAGCAGTTGCAAACATGGACAGCTTAAAAGGTGCTTTCGATGAGCTGAGAACTAACTTAATCTCTTCAGGAATTATTATAGCTCCTACTCCATAGACTTATAAAGGGGAATACAATGGCTTCTAAAACAAAACTCAATAAACTGATACAGCTCTCTAATAATGAAGAGGCTGCTATAGCTGCTATAAACAAGAATGTTGATATCTTAAATGATGTCATTAACGACTATGTCTCAAGAACTGGAAGAGTTGCTACACAAATGCTTACAACTCTTGATATGGGCTCCAAGAGAATTATCAACGTTGGAACTCCTGTAGATGATTTAGATGTAGTACGTTATAAGGATGTTAAAGATGCTATCGAACAATTACAGAGAGTTGAAGAGTATACTCAAGAAGCTATTAACGCAGCTACTCGTGCACAATCTTCTGCTACTGATGCTCATAATTCTGCTGTTTCTGCTTCTAACTCAGAAGCTGCTGTAGGACTGATGTATCAAACTCTTTTAGAGAACCCTGCAATTAGTTTCTTATACACTCACTGGAGCATTGTTAACAGTATCTACACAAACTTCTCAGTGCTTCAAGCAATATATGATGACTTAACTGCTATTAACGCTGTTTACAATGACTTAACAGCTATTGATGCAGTGTATGCAGACTTAGCTACGATTGATGCAGTATACGCAGACTTAAGCAATATTGATTATGTTGCTGCTAACCTTGATAAGCTTGTATGGAACCTTTCAACAGAAACTAATGCTTTAACAATCTTTGGTACTCCTACAACTTATACAGGTAACATTAACATTGGTCTTCAAACAGAGGCTAGTGACTATGCTTGCGTTGCTATTGGTCCTGTTGCTAAGGCTACTGGAGGCTACAACGTTGCTTTAGGTTCTTATTCGACTGCTTCAGGAAACCATGCACTTGCTATTGGTGCTGGAATGAATGCTAACAGTGGTGCTAGAGCTACTGGAGATTATAGTATCCAGCTTGGAAATGGTTTAAACAGTACTGCTAACACTTTCTCAGTGGGTTTAAGTTCAAGCAACAATTATCAGCTCTTAAAGAGCGATGGTGCTATTCCTTTTGACAGACTTAAAGAGATTATGATAGAGGGCTTATCAGCACCTTCTACAGCTACAGTAGGCTTTGTAAGTCAACTTTACAGAAACACTAATACGGGCAAGATTTATGTCTGTGTAGGTGCTTCTGGGGGTGTTTATACTTGGCAAGAAGTTGGAACAGGTGGTGGTGGAGGCGGTGGTGGCACTGCTGAAGCTTACGACTGCCCTGCAATAACATCTGTTGGAGGTGTTTGTACGTGGACAATCAGTCACACAATGGACTCCAGAGATATTCAGGTATCTGTTTATGATACTACAAACTATACAGATGCTCAATGTAATATCACTAGACCCACAGCAAATTCTGTTGTTGTGACTTTTCTCTCCTCTTCTGATATTACAGCAGGGGCTTATAGAGTAGTTCTGTTAGCTTCTTCAGCTTATGGATTAGCTCCACCAGCCATTAAAGATTGCTCTGATGTATTGTTGACAAGTGTTGCTAATGGTGACCTTTTAAAATACGACAGCTCTGCACAGAAATGGAAGAATACAAAGTCTTTAGGAGATGTTACTCTTGGAACTGTTACAGCTACTTCTTTAACTTCTTCAACATCTTCTTTAGGTGCTGCTACAGCTGCTACACCAACAGCATCAGACAACTCTACAAAGGTTGCTACAACAGCTTATGTCCAAAGCAGGGTTTGCACAACAAAAGCCACAACAACATCAACTGCTTCAGCTAATGCTCCTGCTTATGTTGTAGAAAACTATAAGAATGACACAGAATGGTATAGAGTGTGGTCTGATGGCTGGATTGAACAAGGTGGATATATTTCTTCAAACACAACTATAACATACTTAAAACCTTTCTCTGACACAAACTATAGCATAAGACTTACAGACAAAACTTATACAGTAAATGGAAATCAAAAGACAACAATAGCATCTTATTCTTCAACACAACTTGTATTATCTTCACAAAATCAAACAGGTTGCTGGTGGAGTTGTTGCGGATATTAGAAAGGAGCAAAAATGGCTGAAGAATTTTATATTGGAGAAGTTTTTGAAGGTGTTTATCCACCAGAAGCTGCTATATGGTGCAATGAAAACAATGCGACTATTGTAATCAACCAAGACAACAAATACGAGATTGTCGAAGTTCCAGAACACATAGAAACTTTAGAAGAAAAGCTCATAAGACTTGAAACGGAATACCAAATGCCTAGGTATGTTCGTGAGGGTATTTTAGCTGTTGGAAGTCCTTATAGTGATTTTGCAAAGGCTCGTGCACAAGAACTTGAAGATATAGCAGAACAAATTAGAAGGGGGTCATAATGGCAGACTTAAATTCACCTATAACAACTAATGATATAATTCAAAAAGTAAATGAGAGTGCTTTACCAGACCAAACAGGGCATACTGGTGATTTCTTAAAGAGTGGTTCTGATGGTCTTGAATGGGACTCTGTAGATGCTCTCCCATCTCAAACGGGTCAGTCAGGAAAGTTCTTAACAACAGATGGAACAGATCTTAGTTGGAATTTGGACCTTGTAGAAAAGCTCTCCACAATACCTGTGACACCAGATGGAAGTGATGTTGGTCGAGTGGTTATGTACACAGGGGAAAACACCGCTAGCTATGAACACGGATATGTTTATGAATGTAAACAAGCTGAACCAGTCTATACAGCATCGATTACTTTCAGTCCGGATAAATACGACCATGATGATAGCGTTTGCGACTTGATGGACTTTTTGCAAATGTTTACACCGGATTATTTAGATGCGGCTAGTGGTACTATTCAATTCCACGAGGGAAACGAGGATGAAGAGGATTGGGAAGAAAATGAATACATATTTACCTGTAAGGATGCTGACAATAATACCTTATTTAGTGAAGCTTTTGCTGAATCCGAGTTTTATGACAGCTACGGTTTTTCTCCAAGAACAACGTTGACAGATGGCGAGGTTGTCAATTTCACAATCACAATTGAAGAAGATGATGAGAACTATTATTGGGAAAGAATTGATGTACAGCCTGCACCGGTTGTTTCTGACACCTTAGCAAGCTTAACAGACACTAGCATACAAGACCCGCAAGACAGTGATATTTTAAGATACAACTATGACGACCAAAAGTGGGAAAACAGACCGTTGTCGTCTATTTTTGGGCATACAATCATAACGTTAGATGCTAATGCTTGGGATGGGAACAACGAGCAATCTATTTATGTTCCTGAAATGACAGGTGCGAGTATTGTTTGGGTAAGCCCTGATTTAGGTTCGACTGAGGACTATGCAGCGGCAGGGGTTCAATGTTCAGGTCAAAGCATAGAAGAATTGACGTTTCTTTGCGATACAGTCCCTGCAAACAATATAGATGTACAAGTGGTATTTACAAAAGGTTAAGGAGAAAGAATATGCCGATAATCAATTCAGTTATTAAAGGTGCTGGTGGTGGGCAGACTGTAACGTGTTTAGACAGGTCTGCTGGTAGTGCTGTTGATGATAAGGTTCTGATAAATCCCTATAGTGAAGACCCAGTAGGAAGCATGATACCTTCTGACATAAATGTAAGTTCTTGGACATATTATAGAGAGGCATCTGCTTCTTCATCAACAACAAACGCAGGTAGCTTATATAATACTTATTTTTCTGCTACGAACACTCTTTATGGTGGAAGAGATGCTTACAGAGAGGTTCAATCTAATGTGCCACAAGTCCCTTGGATAACCTATGATGACGAAACAGGTCAATTTACATCAAATAAGACAGCTTTTCCAATAGCTGCACAAGGGACTGGTTCCTATTATAAAATACAATCAAACGGGTTTTATAATATAAGTCTTTACTTTGTAAGCAGCACAAATATAGGGATGACCTATTATAACACTGTAACAGAACAATATGTGTTTGCGAATGTTACTACTGATGTAAACGTTAGTACTACATCAAGTGTTGGAGCTTGTTGGAGTTATGATGGTAAGTATCTATTCTTATACCACCCAAATGCAACAGGGACTACAAATAGATTCGATGTGTTTCAAGTAAACAAAGATAACTCAACTGGAGAAATAACCTTAACTTTGGTTGTTTCTGATGATGGGACGGTTATTACTGAAACACCAAGCTCAACCAATTATTTGCTTTCTTCAATAGATGATTATAGTTTTATTGTAAGTGCAGGAAGTTGGGGTTCAAATTTAGGAAGCTCTACAACAAGAAAGATATACCAATTTGACCCAGCCACATCTACAATATCATTAAAAAGGTCTTTTACAGGTTCCGACACCAGTAATCATGACATATCGTTATTAGCGGATAGCTGGTTTGTTGGAAGAAACTTAAGCACAGCTCCATATCTATGTTGCTACAAATGGAATGGTTCATCTTATGTTTATGATACAGACATAGGAGATATTGGAAATTATGTTGGTGCCGGTACTTCTACTTTTTATAGCTATATGTTCTATGTAGGCAGACAGTTTGGATGTACAAAGATATTTAGCAATCGTAAACTGTGCGATTTTGGTGCTCAACTACCATCTAGTACTCAAAAACCAACATTCTTGTATATAGACAACCCAAGCAATCCATCATCTATAACAATTCTACAAGATGACAGGCTAACTTTAACAGCTATACCATTCAAAGATATGATAGAAAACAACGGTAGAATTATATTTAAGAATGGTGCGTTTGTTAATGATACATTCCCATATTTACTGCCAGATTTAAACCAATTTATTAGGTCGTATATTGTAGATGAATATAATAATAGGCTTATTATGGTATATCAGGCTGGTACTCTATATTATTTTAATATGGGTGAGAAATCATACTACAAATCTGTTGCCCCCTCATCATATACAACTTATACACCTTTTAATTTTATGAATAAAGGGGCAAACACTATTTTGGGGGTCTATGGAAGTGGTACTTCTTATGCTTTTTGTGGTAACAACAGCACTTCTTATTCGTGGAAATTTTTCTTATCCTCTGCAAATGATATTTATAATTTATCACCAGAGAGTGGATATTCTTCCATGGTTTGGCAAGCTATTTTTACAGATGATTTGCTTATATATGCTTATCCTTATAATACTAATGCGTATAAGACAACTCTGTGTAAAACAAATAATTTTGGAATAACAGACCCAATTACAATAGTACTGCAAAGTGGTTCTGGAGAAAGCAGCTATACTCAGCCATATTGCTTGCCGAATAGCGATGAAACGAAACTATATAAAATCCCAGCATTAGGTAGTTCTTCTTCAGTAACAGTGAGTGTTGGAACTATAGCAAACGATTATTCAAGTGTTTCTTGGGACTCCACAGAAACTTGGACATTAACTGACACCGCCAAGAATTTCTTTTATAACTATATAAGATATAAAAGTAACTTCCAGTTGAAAGATAACACAAAAGTATTTGTATCTAGAGCAGGGTACGTTGTTATGGATGATGTAAACAAAACACTAACAGGTTATTCATTTCCTTCGACAGTAACAGACCAAATTGGTGCAGATACCATAAAAGATATACAAGTTTTCTACGACCACAAAATATCGTTTGTGACACAAAGAGGAAACTACTTATTTAGTTATACGGATGGAGACCTATCAACTTTGACGTTTGAAAGTTTATTGCCAAACAAATCCTATGGTTTCTACGAATCGGGTATTGTTAGTGGTTATTTTGCAGACTTTCAGTCACCGGGACCTTATTACAGTGTTTATAGAACTTATGCTGTGGAAGCAATAGCGACACAAGGACTTTCTTGGTATCAACAAATCTATAAGTTGTCGTTTAATAATAATGAACGTGTAGCTTATAATAAAGGAGCAACTTCTCTTTATACACCAGATTCCATTACAGGCAAGGTAAAGTCTTTGGACAACGTAAACAACACTCTAACAGCTGAAGTGGTACTATGAAGCAACAACTGACGCATACACAGAAGCAGTACTTAAAATGGTGGAAGTATAATAGAAACTGCAAAGATATTAACAAAAGGAACTTTATATTCAAACAGCTGTTAATACTCAATGCAAGGCTTGGAGAGAAGCAACGTGAAACATAGTCGGAAGTTCTTTCAAGAGGAGTTTAAAAAATACTTAAGGCTACTTTTGAAAGAAACCGATTATGAAAGAAGGGACTATTTACAGCACCAGTTAAGAACCCTAATGAAGCTTATAAGGGAAAGACAGAGAGAAGGATGAGGAAGAAGATTGCAGTTTGGAAAGGGAGAATAAAGAGGGGTGTTTATCCAACTTGTATACTCTGTGGAAAGCCTATAACTAACGTAAAAGAACTTACTACAGAGCATCTTCTTCCAAAGTCTAGAGGAGGTTCTTTAGAGGACTATAACATATATCCCTCTCACGCTTCTTGTAACTTTGAGAAAGGTAACATGACTTTAGCAGAGTGGGTAAAGTATTTAAGGGAGAAAGAAAAATGCCGTTAAAGAAAGGATCGTCAAAGAAGACTGTGTCAGCTAACATTAGAGAACTTATGAGTACTGGAAAGTATCCTCAGAAGCAAGCTGTAGCAATCGCCCTGTCACAAGCTCGTAAAAGCCGTAAGAAGAAAAAGCTTGACAGGAAGAAATAAAAAGTGTATAATAACAACGTAAGAAGGATGAGAACAATTGATTACAACTGCAAACACTACTAAGGACACTGCTATAGTTGCTTCAGGCTTTGGTACACAACTGTATCTGTGGCTTGAAAAGGCTAACTTAATACTTTCAGTAGGGGTTGGTGTGTTTACTTTTGTATACTCTGCATTACGTTTGTGGGATTATCTTAAACAAAGGAGAAAGAAATGATTGAGACTATCTTAGAATTTATTGCTAAATACCCTGTAGGAGCTGTCTGCATTGTTGTAGCCTCCAGTATTTTGTTATTCATTGCAGCTTTTAAAGGTGTTGCTTTTATGATTGCTAAAGCTACTAAAACAGACAAAGATGATAAGTTTGTAGAAGCAATGTATAAAGCTATTGAAGAACATAAAGACTCTGTTGAAGCATTGCACAAAGTGGCTAAGAAGATACAAGAAGAATGCAAGAAGTAGTCTTATTAATTCTTTTGTGTGTGTTTAGCTTCTTAGCAGGAAAGCTTTCAGTAGAGAAGAAAGAGCTTGACAAGGAGATTGAAAAGTATGTTAAAGGGGCTGCTGCTGGTGATGCTGCTGTTAAAGCTTACAGGATGCGTAAACGTTGAGAGTGTTCCTTGTGCCCTCTTAAAATGCACTGACTTTAGCTGTGAAGAAGATGCTTACAACAATGGAGTTATTAAAGAGATTTGTAGAAAGGACTGTAGAGTAGAATGAGTAAACCAACCTTATTAGATTTGACACAACGTGTAGCAGTGTTCTGTAATGCAGGCTCTGTTAACAGTATCAATGACACCAGAGAATCCTTACAGATTGCTACGATTATTAAGGAAACCTTTGAAGACCTTGTAATGCGTAGTGAGATAAGGACTACTCAAACACTCTTACAGTTGCAATCAATATCTACTGAAGAGAGACCTACTCATCTTCTTATGCAGCCAGAAGTGCTTACTGTAGACTTACTCAAGTACAAAGACCCTAGAGGAACTCTGTTAGACTTGCAGTATAAACCTGCTGTAGACTTTGTTGAGGACAGCTTACACTTAGACCCTACTCAGCCTAATGTAAAGACTGTTGAAGACTTCACAGGGATTTTGTTTAATGTTAAGACTGATAAGAACCCTCAGTATTGGACAATCTTTGAGAATGGCTCTGAAGAGTATGTTGTGTTAGATTCCTTTAACAGTGAATTTGAAGACACTATTCAAGGAGTGCATGTAGTAGCTTATGGAAAGATTATGCCTGAGTTCCTTTTAGAGGATGGCTTCATTCCCCCTTTAAGTACTCAGCAATTTCCTGTATTACTCTCAAGAGCTAAGGTTGCAGCTGCTAAAGAACTTAAGAACCAAGAGAATGGTATTGAGTATGACAAAGCTCGTAAACAATTTGTTCAAGTCACTCAACAAAATCGTTCACAGTTTAGAGGAAGCACTACATGGAACAACAGACAGATGACTGGGAGACGTTATCATTTCTAGACCAGACTGCTAAGGTTAAGTTCTTCAGAGGCTGCTACAGCTGTGATGGTGTTAAGGGAAGCTACAGTACGTTAGAGAACCTTAAGGAAGCTTGGGTAAAGAAGCTTAAAGAGGATAAGAAGAGAGAGCTACACAGACTTGCATTAGCACTGAAGAGAACTAAAAGAAAGACTGGTGGAAGAATTAGTTACGGTTCAAAAAGAAACTATTTAAAGAGAGAGCAAGAGAGATGGCAGATAACAAAGCTTGGCAGGTAATTCAAACAGCACCCTTTATAGGTGGCTTAAACACTGAGGTTAACGATCTTCAGGATGCTACTCAATACACCTCTGATGAATTGAATATGGTCATTAAGAACAATGGTACAAGAGCTAGAAGGCTTGGTGTAGACTACGAAGAGGGCTACAAATTATCTCCTAACGCTATTGTAACTCCTGCTGAAGATACTGCTTTCAGTACTTTTAACTGGACTGACATCAGTGAAGATAAGAATATTGCTTACATTGTTGTACAAGCTGGTGGAATGATTTACTTCTATGAAGACAGAGGAGCTCCTTTCTCAAAGTACCCAGCAGAAGATGAAGACAGTGAAGAAATATTTGCGATAGACCTTTCTACATTCTCTCTTAACAATGAGTATGATTACACTAAAGAACCTGTAAGTTTTGCTAATGCTTACGGAGGTCTTTTTGTGTGTTCTAAAGCTATTAATCCTTTTTATATTACAAAACTTTCTAAACCTGAAGAAGGAGATCCTCCAGGATTGGTAGCAGAAGCTGTGTTAGATATCTCTGCAATGTCTGTAAAAAGGTGTATAAGAGAAATTCAAAGTGAGAAAAGGTTCTTTATAAATGGTATTGAAGTAGGCACCTCTCATGTTCTCTGGACACCACCAGATCTTAGAGATTACTATTTGTATGCTCAGTTAAAACCTTACGATCCTGCTAACTATGGTAAAGATGACTTTGGAGTTACTATTACAGGTGGTATTGTAAGCACTAGAGATGGTTTAGCTGCTCGTATGAGAACTGCTAACTATTATGCAAGATGGTGGAATAGTCTTGACCCAGCTTATACTAGAGGAATTGTTGCTACTGCTTTAACACCTTATGCTGGAGATTATGTTACACCAGAAGAAGCTGCAACAATAGGTGAAGGTCCTTACGCAGGCCCTAGAGAGTTCTTAAAGTTTACATGTCCAGCTGGACCAGCTTATTCAGGTCTTGAAATAAAAATGTTAGCAAAATGCTGGATGACTGATAAAGCTTCTAGACACACCTATGCAACTGGATATGAAAGGACTTGCATAACTTCTGAGTATATCGCTCCAACAGTAAGAAGAGTTCTTGATATACGTATAAGAGACTTTGAAGGTATACCAGATATGTATGCTCCAGGAGTAGACTTAAGAGAAGGTGGAGGTGTTACTGTACGACCAGAGCTTCCTTCAAACTCTGCAAGCTGGACAGAAGATATGAAGAATTTTGTAACAGCTCATACTTACAATTTATGGAATCAAGGTTGGGATCAAACTGAAATAGATGCTTATGTTACTTCAACAGTTCATGATAAAGAGGGTGTTAACTACTCTTGGTGGCCTTCTCTAAACTACCAATGGTTCCTTTCAAAAGATTCTGCAACACAACAGTTTAGACCTGCAGGACTTGAAGAGATAGCTTTTGGAAGTACTAGAGCTCCTACTGGTAGAGGCATTGTAAGTTATCTTGAACAAGACAGAAGCTTAATATCAGGTATCCCTACAGACCCTACTGCAGAAAAGATTGCAAAAACCTATCCAAGAACTCCTTACTTTGTTGATATTATAGCTTATGCAGGGCGTATTTGGTACCTCTCAGGAGATACTATACTGTACTCTCAAGTGCTCTTAGACGATATTACAAAGGCTGATAAGTGCTATCAAGAAGCTGATCCTACATCAGAGACTATATCAGACTTAGTAGACACTGATGGAGGAATGATACAAATTCCTGAGCTTGGTGATGGTATTAAGTTCTGCATTGTTGGAGCTGCTTTAGTAGTTGTAGGTACAAAGTCTATTCAATTAATCTCTGGTGGTGAGAACAATGCTTTTACAGCTACTGCATATGTTAGAGGGGCTATGCAAGCTTATACAACTAATGCTCCTCAAAGCTTTGTTACGACTGAATACGGTACTTTCTTCTGGTCTGATGTAGGTATTGTGTTGTTATCTTATCAAGAGGGCTTTGCAGCTCAGAACATTACTGAAAGCACTATTAATACTTTCTACCAAAAGATACCTGATGAAGCTAAGAAGAACTGTGTAGGGATTTATAACAGAGCTCAGAAGCAGATTGTGTGGATGTACCCTGGAGATGTTGAGAAGCTTGATGAAGTAGGAAAACAGAAGTGGAAGAGATGTCTTAACAGAGTTCTTATTTATGATATCTTAAAAAACTCTTGGACCCCTTTTGAGGTTCCTTATCTGAGTGATGAAGCAGAATACGATTTACCTTGGATTGTTGGTGGAGTTACTTTAGAAGTTCCTTTTAAGGTTAATAACATTTATCCAATATATGCTGAAGATGCTGAGATTGTTGATGATGAAGGATACAGAATTCTTGTAGATGACCCTATAGAGAAGGAAGAACAGACTTACAAATCAGCTATACTTTTATGTGTAGACTACAACGATAACAGTAGAATGACTTTTGGATACTTTGATAACCTTAACTGCTTAGACTGGGCTGCTGGAGACTTGTATGGTCCTGGTGTAAACTACAACAGTTATCTTGTGTCTCATCCTATCAACCTTAACAGTACTGCTTGGAATAAGACTATACCGTATCTGTTAACATACTTTAGAAGAACTGAGCAAGGTTACACAACAGAAGGTGAGAAGATTTATCCGAGTGCTTGTCAAGGAGCTATTCAGTGGGACTGGAACAACTCTGGTAAAGCTGGTAAGTGGGACGCTCAACAGGAACTCTACAGATACGATAAGCACTTTGACAGCTACACAGTTGTAGATGATGATGGTAACCTTGTAATGACGCTTGTAGAAGACTTTGACACAGTTGTTGATGGAGCTTTTGCAGATGCTATTAACATTACAGATCCTATTGAAAAAGGTACCTTATTAGAAAATGATTACGTGTTCTCAAAGACTAGAATATACGGCAGTGGAAGAGCTTTTAAAGTTAAGCTTTCATCTGTTGACAACAACTACTTCATTGTTGAGAACGTTGGCTTTAACATTTATGGAGATGCGAGGATATAATGGCTAAGGAAGTAGGTAAACAAGCAGGATTTTCTGCAGCTTCAGGAGCTACTACAGGAGCTGCTGCAGGGTCTTTAGCAGGGCCGTGGGGAGCTGCTATAGGTGCGGTTGTAGGTGGTGCTCTAGGGGCTATTTCTGGAGCTTTTAGAGGGTCTGCACAAAGAAAGGCTAAGAGATACCAAAAGTTAGCTGCTCAAATACAACAGCAGAGAGAAGAAAATCAAGACTATGCAAGATTCTTACAACTGATAAGACAACAGAGACTTGCAAGAGCTTCTACACTAGCTTCTGCAGTAGCTTCAGGTTTAGATAGATCTTCAGCAGTATCTGGTTCTATCTCTGGACAACAATCTCAAACAGCTTACAGCATAAATTATTTAGCAGAAGACAGAAGACTACAGAGTTTGTATTTAAGTTACATGAGAAGTGCTGGAAAAGCTGCAAGTATTGAGAGAGACCAAACAGCTCTTTGGAGTTCTGTGTTAGCTCTTGCTCAGCCCTTTGCACAAGCTGGTGCTAAACAAATGGGACAGAATTATGCAAAGACTGGAGATTTCTTTCCTAGTTCTACAACAGGCTCCGAACAAGCTGGTAACTTAACAATGACTTATAATACTTAGGAGTTATTATGGATAGATTTGAAGATGCAAAAGTAACAACTAACAGATTTAAAGATGCTCCAGCAGAACCTTTAGAAAATGGAGACACTCCTTTAAGTCAAGATGCTTCTGATTACTTTACAGGTCTTGAGAAAGAAGCATTTGAGATTACTCCTGAGTCTCCAGTACAAACAGTAGAAGACTTAAGAGGCTCTTATGAGTATGCTCAGTCAGTTGCTAATGAAAGAGAAGCAGGAATTCGTCAAGATATTGTTGAAGACTTAGCAGCTCAAAGACTTATAAATCCGGCACAAGCCATAGACTTCTACAATGCTCCAGATAGAGAGCAACCTCTACCAGCTTCTTTAGAGAGTTTAGCAGGTGAAAACGTTATGATAAAAGCTGGAGTAGAAGATAACGATGCTAGAAACTACATCTTAGAAGATATTGCAGGCTCTAACAAACTTAAGAATTTAAATACAAATATGAGGGTGCTACAGTCTCATGTAACTCGTAGAAAGGATGACACTTCTTTTATAGGTGGTGTGTGGGACTTGTGGTCTGCTATGTTACCCTTTAAAGAAATCTATAAAGGTAGTAAAACTTCTTTAGATCCTGATGAAAGCTACTTCTGGAACCCTCAAAAGGCTGAAGATATTAAGTACAGAAACATGTTAAAGAACTCTGATGCTATGAGAACAATGCTTGGAGCTGAATACGATACTTTCTTAAGCAAGTATGAAAAGGTTCTTGAAGACCGTGGATTAACAAACTCTGAAATTGCAAGAGCTTTAACAGAACTTGTAGAGCCCGATGTAGATGCTCCTGCATTATCTCTTGGCATGGATGTAATGGATACTGTGTCTGTAGCAGGAGCTGCTGTAAACACCCTTGTACGTGATGTTAAAGCTGCCAGAGTTATTAAAGCTACTGGAAAGGGTGCTGAATTAACTGTTAAAGAAATTGCTAAAGATATTGCTAAAGAGACTGGTAAAGCTCTTATAGAGACAACACCAGGCCTTACTACTACAGGAAAGCTTGTTAAGAAAGGTGTGTCTAAAGGTAAAAGGTTTGCTTTAAATTCGATAGATGCTAAGAAGTTCGCAGGTAACTTGGATGGTGCAGCAAAGAGTTTAGCAGAAGATCTTAAAAGTGGTAAAGCTGTTGTTGAAGATGCTCTTGAAGCTCGAGAGAAAGTTAACACAATTTACCATCAAAAACTTGAACCTTCTTTTAAACCTACATATACTCAAGAACCTCAAGTAGGTCGTTCTGAAGAAGTTGAGAAGTCTTTATTAACTGTAGAAGGCACTTACAATATTGAGGAGCAAGTAGCAGAGCAGTTAGCAGACTTAACAGTTCCTCAGTTACGTAAAGAGGCTATTGAAAAAGCTTTTAAAAATGCTTGGGAAGAACCTATAGAATCCTCAAGTAATATTGCTCAGATAAGTGATATGCAACCTATCTTTACAGGATCTGGAAAGGTTCAAGGGCAAGTAATCATTGGTAATAATCTTTTAAAGAACCCTGCTAAAGGTTTTGCAAGTAAAGAACAAGCAGGAAGAGCTATTGAAAGATGGATAAAGGATGGTGATTGGTCTGCTGTAAATAAAAAGAACATGGATATCAGAATTTATCAAGCAGACAATGGCAGATACTACATACAGTTTACTGGAGACCTTGCACCAAATATTGGAAAGCTCTTTGCAGACTATACTGAGCCAGCTTTAAAGGGTGTTAAGAATGTAAAGACTAAAGTAAGAGGAACACTACTTGACAAACTGTTAGGTGCTAGAGGCTCTTTACCAACAACTTGGGAATGGCTTACTGTGTTATCTAACAGAGATGCAAGAGTTATCCAAAATGCTTTAGAGCCATTTCAAAAGAACCTTGATAATCTTTCTAAGACTAAGATGAGGTGGGTTAAGGACCTTAAAGAAATCTTTGAAGGTTACTGGCCAGACCCTAAATACTTATTGAATGCTGGTGTTCCTGAAGATGTTGTAGTTGGTTTACAATCTTTAAGAGTTATTGAAGATGTCCAATACATGTTTAGAACACAGGATATCTTAAGAGGTCTTGCTGAGAATAACTTTAAAAGAATTATTCTTGGAAAGGATCCAGAAGCTCCTGTAGTGACTGGCAAGATTGTGGATCCAGATGATGCTAACTTTGAAAGGTGGTTTACAACAGGTAAAGATGAGAAAGGTTTTGTTGCTACTAAAGAAGACTTTAAAGGTGGTAAATTTAAAGACTTTAACATCATTGAACAAGTTGAAGACTTAAATCCTGACAGACCCGCTGGAAGCTACTACAGAATATTCCCAAAGAATGAAACAAGAGTTGGACCACTTGAAGCAGGTAACTTTGGGTACATTCCAGGAGGTAGAATCTATTACGACCCTAAAGCATCCTTCATAAAGCAGCCTGTGTTTGCTACAATGCCTTCTGGAAGAAAGAAAGTAGTTGATGTAAGAACTATTAGAGGTGCTTCTATAGCTGCTGATGCTAATGACTACGTAAGAGAGCTAGAGAGTATTAGAGAGCAAGTCATTGAATACTTGCAAGCTTCTCCTAAAGCTCAAGCAAAGACTAAAGCTGGTGTAGATGCAGCGATAAGAGAAGCATCCGGTAAATACTTTAGCTTTAACTCTACAGATGATGCTATGGATTTCTTTAAAGAGAACCACATAAGTCTTGATCCTGATGCTAAGTTAGGAGTTGTTAAAGAGGGTGATGACAGTCTTATGCAAGCAGATGACTTAGCAAGTCTCTTAGGAGAAAAGGAAGCAGAAGAGTTTAAGAAGTACATGAAACGCTCAAGCTACACAAGCTCCTCTGCAATAGATCGTTTACAACGTGGTGAAGGGGTTTTAGATATCTCTACAGACTCTCACTTACCTTGGATAGATGCTGCTGCAGAAACTAAAAGAGTTATTAGAGACACTGAAAGATACGGCTCTATGAATATGTACACAGAACTCTTTGCAAATGAATGGTACAATTACTTTAAGAAGATTTTACCAGACAATGTAGACCCTGTGAAAGCTTTAAGAGATGGTAAGTATCTTGCTAAAGCTCCAAAGAACTTAGTAGATAAAGCTAATTATGCAAGAGATATCCATAACTACATTAGAGGTATCCCTAACAGACTTGATGCAGCTATTGAGAGAGCTCTTGTAAACACCTTTAATTCTATTGGAGAAGATATGCCGTGGCTTAAGAAGATACCTTTCTTAGGAAATGCTTTTGAAGAGGGCACTAAAACCTTTGAAGCTGTTACAAAGCTTACTCCTTTAAATTGGTTAAGAACTTGGACAGCTCACTGGTACTTAGGCTTCTTCAATCCAAGACAGTTCTTCTCACAGTCTGCTGCAATCTGGAATACAATAGCAATTTCCCCTGTGCATGGTGTGCAAGCTATTCCGTACTCCTTAGTAATTCCTGGCTTAGTTACTAAGTATGATGATGCTACTTTAGAGGCTGCTGTAGCTCAGTTAAAGATGTATGGAGTTAATACAACTGCTAAAGACTTAAAAGTAACTGTAGACAATGTAAGAGAAATGGGAGTGTTTGGGCCTACTGTTAAAGGTGGTGCTTTAGAGGGAGTGGATACAACAGCAAGTAAACTCGAAAGGTTATCTTTAGTTCCTTTTACAGCTGGTGAAAACATTAACAGAGCTCACTCAGCTATTGTTGCTTTAATGGATAAGAAGATGTTAACAACTCCTATTAAAGGCATTAACCCAACAGACTTTGCACAGCTTTTAGTACGTCAAGGAGACCTCTACATGAACATGGGCAAGACTGGTATAGCTACTGCACAAATGAGTGGCTTTGGAAAGACTGTGTTACAAATGAAAGGGTTCCAATTAAGAGCTTTGGAAACAGTTTTAAAAAGAAACTTAACAGCTGCAGAAAGAAGACGTTTACTGTTCTTTAACTTAGTTATGACAGGTGTTAATGGAACTCTTGGATCTCCTAGAATAGCTTATAACGTCTATGACTGGATGACAGATAATGGAATATCTCATGAGACTGCATTAGCTCTTCAAGAAGGATTGTTAAATACTCTTTCAAGACAATATGGATTGAACATAGACTTTGCATCTTTCTTAGCTCCAGAGTACTTAGGTCTTGCTGATGATATTATGGATATGGCTATGAGTAGTCCTTTAAAGTTTGTAGCAGGGTCTACTGCAGCTGGCAAGACTTGGAACACAATTGGAACAACTCTTAACTTCTTAGTTGGAAAGTTCTACAAACAAGATGATGCTTACAATGCTAGCAACTTATTAAGCATCTTAGCAGCTCAGAAAGCTCTTCCTTCAAGTGCAAATAGACTTAATACAGGTTTGCACATGATGTTTGAAGGGAGGAAGTTAAGCACCTCTGGTAAGATGGTTGCAAAAGATGTAACAAATACTCAAGCTATCATGACTTTAGTAGGATTTGATACAATCTCTGAGAAAGATGTGTATGAATACTCAGAAAGACTGGCAAATTACAACAAAAGAATTGACAACACCTATGAAGATGTGTTACCATACTTTAAGAACTGGATGGAGAATGAAGGAGATGCTACAGCTTCAGAGTTATTCTTTAATTACTTTGCAGCTGTGTGTGACAATTACAAGTTATCTGATTTAGACCGTTCAGAAGTATGGCAAAAACTTAAAAAGGTTGGTAAAGATTATGGTTCAGATGCCTTTGGTAGATCTTTAAGAGGACTTTACAGAATTTATGGAGGCTTTGAACAAGGTGAAGAATACTACAGAGCTAGAAGGAGAGAAGAAGAATGAGCTTAATTAACTACAATCTACAACAAGAACAACAAACAGCTAAGCAAACAGGGACTCCTGTGACACGGTATGAGTATGCTCAAGGACTGCAAGAGTTTACTGATGCTGTTGTGCCTCTTGAAAGGTCCTTTTTGCAGGGCTACGAGCAACAACAAAAGAAAGCTGCTCAACAGGAAGATGAGATACTCTTAAATCAGTACAGAGATAAAGCTTACAAGATTAAGAGGGACTATGACTTGATGGAAAATCCTTCTCCAGCTCGTTTGCAAGATGATTTAAATACTCTTAAGAACCAATTCCCAACTTTAGCATCCTCTAAGATGTTTGCAGTTGATAAAGACTTAAGCTTACCTACAATTAAACCCTATTACATTCAAGCAGGAGAAACTACAGAGAAGTATGCTGGAGAAAAGAAAGCAGAAGTTGATAAAGACTACTACAATCTTGGAGTAGATTACTTAGGTATTGATAAAGCCTCTTCAATGACACCTGATGCAGTTATTCAACAAGGTAAGCAAGTAGCTGCAGATAGTGAAGCATTAGGAATGGCTGTTAATGTTGCTGTTGATCCTAATTCTTCAGACACTGTTAAAATGACTTCTTTACAAACAGTTGCAGATATATCAAGTAATGCTGTCGGAGAAGAAGTAAGCAGAAAGCTAGAAGCAGGTCAAATGATTACTAAAGCAGACTTAGACTTAGCTAAAGAGAAACTTATACCAGCTTTAACATCTAAAGGCTTAACACCTTCTCAAGCTACTTGGGTTGCTAATAGAGCTGTGTACAGATACAATATTCTTGGTGAAGTTAAAGAAGCTACTTTAGAAGACCAAAAGAAACTTAATGAACAGGTAAATGCAAATATCAAACTAAGTCTGGATACAAGATTGATGGAGGCTACTGGAGTAACTTCTGAGTGGTTAAAATCTTTAGAAGGTTCTCCATGGTTACTTAGTGCATCTGAAAGAGAAGCTTTACACAAAGCTGCTCAAGGTGTAATGGCTGATAGAGACACTAATGCCGCTATCATCAATTCCTTTACAGGAGGCAATCCTTTAGACTTAACAAGACTTGGAGAGAACTTAGATAAAGCTTTAAGAGATCCTATTTATACCAATAAACAGAAAGCAGCAGGACTTAATGCAGCTACTCAGGCTTTATCAATAGCTGATGTAATTCCTGCTAACATAAACATCAACATGCCTTTAGAAGAAATCTCGAGAGTGATTAAAGAAGATGCAGATACTGCTGAAGCTAACTTTAATTGGTTAAATAACAAGTACAGAGAGAATTCTGGAGCTCTTATAGATACTCTAAACAAATCTGATATGAGCAGTAAAGTGGCAACTAAGAATGATTATACAGCAGCTACTTTAGGAACAATTAACAAGAAGCTATTACAAGCTTTTACAGATACACAAGGACCTTTAGAATACTCTAAAGGAACTTTTAAGTCTTCTGCTCCAGTTGATGAAGCTTTTGTAAATGAATTAAATGGAATTGTGTCATCTGCTAAAATAACTAATGCAGCTGCTGGCTACACTCTCTTAGATAATGAAGCTCTTGACACAAGCATTAAACAAACTCTTTCAAGCTATAAACTTGATAAGCCTAACAACTTAAGAGGGGACCAAAAGATGGCTTTGTTGTTTACACCTGTGTTAGCAGCTGGACAAGCTTCTCATACAGAACGTCAACAAGCTGTCTTAGGTAACAGAATTGAAGAAGAACCTTGGTTAAAGACCTTTCAAGCTGGCTTAACTGGTGCTGAATTAGGAGGTGCTGCAGGAGGAGCTTTTGGAGGTGGTGCAGGTGCATTTCCAGGAGCTATAGCAGGTGGTGCTGCTGGTTTAGTTGGAGGAGCTTATGCAAACTTTCCTGCTGTTAGAGGAGCAACTCAAGCAGCTGGAGAAGTAGCTGCACAAGGATTAGATAGATTATCTTCTGCAGTAGCTCCTAAAGGTTTTGATGAAGCTAATAAAAAAGCTGCTCAGTTCTTAACACAAGAAGCTAGCAATCTTTTAAAAGCTCCTGAGAAACTCTCTAATTGGGTTGATGAAGTTGCTTTAAAGATTACTAAAGCTATCTTTCCAGATGCTGGTGCGGCTGAAGTAGACTTTGCTCCCATACCTCAAGAGATTTCTGAAGGCAAGATTAAAGAAGACACTAAAGAACGTATTAAAGCTGAAGAAGGTCTTAAGACAAAGGTCTATAAAGACACTCAGGGGAATGAAACAGTAGGCTATGGAATTAAACTCAGCAATCTCTTAAAAGCTCAAGGAGCAGATGCTGAAGAAATACTTAAGATTGTCCCTAACTTAACTTCAATAAAATCTACTGGAATTAATGAGCAGCAAGCTGAAGCTCTTTTAGATATCTTCTTAAGTAAAGCTGAATTAGATGCTGAAAGATTTGTTGGAAGTGATGTGTTCTCAAGACTTACTCCTGCACGTCAACAAGCTCTAATAGATATGGCTTACAACATGGGAGGAAACAGCTTAAGAACTTTTGTAAATCTTAAAGATAAACTTAGCAAAGGAGATTATGAAGGTGCTGCAAAAGAAATAACTTCCTCAGCATACGGAAAGCAACTGAAGAAGAGAGCTAAAAGAAACTCTGAACTGATGCGTAGAGGAACCTTCTAATTAACAGAAACAACTATTAGCAAACTTCAACAGCTCTTCATTCGTGGAGGGCTGTTCTAGTATCTTTATAGGAGTTCCTTCATCAGCTACTACAAATGTTGGAAGAACCTTAACATTAAATCTTTCTACAGCATTAGTGCAGTCTGTGTCAGTATCAATGTACACAAACCCTAAGTCTTCTGCAGTCTTCTTAAGAGCTCTACACTGACAACACCAGCTAGCTCCTATCATGTACTTCTGTATCATCTTGTGTCCTTTCTTTAAAGAGGGCCTTTACAGACCCTCTGCATCCTCATCATCATCTTCCTCAACTTCAAAAGTTTTATCAGGTTTATAACAAACCTCAGCACCATTTGCAGCATACCCTGCTAAGTCTACCCAGTTGTCATCCTTAGTAGGACTTGTTGCAATTCGAGCAATCTTTAACAGAGCCATCATAGCTGCTACATCATGAGGGGATATCCAACCAGTTGTTTTTAAAGCTTCAGTAGAATGCAGGTAAGTGTTCCAGTATGCAGCAATAGTTCCAAAGTTACACTCTGGAGTGCCATAGTCATTCTGACGATCCTTAGATACAATCTCTAAAGCTGTCTCTAAACATTCTCTTCTATTCATCTTTATTCTCCTCTAAAATAACTATCAATGCTTCTATCAGTGTACCCACAAGCACTTAAGAAAGCTTTTAAGTTCATTATAACTTCGTCAAGAGTTTCTGCTTCAAACTCAACAGTAACTTTAAAATCATCTACAGAACAATTTAAACAATACTTCATTTTATTCTCCTTTACAAGTCTTTAAAGAGGGCTTCATAGCTTTCTCTTCAGTAAACCATTTGCGTTCCTCAAATTCAGAGACTTTACCATCATTGAAGAGGTTCTTATTAGCCAGATAACCCATCGGGCGACACATGATGTCTGCTAAACGTCTTTGTGTGCCATCTTTATAGGTAACCAAATGAGAACCTTCATCAAAACTCTCAATATCTTTCATTTCTTCTTCTGTTATTCTGTAATTTAATAAAACTCTTTTTTCTGAATCATTTAACATTATAATTCTCCTTATTAATTATTTCTACCATATTCAGCAATTAACAAAGCTTCTGCTCTGCCATCTTTAGAAGCTGTTAAAAAGTTTGCAACATCAGGAAACAACTTTTTAGCAAGCTCTATAGATTTCTTTTTGTCTTTATCAAGACCGAAGTACTTTTTCCATTTCTGTGGTGTTACTTTGATAAATTCAAAAGAATCAACATCACAAAAACTTTGAGAGAGTAACTCCGCTTTGCCTACATTCTTACCAAACGTAAAACCAGCTACTGTAGACTGATTAGGTAAGGCGTGAACATCTTCAAAGAATACTCTAATCTTTTTAAATCTACTTCTAGTACCTTTAAAAGCAAACTCTTGAAGTTTTTTATAGTACTCTTCATCTGATAAAGGCATGTCATGGAGTTCTACATTATAGTTATCGACTAAAGCAAAACAGCCATATTTACCAGGGTCTACGCCTACTACTAAAGTGTCAGAAGACTGCTTAAATCTTTTAGTTGGTCTTGAATTCTCAGGAAAAGTTAAAGCTTCCTCTAAAGGCCACCCTGCATCTAGTCTTGCAGAAAGCATTTTAAAGTTCTTTCCAGTCTTTTCGCATAACTCAGTAAGAGTTAGAGTTTCTCCTTTATAAAGAATACTCCTGTTGTTTACTTTATTGACGTTCTGAGTTCTTCTATTTGCCCACTTACAATTATCTGGAGAGTATCCTTTAGAATTATCTATACGCTCTAAAGATAAATTGTCTGAGTATCCGTTATTGATGGCCCAAGCATAGAAAACTCTAGCATTATTTCTCCATTCATCGCAGAGACCTCTTCCAATAGCTCCATACTTTTTGTAGTCTTTGCACTTAACATTACAGCATCTTTGCACTAAGCCTTCCCAGATGCTGTAGAGCCTTGTATCGTAAATTCTCTCAGGTACTTCAGATATTTGCGAAGTCATCTATGTGTCTCCTTATGAGATGTGATAGGTAGTCTTCATACAGTTCTTCTGGTGTAAGTCCTATAATATCTAAAACATCTTCTACAGAATATCCATCAGCTAGTCTTTGCCACAGTGTAAACTCAGTCATTCTCTTCGTACTCCATAAACTCATAATGACAGATACCTGTGCAGTCTGTTTCAAGTCTTAGCCAACCTGTATCCCACTTCTGAGCACTTTCACAGGCCCAATCAGGTCTGTAAGGAGTAGCACAAGGAAGACAGATGCATGTTATTTTATTCCCTTTTAAGTCTCTGTCCTCTGCAACTTCTCTTACGTGTCTGTGTCCATGTATGCAGCTAGTGTGAAGGTCTTTAAGAACTCCTGCACAAGATGTGTGAGGGGTGCCAGAGATGCCCTTCATAAAAGTATGCTTAAAGAATACAGCATCATCAAAGTTCAGTACAGTGTCTTCGTCATTAACATCAATACGACAGTGAAGTCTTTTAGCAACTGCTTCTAAGAACTTCTGGTACCAGTGAAACTCTAACTTATCATGATTGCCCATAAGGAAAAAGAAAGTAGGTCTGTAAAGCTTCTTCTTCATAGCTCTCTTGCATTCATTGTAGTCTGCTATAGGCTTAAACAAATAGTTGCAGAGGCAATCCCTTACAGCTTTCTTCTCTTCGTTTGTGTCTGCTGTTTTAAACTCAGTAGACTTTCTGTTGTGGCTTGAGAATTCTCCAATATCTCCTGTGCAAATAATTGCTTCAGGTTGCCTGTCGAGGATGTCTTCTACGATAGCTGTTAGCACCTTTCCAACACCCTCAACAGTCTTAGGAGAAATATGCAAGTCACTAAAACATATTGTCTCCGATCTCATCCCTTATCTCTCCCTTAAGCTTTAGCTTTACCTTCAGCTGTTCGTGTTTTCTTGAATTCTTCTTCACGAGCTTTAGCTTCTTCTTCACGTCTTGCTAATTGTTCATCAGCTAACTTTTGAATGAAAGCTACAATGTCTGCTACTTTTTCTTTAACAACTACAGCAATGTTTTCTCCTCCAGTAGCTAAGATAACTAAAGTACCTTCGTCACCTTTTTCAACCATTGCTAAGATGTTGTTAATGTCAGCGTAAACAGCTCCTTGTGTTCCTTCTAAGATAATCTTTGAAGAACGTGCATCAAATGCGTATTTAACCATTATCAGTTTCCTTTACTTTAGGCTCTCTTACAATCTTAGTAAAGTACTCAGAGCCTGTTGAATACTTATACTCTTTAGCATTTGGAAAGCACTTAAACAAGTGTGGGCACAGTTTACAGCAGCTAGCTACAACTTCATTACCACTCTTTCCAAATGGAATAGGTTTAGCACAAGGCTCCTGAGGATACTCAGTAGAAGCTTTCTTTGCAACCTCTATGACCTTATCAATATCTGGAAGATCAAATTCAGGATCAGGATAGTATGTTGTAATCTCTCCGGTAACTTTATCAACTGCCAGAAAGAAGCAACTATCCTGCTTAAGACACGTACGGTATCCTGAAATCTGTGGCAGATACCCAAAGGAGTCTTGTGTGGGCAGTTTACCGTCTTTAAATTTCAAGAAGGACTGTGCTGAGCAACTTTTTACATCACACAACACACCATCTATAAGAGCATCAATAGAACCTGTAACACCCTCACACTCTACAGTCTTTTGTTGGTCTGTAACAGTGTGCCCTGCTTGTTTGCAGAGCCAGAGGACTAAAGCTTCTATGATGTCTCCATAAAGAAATTTAAGACGGGCTGCTCCATCCGGTTTGACAACATGATGTAAGTCCATATACAGTCTTCTAGGAGGCTTACCAATACTAGACATACTCAAAGAAGGCTTTCTGAAGTGCTGGAGTTTTGCAACAACAACTGTCTTAATAGCTTGAGCCAGCTCTTCAGCAGCCTCTTGGGGAACTTCTGAGTAACTTTCTAGGTATTTGTAAATATCTTCTACAAGGTCTGTCATAGGAACCTACGCTAAGTCATCATCATCGTCAGTGACAGAATCAGTTGGAACTTCATCATCATCAAACAAATCATTAATACTACCACCATTGTATTCTACTAAGCTCTTTACTCGAACTGAAGACAAACCTAAGAAGGTAGCTCCACGTGTTTCGTAAGCAACTACTCGAACATTAGCGATAGTACCATTACCAATTTTACCAATAGCTTCATCAGTCATTGGCATTTTATTATTGTCAACTACTTGAGGTTTAACAGTAGACTTCAAAGTAACTCCGTATCTGCCTTCACCTAAATCTTTAATCTTTTGCTTGTTAGAGAACTGCAAAGTCTCCAGCAAATGCTTTTGGTCTTCATTAAGGATTAGGTCAACTTGATACTTACCTGAAGCATACTCTCCTTTAGTATTTGGTTCTGCTAAGAAAGCCCAGCAGAGCTCAACATTTTTAACAATTACAAATTTTTTATCAGACATTTTATATCTCCTCTATTATTGTTACAAAACTAATATAAGACACTTTTAAAGTCGTGTCAAGAACTTTTTAAAATATTTTTTTCATTTTATTTTTACCTCCTCTTACAACTTTTTTAATTTTTTACTTGACAACTCTGAAAATCGTGGTATAATATCCTTAAAAGGATGCCAGAGGTAATTATATATACCTCTTTAGGGGCCCTCTTCGATTCGTTTAATGACTCTCTTTCCAGTTGTTACCAATTTTATAATCTCCTGCTAAAGGACAGAAGGTTTTAAAGTACTCTCCAGCATCCTTAAAGCATTCTGCAACAGTCTTAGCAAGTTCTTCTGCTTGGTCTTCTCTAACTTCATACTGTATTTCATCGTGGACTACAGCAACTTGATGAAAGTCTAAGCCAAGCTTCTTAAGTCTCTTGTGTGCTTCTACCATAACCCATTTAACAACTGCCTGTTCAAAGCTTTGAAGGTGTGATGACATTCCTAAGTGAGCATTAGCAAGCTTTACAAATCTACCATCAATAGCTTTATAGTAGCCTACTGCAGACTGATACTTAAAGCCATCCTTAAACTTCTTAAGACCTTTAATGCCATTTGTAAGGTTGTCCATAACAGTCTTACCATCTTTACCAGTTATCTGACCTACCTTAGCAACTCCAGCACCCATTAAGATAGCATAAGTAGTAGTCTTACCAACCTTTCTAGCCTTCTTAAGCTCTGGAATATTCTCATCATACACAGCTTCCTTAGACATCAATCCATAAATCTTTGCAAGGTACACGTGTATGTCTTCATTAAGTATCTGATGGACTAAGTCAGCATCTTTAACATAACTTGCAAGGGCCCTTAATTGAATACCTGCAGCATCACAGCCTACAATCTTATAGCCTTTAGGAGCTATGAATAAACTTCTAATGGTTTCTCCATAAAGACCGGCAGAGGGAACATTAGCAGTGTTAGGTTTAGTGTGGGCCATTCTGTGTGTAGCTGCTCCAATGCTTGTTACAGTTCCATGAAGTCTTCCTTTATCATCAGTGGCATCTAGAAAGCTCTGTAAAAGGGTACTACGGCTTGTGTCAATCTTGCAACGTACTATCTTCTGTATACTTTCAGGAGCATCCTTAGAGACCGTTAGAAGGTTCTCTACACATACCTTAGGAGTGCACTTACCATCTGCTCTAGGTTTATTAAAGATTACCGGATGCCAATAAGGCTTAAGTCTTTCTACAATCTGAGAAGGACTGTTAACATCAAACTCAACCCACTCAATAATATTCCAAGTGCCATCTCCTACAGGTTCTGCTACATCACTACTAACAATTCTTTTAGAGACTGCACACATACTGCCATCTTTATTAAATCTAGGTGTGTATACTCTTACAATCTTCTTAGTAGGTGGAAAGTCTTTTACAATTTCTTGAAGAAGCTTGTTATAATCTGCGTCAATCTCTGCTTTAAGCTTTAAACATTCTTCAACATTAAACAAGAAGCCATACTCTTTCTGTTCCTCTAACAGATACTGACAGACGTGTTCTCTTCTTACAGTTTCTTTAGGAACTCTATCAATGTGAGGCTTCAAGAACTTGTAAACAGTCTCAGTAACATTAGTGTCCTGCTTACAATAATCTTCCATCTCTTGTGTCCACTTAGACCAGTCTTCATAGTGCTCTTTGTAGTTGCCTAAGTAGATACCCCACTCTCTTAAGCTGTGCCCTTTCTCTCTCTTAGCGTCATCAATGCGACTCCAAATGATTGTGTCAGTAACCTTCTTAAGGGGGATGTTGCAGTTCCAAAGTTTATTAAGAACTCTCATATCAAAGCTTACAAAGTTGTGTCCTATAATCTCATCACAATCTTTAAAGAACTCCTTAGCTTTTTCAGCATCTCCATCTCTAAACACTGTAAAAGAACCATCAGCTAAATCCTTACAGACACAGCACCAGATTTTAGTAGCATCTAATCCATCTGTTTCAATATCACAAACAATCCTTCTCATTGACTAACTTCTCCCTTTTCAGTATCTTAAACACTTGATTGTAAATATACTCTGCAAGATACGCTAAAGCCTCGTGGTTATCTGCATCTACAACAACTCCACAGACCTTTAGTATCTCCCATGCACAGTGGATGCTTTCATGTGCTACAAACTCTCCTAAAGTCTTACTGCCAAATCCTTTATGGTCTGTAGCAATGTAGATACAAAGCTTCCCCTTGTGCCAGTAAACACATCCTCCAAGTTCTCTTCCAGCATCCTTAAGCTCTTCTATTTGCTTAGCGTGCTCAAGGTCTGTAAGGTATACTCTGAAGTTATACTCAGGAACTCTAAACATCTTCTGCATCATAGTTCATCATCTCCCTTCATAGCTGCTAGTTCTTCTCCTGAAATCTCTTGCAATCTTGTAGTGTCTTTATCATACACAGCACCACAAGCAATTCCTTTATCTCCAAAGTCTCTGTTCTTCAGCACCCTTATAGTAGTTGTGTTAGACAGTAAAGGGTTCTCTGACTGACTATCTCTTTCAAGACCTATAACAATATCTGACAACTGCTTAATACTTGAGGAGTCCTTAAGGTCATCTAAGGTAACTCTCTGTCCTTCTTCATGTCCTTTACTTCCTCCTAAAGCTTTTCTTAAGTGACAAGCAGCTATAACAGTTATGCCTAAGGACACACATAAATCATGAAGACCTTTACAGAGTTTGTTTAAGTCTCTTCTAACATCATCACTGTCATCTACAAGGTATGTTAAGTGGTCTAAGAAGATTACTGTACACTTCCTAGCCTGATACATATACCTTATCTTATCTAGAATATACTCAGGAGAAGCTGAAACAATAGGGTCGAAGAGTTCAATACGTCTGTTAGCTCCACATTCATCAAAGAACCTCTTAAGCTCCTCTTCGCTCATTAAATCCCACACTTCAGGCTTCTTAAGGTTTCTTCCTGCATACAAAGACATAAGACTTACTACAGTTTCTTCTGGCTTCTCTTCCATATATAAAGCTCCTAAATGTTCTTCTGTGGTCTTTATAAGGTGATTCATCCATGTTCTTAAGAAACTTGATTTACCCATACCAGAATTACCTGTACAAAAAACACATCCATTTCTTCTTAGTACTAGACAGTGTGTAGGAACTGTAAAGCAATATTTAAAACCATCTTTAGAAGAAATCTTTTTAGGAATTTCAGAACACCTCATACCCACAAAGTTTCTTTCTGAGATTTGAACAGTATACTCAATAGATTTTCTTTCGTACTTTCCTCTGAATTGTCCTCTTCTATCTTGTTCGAAAACTCTAGCACGATAACCACAAGAACTGAATGCAAATTGAATAAAATCTGCTGAAGCTTTTATAGTTGTACTAAATTGTTTTTTCTTTCCTTTAACAAATCCATCCCATTTAAGAACATTATCACAGATAAGTTTAAGCTGTTCTCTTGAGCATCCATACCAGAACTCTGTAAATTCTTTTTCAATTCTTGGAGGGTGGACCCTTATATCAGAATAGCCATCTTTTCTGTCATACCAGTTGTAAGGCTTTCCGTATTCCTCTAACAGTTTCTTAAGTTCTTCTTTCTTTCTCTGCTTCTTAATATGGAAAATAACAGATTTAGAGCTACAAATACTACTGTCTGCAATAACTGCAAGCATTAACTTTATTTCAATATCTGTTAGAGGTATTCCTTTACCACCATAAGTAAAAGATGTCGGTATTCTTCCTCTAAAGTTAGGACACTTGTTTGCAACTTCTTCTGCAGAGACCTTGTACAGATTTAAAGAATCCTCAGGAGCATACAATACGTTGTGTTCTGGAGAAAGGACCATATCAAGACCATACTTAGTTTTGAAATGATAGAACCATTCACAATCCTTTTTAATATAATTCTCAGGTTCTGTTAAAGAGGCTACTAAAGTATCTTTATCAAACTGCAGAACTTTATCACCTTCAACATACTCGGATATCTTTTTCCATTTAGTCCCTGTAAAGAATTCAGTGTCTCCATCAACACAGCCACTAGCAAGAACCACTAACTGCCCTGCTCTAGTTCCTGCAATTTTATCGTTAAGACCTAGCCAAGGTGTAGGAAGATATTGGTGTTCTTTTCTGTAGTCTTTAACTCTGTCAAACATATCCCCAATGTTTACTAAGTCATCTGGTCTATACTCTTCAGCTCTCCACCATCTGCTTATGAACTCTTGAACTTTACCAGCTTTAAGGTATTCGTTAGGGTCTTTAAGGTTGGGATCAAGCTTGATAATCTTTACCTTCTCTGGAGGGAGGACTTGTGCAATCTCTTTAACACCTTTCTGTCCTGCTTTATCAGCATCAAAGCACAATACAATATTATCAAAGCCACAAAGAAAGTCATAGTTGTTTAAGATTGCTTGCTTGCTGCTGTTAGCTCCATTAGGAATGCTCACAACTGGGTACATTCCACCGAACATTTGATAAACACTTAAACAGCAAAGTTCCCCTTCAGTAACTGTTATATACTTTCCTGAGCTTGGGAAGAGAACTTGACCAAATAGTGCACAGTTCTTAGGGTTTCCTTCCCAGTGAAATAGCTTTCCTTCTACAATCCTTGTCTTAGTAGCTATTCTATTTCCTTTAGCATCATGATAAGGATATTTGTGTTCGATTATTATTCCATTCTTTTGAATAGTTCTTACACCATACTTTTCACAGGTACTTTTTAAAAGTCCTCTGTCAGGTATATCTCTAAACTTCCCCTTCTCAATGCTCTCTAAAAGTTTCTTTTCAAACTCTTCTTCTGATAATACTTGAGCATCTCCAGTAGCTTTTCTAAATCTTTGACAGCTAAAGCAATAGCTACTTCCATCGTCATAGTAACTCTTAGCATCAGAGCTACCACAGTCATCACAAGGTTGATGTGCTCTTATTAGATTTGCCATTTAAACCTCCTAAATCCAAACTAAGAACATATACAAAGAACATAAAGCACTTACTATTAAACTTATAAAAGGGTGTTTAATTATGAAAGCTCCTTTACGTTCTGCTTCTGCTTTTTCAATATCATAAGTGTCGCTAGCATCTACAACTCTTACGATTAAATCAATAGCTATAAAAAGAATAAAGAGAACCATAGGAATTTTCAAACAGTTCAAATAAGTTGATAAATAAAACTCGGCACCTGTAAAAACTATTTTCATTTTTAATATTTCCTCCTAAAACAATTACAGTGACAAATACCACCTTCAGCAATCTCTTTAAGACACTTCTTACTTATACAGCCCCTATCTCCATCCTTAGAAGCACAAGGACAGACTGTAATAGGTGTGTTCATTCTTACACGAGCCTTAGCAATTCTCTCTGTGTTCTCTGTAAGTTCTACTCCTGCTTCCTGAGCAAGCTTAATCATGTCTGCTAACATTCTAATCCACTTGCTTTCAAACTCTACAGCATTAACATACCTGTCAACATCACTCTTAAAGTAACAGTAAACACCATCTACTACAGGGCATCCTTGACCCCATATAAAGTTACCAAAGCTCTCCATAGAGATGTCGTGTTCTTGCAGAATTTGTTTAAGTTCCTCAGGAGTGTAGTAGTTTTTCTCTTCAGTCATTTTACACCTTCCATTTCTTTTAGGGCTTCTCTTGCTTCCTCTGGTAGGTCACCATCTTCATCTAACGCCCATTGACAATAATTATTTTCATCTGCATAATACTCCAACGCTTTTGTGGCTATTCCAAGTTTCTTCTGCAACTCTTCAGTTTTGCTTACAAGTTCCTCATACTCATAATAGCTAGGAACAGGTGCTAGGACTTCTTTGAAACATTCAAAATAAACGGAGTATTTTGTTTGGTCAAGATACCTAATATAAATATCATTACTATCACGAAGCAACACATAATAAAAACCCTCTGGAAGCTCTCCATCTTTCCATTTTTCAGTTAGTGTCTTTGTCATTCTCCCTCCTATGCCTTAAATAAAACCCATATAAAAGCTATACACAATCCACCATCAATAAGATGATATAACCAATCACACTCACAACTCATTTACTTTTCCTTTCCAACAACTTTAAATGGTTCTCCATAGAAAGTGCTACCATCTTCTGTAACACCATACCCAGTTATTTCAGCAACTTCGGCAGGGGACAACCTGCGACAATGCTGATAAACGTAATCATTTAGCATAGCATAAGGGCGAGTATCGCTGTCAAGGATTTCTTCAAGGACACCAATGTGTTTTATTGTATCACCTTCCCAAAACTCACACAATTTTCCGACATCTTCTTCTGTTGCTTCCTGCATAGGTTCTTCTTCAAGGATGTAAGGTTTTTCTTCTTCATACAGCATTTGACCTACTGCCCAAAGACCTTCATTATCAAAAGCACAAAGAATTCCACTAACAAACTGATAATAACCACTTTCATCTTCTGCATATATTTTCGTATCAGTATCTTTAAGTGCTATCACATCTTCAACAGATTTTAAGTATTTCTTTTTCATTTGTTTAACTCCTTTTCATCACTAAGAATAACCTCTAACTCTTCCAAATGTTCGTAAGCATCTGACAACTCATCAAGACAAATATCATTCTTAACATAAGAACAGTATAAGTCCCATGCAAGTATCGTTAAATGCTCGTTAGTAAATCTCGGACAGAACTCTTTAGGTTCTAGATAAGTTTTTGTTTCAGTCTTTTTCATCTTACATCTCCTTTATCCATTTGTTAGCAATCTCTTTCCAACTACAGAGCCAGCAGTTGTAGAACCAGTTAGCTCCACCACCTGTGAAGTCGATTCTATGAGCTATTGTAATAACTCCTGCATCAGCTGTCAAGAGAAATCTTTTAGTTCCACAAAGAACATCTAAAGGCATTAGCATTGCCCAAGGTTTCTTCAGTTCGTTGCATCTCTTTATGATTTCATTCTTGTTACTGTATGGAGGATTTGAAATAATCATGTCATAGTCCTCCTCAGGCTCCCAGTTAAAGAAATCTTTACCATCTTTAATGTGACTGTAGATAACTGTGTAGCCACTTGTAACAAGGTCTTTAACAATGTTACTGCTAGCGGTATCAAAAGGACACCACACAGTCTTTACAGTATCAGGCAAGTGTTTCCGTAAGCTTTCAACAACTCCTGAGGGGGTATAGACTTCATCATACTTGCTAGCTTTAAGCTTAAGATTTGTTCTAGGCATCTTTTAAGTACTCCTCTATCTGTTTCTTTTCTTCTTCAGTAGCGTGCTTGTACAACAAGTTAGCAGATTTGTAATAAGCTTCAAACAACTTCTTAGTTTCTTTAAGGTATTCTCTTAAAGCTTTTATCTCTTCTTCATATTCTTTAGTAGTCATCTTTTTCTTCCTTTCATAATCCATTCATCAACCTTAAAGAAGATACAAGCACCTATGAAGTTTGACAACACTGTTGCTTGAAATACTGTAAGATCTTCTAAAGTAAACCACAGAACTCCAAAGAGTATTGGAGAACTTAACTGCCACCTGATGCAGTACATTAAGAACTTTTGCATAACTGTAACACCTCCTTACGTTTCATTTTCTTAATATTAACTTTACCAGACCTAGCAGCCCATTGAATAGCTGTATCAACATCACAACCAGTTCTGTACATCTTGTTGTATATCATCACATACACTCTAAAGTCTGCTCCAACTACTAGCTGATCAATACGCTTCAGTATAGCACTTCTGTGAGGTTTCTCCTGTACCTTCTTAGCAAACTTAAGAGCCTCTTCAACAGACATTCCATGCTCAATACCTCTGTAGAACTTGCTATATTCTGCTAAGCTCTTACAGAAGGTGCGAGCATTCTTTCCATCTTTAGTTCTAAAGCAAGTCATTAGTCCTCCACATCATCATAAACAAAACCTTTACGAATTTCATTAAAGTTTTCAATGGCACTTATGAAGTTATCGATGTGCTTTAAATGAGCCTCTAACTTCTCAACCTTTTGAAAAGCTTCTTCAGTATCTCTTGTGATATCTTTAACGTAACACAGTTGATGCTCTTCTTCGACTTTAGCTTGCTTTAACTGCATCTCAATCTTATTACGATACCAAGAGAAACCAGACTTAAGAGTTCTGTAATAGCTCTCAAACTTACTGTTATCAAACATCATATAGTCTGTTGTAAATCTCAACATTAAATCTATTAAAGCTTCCATGTTAAACCTCCACTACGAATCCTGTTGTGTCTTTCTTTCCACGACCTTTAGCATGAAGTCCTACAATAACTCCTTTAGGGTCTAAGAACCTTAAGTCACTTCTGTCACCATCAATAACTCTGATACCTTTATAAGTCTCCGGCAGAGTTCCTTTAAAGACTACCGCAGAGTTCTTTCTGAGTAACTTTAACAACCACAACTGCCATGTTTTAGTATGCTCATGTCTGCTGTAAACTAAGTAGTATCTCTTCTGATTATTAAACACAACCTTCCAGTAGTTCTTTGTGTAGTCGTAGAAGCGAGTAGTGCTTCCTTTAAAGTAGTTTACAATACTGTCAAAGTTTAAATCAGAAGTTCCATTCAGTCTTACACAGTTGTTGTAGCCCTCTCTTTGAGCTTTCTTTTGAAGGGAAGCAATCTCTCCGATAAGACGCAAGAAGTACTTCTGTTTATTCCGTAACAAGTCTTGTGTTCTTTTCTTACGAGCTTTCTGCACTACTGTCATTTGTCCTCTTCCTGCAGACCATAAGCAACTAGCTCTACAGCCTTCAGTGGAGAACGGACACAAATCTTTAGAGGGTTGCAAGTACATAATACCTGTTAACCACCCTTGCTTCTGTCCTTTAATAGTCTTGTGGTCTTTGCCAATACCTAATAAGTATTCAGCAACTTTTACTTTAGCTTTCTTAGTCATTTTTAATCCTTTCAGTTTGTATTAAAATATGGTAGTTTTCTATTCCCTGACTTCTGACATACTTCTCGATGTCTTTAACAGGTATGTTGCAGGCAACTACCTCAGGCCAGCAATCATCTGTGTCAGTAAACATAGGAACATCTTGAATAATTGTAACCAGTACTTCCCCTAAGTATATTGCACAGGGTACGTCATACTGTTTACAAATCTCTAACAAGTTTTCCTTAGCTACTTCAATCTCTAGCTCTGTCTGTTTATAATCATTCATTTTAATTTCCTTTCGTAGTAAAGACAACTCCGCAGGTCAGCAAGCAACCTTACAAGGAACGAAAGGAGGTCTAAAATAAACCTTGTAAGATTGCCAACAGACCTGCGGAGTGCTTCAGCTAATTATCTAATGCAATTGTTCGTAGTAGAACTACGCAACATAGTAGGTATATCAACAACTGTCATAGCCTTCAAGATATCTCTATCAGGTTCATCTGTGACTTCACCTACAACTTCATAACGACACGTACGCAACTTGCTGCAGTCATAGTCAGGGGGAACGCTGACAACATCTTTAGGATTGACTTTACAAATCATCATACGACCATTACTTCCTGCATAGTCATTAGCATACTCAAACCTACCTACATGAAAGCCCACTGAGCAGGTGTTCTCACGATTATCATCAACATCTTGACGAGGCATTTCCATAACAGCTCCAACAGTATTCAAATAAGTTCTGCTGTGCTTGTCGAGGTAGTCATCATCAACACCTTTGTAAGCTAAGAAGCAACCATCATCAGTTATCGGCAAGTCATTCCGTTCCAAGAACAGATACAACTCATCAATAGCATGACGAGCAGGGTTCTGATAAAGGTTTTCTAAGAACCTACACAAGAACTTAACAGGTTGTCCATCAGCCTGCAACTTCAAGATACGTTCCACTAAGGAGCCATGCAAAACATTTCCTTTATCATCTTCCAAGTGATTGTCAACAACTTTGAACTTACCTTTGCCATAGATGTTGATACTCTCTTTGGTACTAATAATCTTTAACAACTTTGCTTCAGTCATTCCGTCTGTGTCTAAGGCTTGCAATACCTTTTCATACTTAGGGTGACCTTCACAGATTGTGTAAGAAGTACCTTTTAAGATTACTGTTACTCTGTCTGAGTGTTTTAAATAAGCTATCATTTTATATTTCCTTTCGTTACTAGCTAGTCAGTGGTGCTTTTAGAGGAGACCACCATATCCTTGTACAACTTCCTTATCAGTTGCTGTACTTCTGCAGGAGCTTCATTGAACCCATCTACTCTAGCCCAATTTGAAACTTCTGTCAAGAACTTTCTGTACCTTTTTTGTTTTTCTTGTAAAGCTAAGTACATTCTATCAGAGTCTGTACGAGGTTGCAAAGGAGTGTCGAGGTCTACTAAGTGTATCCATTTATCCTTTCCGAGTAGCTCTTTAAGACCATTAGAGATGTAGCAAGTCTTTCTCCAATGCCACTTTCTTAATTCCTCTATTGCAATCTTTCTCTGTCGTTTATAATCACTGTCCTCTAACTCTTCATTTACAGTATCATAATAGTCCTTTAAAGGTGTAAAGTTAGTAGGCAAGTACTTAGCATTACCTGAAGCAATTCCATAACAGTTTAAGTTATGACTTCTTAATACTTCAATAATCTTCTTATCTTCTTCAGAAGGCTCTAGACCTTTAAGGACACAGTAAGGAATTGTATCAGTTGCAAACATTGCTTCACTTGAGAGGTGTCTGCTTCTACACATCCAGTTACTTCCATAGTAGGTATAGATAGTGAATGCTTCAGTCTTTACCCTCTTCTTTGAAGTCCTTCTACGTCTTAGCTCTTGAGTATGTAACTCTTTGTAGCGGGCATTCAACTGAGATGTAAACACAACATCATAAGAGAACTTTAAAATCCACTTCTTATCTTCCTTATCAGGTGGTATAAAATACTCAGGGTCTTTCCTTTCTGTGTTTTTATAGTCCTTACACCAAGCTTTAAGAAGAATTCCGTAAGATACTTCAGGCTCTACATCTTGAACAATTGCATAAGTACTATCGTGTCTGAATACTGAGCAATCTGTTATGTGTCTAAGCTTCTTCTTATAAGTCTGCCATTCCCACAGCTTACAAAACCTAACACCATTATCAGTACACCCTTTAATTCTTTTAACAGCTTCATCAATGTAGCTTGAACACTTAAACATCTGCAAGCTTTCCTTAGCTTTCAAGAACCCTCTAACAGTTATAACTTTAGAGAACTTAGGCTTAACTACTGTGTCTATGTAGTGGCATCTTAAGTTTAAAAGGATTACTTGAAACTTCTGCTTGTTGTCATCACTCTCTTCCAAGAACTCTCTGTTAGCAGCAATAGTGAATGTTCCTATAGGAGCTTCAAGAGTAAAGTTGTAGCTAGTGTCTATGACAGCTGCATCAATCCACTTAAAAGGAGCTTCATAGATTACCTGTCCCATTCTTACATACACTCTATTATTCCAGCAACTCTTACAACTTGCTTTAATTGTATACACTCCATCAGAATACTTTAACAGAGGTATAATATCTTCATAGAAAAAATACTTCTCATCACTTCCTTTAACAGTTACTAAATCTCTGTTAACACCTTCAAAGAAATCTTTGCACTCCTTATTAAAATCAGAGCACACTGCCAGATTAAAGGGGACTGTAATAGTCATTCCATCATGTTCATCAGTTGCAACCTGTGACAGCTTAGTACACACTGGAAGACCTTTCTGTTTGTAGCAATGGTAAGTTGTAGCAATACCTTTATAACGAGATAACACAGAGAACTCATCAGTCACAGCAAAAGGACTTTTACTTCCTATGCCTAAGCACCCTATAAAGTCATTAGAGTTTTGCTTAGTGCTTGCACCATAGGTTGTGTATAAGTTCATAACATCTTCTTCTGATAGACCTGTTCCATAATCTTTAACAACAAACCTTCCGTCATTTAAATAGTTAGGCATAGTTACTTCAACAGGTTGTTTGTTTCCTACAGCTGCATGAGCATCTATTGCATTACACACAAGCTCTCTACACACAGCTAACTCAGGATTGTTATAGAGCCTTTTAGACAATATCTCCATCATGTGAGCAGTGTTAGCAATCTTAAACCCTTCAGTTTGAAGAGCTGTAACAGTTCCGGTTACAGTTTCACCAGTATTTGTTATTATCATTTTTAGACCTCTCTCTCAGTTGTTTACACTCTGTCCACAGCCTTCCGTATTCTATGGACAAATCTTCAAAAGCTTTCCACAGTTGACACCAACGGTAGAAGAAGAACACAGTCAGACACAGACTGCTAAATGCTATTAACAATTCCATCATATTTCTCCTTCAATGCTTCAGCTTCATACACAGTTAGCTTACCTTTCTTTACAGCTTTCTTAAGAGCTTCTTCAGTTCCTTTATCATATACTTCTTTTCTAAACCAAGAGTTATTGTGAAAGTTCTTAATGCCTTCTAAGTACACATTAAACATTTCCTTATAAGTCCTTACATAGTTCCACTCTTGCACTCTTAAGCAGTTGTCAGTTCTCTCAGCACTTCCACAGATACTAAGAGCTCTTCCTTTAGTGTGTTTAATGTAGTAGTATGGACAAGAGCTTTTAAGGTGGCCTTCTGCATCTGCTATAACACACCACGACCACATTCCTATTTGTCCTTCAGGAATAACACAGCCTTCAAAGTTATTCCTTTTAAGTTCTGTTAAAGCTTCATAGAGTTTCATTTAGTCCCCCTTTCAAGTATGCTGTCAACATACTCTAACATTTTCTTTTGCTCCGGTGTCCACACTTCAACAGTTCTCTTCCGAGATGTCTTAGTAATGGCACTCTTAATTCCACCAACAGACCTTTTAAATCTGTCAGCAGGTTGTTTAATTCTCTGAACACACCACTGTGGCACATCAGAGATTTCTTCAAGTTCTACTAGCATTTTTATTTCCTTTCGTTTTAGTTACACTGTGGTGCTGTTGCTACTAACACACAAAAAGTTTAAAACAATATAAACAAACTACAACAGCACCTTTAAGGACTTCAACAACTGTTACAGTCTTTAAAGCTACTGTTATAATAAAAAACTGTTAAAGACTTTTACAATCTTTAACAGCTGTTATAGTATAATAATAAATATATTTGTTGTGTTTTCTTTAACAACCTTTCAATAGTCTTCCGACAGTATCTGTGTAATCTCTTACAGTCTCTTTCGGAAGTCTTTTGAAGGTTCTCTTTACAACCCCTTAAAGAATCTTACACAACTTCGACTCGCTTGTCAAGGGGGTAAAAAATAAATTTTTATATACTCTTAAAGCATTGAAAAAAGACACAAAAAAACCACCAACGTTTCCATTGGTGGCTGTACTTCCGTATCTTTTATAAGCTGTCAGCTATTGCACAAGCTTCATCATAACTTTTGCCGGACTCCATAAGAGCCTTTAAAAGATATGTTTTCATATAGTGGTGTCCTTTACCTACACTCTTACGCACATACAATTTACACACAGGTTTCCCTTGCCATCTCTTACGGTTCTGTGATATTCTCACAAGCACTTCCGAGTCTGTCAAAGGGTTTCTTCCATAGTTAGTGTATGCTTTATAAATCTTTACTTGTCTTTTCATTTTCTTCCCCTTTTTGATAATAGTTGACTAGCCCTTCCGAGTCTTTCAAATGATTTTTAAAAAGACAATAAAAGGACTCTAGCGACCTTTTTAAAGTCGCTTTAAAGTTTCGTTAATAGGATAAAAAAGCTTGCTAGACTACGCTGTTTTGTTAATGTTTCGTTATTTTAAAGACTCAAGAAAAGCTTTAAAAAGTTTTTCTGTTTCTTGTTTCGGCTTGTCTTTAAAAAGCCGCTTTAAAGACTCGTTATAGTCTTTATTATTTTCGGATTCTTGTTTCTTAATCTTTAAATAGTCTTTATAGGTATAGATACCGGTCGCTGTTTCTGTTTTTTGAAACATACCGTCCGAATCTGTAACAACCTTTATAAAGTCTTTTTTAACAGAATATGAAAAAAATAATCCGATAAACTCAAAATAAGGCTTTAACTCTTTTATTTTATCTTTAATCAGCACTGTTTTAAACTGGTCGTTTCTGTTATATTTTTTCTTTAACTGTAAGCAATACCAGGCAAGCTCATTTAAATAGCTTGTTTTATTCTTGCTAGCTGTTTTTATTTTGTTAATATAACTTGACAAGTCGTTAACAGCTGTTATTAAAGACTCCGCTGTTTCTGTTTCTGTTTCTTTAACTGTTTCTGTTTCTTTAACTGTTTCTGTTTCTTTAACTGTTTCTGTTTCTTTAACTGTTTCGTTTTTTTGCATTGTAGACTCCTTTACTGTATTAAAGAATCTAGCAAGCTGTTTTATCCTATTAACTATATCACGGCTGTTAACCGTCGCTGTTAAGTTTCTGTTAATCGTTAGTTATCGTTATGATCCTTAATCAGCTTTTAACCGTTAACAAAACGACTCTTAACAAGGCAAGAATCGGCTGTTTTGTTTCGATTCGTCATATTCTTATCAGCTTTTAAAATAAAAAGCAAGAAAAAAATAAAAAAAGTTTTAAAGGCTTGTTAAAGTAAGATTAAAGCAAGGTTAAAGGCTTGTTAAAGGTATGTTAAAGTTTAACCGGTAAAAACAACTTTTTGTAAATCTTTTTAAATACTTATGCAACTATAAAGTGTATACAACTTTTAATAGAATCGTATACAACTTTTTAAAGATTCTTGTAAAGGTTGCATAAAGATTTTTTAAAGACTATTGCAGGTTGCAAAAAGGGGTGGCAGGGGGGCGTTGCAATCTTCCACGGATCTTCAAGCCCCTTAAAAATTTCTAGCAGAAATGTTGAAGTTTTAGAACAGCTCTTAAATCCTTAAAAATTTCTCGCAGAAATTCTGCAGTTTTGGAAAGGTCTATAAAGCAGTAACAT
>Ga0265298_10000810_pt1 | contig 46099 bp, 79 predicted proteins | sample AusTroGonzalo_MG_3_FD_193486 | JGI IMG/M metagenome (GOLD analysis project Ga0265298, IMG submission 193486) | Bovine rumen microbial communities from tropical cattle in Woodstock, Queensland, Australia - Gonzalo_01 | ecosystem: Host-associated > Mammals > Digestive system > Stomach > Rumen ...
TTTTTAATTCACCTTCTGGAATATTTTCATATTTAGTTTTTGCTTTACTCTCAGCAAAAGTTTTAAAGCTAGAACGCATAAAAATTTCTGAGATAAAAGGAGTAGATTCAAGAAGAGCAGAAGTCATAAACAAAGGAGCTAACTTTCCAGAAGTAAAGTTTTCAATTTTTTCATCCAATTCCTTTATTTCTTTTTCTAATTTTTGTCTCTTCTATTTAGTTTCTTGAGATTCTTCAGATTCTCTTTCTTTTTTGTCAGTTTCTCCTTTTTCTGCTTTTTCTGTTGGAGTATTTAACTATTTTAATTCATTAGTTTTTTCAATAAGTTGTCCTAATGTTTGATTATATTTTTGGATATAAATACCAGCTGTGGTAGAATTTTGTAATGCTCTAAATCTTATATCTTTTAATGTTTGTTCCTCTATAAGATGTTCATCAGACATATTTCCACCATGAGCTTCTAAAGTATCCTAAAGCATTTTAATCTATCTTTTTACTAAATTTTTAATAGCAATATCCTGGTTATCTTTTTCAGTTCCTTGCTTCCATATTCTTTGTCCATTTTCATCTTCAATAAATTTAGTAGCAGATAGATTTTTATTTCCTACTTCTTCTTTTTCTAATATTTTATAAATACCATCCAAATCATTATTTCTTGCTTTCCAAATAACTTCTTGAATAGCTTTATTATAATCCATATTTAAAGTTCTTCGTGCAGCACTAAAATCAAATGCAGCAGAAGATATTCCTCCTCCAATGAATCCACCTAAGAAAGACATTGCATATCTATCAAATAAGTGTTCATCTTCCCAAGGTTTCTTCATTCGAATATCATCATTTCCCCTTAATTTCTATAAACCATTAAATAATACTCTAGAGAAGTCTGCTAATACTTCTTCAGAAGTTTCTTCAATAGCTTCTGCAGATGCTCCAGCAAATAAAGAACCTACTCCAGCTTTTAATAGTCCAGAATCTGCTTCAAAAGCAGCTCTTTTACCTAATCCTGAATTAAATTCTCCTTTTGCAACACTTTTACCAAAATCTACTAATCTCTATAAATAAGTTCTTTTAGCAGTTTCATTGGTACTAGCTTCTGCACCTAATTTTTTAAAGGTTTCTAATGTATCTTTAGTTAAAGCTTTTACTAATGCTTTATTCTATAATCTATCTCCTCTAAGTTCTGGTAATACCCATTTACCAATATCAGTACTTAAAAGAGCATATTCCATTGCAGCATATCCTGCAGTGATTACAGAGGCATCAAAATCTGAAGCACCTGCTTCTTTAGCTTCACTAAATATATCATTTACTGTAAGAATAGTCATATAGGCTTTAGATAACTATTCTCCAGATTTATAATAATCTTTCATAAAATCTTCAACAAGGGCAGCAGCATCTAATTGTGTTTTTGCCATTAACTCTTGAGAAGCTTTTAATGTTTCTGGAGATTGAGTACCATATTTAGCTATAATTGCATCTAGTGATGATTTATTTTTTGATGCAATATCTGCCATATATTTTTCTTTTAGTGCAGCTTGAGATTCTTCAGAAAGTCCCCATTTACCTTTGGTTATAGCTGGAGCCCATTTGAAAATTAATCTTTGTTGATATAACTGTCCAACAACATCTGCAACCATACCTAAAAGATTTTCAGTAGTCCACATTTTATCTCCGGATGAATATTCAGATCTAGTAATCATAGGATTAGTAGCTTCTGATAATCCTTCAATCCAATTTAAAGTAGCATTATCACTATCCTATAAGGCTATTTTACCTAAGGTAGCCCCTAATCCTGCAGCCTACTAGAATATAGTAGCTCCAGCAATTGCAGTACCTACTCCCCCAGGAATAAACATGGCTCCAATAAGAGCAGCGTCTTTTACAAAAGTTCCAAATGTACTTTTTTGTATATCATCACTATCCAAGAAATCTATAGCATTTAATGCTGAACCTTCTCTAGTTAATATATCAGAATAATGAAGAAGCTATTTCCCATGAATATTTTCTCCATCTTTTAATGTTCTATAATAATATGTTCCATTTTCATTGAGCATATATTCTCCTTTATGATGCTCAATTAAATTTTCATCAAAATTAACATCCCCTCTTTTATTTCCATTTACATCTATATCTTCCTCATATTGAGCAAGAACTTTGTTACTTTCAAAATTGTCTGAAAAGAAATTAAGAGGATCATTAAACAACTTTTTAAATGAGAACAAATCTTCAGGAGAATCCATCCATTTTCCAGTCTCACTATTAAAAGTTTGTTGAGATTGAGCTATTTCCTGAGGAGTTTTTTCTCTATCTCCACTTCTTCCAAATACAATCATACTTTTTGTAATTCTATCTGGATTTGAATCTTTTACCAATTCAAATTGTGGAGTCATATCTCTCTAAGATACTGGAGCCCATATATTATATTTACTATAAACAGTTTTAGGATTCTAAGTGGTATCACTTAAATCCTATAACATTTTACTAGCTCCTATATATACAGAGTGAAATTTATTACTATCGAACTCTCCGCTCTCATTTTGAAATAGAGGATTTTCTGTTATAGTTTTAGAATTAATATAAGTATTTTCATCTTCTAATGATGTATTATTTGCGGAGAGTCCAACTTTCTAGAAATCCTCAGTAGTGAACTGAGGATTTGCTAGAAGAGTTAAGATTAAATCATTCTATTTTGGCATAAAAAATTATTATTTTAAATTACTTGAGTCTCCTGCAGGTTTAAATCCCATTTCCCTTGCAGCATCAGCAGCCTACTATCTAGCTTCTATTTCATTATATTCATCTCCTTTTGCTTTATATCCTGTTCCAGCTAATGCTGAAATATTACTTGTAGCCATAGGAATAAAAATAGTTCCTTGATATAATTCAGTTTCTCCCCATGAAAGGGGTCCAACACCATATCCATTATTCAATTTATATTTAGAATTCCCAGACTATTGTTTCATCATAGCTTCAAACTATTCTCTTTCTTTAGTACCTGTAATTTTCTTTATTCCATCATTAAATTCAGGATTTTCTCCAAAAGCATCTTCAGTACCAACTCCATTTACAATAGCAAATCTAGCATAATCGGAAGTTAGAACAGGTTTATTATCAGAAATAGTATAAAGTATAGGAAGATCATTTTCCTAATATACTTTATTAATAGTAGGAATATTTGCGGGATCATTTTTATCAATTCCCATCTATCTTAGTTTATAATCAGCTACTTCTATTTTCTTTAAGAATTTTAAATCTGGTTTTATTATTCCTTGAGCTTTTGCAACTTTATCAATAGGAAGTTCAGTTTGATATATTCTTCCGTCAATTATAATATTACTTCTACCTATTGAAGAAATCAAACTATCTCCCATAGTAGCTTGGTTTATAAGAAGTTGTCCTCCAAAATCACTTGATTCAAGTTTATCAAAAGTAATACTTCCTGTATTATAACCTTTTGAAGTAATAGGAGTACTTATAACATTTACTTTTAATCCATCACTAGTTTTATCCTAGATAATAAACTAATCTTTTTCTCCCATTCCATTAAAGAACGCAACAGAAGGTAACATATCATTTTCTCCAGAAGAACTACCATTTTTAGAGCTAGCAGCTTTTCCAGTTAAAGGTGATATTGTTTGTTCATTAGTATAATCCTATTGAGAAGTAAGGAATAAAGCAATATTCTATTTAGTACCTCCATGAGCTTCTAAAATAGCTTTCTAACTTGGAGAAAGCATATTTTCAATATATTTTAATGCAGCCTATACTTGACTCTACTAATCTTTAGTATAATTAGTTACACTATAATGGCCGTCAGGAGTTCCCTCAGCCCCAGCAAGAAGTTGTAATCCTTTTCTAACTTTTCCAGATTCTACTTGAGAAATTCCTTCTAACTTTCCTTCAGTAGAGCCTAAACTACCTGCTAATGCCTTAATTTGAGCTCCAATCTTATTAATACCCATACCATTATTAATAATATTAGAAACTAAAGCATCTCCTCTCTAAAAGGCCATATTAGGAGAATAAGCTCTAAGATTTAAAAGCTATTGATTAGTAATAGGATTTAATCCTTTTTCTGCAATTTCGGATAAAGATCTTGCAATACTTAAATTTCCTTCTTTATCCTATACTACATAATTACCAGAAGCATCTACAGCATATTCATTTAAAGCCTCATTAGAAGTAGCTACAGCCATAGCTTTATCATAATTTTCTTTACTGTATTTTAAATTATTTATTTTCTACATAGATTGTAAATATATAGAAGCAATATCATCTGTAGATAATTCTTCTCCAAATAATTTTGCTTTCTACATAAGATTATTTAAATCTTTGTAAATAACATTAACATCAATAGGTAATCCAGTATTTTGAACAGCTTTAAACATTTCCTTAATCATATCCAGTTTATTCTTAGCTGGATCATCTTTTGAAGATTTAGAGTCTGTTCCTGTGGATGTCTAAGTAGTGGTTTCTCCACCAGTTGCTCCTAGAGGTCTATATACGGTAAAAGGGGCTACACCTCCCAGCTACATCTTTCTAGGATGTGAACTTAATTTTATAGGTTTAGGCATTGTCTTAATTCTAGAATCATCTGTCATTTTTGACATTTTTCTAAAGTGTTCAACAATATCTCTAGAAGTTTTATAAAGAAATTTATCAGAAGTATCCTTTTTGGTTATTTTCATTCCAGATTTAGCAACTTTAACACTGTAATAATTAATTAAATAATTATTTTTAGCTTTTCTTAAAGCTCTTTGTGCTTCTATTACTTCTGGATTAGAACTATCAATTGTTCCAGAAGAGTCTGTATGTTTTTTAACTATTGCTTGTAAATTTTCATAAGCCTTTTTATATGCAGGATCATCATAGATTGCATCCTACATAGTAAGTAAATCTACCTAATCCTAAAGAGCTTGTTGTTTTGCCTATTTCTATTGGAATTTATTTTGCAAACCTAATAAATATTCATCTGTATTAGTCCAGTCAGCAGAATATTTTTGTGCTTTTAATTGATGTTGAGCAGCCTTAGCTTTATTAAGTTCAGTAATATTGGAATTAGCTACTTCATTTGCTCTCTAAGCATTAGCCCATTGATGTTGATTAGATTCATCAGAAGTTCTTCTAATTTCTTGATTATCAGCTAAATCGCCTTGTGCTCTTAATTCATCACCAACACGTTTAGCTTCCATCATATAAGCCATTTGTCTATCAGCATCGGCAGTAAAAGGTTTAGCAGCTCTAGATTCTCCTTGAGCAGCTCTTCTATAATAAGCCTATTTTGTAGCTTCGTCCCCCACAACTTGTCTATGAGTTGTATAAGTTCCCTACAAATTAGGAATTATAGCTTGTTTCATTTCATTATAGACTCTTTCATTATTATGCATATTACCTGCATATCTAACAGCAGCTAATAAATCCGGAGCTATTTTATTAAATCCTGCACTTAGCTTTTTCCAAAAATCACTATTTTTATCTATTTTTTCATTTGGATTAATTCCAGAACCTCCTTGTTCCTAAGGAGTTTGTTGAGAAGCTACCTGTTGGGGTAGTCTTCTTAATTTATAATAATTATCATTAGTATCAAGATAGGTTTCCCATCCTTTTGAATTTAAGTCTTTTTGCCAAGATTTAAATTCTTCAGAATTTTCATCCCAATCTCCTTTTCTTCCTAATAATCTTCTATCATCAGTTATTGCACTATAGAGATTATCTACTTTATAATTATATCCTTCTCTTGAATAATCTCCAGAAGTTCTTGTAGGAGGGTTAGCAATATTATATCTAATACTTTGATTAGTTTTGATTCCAGTCTGATTAAAATCATATTTATCATCATTACTTAACTAAACAGAACCATATCTCTTATACTAATTATCATTCCCTAAACCTCCTCTATAATCTTGTTGATACTAACCTACTAAGTCATTTTTATAAGCAGTATCTTCCCAATTTCCATTTTCTCCACCAGCTAAATTATATAGTTTAGAGTGTCTTGACTACATTTCATTTAACCAACTACCATAGTCATCTGCTTCCCCATATTTAGCTAGCTAATCTAAGAGGTGCTAACGATAATTGTTAAAGACCTGTTGTCTCCAATTAGCACCTCTTAAATTATTCTACGAAAATTTTACACCTGTATCAGCATATAAAATTTTTTTAGGTCTTATATTCATATATTATTGTTTTTAATAAAATCTTCAATTATTGTATCTAAAGATGTATTTAAAGTTCCACCAAATTCATCTTTTTTAAGTTTTCTATGTATATTTTCCTTTAATTTTTTTACTCTTTTTAATGCATCTTTACCAGGTTGCAGTCTCTCTTTAGTAGTTTTATTTGGTTTAGGAGTATTTTTTGGTTTAGGTGCTTCCATCGGTTTATATGGGTCATTAAAATAATTCCAAACCCTTTTATACCAAGGGCTTTTAACATTATCTGTCTATCCTGTTCTTTGTCTAATATTCCAGGAATCTTTATTAAAGTGTCCTGCAATATTTTGTATTCTATCAGGAGAATTTTCAGTAACAGCTTCTCCTCTTTGAATTACTTTTCCAGCAGAGTTATTTAAAGCCATTCTTCTAGCTTGAGTAAATCCCATTATAACATTTCCAATTGCTCTCCAATCATCAACAGTCATATCCTTACCATTAACTACTTTATCCCAAGCAGCTTTTGCAGCCTAAGGTACAGAACCAGCAGCAAATATAACTCCTAGCCATCCAGAAGCTTTTTGTAATTTTCCTAAAATTCTTGCAGATAAAGCAGAATCTCCAACAATAGGTATAGCACCTAAAGCTGATAATCCTGTATCTAATAAAGTATGTCCTATATCAGATAAAGTAAATCCATCTTCATCAAAAGCTCTATTCCAAGTTCTTAATCCAGTACCTGTTAAAGCTAATCCTGCAGCAGAGAAAGGTTCAGGATCTATAACAGACGCAACATCTGCAGCTATTCCTAATAATTCTCTGGTTTTATCAGGAGTCCATTCTGTATTAGCAAGATACTTATCCTAAGCCATTTTTTTAGCCAAAGCATCTTGTTCTTTTTTTACTTTAGGATTATTTTTATCTAATATATCCTAAAAACTAGATTTCTTTACATCATTATTATGGAACAATTTAAATTGTTTACTTACTGTATCATAATATAATGGAGTTTCTATTCCATCTATTTTTCTTAAATGCTTTTTTCTATTTGCCCAAGTTGAACCTAATTTATTCTATTCTTCTTGACTAAGAGGAACTAGTAACCCATTTTGTTCTGCCATTTTAAAAGCTTGAACAATTTGAGAAGATTCATCTCCATTCCATTTTCCTTTAGCAAATAATTGATTTAAATAATTTGTATTACTTTCCTCAGAAGTTAATGGTCTTCCATTTAAGTGTGAAAAATCAAAAGTTCTAAAAGCTTTCCACTAGTTAGCTTGTTGCTATTTAGCCAATTCTGCTTTTGCTTTTGCTTCATCTACTTTCTTTTTCTACTATTCTTGATAGTATTCCTAATACGTGGTTTTTCTGCCATCTTCCAATGTTAATTCCTCATTGCCTCCATTGCTAAAGAAACTTCTATAATTTAATCCTAAAGCACTAAAAGCAGGTAAATCATCTGTTTCTTTATCAGTACCAAGAGCATCAATTGCTGTCTATAATTTATTTAATGCATCTTGTTTATCTTTAAAAGAAGTTCCTTCAAAATTATAATCTTTTCCTTCTAAATCCTATTTATAAAGTCTAAGCTATTCTGCCATTACTCTTCTGCGTTCTTTAGTGCCTCTAAATCCATCAGCACCTCTAGCATCAAGAGAATTCCAACCTTGTTCTGAATTTCTAAAAATTTCAGGATTACCTCCATAAAGATTTAGTAGTTGTTTTCCAAAACTTTCCTAAAAATTAAATTTATCTAAATTTTCTTTTTTAGTTTCTTCGGCTTTTGCTTTGGGAGTCATCTTAGCCATTTGCTATTGTATATAATAGGCTGCATGTTCATAAATTTCTCTATCCTTAGGAGACATTGAAGCAGTATCAATAACAGTATTAGTATTTATTTTCCAACGTCCTCCTTCATTAGTTGCCCCAGTAAAGCCTTTCATAATATCATCATAAGCTTTTAAGAATTTTTCCTAATTCTTAGGCTTCTATAACCATTTATACTAACTTACAAAATTAGGAAGGTCATTAGCTAAAGCTGTCTACAAATCCTATTGAGAAATTTCATCCTAGCCATATGGTATATATGTAATATTGTCTGCCATAATTAAATCAATTTAAAATAAGTAAAGGGCGACACGGCTTTCGTGTCCGTATCGCCCTTCTTACTAAGTTAAACAATTACTTTCTAATCCATCCAGCCAATTTACCACCTTTCTTGAATACTGGTGCTTGACCTTCTGGTGCAGCAGGACCTTCAGGAGCTCCTCCGCCTAACATCTGTACTATTGCTTGCAATACTTGCATAGCTAAATTACAATCTTGATTTTGTAATGCAGCCATTGCAGCTTCAAGAATCTAAGCTGTAGGATCTTCACCACCAGCGGGTGCTTCTGCAGGTGCAGCTCCAGCTGGAGCTTCTGCAGGAGGAGCAGCCATTTCGCCGCCTTCCTAGAACTTCTTAATCATTTCATTTAATTGTTTGTTGTTACTTGTAATTTTCATAAATAACGTTATTTTTAATTGGTTATATATATAAGGCTCTAAATAGAGCATTTCTGAAATATCTTTTAGATAAAAATATTATTTACTATCAATGAATCAAATTTTAATTAGTCTTTTCGATAGTTTTCTTAAAAATATCTGTAACATTATCCAAACCCAAAAGTGAAGCACTTGTTACATAAATTAATTCCGCAAAATCAGGGACAGGTTTTTCTGTTATAAAAGCTGCTACTAAAATAACTAAGCAAATAAACATTCCTAGTGCTCCAAATATTCTCTTACTAGAAAAACCTCCTGAATGTGCTTGAAAAATTGTTTTCCAACTTATCTTATTTACACTCATGATGATAATAAATTTTCTGCTTCTTTAAGTCTTTTTTCAAAATGGGGAATTCCTGGTTTTTCATAATGAGTCATAAAAGCAGTAGTAGCCTCTTTAACATTTTTAGAATTAAGTATTTTACTTAATGCATTTTTATATCCAGTATTTAACTCCTCCCAAACATATTCTAACTAAGTATTCAAATCTGAAATTTCTGTCCCTCTTCTTTTAGCTAAATTTTTTAATCCTTCTTGTCTATCTGGATGCCATTGAGCTATTCCAAGAGCTTTGCCTCCATCTCCCTTAATAGTAGTATTTAAAGAACTTTCTATTATTAGGTTTCCAACAATTCCTGCAGCCTAGTGAGCACTCAATCCTTTAGACTAGAAAAATTCCATGGCCTTTTTCTTGGCTCCTTGTAAATCCTATTTAGCAGTATAAGTTATATCTTGAGAAGGTTCTGAGTGGGTTTGTGCCATATCATTCATAAAACTAGCATCAAATGTTCTAGCAGCTTCTGGAGTATTTGGAGAAGTTAAAATGTTTCCATTAGGAAGAATATTAGAAGCCCAATCCGATATATCAGTTATATTATCAAAAGGATCTTTAAGTTTAACTTCCCTTGGTTCTGAAGAAACATATTTGGTAAATATTGCAGAATTGAAGTCCTAAAATGGATTTGCAGACATATTATTCCTCCTTCTTTTCTGGGGCATCTACATATTCAGCAGGACGTTCATTCTACCCTTTCAATACTTTAAATATGTATTTACCCAATGCTTTATAATCTTTATCTTCTTTAGAAGAAGCTGCTTTTAATGCTTTTTTAATAAGAACTACAGTTTCTTTTCTACTAACGATACGTTCTCCACCTTCTAAGTGCATTTGAACAGTACCGTCAGGAGAAAGAACTTTCATTACATATTCTTCGTCCTCTTCGTCTTCAATATCTGCTTCATCTCCAACTTTTATACCCGAATCGGCATTTACCTCAAGAACATAAGAAGCAACTCCTTCTATTTTATCATCTTCTGGATTTCCTCTTTTAACATCTATAACTTTAAACTCATCATCCATAAATATCATATCCAAAGGAAATGGTACATTATGCATATGGAAAAAAGTTTCAACAGGATTAGATTCATTTATTACAAATAACATTCCTTCATCTTTAGGTAAAGATGTAAAATGTTGAAGTCCTTTCTATTTTTGTTCCTCTGATTTTGCAATAAAAATATCATATTCCTATCCACCTAATTTTATAGTTCCTATATTTTTAGATTGTCTTGCATTCATATTAATCTCCAATTATAGTTTGCCAGTATTTCTTAGCTTCAGGAAAAGCTAACCATCCACATACTAATACTCCAATAGCATTAACATATTGTCCAAAGTAAATAAGATTACCTGCACCTCCAATCACTCCAATTAAAGATAAAAGAAGTATAATAAGAGCAGTAACATTCTTCAACCAAATTTTCTTACTATAAGCCATAATTATTCCTAATTCTAAATTTTATCAATTAAACCAGTATTATCTTGTGTATGCTTAGTTATTTCACAGGTAATAATTTTACCCATTTCAATTGCAATTTCATCTTTTTTATCAGAAGATTCTTCAGAATTGAATTTCTTATAGAGTTCTTCCATTTTATCTGTAACTTCTTTTCTAAAGATGATTTCATCTCTTTCAATCTCAGCTTGTTGCTCTCCTTCATTATCAACAACAGGAATTCCTTTAGCAGTAAAATCTTCTCCTGCTCCTTCCATATTATTTTTTCTAGCATGAAGAGCTCCTTCTGGAATTACTGAAAATTCTCCTCCAGTTTTAAAAGATTGTACTTCAGTAGGCTGTTCTTGTGGTTTATTTTTACTATAAGTCCAACAATCTTTTTCTTCATTATATACTCTAATGAATCCTCCTCTTTTAAGTTCTTGAACAAAGGGAATTACATCATTATCCCAAACACGAATATCTTTAGCAACAGTTTCATTTTCTTTACCTTTGTTAAGATATTCATATTCATCTGTTTCTTCATTATAACCTATTGAAGGTAACTTATAAGTATTTTCATCAATAGGTTGTATCATTCCTTCCCATAAAGCTTCTTTGTAATCAGATGGAGAACCATAAGCTTTCCATGCGGCTTTCATTCTATAATTTTCTCCAATTATAAGTTCTTTAGGAAGGGTTTCTAAAAATCTATCAAAAGGATCTCCAACAACTTCTTTTTCCTATTTGTTAGAGATTCCTTTTGACATATTAATTATATTCTTTAATCTGGAACGTTGCATAATATCATTTGTTTGTTATCAATTAATGCAGCCCCAGATAATAGTCTCATTCCTATATTATGGTTAGTTGCATTATTAAGTATCTTCATTCCTTGTCTTCCAATTAGAGTACGAGGATCACTTCCTCCTTGAATCATTTGAGCATATCTCTAATTATTAATAGAAGACATATCCTAACTTTTAATATTCTGTAATGCGTTCTAATCTGCCATCTTTAATACTTTACCCCAAGCAGCATTAGCATAATCTATATTAGCCTAAGCTCTACGTTTAGCTCCCTAAGAGAAAGTTCCATAAGTTTTTCCTGCTTCAGCTCTAGCCTAATCAAATCTACTTTGTAAGTTACCAAAACCATCTTGCATAAATTTGGAAGTTTTTTCTGAGTTCTACCAAGACTAATTATTGAAAGTGCCAGTTTTAGAAGAACCCCACATGTTTAACCACTTAATAGGAGCAGGCATAAATGCTGAACCTAAAATAGCATCAGTTTTGGTCATACCATCAGTAGAACCAAATATATTAGAAAGACCTTTATTAAGAGCCATAGCACCTGAAATAATCTAACCTGCACCAGGAATAGCATTTACTCCCACTTGAGCTAAATCATATACAGTATCCATAGTTTGAGTAACATTTCCATACTTTCCCATATATTCTTTACTAGGACCCATTGCAGCACCTAATGCAGAACCAACTACAGACATTCCTAATCCATATGGATTTATAGCTGCACCATACTTAGTTACTTCTTTAGCAGCGTTTAAAGTATTAGCAGTAGAACCAAACAAAGCAGAAGATTTTCCAAGTATAGAACCCGTGCTTGCCAAATTTCCTAATACTGTACCTCCTACAGTTCCTAATCCTGTAGCAACTCCAGCACCAATACCTCTAGCTAATCTAGAATCTCCTAAAGCAGAAGTAATACCTTGTCCTAGATAATTAGCAGCAATACCTGCACCTGCTCCTGCTAAAGAACCTGCGGCATTTTTACCTAATCCTTGAGTTAAAGTGGCTCCTTTTATAGTATTTTCAGCCATAGTATTTCCGATAGAGGAGATCCCTGTACTAAACAAGGATCCCATTACTCTACCAGCATCAGTATCACTACCTAAAGCATTAGAAAAAGATTCTCCTAACTATCCAGCCATAGTTCCTATTCCAGCAGATACTACACTATTTTTAAGTGCATGCATTCCATTTGTATCTGCCTACCATTTTTGATTAGCTATTTTTTGAGAAGTAGGGGAACTAAAAGCTAGACTATTATAGAAATTTTCTAATCTTTTCTTAACACCAAATGGATCAGGACCTAAATCTATTCCTCCATTCTAATACTTAGGAATTTTCTTATATTTATAATATCTATATCTATGTTCCATAATTAACTAGGACTTATATTAAATAAAGTAATTATACTATGAATAATAGCTAAATTCTTTCCACTATATCTAACTCTGATTTTAATCCATTTATCTCTGATTCTAGCTTCTTTTCTTCCAGTCCATCCTTCAGTATCTATTGCAGAGTAGAATCCAGAATCTTGTCCTTCATAGTTATCTATTGTATTATATTTTCTATAAATACTTGGAAGAGTTTCTGGAGTAATATTTTCACTACTTAAATCATTAGGAATATTACTAGAATTAATTACCATTGGAGGAATAGCTAATGGGTCTGCATTAGTTGGATTCTCTAAATAGGCATCACTATCTAAAGAAGAATGATCTAACTAGAATAAACTACTAGTAGTTCCCCAAGGACTTTCGTTTTTCTAATTAAAAATAATAGATGGAATTTGTACAAACCATTTGCCTTCTTTATAGAAAGAATTTCCTCTTAATCTTCCATATAAGTTGATAGGACTATTTTTAATGTGAGTTACAATATTAAATTGATTAAGTCTCTTATCCCATAGTATTTCAGAACCAGATAAATTCTTAAAGTCATATCCAGTATCAGGATTTCCATCTAACATTCCTCTATAAATATGATAAATATCATTATAGGTATCTATTCTTTCATAATATAATGGGAATATTGTAGATTTTACTTGCTGTACCAAACCATGACTTTCAACAGGATAAACTCGATCTCTTTTACTATACTAATTAGTATATTCATCAGATATAGTCATGTCATTTCCTTCACCTCTTATAGGATTTCCTCTATAATACTATTCATAAGTATAATTCTTTGCTGCAACATCTTTATAATCTCTATCAAATAACATATTTGAACCAAGATTCTAGAATATTTCTTTAGTAGCTTCTTGTCTAAAATACATTGCTCGTTTATCAGAAGAGAATTCATAATTATCTCCTTCTACCTAGAAGTGGAAGGATTCTGGTTCAGCTTTATTACTTATAATTTCTAAATTATAAAATATTTTTTGTACTCCAGTCTTTTCATTAACTACAAATTCAAATTCAAATGGATGAAACTCTCCATACCAATGGGTTGGGAATAAACTTTCTGATAAATCAAATATTCCTGCCTATCCATGTAAGAAAAAGTCAGTATTTAATGTAGGAGTATTTTCATCATATCCTGTTCCTTTATGATTCTTTACTATATCCTCTAAAGTAACTGCAATAGTTTCTGTTTTAAAATATTGAGAGAATCCTGTATTTGTTAAACTAGTTGAAATATTTGTTGAATTTATTATTGGAGTAATTTCTAGTGTAAATGTTCTAGAATTCCAACTATTTAATACATCATAAATTTGCTATAATCCAGTTTTATCAATAACTTCTCTAATATTAGGATAAAGTCCTTCTGTATGAGTAATATCTGGAGGAACAATTAATTTTAGATTACTTCCAATAATTTTTGTATTATCATTTTCATCTACAATATTTTCTATTTCAAAATACTTCCAATTCTAAGCAGAATCATGTTCTATTCTGAAAATACACTAAATTTCTGCCTTATTAGTAGATATTTTATAGTCATCTTTTGCAATGGATTTAATAGATTCTATCTTTTCAGTTACATAGTGTAACTAAGCAATATATTCTCCATTTGAATTAGGTTTCAATACTACTGGATCAACTAATACTCCAGTATTATTTGGATTAGCATAATTACACTTATCTAATAATGATAATTCTTTAGAAACTTTTCTATCAAAAGTAAAGAATTGAGTATCAATATTTTCTGAATAAGAAGGAACCCAACTATAGAATGTAATAAACTTTCCTAGCAATTCATTATAACAAAGATTCCAAACTTTTTCCTCTCCTTTATAAATATCATCATAGAAAGTAAACATTACATCTTTTTTATTATTATTATAATGAGTTTTAACATTCTTCAATCCAACAATTGGATAACGTTCTCTTTCTCCTAATGTTATATTATCAACAAGGAATTTATTTACAGCAAAATCAGATATAATTTCAATCTGTTGTCCAGTAACTTTCCAGATTTTCTTTGCTATAGTATCTACACCATAAACTGCTCCAGTTTCTGTTTTAATAACACTTTCAGGCCATTGAGTTCCATATGTGTCAGTAAGAATAGTTAATTCTTCTGGAAGAACATTTTGTGTATTAATAAATACTGGTTCGCCATCTCCACTTCCAGCCAATATTCTTTCATTAATAACAGCCAAACCAATAGCATGTTCTAATACTACAAGTAAATGACCTTCAAATCCTACTAATTTTTGAATTGAACCATATTCCTAAGAATAATCTCTAAAATATGTTGAGTAAGATTGTCTATAGTTATTTTTATAAGAATCCTAAACTGCAACAGCAGAATATTGTATTCTATTAGAGAAACAATCCTTTATATAGTTAATATCCTATAAAGCATAATAACATTTATAGCCTAAAGAAGTTCTATATGCATCATTAAATACATATGAATCTGGCATCTTATTTTCTCCTTTCCATCCTATTTTAGCTTTAGGAAAATATGTTCTAGGAGAACCCATTGTAGCTGCTTCAGATACATAAGAATAATCCTATGAACGAAGAGCATAATTCATATAACTTCTACATTTAAATGTTATCCAACTTCCCATCTAAACAGCATTTATATCAGAACGATATATATTAGCCCATTTAGAAGAATCTCCAACATCATAATTATCTTTCCAAGTATTTCCATCAATAATGGTATCATTGTTTGGAAGAGTTTTATCATTAAAGTTTCTATTTAATCTATATGTAAAAGTATTAATATAACAATCACCTCTAAAACAAGTTTGATTATACTATTTATCTGAATTAATATTCATTGATTCAAAATTATATCTATCACTAATAGCATAGAATCCACTGTAATCATTCATTCTATCTATTACATTTTGTCTAACATTGAATCTATTTCCTTTTGCATATATATTATATAATTCGCTTGTATCTAATTCTTGAGAACTAAATACTGCTAAATATGGAGAATATTTTCCTCTAACAAGATTAGTAGCTCTATTTACTGTATCAAAATCTTCATCCCCTGCATTATAAGTGGATTTATCTATTTCAGCATATTTAAATCTATAAACTTCATCAGCTTTTCCTTGTTCAAGTCTATAAATATAATCATCCAAAGCAACTGTAGGAACATCTTCTGTTACAGAGCAAAGAGTAACTTCTTTTACATTTTTTGTATCAGGATTAAGATATTGTACTGTAGAATTTTCTGTAAATTGTCTAGGCTCCCCTTCTACTAATAAATATCCATCTTTTGTAGCCTTTTCTAGTTCAAACTTACTATTATTAAATATCTAATTATAATAAGGCTGATTTAACATAAAGTCTGGACAAATAGCAGCATATGCGTGTTTACTTATAGTTTCATTTGGTCTGGAATATTTATAAAGTCTTTCTGAATAACTATTAGAAACAATTCTATCTCCAACTAAATATGTTCTAGTATAAACTCTAATAAATCTGAATTTGACTGTAATATAATGTCCCTAAGTTAAAAAACATTCTGTATAATAATTATCCTCTCTATTCTATCTTAATTTTAATACAGGGGCTTCAAGAAGTTCATCAAAAGGCATTAGATAACATTGTGCTATTAAACTAGACATTCTTTTTTGTCTTACAAAGAAAAGTCCTCTAATACCTAAATCTTCTTTTAAAAATTTTACTACACTTGGTGGAACAGTAAAATTAATTCCGAAAACAGTATCATCATTTATAGGTCTTTGATTTACCGAACCTATGTATTTATAATCTAATTTACAAACTCCTTTTGAATTTGCACATTCAATTCCTCCAGATTTAGTAAAGAATTCTGAAGAATTTTTAATCCACCCAGAATCATCTGTCTAAATATACTTTCTAACTAAAACAGGAGAATTTGAATCTTGATATAAAGTATTAGTACTAGAATTATAACTAATAGGAGCCTCTGTAAGAACTCCCCCCAAAGTATTATAAACACTAGATAATGTTCCATTATTATAAATAAATACTACACCAAATCTATAATATTCATTATTAAAATATCCAGTAAGATTATACATATTATTTGAATTATAATATGCTGAAGTAGTTCCTCCTACCTTATAATTATTATCAATATTTTTTAAAGTAGTTACTTCTATATTTGGAATAATTCTTAATGCACAATCCTATAATTCTTTATAATTATCAGTATTTTTGTGTATATTTCCAAAGAACAACATATTCTTACACTAAGCCTATGTTAAAATATCCTTTGGATTAAATTGAGAAAGGTTTAATAAATTAGCATCCATTTCTTCTGAATTTTCAGTACCTTTAATTTGTAAGGTAACTTTAGAAGATTTAATAGGATATTTCTATGTAATCTTTTTACACTAAGAAACTCTATTCTATCCATAATCAGCTAAATAACGAACTTGATATACTTTAAAATAGTTATAAGATTTATCAAGATTTGATAACTATAAAACTATCTATTTATGAGTATTCATATCCTTTATTCCGCCTTCAACTGATTCTGGATAACCATTGGTTCCCATGAATACATGAATTATACCAGTTTCGGCTATAATATCAGACTCATTATCGTCAGCATCACAATAAGTAAAGTAATAACAATAAGCTCCAGCCAAAAGATCACCTCCTTCATAAAGTCCTTGATATTCTACCAAAGGGTTTTTCTCGTATTGGAAATATAGGGAAGTGTCTTTATCAAACGTTTCTGAACCGTATATATTTGTGTCATTTTCACCTATTCTATCTACTATCTCATAAGTTCCCTTTTCTCGTGCAGAGAATCGGGAATTTATAAGACGTGGTATATTTTTTCCATCATTCAGTATTAAGTTTACAGAGCCATCATAAGAAGGTTGTACTGTAATATCTACTGGATGGTTTAAATCAAAGTTAAGTTTGTCAGTATCTAAATCTATTAAAGATCCGGCTGTATATAATAATTCAGCATCTTCCCAAGATACTAAATTAGGATTAAGTGGATCTTCGTTATTTTCTATAATATTATTCTAATCATCTATCCAATTTCCATTCTTACTATGAAGTATCATACCATTTCTTAAATTTATGGCACAACCTTCAGGTATTAAATATTTATCATCATACTAATATAAATTTACATTAGTTTGATAATTATGGAAAGGATTATACTCATAAGCTAAATACCCTTTTTGTCGAAGAGTATTTAGATAAACTGATATAGTATTATTTGCCATAAATATTAAGAATTAAAGAAATTTTCGTTGTCAATAACTAAATCTTCTTCAAAAAGTACAGGAATATCTTTTGTACTAACTTTAAATTCTAATTGTGCTCTAGCTTTTCTAGCCTAATATAAATCAGGATAAATTGAAAGTCCACCTCCCCAATTTTCTATTGGAACAATTAAAGCATTATTAGAAATATCTTTCTAAGTAGTACTATATCTCTTTTTACATACTATAGGAAATTTATTTTTTGTTCCCTAATTTATTTGTATAGGATAAAAAGTAGGAGCTTCTTTAATTATTCCATTAGATCCTCTAATATATAATCGTTTTAAAGGATCTTTATCAGAGATAATATTTCCCGATTCTAAATCTATACTATATGAACTTAAATCATAAGACTAAGCAAAATTAAATAAACTCTAAGCATATTCTCCCAAGTGATATGTATAAGTTTTTTGTTTAGTTATAGTTTTAGGCTAATTATATTGATTATTAGAATCTATATAAAATTTAAGACAAGAATTTTGTTCATCATAAGTTACAGAAGTTCCTCCTCCAGGAATAGTATTTAAAGTATAATTAATATTTACTTTTAAATTTACTTCAGTATTATCTGAAAATAAATAATTATTAGGATTTATATAATAGGCTTTATAATAATAATTTTCTAAAGGAACTATCAAAGCGTAAAGAATTCCTCCTATTTTTACCCAGCCTAAAAATTTTAAAATATCATCATACAAATATTCTTTAATGTCTTGTTCAACTTCTGAAACTCCAGTATAGAATAATCCTAAACTATTATAAGAATATGAGATACGAGTAGAATTATTTAATAAACAGGGATTGCCATCTTCATCCATCCACCAAACTCTAGTAAATTTTCTTCCATCAAAATAATGTGCCTAAGTAAAATTATTTACAAAAGAAAAATACACTCCATTAATCTACTATCCGTTTAAATTTGAAAATTCTGTATAATAATTATTTCCTAAATTATAAGAATTAGTACCCGGTTCTCCTGTTAATCCAAAAGTAAAAGGACATTTTATTTCCTTAAAAAAGGGTTTAATAAAAGTTTCATAAGCATCACTAATATTATAATTATGATTATCCCAATCAGGAAAATTTACATAAGCCTAAAATCCAATTGTTCCATTATATGCCTAAACTCCCCATATACTACTAACATCATTATCTCCTCCAATATAAGAAGAATCAGCATACATAGTATACCCACCATCAAATTCAGGATTAACTTGACATTGAATACTCATATATTTCTATTCAGTATCCATTAACTTTATTATTTCATTTTTAAAAGTTACACTATCAAGATCTATGTAGGCTTTTCCTATTAATCTGGTTTCTTTGTCTCCATATTTAAATTCCATTCTATCTTTTAATACTATTTCAAAAGAAACTTTATTATTATTTGAATCTTCAGTTAATCCTGTTGGAGACTCTGTTGCACTATTATTATAATTCTATTCTCTTTCTGGAGTTAAAAATTCAGAAGAACCATTTTTTACTATATTATAATTAGTATCCTAAGAAATATCATTCTATGAAACATTTACAACAGTATTGGGATTATTTATTGAAATAGATTTTACAAATAAATCTCTATCTTCAATTTTCCAATTTTTATTATAACGAATTTCTATATTATAAGTTTCTCTTTTCTCAGAATATTCATAAAAATTCTCTTTTGAAATAGGTTTTCCTCCTTCGATTGAAGTGGAACCTAAAGTACTAAATAATTCAGGATCTTCAGCTATTGTAATTTTACTCCAAAGATTTAAATACTTATCTCTTCTAGAATCTAATTCATTAGGATCAATAGAATAAGAAGGAATAGAGTGACTCAACGTACCACTATTTCCATTATTATCATTATAAGTATAACTTCCTTCATAAAATCCATTAACCTTATTTCCCATAAAGATTCCAAAATCTGAAGTATAATCTTCATTAGATTCATCATAACATGGATTAAATAATTTAGTTCCTAATATGAATCTTACTATAGTCTTTGAAGAAGGATTACTTGAACCAGATATTGTACTTTCAGTATAATCAATTTTAGCTAAATATAAATCCTAGAATTTAATCCTTTTTGTTTCTGCAACTGCTGTCCAATCAATTAAAAATTCTTGTCTTCCAGTAGTAATTTCATCTGGAATAGTAATTAAATCATTAAGTAAAATAGGGCTCTAAACACTAGATTGATTTATTAAAGTAATAGTGAAATTTTTAAATTCAGTATCAGAATCTTTATAACAATCAAATTTATAATCTAGTAACGTAGATGTAACTTGATTATTTTCTACTGTATTTTTATATCTCCACATTACTAATTCACAATCATTAGTTCCAATTTTAGCTATATCTAAAGTACCTTCTTCAGATAAATTACTTAGATATATATTCTAATCATTTATATTTGGATCTAATATTCCATTATTATTTCCAGTAGGCTAAAATATAGGAACCGCAATCATATAATATAAAGAGCGATTTTCTTCAGTTTCACTAGTAGTGAAATTTGCTGCTACTAAATTACTTATTGTAAAACGTTTAGTAATAGTAGAGGTATAAAGTCCTGTGGTAGAATCATATATTCTAGGTTCTTTTGAAATAATATCTCCTACCATTATATTATTATAATTTCCATAAGGATTTCTTAAATCTTTATACAAAAGTTTAAAACTATCAAAATATTCATCAGGATCCTAAAGTTCTTCAGAGTCTGGACAATTATAAGTAGCTGTTCCAGTAACATATAAATTTATAGTAAATGTAGCTTCTTCTCCCTAATTTACAGTTTGAAAAACTTTGCTCATATTCATACTATAACTAAAAGTTTGAATATGATTAAATTGTGCTTTTAGATAAAGAGGTCCAGTTAATTTATAAGCATAAGTGTTAGCTCCAATTTTTCCTCTATTTTCTAATAAAGTAGCATCCCCATTAGTTAATCCATTATTTACATTATCCTTCCAACCACTTGGTGCAATAAAATATCCGGTATTAAATTTATCTTCATCTGAATCTAATCCTTTAATAATATTTCCATAAGAATCGAATCTCTCTAATGATGAAGTAATATCAGAAAATTCATTCTAAGAATTCATTATTCCTAGAGATAATGTAAAATAAGAGTTTTTAAGAGGATTTTCATATTTTTTAGGGCCATTTAAGTCTTCTGATCCAAAATTAGTAAGCCATCCGTTATTTCCCCATCCCCAAACATCTCCACTATATACTGTAAATTTATCTCCAGCATGGAGTGAAGTATCCTTAGTAAGTGGAATTAACATAACATCATCTTTTAAAAAATTTACCCCATTTGTTGTTTCTATAATATTATCAGATTCAACAAAGTTTGTAAGACTAAATTCTGTTATATTATCCTCGTATTCAGTTCCCATATTTCTTTCTGGAGATGGAAAACTTCCAATTTGGCTTCTATGAGTAATAGGATTATAGGCAGCAATATAAATAATTCCGCCGTGTTCTTTTATTCCAACAGGTTCATAACCAGCTGGAAGATAAGCATTATCCACTCTCCGATTTCCCATATCATTCTATAGTACAACTTCATTACCATTCATTGTTATATAAGTGGCATTCAAAGCATCGGAGAGTGTATCACTACTTTGAACTAATGGGTGGGAATCTAATACCATGCCACCAGTAAACATATTAACTGCCTATTCCATTATTGTTGTATGTATTTATATTTATTTTCAGAAGTCATTACTTCGTGAATATTTAAAGGATCTCGAACTACAATTAGTTCAGCATTTTTTGTTTTTATTTCTTTGTAATATTTATTCATCCATTTAGTTTTCTCTTCATCTAACCTAAAAATATAAGGTGCTAAAGGACTTTTCAATTTAACCTATTCTAATAGTTTAAATAAAAAAACATCCTTAAACACTTTATACTATTTTTTAGACTATTTAAGATATTCCTAATATTGATTTTCTGTTCGAGCAAAATAATAATATCCATCCCATTTTGAATTGGTTCTTTTGAACATATAAGCTATTCTTTTAGAAAGTTTATAACAATATGTTTTAAATGTACTTAAACCATTAGTTGGGATTTTTCCGATAAACATAAATTCTTTATTTGTAATCATCGAAACGTCATTACCTGCACTTACATACTAAATTATCATTTTCCAGCCATAAACTAAAATTCTTTTTACTTCTTCTCTAGTTAATTCCGGAAATTTCTCATGAACACTATCTACATAATCATTGACATTAGTTATTTTCATATTAACAATATACTTTTCCTTCGTTAGTGTATTTAGTTAATTTATCTCTAAGGAATTTATTTACATATATAGGAAACTTTCTTCTGTGTAGAAAATTATCTCCTTTTCCGTGAACATATAGATACATCTAATATCCTGTAAAAAAGGATTTTAGAAAATCTACTCCTTTAAATTTACCTTTACTTTTTACTCTTTCAAATTCAGAACCTGTAACGGCTTCCATATGAATTTGTCCACCCTAATAGCCTACTCCTTGTATCTTGAATGTAACATTATTCTCTATTACATCATTAAGTATTTGCTAAACCCCCTCTCTAAAAACTTGTTTGACTTTCTATCTTCTAAGTACTTTAGTTTTGAAGTTGCTCATTAGAGTTTTACATTTTTCATACGGAAACCTTACAAATATATCATTTAAATTACAGGCCCAGCCTAAAGCCAGATGTTTCATATTATTTTAATGGTTTATATCCAAAACCATAACGTTTTCTATCCCAAGAAGCCCCTGCTTCTAAGATGGCATCCATTTCATTTTGAGATAGCTATTTTACTCTAGCCTAATCACATTGTTTTAACCAACGACCTTCTAATACTTGAGACATTTTAAGAATGTCTCCATTATTAGTTTTTAATCCTTCTTTAAACTTATTAACATATGCAATATAGGTAGCAATAGCCATCGCTTCTTTATCTGTTAATTCTGGAAGGCCTTCATCATCAGCAATAATGCCCTTATAAAGTACATTTACCCTTCCATAATCATGAGTAAAATAAAGTTTATTCTATACTTTATCATACTATAATACTTTTCCTGGAAGATAATAATGTCCCTAATATTGTTTAGCTGATTCAATATATTGTTCTGCAAAAGCGGTACTCTAGTCTCCAAAATCTGTTTTATTTGTATTTCTATTCCAATCCTCATAAGATGCTGTTACTAGTTCAACACAACTATCTCCATTTACATCATAAGCATTACAAGGAAGTGTAATAGAATTATCTATAGGATCAATAACAGTAGAATATTTATAAAGTCTTCTTACTCTATTTCCAATAAGCCCCCATGCTATTAATCCTAATTCTTCTAAATCTGCATCTTCTATTTGAATTCCGTATAACTAATCTAGTAATACGGCAGTGTAGTGAAAATTATTCATTATCCAGCAGCATATTTCTAATCATTAGGAAGGATAGGTGTAGCATATTGTCTATAGTATTTCAATTTCTATTGAGTAAGTCTATCCTTTATAACTATATCTAAAAAGTTCATATTATTATCCATCTAAGTAACCCCATCTACAGAAGGGCCATCACAATTACATTGAAACATTTCTAATTGTCTAGGATCTTTAAATATTGCCACCACAGAAACCTATTGAATCAATGGGGCATTAAAAATATAGCAATCAAGAAATCCATTCTAATTTGGAGTTACATCTATAAATACCCAAGGTCTTTCCTTACCTCTTTTACGATATTTCTAGTATGTTCTAATTTTATCTATATTCTATGTGTATACTAAAAATGAATGCTATTTATCAGGAGAACCAATATATTTTATAGAATTTCCTATTCCATAGTCTAATAAAACCTAAGGAATTTGGAAATGTGCTATAGGATTACCACAAACTGGTCCTCTACATTTACATTTATCCAAAGTTTCACAATCTACAGGAACACAATTTATAGCCGCCACCAAGTCGTCTATAGGAAGAATTCCTTTTAACATATATTCTTTAATAACAGCTAGCCTCATTTGAACAATTTCTTCCTGTAATTGTTCTTTAGACATTGACATATTCTGGTGATAACCTCTTAAACCAGAAACTATGTCATTAAATACTGCATCGGCTAGTCGTTCAACTGATGTCCAAGCCATAATAAAAAATAAGCTAGACTAGACCATAAAGGTCCGGTCTAGCTTTATTGTTTAGATAATTAAAATCAAGCAGTTAAAGATTTACTTGTTCCGAAAGGATTAACTAACTTAGTGTCAGCTGTTGTAGCAATAGCAGAACCCTTAAGAGAATTAAGTTTTGTGTAAACAGTATAAGCAGGAGTACCACTTTGAGTGTGTTTACCAGCTACATAAAGAACATGAGTAGTTACAGAAGTAGCTCTGTCACCAACAACTGTTCCAGCAATACCATCTCTATCTACACACATTGTGATAATGAATTGTGTATAAACTTGACCAACAATTGGAAGTTCGTCAGCTTGCTTAGCAGGTGACCAGAATCCTGTATTTGCAGCAGTTGGAAGTCTTAAGTTATGGATAATCCAGTTATAATCTCCAAATGCTTCAAGACCTGGAAGAATAGCTACTTGATCAGTACTTAATTCTGCTTCTGTACCAGCTTCGTCGATGATATATTGTTTTCCAGAACCATCTTTAGTTTTAACTGCACCATCAACAATCTTATAGATAACAGGTACACCAGTCTTCACAGTGATGAAATCACCTTGGTTAGAGCAGCAATCTACTGTGTAAGCAGCTGGATCATACTTTTGAAGAAGAGCCTTCTTGATAAGTTGATAGCCATTAACACCAGTGAAAGTTACTGTACCAACAGCATCAGCAGCTTCAATGTTGTTACCTGGATCTGCAGCAATAGCGGCAGTTGCAGTGTAAGCTACATCAAGAATTTTTTCTTTTTCACCAGTTTGGAAAAGAATATACTTGTCAGCAATTGCTTTAACTCTCTTAGCTACTACATCAGCAGAATCAGAAGCCTTTACAGGGAATTCAATATAGAAAGGCTTTCCTTTATAAACTAAAGCATTAGAATAGAAAGAATCTTGGCTTCCCATTGAAAGTCCTAAGTAAAGAACAATACGAGCAGTTGTTTCTCCTGTAGAAGGAATAATATCTGTCATATCGAAAGTTACTGTAGCTAATTGTTCAGCTGAAGGAGCTTTAATCTGAATAGATGTAATATTAGCAGCATCAAATCTTGTATTTCCAATTCTTAAAGAAGGAGTTTTGCTATCGCCGCTGTTATCTATTAAATTTTTGTGAGCACCAGAAGTGCTAATTTGGTTATAAACGGTTTGTGTTGTAAAACTAAACATATTATATAAAATTAATTAAGTTATGCAGCTTGTCCTTGTGCTGCTTCAGGAGCCTATTGTTGAGCTGGGTTTGCAATAGACTAACTAACTACTGGGTGAGTTTGGAGTCTTTGGTCTCCAATATTCTCCATAACAAGATGTACCAACTCATTTATAATCTCTTGACAAACATAATCAGGATATTCTAAAGCCTAAGAAATATCAACAGTTTTGTCAATCTGTTCTTGTGTCAGACGTATTGTTTGAGGTGCTTTGATATAATCAACATAAACGGATTTAAGTTTAAATACAGAATCATCCGTTCCATATCTAATCTCACAACGTACAGAATTTCCATAACGGATACCTGCAGCTCTTTCAACTGCAGAAGCATTTGCAGCACTACCAATTCTAATAGTTTTAGGAGCAGTAGTATCTTTTCCAATTTGGAATCCATTTCCGTCTAAATTATTACTTACCTACCAAGTTTCTGCATCATCAGTAGCATTATTCTAACCCATTGTAGCTGTATCAGTAGGTAGAGTAGTTTTAGTATATACTGAAGTATGTCCTGCTGTTTTTGCAGAAGAAGCAGCCTCCTATATAGTATTGTCCAGGGTATTTACATTATGGATATAGTAGTAAGGATGCTTATAAGTAGGTTTATTCCAGAAATTATCAAGTACTCTAGAATACATATCAGCTGTTAATCTAGTAGCAGCAGCTCTCCAGCTATCTCCTTTATTATAGCAATTATATTGCTATTCAACAGAGTAAATACAAATACAGTTAAGTATATGTAGATAATCAGGTGGGAGTATTACTTGATATGTAGCATTACTAGCTAAACTTAAATCATTATAGTCATCAACTTTAGTGGGCTTTAGTAATGCAGTAGCTTTAAGTACTCTTAAATCATCTGTGGTTTGTTGATTAATATCGTAAATATTATATCTTTTATTAATATAATTATTTACAGCTTTATTAGCGAAATAGTTAAAGTCTTCTAATATAATATTAGGAGCATTTTCTTTATTTAACTCAATTAGTACGCCTTCGTATAATTGTCTTGCTGTCACGTTATAAATTTAATTAATCGTGAATTTATTCTTTATCTTTATCTGATTCTACTAAGTTAGGATAAGTATCCTGCTTAATAAGTTTAAGAACTCCCGCATTTTTGGGTTCTTTTAGGAATAATATGGCAGCTTCATCTGTAGCACCAAGAATTGTATTATCTCCATAAATATAGAGCTTATTCTTACGCACAATAATATGCTTGTCTCTTGCTTCGATGAACAGTAGTCTAACTGCGGTATCACCTCCTGTATATAGTGCAATAATCTTATCTGGGTCTTGTTCAGCAACTTGTAGTAAGTAATCAGTTACATCTGCATCTGGCATATTATCCATACGATGTCCTAACAACTTAGCTCTAAGTACTCTTCCTTCATAACCTCTTTCATCATTGTAAATAAATGTTTCGGCATCATGTTTAAGCTTCTTACGAGAAACTCTTCTATTAGCTTCAACACCAGGTCTTACAACATAAAGTTCTGCTATACCATAACGTCTAGTTTCTTTATTGTAAAGTTCCTTAACACCGTAAGGTCTCATATCACCATTGATCAAAGAGTTTCCTTGATTATCTTTTGAATAATAATCAGGAGCAATGAAAGGATTATGCTTGATAGCTTCCCATTTAAATCTATCACCAACATTATCTAAATCAAAAGTCATACCATCTACAACATTAATTACTGCATCTTCTCTAATGAAGTACTCTCTGTTAGGATCATTAAGTTCTTTTTCAGAGAGAATCATGTTGCCATTAGAATCTACTCTTTTTACACAATCAGGCCAATTGCCTGTTTTAGGATCTCTACAAGGCTGCATCTTAATAACGATTCCAACCTTTCCCCTTACACTTTTAAGTACTATCTTATTAGATAAATCAATTTCCTATTTAGTTTCCTTTGCCATATTATTTCATTAACATAAAAAAATTTATTATATGTTGGTGAGGGTTCCCGACTACTGCGGGAAAACCCCATCAACAATATCTAAAAACCTTAAATCTGAGATTTTATTATAATCAGATTTCTCTTAAAACGTAAGATTTGTAAGGATTGAACAGAGCTAATGAGCTGTAACCCCACATAATACGTTTTGCACCTGCAACAGGAGTAGAAACTTCACCAGATTCTAAACCTGTCAATCCACCAACACCCTTGATGAATGATTGCATCATGTCACCACCTTTAAGAGTGAACAAGCCAATAGGTGGTTGTGAACTTGTCTTATCGCCAGTTAAATCAATAGCGATAGCATAACCTTTCTCCATACCAAATTCTCTAGAGAATGTTCTATCTACCTTGAAGGTAATTTCATTACCCATCCAACGATATGTATCGAAGCCCTTAGCACCAACTTCAACATAACCATTAGCCTTCATAGACCATAGATATGTACCATCAGTATGATATTGTGCTAAGTATGTATCCAATACATCACCAAGTTGATAGTAGAATGCTTCGTTGCAGATAAACATATACTTGTTACCAGTAGCATTACGAGCTTTTTCATTCAGAGTTTGAATAGCAGTTCTTAATACATTGATAGTAAGTTTATTATAAGCATATTTACTTGCAAATGCTTCAACTTGAGGAATTAAACCATCATTAATATAGATAGGTCTGTTAGTTTGTGGGTCTACGATAGTAGCTTTACCGTTTTCATCAATGTTACCCTTAGAGAATAAGAGAGCATTGTTACGTCCTTCCAAGAAAGTATTAAGCAAGTTCTTTTGAACAGTATCCATCTTATAGATAGTTTCTGTCATAGAACCTTGATCTTTACCTTCAGCAACTTTAATGAATACGTTTTCTAAAGCAGCATATCTTTCAGAATAGTCAGCATCGAAACGGTGAGTTTGGATGTAACCTCTGTGTTTTTCAATGTTACTTTGCCACTTAGTATAACCTTCTTCGTGCATTTCAGGCATGTTAGCTGTAATCCAACGAGTTTTATCGCCAGGTTGGCAAGCATTAACATCAAGAATTGTATCATAGTTGTTATCAACTAATCTTACAACACATTCCCAGTAGTTATCACCCTTTCTAACAGGACGAGCTACTACCATGCACTATTGACCAGAGTTTTCAATCTTGAAGATGTCATACTTTTCGTAGTATCTTTCTCTAAATGCCATGATGATTTCAGAACCACCTGCACCATCACCTTCTGGGATTGCAGCAAATTCAATACGCTTGATATAATTAGTTTCAATATCATAATCATATTGGAAAGCATTTAAAGATTGATATTTATTACCACCACCTTTTACATCAGTGTAGAATACATTCTTTAAAGATTCAGTTAAGAAAGAAGCTGTTAAATCAGTGTACATTCTTGAAACAATTCCAAGACGTTGTGGTTTAACTCCAAGGTACTTGTAAAAGTCCTCATAAGTACGAGTATCCAATTTCTTTATATAAGATCATTTAAATCTTATTTCTTACAATTTTCCATCTTGTAAGTTGAGACTATATCTTCATCCTATAAAGGATGTCAAGCACTCGTGTCAAATATTAATTACTTTATAAGATAAACTTGGAACATTTTTAATTACATAATCTCTTATAATATCTAGAAATTTTCTTCCTTCAATAGAACCACATCTTAGCATCCACTAAGAATCATCCTTAGCTCCATCAGCTTTAACTACGTTCCATTCCATCTAATAATTTTCTCTAAAAAATTTCTAAATAATTTCGTTTTGTTCTTTTGGAAGATATGTACAAAGTCTAAGAATATATCCACAATGTTTTTTCTCTCCATTCTAATAAGTATATTTCTTTGTTAAACAACCATCATCCATCCACCATAAAGCAATTGTTTCGGGTGTTAAATATGGCAATATTTCCTCTGAAATATATTTTTTTCTATTATTATCATAAAGAAGCTATCTAATAGGAATAAAACTCTAAGACTACTTTTTAAAAGAATATGTTATAAAAGTAGATTCTTTAAATTGTTTTTTATCCTTCAAAATAGAATGGTTTCTAATATATTCATGCACTTTAACATCTTTTCCTCCACAAACAGAGTGTAATAATTTGGCTTTATAGATACAATATTCTTTTTGTTTTTCTCCATGTTCTATATAAATTCTTCCTTTGTCATCTATATAACCATCTCCAAGTAATAATCCAATCAAAATGGACTTGTCTTTTTCTGTTAATTTCATAATCAACCTTTTTTAATATTTGTTAGTCGTTGAACCTTCCCATCCTGGGCTAGGCTGCTGGTTATCCATTTTTTGGAGGATTTTCAGCAATTCACTTGATGTTTCATAATAACTTTACAATTATTAAGGGGCAATACTGTCTACCCATTGTAGGGATATTCGAAACAAAACTAGCAATTTTCATATATTTTCAGTAAGCATTATTCATCATCGTCGTCAAAGTCAAATATGCTCTTATATTGACGATGCTGATTATTGTTTTTCTTTGAATTATCTATTACAACTGTAGGTCTAGTTTGTACTCCTTTCTTTCCATCTTCCAAACCTTTTTTATACTGATTTTCGGACACCAGTTTTATCTATTGTGCAAAATAGTCGGAAATAGTATTAAATGCCTCCTCACCATTAAGAATAAACCAAGCAGCTTTTGTTAAGGTTTCTGGGTCTTGTAAGGCTTCAAATAAATAGTTCTTTCCAGCCTGATCTCTAGATAGCATAAAATCAGCAAGTTCTTCTTTATCAGCGTCTTCAAAGTTTAAATTAAAGTTACCAATGGAAGTAAATCCATTAATAGCATCAACTACTTGAGCTTGATAATTTTCGAAAGCCTATTGTTGTTCTTGTTCTCTTTCAGCTTCCTCTTGCTGAGTTTTAAAATCTTCTCTTTCTTTATACTCTTTACGAATTCCTTCTATTTGTTTCTTGAAAAAATCTTCGTTTTGTTTAGCATTACTTAAAGCTTGTGCAGCTTCTTCGTCAGTAAGCTCTCCAATTCGTGATTCCAAGTCAAGGAGATATACTTCGTCATCAGAAAGTTCATCAATCTTATATTGTGGAGTAACTTCTACTTGTTCTCCAGCTATTGACTACAAATATTCTGATGGAGTCATATTACTCTATCTAATTTGTGATAGAAGATTAATTTCCTCCTCTGTTAAATCATTATGATTATCTCCTTGTTCTGTTTCTAAAGGCATATTAAGGATGTTAATCTTTTCTTCATTGGTTAAATCATTCCAACTACGTTCAGTAATATTTCCTTCATCATCCTCAAAGTTGATTTTATTTAAATCATCTATACCTCTAGTTTTTAAAAAATCTGACATAAAATCTCCTTCAGGCTCCTAACCAGGAGGCGGAGTTACAGGAGGTTCTTGAATTTCTTGCTATTGGCCAGGTTCAAGAATGTCGTCGTCATCTAAATCATCAATTCCTATTGCCATTTTCTTTATAAAATTAAGTTAAAAATTTTGAAAACATTAAATTTTCATATTTACAATAATATTACTAATTTAATATTTTCAAAATTTTTGTTAAAAATCAAATTATATTAAATAATTTAAGTAGATTGTCCATATGATCTCCAAGGATTTTGATCCTCTGTAGAATTAAAACCACTACTAGGTCCTATACAAATTCCATTAATAAAAGTTAATCCTCCATTAACTGTTCCTGTAAATCCTTTATAGGCTTTTCCATTTCTTCCTTTTATATAAGTCTTTAAACTAAAATTATGTGATCCATAATCTCCTGTATCTTCATCAGAACTATTTATTATAGGACTACTAGTACAACCTTCTGGAAGTGCAGCATGAGAAATAGTCATTGCACCACTAAATCCATAAAGTACATCTCTATCAGATGCTCCTGTATTTATATATTCTTTACGAGATATTTCAAATCCCTAATTCTTACTTATTTTTATATTACATTCGTCATCATTATTTAAATGACTTATTGATATCATACCTTGGTTATCTAATGTTAATCTTCCTAAACTTAATTCAAGATTACTATCAGACTAAATAGAAATAGCGGTATCATAATCCCCAATATCATTATTCCATCCCCTATTTATAATTCTAATTCCATCTGTGGGATATTTTCCATCCTATTCCTTTTCAAATATTAAATCATTATTTCCAGAAGTAAAATCGTCTTTAGCATATGCATTTCCTAATGGAGTAGCCCCAAAAGGACCTATGTATATATTTCCATCTTGATTCCAATATATTTTACCTCCTCCAAGTCTTCCATGTGTATCTGTAATAGTATTTGCAGGAACAAAAGGAATTTGATTAGTAATATCAATATAGTCTGCCTCATTTCCAGTTTTCCAAGCTCCTGGGAGATGCCTTGATGTAAACTTATAAGCTGTCCAATTTCCATTAGATATCTTTTTTACACAAGCTCCTTCATTATAATCTACTTCAGCATCAAACTAAGGAAAAGACTACATGTAAAAGTCATAATCTTCTCCAGATTTTATACTTCCAGAAAATACCATAGTATTTCCATCATTTCCAAATATTATTTCATCGTCTGCAGCAGTTTGTCCAGGAATATATACTTCAAACTATTCTGCTTCTATTCTTACTTTAGAAGGAATATTATTAGCCTAATCACCTGCAGTAAGATGCAATCCAGCCTAACTAAGTCGATTTTCAGAAACTCCAGTTTCTAAACTAATAGCTCCAACAGATTGTTGAATTTTAGAATATACTTGGGACTATAATTCTGAAGTACTTGCTTCAAACACAGTAGCACTATCTCCTACTTCTAACTAAGGATTTTTTAATCCATCCGTAGAAATAGCTATATATATAGTAAGACTTCCTGTTCCAGAAGGAGTAGTAAATGTATAAGATCTTCTCGCTGTTCCAGAATGTGTAGTAGTAAAAGATGGAGAATCTGAATCTCCATAACTACAATATATTCTTAATTCACTTGAACTAGAAGTTTTTGGATAATAAGATAAAGTATACTAAGTATTTCTCTAAACTGTAACTTGTTTACATAAATAATCATTACTTCCAGATCTAGTTATATAACCATTATCATCAACTGTAATTGCTGCTCCTCCAGAATGATTCCATCCACCTGGAATATTAGTATCAGCTCTCCATCCACTGCCTGTCAATGCTCCTGTAATTAAATTTTTTCCATCCTAAAGACCTTTAACTGTAGATGTTATTCCTGTTAAAGTCTATTGAACCTAAGATATAGCACCATTAGGTCCAGTTAAAGAAGTAGTTATTTCATCAGCAGTTTGTTTAATTTCAGAAGAGAAATCTTGGGGACCTGGAGTCCAAGCTGTAGGCATTTGGTCTGTGTTAGAATCTAAACAAATTTCTAATTGGGGTCTTAAACAAGTTGTAAAATTAGTATTATTCTAAGATACATGGAAAGTATAATAACCTTCTTGGAAAGTTCCAGAAGTTTCTACCGTAAATACAAAATATATTCTAACATAATTAGGGTTAGCACTTGCAGAAGGATAATATTCCCCTTCATATCCAGTATTTGCATCTGCTGCAAGAACTCCATTAAATGATATAGCTTGCCATCCTTCATTTGAATAATCAGTTAATAAAGTTGAAGGATCTAATTTAGTACTAGACTATTTTGCAAATAGTTTAATATTATTAGTAACTGAAGTATTTGAATTTATATAAGTAGAAAATATATATCTTCCAGCCTTTAAATAAACAAATGGAGAACAAGCTGTTTTATATTTGCTGTTTATTTGAGTTGAAGAAAAAGTATTACACCAACCATTATCAGCTATTAAATTAGAGGTAGTCATTGATTTAGTTAATTTAGAAACATTTTCTGCAGCAGTTTGTAAATACTATGCATCAAATGCTGCTTCATAACCTCCTCCTGTTTTTGATTTCAGAAGACCATATGTAGCCATTCTTCCATCTGCCCCATCTAATATACTTGCTGTATATGCACTGATAACAGGATCATTTGGGTTACTAAAAGCTGTTCTAGACATATAAGTACTAGCAACATCTCCTCTAATTTTAGTTTCTCTTTCTCCTAACTTATTTAAATACCAAGGAATATCAATTTTAATATCTTTTGTAGAAGTACCTACAGGAACAGTTAAAATAACTCTAATATATCCTTTATTATAAGTATAAGTATAGGTAGAATTTCCATTTTCAGTAGTAGTAGTTATTGGAAGATTTTTAATTTTTATTGATTTTGTATCAGTAAGATTCGCTCCAGATACTTCTACATAATCAGTTAATGGTGTTAATGGTTGTAAAACTCCATCAACTACTTGACCATTAGTAGCATAAAGTTTGACTCCATCAGTTGCTTTTATCTAATATTGATTATTATTTAAAGCAGTACCTGTTCTATCATAAACTACAATATTAGCTGTTATATCATCAATTTTATCATCGCTAGATCCTGTTAAAGCGTCTGACTAATCAAGAATAATATTCTAAGGAGTTACTACTATTTGCAGTCCAGCAGAATCTAAATCTTGCTATTGAGTTTCTGTTAAAGTTGCTGGATCTCCTTTTTCACCATATATTCTACTAATTACCCAATCTCCTTCATACTACTAATTATGAACCTTTCTTTCAGCTCTCCAAATCATTGTCTATCCAGAAGGAAGTGCTGAAGCATCATACCAACCAGCAGTTTCTCTTGCTATTCTAGCAGAAGTTTTGGCGGGAGGATCTCCATTTGTTTCATAATTTGCAATAGGAGTATTAAATACTGAATTAGACATTGAAGGACAAGTATGAGCAGTACCTTCTCCAGGAGAAAATTCAATATCTAAGTCAACACTATCAGTTTGCTAAGTTACTGTCCAATTAGAGTGTTCATTACCGTTTCCAGTAAATCTAGATACTGCCATCCAGAGGATTTCGTCTCCTACAGGAATTCCATCACTCCATCCTGCAAAAACTCCAGAACCATTAGGTATTGGAGAATCATAAGTAGCTCCATCTCCTGTTCCATCTACTATTGCATTAAAATCACTTAAAACAGAATTAGAACGTTTAAATACACAAGATTTAAAACTACCGCGTTTACCTTCAGGACCTGTTTCTCCTAATATTCTAGAAATAATCCAAGGACCATCATATTCTGTTCCACTAATTTTACGTTCAGCTCTCCAAATTACAGTAGTTCCAGCAGGAACATTTGAAGGATCATACCAATTAACATTAGTATTAACTGGATGAGAACCTCCAGGTACATCTCTTAAAGTATTTGTTCCTGGTTCTACTAAACTATCACTATATTCAATATCAAGAGATTTGGAATCCGCTTCAATAGTAGGAATACTCCATTCATCAGCAGCATGGTTTGGATCTCCGTAGAATTTTCTAGTAGATGTCCAAATTTTACCAGAACCAGAAGATGGAATTCCATCAGACCATATTCTATTTCCACTTGAATCTTCATCAGTTGGCCAAGGTTCATCATATGTTCCTCCAGTAGGTCTATTCTAATCACTTCCTATATTCTAACTATTTCTACAGAATACTCTAGAAACAAAATCTCCTCTATAACCCTATTCACCTTTTTCTCCTAAAATTCTAGATACTGTCCATTCTCCAACGTATTGTCCATTATTAACTTTTCTCTCTGCTCTCCAAATCATTGGGCCAACAGAGTTAAAATTAGCAGAGGAAGGATCATACCATCCAGAAGCTTCTCTATTAGAGAAGGGTTCTCCAGTAGGATTAGATGGTTGAGTTGTTTCAGGTGAAAATTCAATATCTAAATCTTCACTATCTGCCTATAATTGAGGGGCACTCCAATTTTCCTATGTTCCATCATCATGGAAAATTCTTGTAGAAGCCCACACTGGTCCATTAGTTTTACTATCACCAGAAGGTACACCATCAAACCACAAACCTCCATCTGGAAGAGGATTATTATAAGTACCTCCAGTTGGAGTAGGAGGAGTTAATTGTTGAATAGTAGGTTTAAATCTTCTAAATACCATGGACTTAAAACTACCTTTTTGTCCTACTATTTTAGTAATTACCCATTCTCCATTGTATTGTCCATTTTTAATTTTACGTTCAGCACGCCAAACCATTGCAGACAAATCTAAATTAGCTTCAGATGGATCGTGCCAAATATTATTAGATGGATGAGGGGCTCCTGGAGTATCTCTTAAAGTATTATTTGCTGGTCGTTCTGAACTAGAAGAGTATTCAATATCTAATTCTGCACTATCAGCTTCAATAGCAGGAGTATTCCATTCTGTTGCCTAACCTGTTCCTTTAAATATTCTAGTACTAGTCCATAAAGGTTCTGAACCAGAAGGAACAGTTAAACTCCATTGAATATTATCATTACTTCCTGGTTGTGGATTTTCATAAGTTCCTCCAATAGGAGTATTAGGGGCAGATTTTAGTGTTGTTGGAGTAAATCTACAAAAAACTCTTGTCTAAAAATCTCCATTAGCACCATCTTCTGTATATGTACTCCATAAAGATATTTTTTCAAATGAACCCCAACTTCCATTAGTTCTTTTTAATGTTGCAACATATTCATAAGGATATTCTGATGTGGGTCCTTGTGGATCATCTGTCCATCCAGAAGGAATAAATTCTCCATTAACATTAGGATTTTCTGGTCTTGTTGGAGTATTATTAGTTCTTTCTATATCAGAAAGTTCGTGGTCAAATACTCTATATACATATTGAACTCCATCTCCATCAGCTCCACTATATCCATAATTAGAACGGAGTACAGGTCCAAACATATACATAATTGAATTATCTGATAATCTTTTATAACTAACTTCCCATTCATGAGGTAGGGACTCATTTACACCTTGCGGATAAGCTGTCCAAACTCCATTCATTAAATCAGCATTCTCAGATAGAGTTACTGTAGAAAAAGTTGTGTTATATTTTATTCCTTGAGTAATTGAACAATTAGAAACTTCCTCAAGTAATTCATCTCTTTTAGCATCTGCTTGAGGAAAGAAATTAATTGCATTTATTCCTTTTTTAGTTCTACAATAAATATTAGTAATTGGAATACTAACATCATAACTGTGATTATCTAAATTAGTTTCCACAGTATTTAATTTTCTTATTGTAGTATTAATTTGCTAAATAATTGCATTTAATTCTGAACTTTCCAATGTTTCTCCATGCTAAAACACTTTTGGAATTTCATTTATTTGTTGTGTTGGCATAATCTATAAATTTATTTAAATCACTTTTATTCCAAGATAGTTCTTTAAATCCCTAACGTTTTCTTCCTTTAGGGATTAATCCTTTATTTACATAATTATCAAAAGTAGCTCTAGAAACTCCTATATATTCCGCAGCTTCTATTTTACTTAATTCATTAGAAGTAAGTTTATATAACAAAGAAAGTGTCTCAAGTTGTTGTTCCTGAGACATTCTTGAGTTTCCGGAGTCTATATCATCTATAAATTGCTAAAGTAATTCTCTAATTAATCCTAACATAATTAAAGAGGTACTTTAACGGGTCTAATACCATATCCAAATCTTTTTTCTTCTGGATGAACAGGAGTTAAATTGGGTAAGATAGAAGTACTTAGAGCAAAAGCATATGCTTTATCTGTGTCATTTTCATCTTCAGTACTAGTCCAATAACCTGCTTCAAATCCTGGGGAAGAGAGAGTATCAGCGTTACCACAACCAGTATTAGGAAGGAATATTACATTTCCATTAATATTAGAAGTGAATAATTTTCCAGGAACTCCATCTATAGTTTCCCAAGTAAGAGTACAATTATCCAATAACTCTTGGAATTGGGTCTCAGTAGGAATTACCCAACCCTCTCCTAAGATATCTGCAGCAGCATCATTTTCTTCAGGAATGTATCCTGATAATTGATAGCCCTATGTTAGCTCATAATTATCTTGGATAAAACTATAACCAACTATTGTTCCTTCATACTCTCCCTCTGTATAAGAAGCTACATATCCTTCTTTATTTCCCCAAGAGAAATAATATCCACGAGCTGTTGGACTGTTTGCTCCAAGATTACTGTTATACCATAAGGTACCAGATGGAAGTCCTAAATCTACATACAAATCTGTACTTAACTATGGTCCTGTCTAAGCTTCCTAACTTTCTTCATTAGGTTCTGAATTAATTCTAGCATAAACACATCTTCCGTAACGTTGTATAAAACTCATTTTAATTTAAATTTAATATAATAATAGGAATATCCAAAAATTAAGCTTATTATAACTGTTAGATGTATTAAAAATAGTTTAATATCTTCAACTGGAATTCCAATGTAATAATCTAAATTTATTAGTAATTCATTAACTGCAATGTAATATAATGGAAGTCTATGTACATAACAATACCTAAATATTAGAGAAGTTATGAACATAAATAGCCAAGAGAATAAAGACATCTTAGTTAACTATCCTAATATTAATGGATCTATTTCTGCAAAAGATAATAAAGTATAAATCATGTAACATAAAGCATTTACATGAGGAATATACTTTAATACAATCAGAAATCCTTTGTACTTAAGATTTCTTTCCAATTTTTCCTCCCTTTTTACGGATAGGACCTAAAGGATTCATCTTAGTTGGTAATGGTTTTGGTCTACTCATACTTTTATTTATTTTAAATTACTTTTATTTAAAATATTTATAAATAGGAATGAAACAAAAAAAAGTAGACTCTTATTCAGAGCCTACTTTCCTTTCTAACTTTCTAACAAAATTATAAGAACGCATATTTAAATCTCCATTTAAGTATGCTAATTTCTCTTCATCTTTAATATCCAATGCTTTGGATATATGGCAGATTAAATGATAATATTCGTGTGAAACAGTATTTATTAACTATGAAAAAGAACTAGTTTTATTAATTACAATAACAGAACTTTCTAATGCTATGTTTGAATATGTTAAGCCAATATTTAAATTACAAGTTTCTAAATTATTTAATGCTTCTTTTATAAATTTATTAGGACATTTTATTTCCTTTAAAGTTTCAATTATATAATCAATATCATCACAAGTACATTCATAGAGTATTTTAATATTCCAGTTTAAAACATTGAAAGAATCAATAATCATAACATTTCTTCCCATTCAACTGGAATACCAGAAGTTACCATATCTGCATACCATCTATTAAACACTATTCCATCATAACCATCTTCATCATCTATAACATCTTTTATATAAAGTGCAAGATGTCTTTCATCTAATATACTACTTCCCATAAAATCGTTATTTCCCATATTACAAACAAACACATAATCATAAAGTTCATTATTTTCTAACTTTATATTATGATTTTTTAACAATTCGTCTACTTTATCTTTATTCATTGCTTGTTTTCCATGTTTCATTTTAGATACAGCAAAATCACAAAGTTTCTTATTAAAGTGTTGTCCGTAATATTTTAGATAACGAATCATAGAAGCAGGTCTATCATCGTAGATGTCAAGAGATTTTCTTATCATAATCAATAACGTCCACGGCCACGACGCATACCATAGCGAGAACCGTACATATCGTCATCGTCATCATATTTTTTGTGACCTCTTTCACCATATTCAGAATCTGAAGCTAAATCTTCAAAAATTGCTGCAAGACATTCTGAGTGCTTACCAATTTCAGAGATAGCTTTCATTGCTTTTCCAAACTTATCGTCAGTAAATTCTAATACAATCATTTCTATACTAAATTAAAGATTTTGTCCAATTTAGATTCAAAACCATCAAATCTATTTTCTAGATTAGATAATCTTTCATCTCTTTCTTTATCTATTGCAAACTAAGGATTAAGTTGTTTAAGAATTTCTTCACAATCCTCTACATTCTTTTTATAGTTGTCAATATTATTTAATATCTATTTACTATTAGAAAGAATGCTTTCTACTTCGTTTTGTATTCCTTGTTTAGTTTCACTAATAATAATTTTTCCATTATTGTATGAAACTATACTATTAATACTTGGAATAGAATTAAATTCCTAAATCTCTCCTCTATTTTAACTTTTACATCAACTGTATTCTAAGGACCTAAATTATATGGATTAGTCTTAGGATAACTTACTCCAACAATTTCTCCAATGTTGTATTTAGGAGAGGAAGTCTTATCCAATATATAGATAGGACTTCCTTGAGATAAAGCTGAAAACATTATAATAATTGCATTAAGTTTGCATTTTTATCATAATAGATTTCATAAACTCCTGGTAATGAAATATCAGTACCAGTAGCAGCAGTTCCTCCAACATTAGTTAAAGGTTGGGTAAAACTGTTTGAAGAGAATAGAATGGGAAGAGAAGTATTAGTAATTTCAGTATTTAATCTAAATAAAAGTATTCCTGTTCCATTTAAGAATCTGAACGCTCTATTTGGAATATTAATAATAACATTAGTATCAGTTACTTCTACTGAATTACTTTCAAGCATAGGTATTCCATTTCTATTCGCAAAATTAAATGGATAATTAGTTGTTGCTCCAAACATATTCACTCCTTTCTTTAATCAATTCCAAAAACTAGTCTATCCCCACATATTACCTACATAAGGAGTAGCATTAGCAGCCACTATATTAGGCCATTGAACAGGAACAGTATTAGGTTGAGCAGCTTTGATAGCATCAATCTTATCATCTAATGCATGTAAAGCATTATTTAATGCAAGAGTTTGAGCATCGTTACTAATTTGATTTCTCAACTGTGTAATAATATCTCCTTGAGTGTTGATTTTGTTTTGTAATTCTCTTTCCTTAAGGTCACAGAATTCTTTAGTAATAAGAGTATTCTAACCAGAAATTGCATTAAGAATACTATTAGTATTACTATCAGCCTATCTAGTAAGAGCATTGGTTTGCTGACATACTGCTAACTAATCAGCTGCTTCAGCTTGTGCTCTTTGAAGCATATCTTCAGCATGATTTTGAGATGCTAATAATGTAGCAGCAGAATGATTAGTAGCAGCTTGAGCTTGAATTGCATTAGTTTGGTTTGCAATAGCAAGTCTATTTTCACAGCAACAGCTACATAATTGTTGAGACAATGAAGCATTACCAGCTTGAATACTATTAATTACCTATTGTCCACTCAAACCAACTTGAGCTCCTACTGTTTGAACTGCAGATTGAATTGTGTTTACTCCATTTTGGACATTGCTTACAGAAGTATTAAGCATAGAAGCCAATTGACTTAAAGCATCAGCCCTACCATTAATAGCTTGTAATAATAAATCTCTACCAGCATCATTGTTTAATTGATTAGCTAAGAAACCAGTTCCAGCACCATTTCCAAATCCGCCGAAATTTCCATTGCCACCAAAAATCCAAGGGAATAAAATCCACATAAACATCATCCACATCCAGCTACCATTATTTCCAAAACCTCCGTTTTGAGATAAAGCCAACATAAGATTAGGATCTAAAGAATTGTTTCCATCAGGAATAGTATAAATTTTACTTTCAGACATAAATAAATTAATTTTAATTGTTAAATTATTGAACCTCTTTTTAAGGCATTATCTAGTTGCAACTAAAACTAAATTATTTATACTATATAAAATGAGAAAACGTTACTAAATATTTTGTAACTAATTGATAATCAGCTACTTATATTTAGTAACGTTTTAAATAGGCATTAGAATTAAATAAAATTTTTTTAGTATAAAACAAAAATAGCCAGAAACATCTATAAAGACATTTCTGACTATTTATTATATTTCTGGGCCAGCAATAAAAGCTGCTCCATTTGGAGATGTGTAAAAAACATTATTTGCGGCATCATATAAGCCAACAACGTTATTAGAATCTTTAGCTGGTATCATGTCTCTAACAAGAGTTCCTTCTACGAATAGTTTAAAATAAAACAGTCTTGCTTGTGCATATCTCTGTGGAGCATTACTTGTATTGCTAAACGCACAAAATAATGATGTACCAAATGTATGTGTTCTACCGCTATTATTTAAACTAGTAACATTTTTATTCGGAGGCGTTTTTTCATATAAAAATATTGTATTACTAACGTCAAATGTGCCAGATAAAGGGCCTATCTAATTGTCTTTGCTTGTACCTCCAATATATCTACCAACAACATTGGCACTTAGACGTCTGATAAATGTTCCTGGCCACGGGCTTGAATTGTTCTAACATCCAAAAAACGTTGTTTGGGAATCTTCACCCATACCCTAAGAACCTAGATTGAATTTTGTAGCAATATCATAATTTTTATTTAATACATCGTACAATAATATATTCAAATCTATATATTGACCTTGATCTGAAGATTCTATATAACGTAACTATGTATATCCAGAAACATTTAATTTTACTGGGCCCGCAACTAATGGTGCCACTCCAGCTGGTGTTGTATAAAATGTTTGCCCTATTTTATCATAGAAACCAACCTATCCTTGAGAGTTTTTAACTGGAACGAGATCTCTAATTATTGTTCCGTTTTTCTCTATTTTTAAATAATAAAACTCTGTTCTAGAAAAACTCTATGGGTTACCATATTCGTCTATTCCTCCAAACAACGTAAGATTTTTATTACACGCGTTTTGCACTGTTCCAAGAGAAAATCCTGTAGATGGGGTTTCGTACGGATAATTGCGAGAAGTTATATCATATGACTCCCAAGAATCATATCCAGTAATATCTTCACCATTATTATTATTAACCCACAACTGTATTAGCTACATGTTTGATCTTGTTCTTAGAGCAAATCCTGTAGCAGTGTTATTTCCAAGTTCTTCTATATTATTTAATATATTCTAATTAGTATTAGATTGATTAGAACTTAGGTAAGCTTGATATTTCATCCATATTTTGCTCGTATCACCTATATTCTCACATAAATTACATCCTATGTCTACATACTATCCGTCGTTAGTAGAAGTAACATAGACTAACTCTGTATATCCTGCAGGAATTGGATTAACAGTATGTTTTTCCCATATTAAACTGCTGCCTATATACATCTTTGTTGCTTCTGAAGAATTATATATAATCTTAGAAGCCAATGCTATTTCTGTACTTGTCATGATGCTTCTATTATTATATAAATTGTATTAGAATCATAATTAGGACTTAAAGCATCATATTGAGCTTGAGTTCCAGACCAAATACTAGCTTTATTATTCCAATTATATTTTTCTCCAGTAGTAACTGCTGATAATGTGTTGCCTCCAGACTATGCGCTTTCATTACTAAGGGAAGTTCCATCTATTACATTAAAATCAGTATTTCTAGAATCTCCTGTGCCATAACTAAATGCAACATTATGTCCTCCTGTAATATTTGTAACTGAAACTATTGGAGTTATGCCATCAGTACCATTAGTACCATTAGTACCATTAGTTCCATCATTTCCACTAGGTCCCTAAGCATGAACTCCAGTATTAGTAGAACCAATAAACCAATTACCTGTTGTAGAATCAATATAAGGAGTAACACCATCTGTGCCATTAGTTCCATTAGTACCGTTCTATCCATTCTAACCTTCGGCAACTATTCCAGTATCAGTTTCTCCTATCATCCAGTGTTTAGTACTAGAATCAATATGAGGAGTTACACCATTTGTACCATTTGTTCCGTTTGTTCCATTTTGACCTGATGGGCCCTATGCCTGCACTCCTGTATTGGTACTACCTATAAACCAGTTTCCTGTAGTCTAATCAATATGTGGTGTAGTACCATCATTTCCATTTGTACCATTAGTTCCTGCAGGTCCCTATGCTTGTACACCAGTATTAGTTTCTCCTATGAACCAATTACCAGTTGTCTAATCAATGTGTGGAGTTACACCGTTAGTTCCGTTAGTACCATTGCTACCATTCTAACCTTGTAAAGAATCTAACCACTACTAAATTGTTCCTTCATATCCGTTTTCTACCGCAAGTTCATAAGCAGACTTTCCATCAGTACCATTTGTACCATTGCTTCCAGCTGAACCTTGAGCTTTAACCCCTGTATCAGTTTCGCCAATCATCCAATTACCAGAAGTCGAATCGATATGTGGTGTAATACCGTTTGTACCATTCGTACCGTTGGTTCCATTCTAACCAGAAGGTCCTTGTGCCTAAACACCAGTATCTGTTTCCCCGATAAACCAGTTACCAGTAGTGCTATCTATATGAGGAGTAATTCCATTAGTACCGTTTGTACCATTGGTTCCATTTTGTCCTTCCGCAACTACTCCAGTATCTGTTGATCCAATCATCCAATGTTTTGTAGTAGGGTCTATTGTAGGTGTTACACCATCTTGACCATTAGTTCCATTCTATCCATTAGTACCATTAACTCCATGAAGTGAAGCTACCCATTGCTATTCAGTTAATACAGGATCATCTGATGTTGTATCTAAATAAGACTAATAAGCAGATTTGCCATTGGTTCCGTTGGTTCCGTTAGTTCCATCTTGACCTTTTAAAGAGTCTAACCAATCAGACAATGATAAAGGTGTTTCTTCCTATTCCACTGTATCTAAATATAGTTCATAAGCAGATTTGCCATCATCTCCAGCAGCACTAGCAGCACCATCTTTACCCTCAGCTATAATACCAGTGTCAGTACTTCCAATCATCCAATGCTTTGTTACTGGATCAATATGTGGAGTAATACCATTAGTTCCATTAGTTCCATCGGTTCCGTTAGTACCATTTTGTCCTTTTAATGATTCTAGCCATTGCTAAATGGTACCCTAATATCCATTATCAACAGCTAGTTCATAAGCTGATTTTCCATTTGTTCCATCTTGACCATTCTATCCGTCTTGGCCTGGAGTACCATTCTAACCAGGAGCTCCATTCTCTCCTTTTAATGAATTTAACCATTGCTATAAAGTTCCATCAAAACCTTCTTCTACTGCTAATTCAAATGCGGATTTTCCATTTAAACCATTTTGACCATCCTATCCTTTTAAAGATTGCAACCACTATTCTTGTGTTCCATTAAATCCATTAGTTATAGCTAACTAATAAGCAGATTTACCCACTTCTCCTTGTAATGATGCTAACCACTACTATTCAGTTCCACTAAAACCATTATCTACTGCAATCTAATAAGCTGATTTTCCGTCAAGTCCTTTAGTACTAGGAATAATTCCATTTTGTATAAGTCCCTATATTATAGTTACTACACTATTATAAGATACAAATTCTGCATCATTTTCAAATTCAGATAATTTAGTAGGGTAGGCATTATAGAAATTTATTATAGTATTTATTGCAACAACTAACTTATTCCAATCATTGCAGTCTAAAGTCTCTCCATTTTTTCTTATTAAAGATGTTAATTCTTCCATATTATATATTTAATTAAGAATTCATAATAGTTGTTTCATTATACTAGCTTAATGGAACAATATGTCCGGTTGCAAATAAACTAAATCCTACAGCAGACTCATAAGTACTTACTGCAGCATCTGGAACATAAATCTATACAGTATCATTTCCAAACCATGTTCTAAGATTTAATCTAACACCTGTAAAATCATCATTAGTAGAATAACCATGAAAAGTAGGAGGAGTAGAATTATTTATAATAATAGCTTTTAATGAAGTACAATTATAAAAATTATAATCTCCCAAATCTTCAAGAGAGTCTCCTAAATCAACTACTTTTAATCCAGTACATCCAGTAAAATGTCCTCTTTCAGAAGTATTCCATTGATATCCTCCTAATAAATTTTTAATATGACCAAAAGTTAATTTAGTTAATTTTATACAATTTAAAAACTATCTTCCATAATCGTTAGAGCTCATAGTTATTGCATTAGGAAAATTAAGCTCTCCTTCTAATGCCTAACAATTACAGAAAATTCCCTGACTTAATGTTTCAGCATATATTGTATTTAAACCTATAGTAGTAAGATTTTGACAACCATTAAAAACATTTGAACCTATACTATCTATTCTAGATATTCCAGAAACAGAAGTTAAACTTGTACAATTTTCAAAAGTATTAGAAGCTAATGTTGTAACTGATCCTAAACTTGTAACAGAAGTAATTCTAGTATTTTTAAAGACCTAATTACCTAGATTAACTAAATTAGGACAATTTATAGTTCCAGATAAACTAGAATTTTGAAAAGCTTGATTATCTATAGTTACAGCATTTATTAAATCTGCCCCTGTTAAAGATTGTACCAAACCACAATTTAAAAAACAACTATTTCCAAAATAAGTAATTTTACTTAAATTCGATAAGTAAGTAGGTGTTTCTCCTTCTTGCCAATCTAACACACTAGTACTATACTATTTTATAGTAGTTAAATTTACCTAATCTTTAAAAGCTGAATTATTTATTCTTATACATTCATAAGGTAAATAAACTTCGGTAAGTCTAGCATTAGAAGAATTTTGTGCCTAAAGTCCTCCAACACGAATAGCCATTCCTGCACACAATAATTTACTTACTTTAGTAGCTTGAAATCCATAAAAATCATTATTAGTGTAATTTGGAACATTAATAATTCCTGTTACATTATAACAGTTAGCAAAGGCATTTTCTCCAAATTTCTATATTTTATTAAAATTAGATATATCTAATACTAAATTATTACAGTTATCAAAAGCACTAGTATCAATTAACTACATATCGTAGGACATAGAAATAGTAGTTAAAGCTGAATCACCCTTAAAAGCGTCTCCCTATATCACTACACACTCTTCTGGAAGAGTTACTGTTGTTAAACTTGTACAGCCAGAAAATGATGCGCTTGGAATATAAGTAACAGCTCCTAAACTCTAAACTGAGGTTAATGAAGTACAATTAGTAAATATATCAGTACAAAAATCTCTAGTTCCATAAGTAGATAATTT
>Ga0265298_10000811_pt1 | contig 46082 bp, 65 predicted proteins | sample AusTroGonzalo_MG_3_FD_193486 | JGI IMG/M metagenome (GOLD analysis project Ga0265298, IMG submission 193486) | Bovine rumen microbial communities from tropical cattle in Woodstock, Queensland, Australia - Gonzalo_01 | ecosystem: Host-associated > Mammals > Digestive system > Stomach > Rumen ...
AAAAAAAAAAAGCGCCCCGCCCTGCGGCAACAGGAACGGGGGCTTGTCACGCAACCCGGGATAGATTGCAAAGGAGATTATATCATGTCAGACAGGTGCATAGAGGTATATATCGAGTGCAAATGGTGCTACAACACCGTTTGCTGCGCACCGGCGGATCTTGACAATACTTTACGCCGGCTCGTGAAGGGAGGCTGGTTGTATTATTCGACTGACGACCGTGAGGAAAGGATTTACTGTCCTAAATGCGCAGAACGTCATGTGATATACAGGCGTTTGGAGGCGCATAGCAGGCGTATTCCCGGCGTCGATTGGAACTACCGCGCTTTGGACACAGGGGACATATGCAAGATTTGGTTTGCCTATGTTCTGGGCGACAAGATATGGCAATGCGATTTGCTTCGTTGTTCCTATGATAGAGGCGGATACAAGAAGGTAACGGTGAAGCAGGAAGGAAAGTCGAAGCAGCTTCCGGTGCACAGGTTGGTTTGTTCTGCTTGGCACGGCGTTCCCGACGATAAAAAGAACGTTGTCGATCACATCAACGGGTGCCGCTCTGACAATCGACCTGAGAATCTGCGATGGGTGACGCAATCTGAGAACCACGGGAACACTAGATACCCCGGTAAGCAAGGCAGGCCTCTCGTCGGATTCAACGAAGATGGCGAGACCGTGGAGTTTCCGGCCGTTTCCTTTATCACGAGGGATTTTCCAAAGGCTCTGGCGGTTGCAGATAAAACGGAGTTCGACGACCACGGCTGGATTTTCGTGGATGCGGATTATTGGAACGCCGGATGCAGCATCGGTGTGGAGTTTGAGCAGATGAAAGAGGCGAAGATGAGGAGCAGGGCGCTTCGGAAGCGTTATTACGAGTGGCTGGGAGTGACGGCATGAGGCTCGACATGGACTTGGTTCGCCGAATACTGATGGAGCTTGAGGCCAGCGACCTGCCGCTGGCGGCGTCGGTGTTCGCCGACGGGCGCGTGACGGTCGAGCAGGCCGCCTACCATATCGAGATCATGGCCCAGGCGGGCCTGCTGAGGGCCACGGTGACGCGCGACCTGTCGGGAGGCGTCGACGCGGTCGCCGAGTCGCTCACGTGGGAGGGCCAGGACTTCCTGGACGCCGTCCGCTCGGATCGGGTGTGGTCGGAGGTGGTTGCTGCCGGCGCGACGGGCATCGCCTCCGCGAAGGCGCTCGCGATGGAGCTGGCGGGCGAGCTTTTGCTTGGACGATGAGAGAAACTGTTTGACGATGCTGCAAGGAGGTGGGTTGGATGTCGATTCTCGGTTATTCGAGGATTTCATCTCGCTCCCAGGAGGACGGCAACGGCCTGGAGGCACAGAGGCGCGAGCTGCGCGAGGCCGGAGCGGAGCGCATCTACGAGGACGTGTTCACCGGCACGGTGATGGATCGCCCCGCATGGGATGCTGTCTGCGCCGAGCTTATGCCGGGCGACACGCTCGTCGTCGCGAGGCTCGACCGCATCGCCAGGACTGCGGCCGGCGGCGTCGAGGCCGTGAGGGGACTCCTGTCGAGGGGCGTATCGGTCAACATCCTGAACATGGGGCTCGTCGACGACAGCACCGTGGGCAGGCTTATACTCAACATCATGTTCGCGTTCGCCGAGTTCGAGCACGACCTCATCGTCGAGCGCATGGCGGAGGGCAAGGGGATCGCGAGACAGCGCGAGGGCTACCGCGAGGGCAGGCCGCGCGCCGAGGTCGACGAGGCGCTGCTCGCCGAGCTTTGCCGCAAGGTCGATTCTGGCGACATTAGCGCAAGGGCCGCCGCGCGCGAGCTTGGCGTCTCCGAGCGCACGTTCAGGAGAAGGAGGTCTGGATATGCCGCAGCTTAGCCCGTATTTCAAGGCCCTGGCCCGCGACCCGGGGATGTGCCCGGAGTGCGGCGGCAGGCTGAGGCTGCAGGCGCTCGAGCGCACGTGGGACGCGGCGGTGTGGCGCTGCGGGGCCTGCGGCTGGCTGGAGGTCGCCGAGGCCCCCGCGTCCGCGAGGATGGGCCCTCGCGGCGAGGGGCCGGGCGCGCGCGTGATCATCGCGGATTTCGGGAAGTGACCTAGGGGAGGTTCGGCGCTTCCGGGGCAAGGGGAGGTTCCGCCTGCATCGCAGGCGGGGCTTCCCCTTGTCTTTTTCGGAGGTGTCTCATGGAGGACGGCGCGCGGGCGCAGCTTTTGCTGGACAGGATAGTATCGGGCCTCGATTGCATCGAGGCCGTCGAGGACGCGCTGGCGGTTCTGCCGGCGCTGGCGGAGGCGTCGCCTGCGGCGTGCGCGGCGTACTCGCGGCTCGTGCGCGGCGCGGCCGAGGCGATGGTCGTCGCCTGCGGCACCGACGTCGGGCCGGCGGGCAGGGCGCTGGATTGCGTCGAGGACGTCCTGCGGCTCAACGCCGCGCACGACTTCGACAGCTACATGCTGTTCATGGAGTGGGGGCGCGAGCCGTCGAGGCAGTTCTACAGGCCCCGCCGCCGCGTGCTCCTGCCGTTGGTGGCCGACCTGCAAGACCTGTTCGACGGCAGGCTTGACTTCCTGTCGATCTCGATGCCGCCGCGCACGGGCAAGAGCACGCTATGCATCTTCTTCCTCACGTTCGTGATGGGCAGCTCGCCGCTCAAGGCGAACGTCATGAGCGGCCACTCCGACAAGCTCACCAAGGGCTTCCACATGGAGGCCCTGTCCATCATCACCGACGCGGACACGTACCGCTTCGCCGAGGTGTTCCCCGGCGCGCCGGTCGTGGCCTCCTCGATGGCCGAGGAGACCATAAACCTCGCCCGCAGGAGCCGCTTCCCCACGCTGACGTGCCGCTCGATAGAGGGCACGCTCACCGGCGCGGTCGAGGTCGGGCGCGGCGCGCTGCTGTACTGCGACGACCTCGTCTCCGACAGGGAGGAGGCGCTCTCGTCCGAGCGCATGGACAAGCTCTACGCGGCCTACCTCAACCAGCTCAAGGACAGGATGAACGACGGCGCGCGGCAGCTGTTCGTCGCCACGCGCTGGGTGCCGAACGACCCTATCGGGCGCATCGAGGAGCACTACGGGGGCAACCCGCGCTACCGGTTCACCGTCATGCCGGCGCTCGGGGAGGACGGGGAGACGAACTTCGACTACCTGTACGGGCTCGGGTTCTCGACGGCCTACTACGAGGACATGCGGGACTCGCTCGAGGCGGCCGGCGAGGGCGACAGCTGGGCGGCGAAGTACATGGGCGAGCCCTACTGGATAGGCGGCCTGATGTTCCCCCGGGAGGAGCTGCGCCTCTACGACGAGCTGCCCGAGGGCGAGCCCGACGCGGTCATAGCGGTCTGCGACACCAAGGATCGCGGCAAGGACTACGCCGTCATGCCGATCGGCTACGTCTACGGCGACGACCACTACATAGAGGCCGCCGTGTGCGACAACGGCCTGCCCGAGGCCGTCGAGCCCAGGCTCGCCTCGGCGCTCGCGCGCCACGGCGTGGGGATCGCCCAGTTCGAGTCCAACAGCGCGGGCGGGCGCGTCGCCGACTCGGTCGGCGAGAAGTGCAGGGAGCTGGGCCATCCCGTCGACATCCGCAAGAGGTTCTCGACCACGAACAAGGAGACGCGCATACTCGTCGACTCGGGCTGGGTGAAGGCCCGCTGCCTCTTCCGCGCCGAGCCGCCGGATCCGGACTACGCGCGCTTCATGTCGATGCTCGTGCACTACACGACCGAGGGCCGCAACAGGCACGACGACGCGCCCGACGCCATGAGCATGTACAAGCGCCTCGCGACGTCCCTCCCCTCCGCCCGCGTGGAGGCGTTCAGGCGGCCCTGGTAGCGTCCCATTGCGACGCAATGCGTCGCAATGCGTCGCTTTGCGCCGACCTCTTGACCCCGCGCCCCTCCGCCGCGAGGATGCCATCGGCGGAACCTCTCCGCCACCGGCCGCCCGGCCGGGCATCCGCCGCCGCACAGCCCGGCGGGCCCCGATCCCCTCGGGGGCGATCCGGCCGGGCCAGGCCGACGCCCCGGCGACGAGGAAGGCGCGAAGTGGCAGACGACAACGACATCCGACATCCGGAGAGGGTGCCGCTTTTGGGGCGGCTCCCCATCAGGCTCGACTACGAGCGCATCGACGAGGGCAACGTCGTCCAGGCGCTCGGGGATGCCCTGCCGGCCTTCGCCGCGAACGCGGCGCAGGCGGGGTACCTCTGGGACTACTACAAGGGCCTGCAGCCCGTCCTCGGCCGCGTGAAGGACGTGCGCCCCGAGATCAACAACGCCGTGGTCGAGAACCACGCGCAGGAGATTGTCGCATTCAAGATCGGGTACCAGCTCGCCGAGCCGCTCCAGTACACTTGCCGCATGCAGGGCGACGGCGCGGGCGAGGGGTACGAGCGCGCGCTCGAGCAGGTCAACGAGCTGAACACGCTCATGTTCGCGGAGGACAAGGCGTCGGCGGACAGGGATCTGTTCGAGTGGATGTGCGTTTGCGGGCTCGGGTACCGCATGTGCGAGGCTGACGGCGGCGGCGACGCGTCCGAGGGGGGCGCGCCGTTCGAGATATACACGCTCGACCCGCGCAGGACTTTCGTCGTGGAGTCGAGTTCCTACCACCGCCGCCAGCTCATGAGCGTGTGGGTGGGCATCAGGCCCGGCGACAGGGAGAGGGTCTACAACGTATACACCGACGAGGCGCTCTTCCGGGTCGTCGGCGACGAGGTCGTGAGCGCCGAGCCGCACACGTACGGCTGCAACCCCATCGTCGAGTACCGCCTCAACAACGCCCGCATGGGCGTGTTCGAGCCCGTGCTCTCGCTCCTAGACGCGATCAACAGCATCGAGTCGAACCGCCTCGACGACATCGAGCAGACCGTGCAGGCGCTCATGAAGTTCGTGAACTGCGACATCGACGAGGCGGCGTTCGAGGCGATGCTCAAGCTCGGGGCCGTCAAGGTGCGCACGGTCGACCCGCAGCTGCAGGCCGACATCGACGTCATCAAGACCGACCTCGACCAGACCGGCACGCAGGTGACGAAGGACGACCTCTACCAGGCCGTGGTCAACATCTGCGGCATGCCCAACAGGAGCGGGCGCGGAGGCTCGACGAGCGACACCGGCGCGGCCGTGCTGCTGCGCGACGGATGGACGCTCGCGGAGTCGCACGCCAAGAGCTACGAGCTGCAGTTCAAGCGCGCCGAGCGGAACTTCCTGCGCGTCGTCACGAGCATCTGCCGGCAGAGCAAGGACACCGACCTCGACCTCCGCATCCGCGACATCGAGCTGGCGTTCAACAGGCGCAACTACGAGAACATCCTGGTCAAGGCCCAGGTTCTCACGACGATGCTCCAGACGGACAAGATCCATCCCCAGCTCGCGTTCCAGGCGTGCGGGCTGTTCACCGACCCCGACGCCGCATACAAGCAGTCGCGAGAGTACATGGCGGAGCACCGGGCCGGCATCGAGGAGGCGGCGCTCGCGGTCGCGGCGCGCCAGGCGATAGACGAGGGCTCGGGCGTCGGCTCCCAGGCCAACGTCCCGGAGCCGGAAGGCGAAAACGCGGCATCCGCCGCGAGCGCATAGGCGGCCACTGCGTCAAGTGGCGGAGAAGTCCGTGCGGTGCCGGCCGCGTCAACAACCGGCGTAGAGACGGAGAGGCAGGAAAAGGATGAAGAGAGAAGAGGTCAGGGAAATCTTCCCGGAGGCGACCGACGAGCAGGTCGACGCGATCCTGAACAAGAACGGGAGCGAGATCAACCCGCTCAGGAGCAGGCTCAAGACCGCAGAGTCCGAGCGCGACGACGCGAGGGCCGCCCTCACGGCGGCGCAGGCGAGCGAGGCGAGCGTGAGGCAGCAACTCGACGAGGCGAACGCCGCGATCCAGGCCGGCATGAGCGACGAGGAGCGCATCGCGGCCAGGGAGAAGGCGGCGGAAGACCGCGAGCGCGAGTTCACGCTGAAATCGAACGGCCTGGACGCGAAGGGCATCTTCGTCGGCGCGGGCTGCTTCGAGGCGGACGAGATCGAGGAGCTTGTCGAGCAGGTCGTAACCGCCGACCCCGAGCAGACCAAGGCGCGCGCGCAGCGGATCGTCGACACGGTCTCGAGGCAGCGCGAGGCGGTCGCGAAGGAGACCCAGGACGCACTGCTCAAGGATAACCCGCACCTCGGCGGCGGCGACGGCGGCGACGGCGGCGCGCCCACGACCAAGAAGGAGTTCATGGGGCTGCCGTACGACCAGCAGCTCGCCGCGATGGAGGCCAACCCCCAGATTCTCTCGCAACTGAAGTAAGGAGATAGAAGATGCCAAAGATTCTGACTATCGGCAACACGAGCTTCCCGTTCGACGAGGAGCTGTTCGCCATGTACTTAGAGAACCAGCCCAACCTGGTTCGCAACGCCATGATCGGCAGCGGCGCTATGGTCGACGACGCCTACATCGCCGGCCTGATCGCCAACGGAAGCAACGTCTACACCTGCCCGTTCTACAACGAGCTGGCCGACGGCGACGAGGACAACTACGACGGCGTCGACGACATGTCGCTCGACGAGATCACGGGCTCCCGCCAGACGGGCGTGGTCTTCGGGCGCATGAAGGGCTGGCAGGCCGCGCAGTTCGTCGCAGACCTCACCGCCGCGAACCCGATGGCGGCCATCACGGCGCGCATCGGCCGCTGGTACCAGACCCAGACCCAGAAGCGCATCATCGGCATCACCAACGCCGTGCTCGGCGTTTCCGGCATGGGCTCCCACTCGATCAGCAAGTCCACGCTCGGGGCGACGTCGCTCTCCGACGCGACCCAGGAGATCTGGGGCGACCACAAGGACGCCTGCGCGATGGCCATCATGCACTCGGCGGTGGCGCAGGAGTACGAGGACATGGAGCGGGTCGATTACCTCAAGTACACCGACGAGAACGGCCTGAGCCGCGAGGTGAAGATCATCGAGATCAACGGCATCCACTGCCTGATCGACGACGGCATGCCCTGGAAGTGGACGGCGACCGCCGCAGGCGTGTACACCATCACGGTCGGCGGCACCGTCGCCGAGGGCGACAATATCACCGTCAACGGCGTGACCATCACGCTCGACTCGACGTCCGGAGCTTCCGCCGCAGCAGCAGCGACCGCGCTCAAGACGGCGCTCGAGGCCGACGCGGCGTTCAACGCCTCCTACGGCCTGTCCCGCAGCAACGGCGTCCTCACCGCCACCGAGAAGAGCGGCCACTACGGCGAGGGCATCCCGACCGGCAGCATCGCCTCCACGGCCGGAACCCTTGCGTTTGCCGAGGGCACGGCCCCCGCGAACCGCAAGAAGCTCTACGACACGTTCCTCTACGGGTACGGCGCGCTGCGCTACGCGCCGGGCCCCGTCACCAGGCCCGTCGAGACCTGGCGCGACCCGAAGACCAAGGGCGGCATCGACATGATCGGCACGCGCCGCCGCGAGACGATCCACCCGAACGGCTTCAGCTTCACCATGGGCAGCGGTGCCGGCTGGACTGAGTCCCCGACGAACGCGCAGCTGTTCGACAGCTCCAACTGGGGCCTGGCCTACAGCGACGACCGCGCCGTCATGATCGGCAAGATGGTCTCTCCCGGCCACGCGGCTTAAGGAGGCGCGCGATGACTGACGAGGAGATGGTGGCCTCTGCGAAGGCCCTGGTGGGCGATAGCCGGTTCGACGAGCTGGTGCCGCACTACCTCTCGATCGCGAAGGGCGTCGTGCTCTCGCGCATGTGGCCCTACGACGGCTCCAAGTCGTGGGCCGACGTGCCCGAGAAGCACCATGCCCAGACCGTGGAGGTCGCCGTCTACCTCGTCAACCGTCGCGGTGCCGAGGGCGAGACCTCGCACAGCGAGAGCGGCGTGTCGCGCGGCTACGAGTCCGCCGGCGTGCCCGAGAGCTACCTGCGGGGCATAGTCCCGCACGTGGGGGTGCCGTCATGAGGAGCATCGACCGCGACAGGCAGAGGTGCTTCATCGCCCGCTTCGCGGGGCTGACCCGCCAGGTGGACGGCCAGGGCAGGCTCACGGGGAAGAACGTCCCGTCTTACACCGGGCCCGAGGAGTTCTGGCCCACCGTCTCCCCCGTCAGGGGCGAGGCGTACGGGGCATACTTCGGCCAGAGCCTGGACTACGACCTCGCGCTCACCGTCGACGACCCGGGCTTCGAGGTCGGGGAGGCCGACATCCTCTGGGTGTACGCCTCCGGCGGCGAGCCGGGAGGGGTCGAGTTCCTGGAGGGCCGCGACGGCCTCGACGGCGGCACGTTCGACGACTGGTATTCGGGGTCGGACGACGCCGACCACGCCGACGGCGGCGGGTTCGCGTCGCCCGACACGAGGGCCCACGACTACGTCGTGAGGAAGATCGCCCGCAAGGGCGGCTTCACGGTGATAGCCGCGAAGCGCGTGGAGGTGCGGCCGTGAGGATCCCGCTCGAGCTGTCAGCGCGATCGGTGGCGGAGGCCGTCCGGGCGGTCGACGGCTACGCCGGGTCGCTCGCCCCCAAGTGCCGGACGCTCTGCAAGCGCCTGGCCGAGGCCGGGGTCGAGGCGGCCGTCGCGGACGTCCGCAAGGACACCGGCGAGCTGGCCGCAGGCATCCACGTCGAGGAGTTCGGCGATTCGTCGTACCTCGTGGTGTCGGACGGCGACCACGCCGCGTTCGTGGAGTTCGGCACGGGGGTCGTGGGCCGGGGCACTTACCCCGGCGAGCTGCCCGCCGAGTGGGGCTACGACGAGCGGCGGACGCCCTCGGCGCACGACGAGAAGGATCCGACCAGATGGTACTACCGCGACCGCGAGGGTGCGGTCAGGAGCACCAGGGGGCAGACGGCCAACGCCTACATGGCGGGGGCGTCAGACCAGATGAGGGCGAGGGCCCTCGCCATCGCGAGGGAGGTGTTCGCGACATGATCGACATCGAGGCCGACCTTTACGACGAGCTTGCGAGGCTCGTCCTCGAGCGGTGGCCCGGCGCTTACGTCGCCGGCGAGCACGTCCTCTCTCCCCCGTCGTTCCCCGCAGTGTTCATCGAGCAGACGTTCAGCAGCGAGGTGGACGCGTGCAGGGACTCGTCGGGCGACGAGAACGCGGACGCCGTCACCTGGACGGTGAACGTCTACAGCAACTCGGCATCCGACGCGCGTGGCGAGTGCAGGGCTATCCTACAGGCCGTCGACGCGCACATGAGGCGGCGCAACATGAAGCGCCTCACCGCGCGCCCCATAGACAACGCCCTAGACCCGAGCATCTACCGCTACGTCGGCAGGTACACGGGAATCGTGGACAAGCACGGAACAATGTATTGGAGGTAAGGAAATGGCGATCAACACCAGCAACACCTTCCTGATGAAGGGTACCACGTCGAACAACACGACGACATGGGCGAAGCTCATCGACATCAAGGACTTCCCCGACCTGGGCAGCGCCGCGCCGACGCTGGACACCACGACCCTCTCGGACAAGATGCACACCTACATCGCCGACATCAGCGACACGGGCGGCAACCTCGAGTTCACCTCGAACTACACCAAGAGCGACTACTCGACGCTCGCGGCCCTCGCGGGTGCCGAGAACGACTACGCGGTCTGGTTCGGCGCGAGCGAGAACAACGGGGTGGTCACGCCCGACGGAAGCGACGGCAAGTTCTCCTTCAAGGGCGAGCTGTCGGTATGGAAGAAGGGAGCAGGCGTGGGCGCTGTCCAGGAGATGGGCGTCGCGATCGCGCCGAGCACCGAGATCAAGTTCGCCTAAGGGCGATTCGTGGCCGAGTGAAAGAGAGGTATAGCCATGGCAGCGAAACAGACCAGCGCGGCATTGAAGAAGACCAACAAGATCGAGTTCGAGTTCGAGGGCGTCAAGTACGTCCTCGAGTTCGACCGCGATTCGGTCGTCCAGACCGAGAAGCTGTTCGACGTCTCCGTCTCAGACGTCGTCAAGATGAAGATGTCGGCGTTCGACGCCCTGTTCTTCGGGGCGTTCATCAAGAACCATTCCGACGTCGAGCACGAGACGGTCGAGCGCATCCAGGAGCTCATGCCCGACAAGATGGAGCTGCTGAAGTCCCTGGCGGCGATGTTCGCCGAATGCGTAAACACGCTGTTCGAGGAGCCCGAGGAGGGAAAAGCGATCAGCTGGACGGCGATGTAGGGGACGACGCCGGCCAAGGCGGGTACGCCTCGGTCGAGGAGCTGTTCTGGGCCGCGCTGCCGAACTACCTCGCGATCGGCATGACCGCCGAGGAGTTCTGGCACGGAGACCCGAGGCTCGCCCGCGCTTGGCGCGAGGCCGAGGCCATCAGGCGAGACAACCGCGAGGTCGACAGGTGGCGTGTCGGCATATACGTGCACGAGGCGCTCCTGTCGGCGTCGCCCGCGTTCAAGCTGTTCTCGGACGCGATCAACCATCCCTACCCGAGCGTGCCGCTCATGCTCGAGGGCTCCAGGCCCGAGGGCGGTGACGCCGACCGGGAGCGAAGGGACATGGAGCGCGGCAAGGCCGCGTTCATGGCGATGGCCCTCGCGGCCAACGCACGGCTCGCGAAGCGCGACGCCGAAGAAGAGGGGTAGCAGGAGAGGTTTCGCCTTCCATCGGGCGCGAAGGGAGGCGACATGTCAGGGGAGCAGAGCATCGACAGGCTGTCGATCGAGGTGTCGAGCAGCGCCTCCGCAGCCGTACGCGACCTCAACAAGCTGACCAAGTCCCTCTCTAGGCTCGAGGGAGGCGTCGGCGGCGCTGCGGCAAAGCTGTCGGAGGTGGCCGGAAGCATCGAGACGCTCAACCGCGCGGCGGCGAACATGCGCGCCGCAGATTTCAGGGCCCTCAACGAGCTGCGGGTCAAGGCGAGCGTGGGCAAGAATATCAAGACCCTCGCGGCGGCCGTCGCGCTGATGCCCGCCGACACGGGCTCGCGCATAGCGCCCCTCGCGTCCCTCAAGGCGCTGGACGGCGTCAAGCTCAGCTCGAGCGTCGGCAACAACCTTGGGCGCATCGCCACGGCGCTGACGTTCATGCCGTCCGACACCGCATCGAGGGTGGCGGGGCTTCCCGCCCTGCGCCACCTCGGCGGCGTCAAGATCAGCGCGACCGTCCCCAACAACGTCTCCAAACTGGCGCACGCAGTGGCGGCATTCCCCGCCGACGCGGGCACCCGCCTGTCGGGCCTCGCCAGGGCCCTGCTGCCGCTCAAGCAGCTCAACGGCATGCGCATAACGACCGCGATCAACGGCCTGCGCCAGCTTCCGGGCGTCCTCAAGGCTTACGAGACCCTCGACGTGTCGAGGCTCGTCGAGCAGCTCGACCTGCTCAACCCCAGGCTGAGGTCTCTCGCCGCGTCGACGAACGCCCTCAAGCTCGCGTTCAACAAGCTGCCGGCGTCGCTTCGCACGACCGCCTCGGCGACGAGGACTGTCGTGTCTGCGAACAGGCAGCTCGACGCCTCGAACAAGGCGGCTGCCGCGAGCGCCGGGTCGCTCGTCGCGAAGTTCTCGACCGTGCTTCTGGCGTTCCACTACGTGCGCCGCGCGCTCGGGAGCGTCATCAACGAGGTCAACAGCTACATCGAGAACATGAACCTGTTCGACGCGTCGATGGGGCAGGCCGCGCAGGCGGCCCGCGAGTACGGCCAGGCCGTGCAGGACGCGATGGGCATCGACCTCGGCGCGTGGGCCCGCAACCAGGGCGTCTTCCAGACGCTCATGACGGGCATGGGCGAGACGGCCGACAGGGCGTCCGTCATGAGCCAGCAGCTCACGCAGCTCGGCTACGACATCGCGTCGTTCTACAACCTCGACGTCGAGGACGCCATGCTCAAGCTGCAGTCGGCCATCGCCGGCGAGCTTGAGCCGCTGCGCCGCATCGGCTGGGATCTCTCGAACGCCAGGATGCAGCTTGAGGCCACCAACCTCGGCATATCGAAGAGCGTCAAGGAGATGACGCAGGCCGAGAAGGTCGGGCTGCGCTACTACCTCATCATGCACCAGGTCACCCAGGTGCACGGCGACATGGCGCGCACGATCATGTCGCCCGCCAACCAGTTGCGCGTCCTCAAGGCGCAGGTGACGCTGGCGGCGCGCGCCATAGGCAACCTGCTTATACCGGCGCTCAACGACATCCTGCCCGTCGCCATAGCGGTCATGAAGGCCATCCGCAAGGTCGCCGAGACAATCGCGGCGTTCTTCGGCGTGGACGCGGTGTTCGAGGTCGACTACTCCGGCTTGGACACCAGCGGCATCTCCACCAGCGGCACCGACGACCTCGCGGACTCGCTCGAGGACGCGGGCTCGGCGGCGGCCGACGCGAACGAGAAGGTCAAGGAGCTGAAGGAGAGCGTCATGGGGTTCGACGAGCTGAACAAGCTCGTCGACAACAGCGACGCCGGCACAGGCGGCACCGGCGCGGGTACGGCCGGCGACGACGGCATCGGCGCGTCGGAGGGGCTGGACATACCCCTCGACACCTACGACTTCATGGCCGACCTCAAGGACAACCTCTCGGCGATGACCGACAAGATGGCCGACGACATGCTCGGCGCGCTCAGGCGCATCGCGCCCCTCGCCGCAGGCGTCGGGGCGTCGCTGATCGGCTGGAGAATCGGGAATAAGCTGTGGAGCGACCTGTCGAGGGCCGACGGCAGGCTGCGCAAGACGGCGGGCCTCACGCTCGCGCTCGCGGGCGGCACTGCGCTCGTGTTCTCCGGCTTCGACGCGTGGGTCAACGGCCTCGACTGGATGAACTTCCTCACGATGCTCGGCGGCGCGGGGACGCTCGTCGGAGGCCTCTACATGGCCTTCGGCAAGACGGGCGCGAAGATAGGCGCGCTCGCGGCGGGCCTCGGCATAGCCGTGGTGAGCATCAAGGACATGATCGACAACGGGCCGAACCTCCTCAACGTGACCGGCACCGTCGGCGGGCTCGCCACGGCCGGCGCGATGGTCGGCTCGGCGTTCGGCCCGTGGGGCACACTCATAGGCGGCGCTGTCGGCGCGCTGGTGGGCCTGGGAGCGGCGATAGGCGCGTACATGGTGCAACCGTGCCATGAGAGCGTGGACGCCCTCGAGGGCGTGTCAGACGCGACGAGGGATGCTTTCGGCACGTCGCTCGACTCGGTCGAGGAGCTGAAGACGAAGCTCAACGAGTTCGAGTTCGGCAAGAGCGTCGTGTCGCAGGAAGACCTCGACGAGGTCGCAGCGGCGACAGAGGACATCAAGAACACCGTCCTCGACAACCTCGACGCCCGCCGCAACCAGGAACTGGCAGACCTCGACTCGCTGTCGCAGTACCTGCCTCCCGACAAGGTCGCGTCGGCCAAGCAGAAGACCGTCGACTTCTACGAGAACGTCAAGACCACGACCGAGGACGGCACCGCGCGGATCAACGAGATCTACGCGGCCGCCATGGCGGAGCAGCGCGGGCTCACGCAGGAGGAGTGCGACGAGATCGAGCGCATCCAGGAGCAGATGTACCAGAACATCATCGACTCCACGGGCGTCAGCGCGGGAGAGCTTGCCGTCATCGAGAACAACATGCGCAACAACGACGTCCAGGCGGCCCTCGACGCCGCCGAGAAGGTCATCGCCGCGAAGCGCGACGAGCGCGACGAGGCGGTGAGGCTCGCCAACGACCACTACCAGGCGATTGAGGACGCGTCGAAGCGCCTGCTCGAGGCGGGGGAGATCACCTGGGACGAGTACAGGGGCGTCGTGAGCGCCGCGCAGGCAGACCTCGCCGCCGACATGCAGAAGATCAACGACACCTACGACCAGTCGGTCGCGAAGGTCAAGGAGAGCCTCGGCGAGACCGCCGACTACGTCAACTGGACGACCGGGCAGATCAAGAGCAACTGGGAGTACGGCTTCGCAGACCTGCTGTCGACGGTGCACACGTTCTCCAACAGCGTCAGGGGCGAGTTCCAGAACATCACGGTCGGCACGGGCGCATACCAGATGTCGTTCCAGACAACGGCGTGGCGGGGCCTGGGCGGCTACGCGACGGGCGGCATGCCGGATTCGGGCGAGCTGTTCATGGCCCGCGAGAACGGCATCCCGGAGTACGTCGGCCGAATGGGCTCGCACACGGCCGTCGCCAACAACCAGCAGATCGTCGAGGGCATCGAGGAGGGCGTCATGGGCGCGATGCTCCAGGTGCTGCCCATCTTCCGCGACCAGGGAGGCGGGGACATGACGCTGATCCTCCAGGTCGGCCACGAGCAGCTCGCCAAGGCCGTCAACAAGGGCAACGCCTCGCTCGCAAGGCGCGGGCAAGTCGTGCCGCAGGTGCAGTTCGCATAGGAAGGGAGGCCGGGCATGGCGATGCTTTCCGTCGGCACGGACGCCGGCAGCCTAACGGACATATCGCTCGACCCCTCCGCCATGGCGTGGGGCCTCATGGACATCTCCGCGTCGGACGCGGGGCGCGTGCAGGACAGCAACACCACGATGTACAAGATGCGCGTCGGGCAGAAGCGCAAGATCACGCTCACATGGAACAACCCGACGGCCGCGCAAGTCGCCGAGATCCTGCAGGCGTTCAACCCCGAGTACGTGTTCGTCCGCTACTTCGACGCGATGGACGGGGCATGGGGCGTCCGCGAGTTCTACGTGGGAGACCGCTCGGCCCCGCTCAGGTGGTTCTCGCTGCCCAAGAAGGGCACGCGCTACTCGACGCTGTCGTTCGACATCATAGAGAGGTAGGCGCGCGATGCTGGGTGCAAGCACAGGGTTCCGCCGCCTCGTGCAGCAGAACTCGAAGACGCTGTTCAAGGCGACACTCACGCTCGCGGACGAGACGGTGCGCGAGCTTACGGGCGACGACATCATGATGGGCACGGCCGCGTTCTCGACCGGCACGTCGAGCGACGGCTCGTTCGACATCGGCGCGGCCATCATCGGCCGCTTCGACGTGTCGCTCAACAACATGGACGGCCGCTTCGACGCGTACGACTTCACGGGCGCGACGATCGTGCCGTTCATCGGCGTCGAGCTTCCCGACGATACCGTCGAGTGGCTGCGCAAGGGCGTGTTCAACGTCGAGCAGCCCGCGTCCTACGGCGGCACCATCGCGCTGTCGGCCCTCGACAACCTCGTCTTCCTCGAGCGGCCCTACTCCGACGTGTCGACAGCATACCCGGCGACGCTGACGAAGATCGTGTCGGACATATGCGCGGCCTGCGGCGTGACGCTGCTCAACCAAGACTTCGCCAACGGGTCGTACTCCGTGGCGACGAGGCCGGACGACGCGACGCTGACCTGCCTCGACGTGCTCTCGTACGCCGCGCAGGCGTCGGGGAACTTCGCCGGGTGCGACACCCTCGGCAGGCTCGCGCTCGGCTGGTACGACACCACTGCGTTCGAGGACGAGGGGTGGCTCGACGGCGGCTCGTTCGACGCCTCCACCCCGCACGCCACCGGCGACGACGCCGACGGCGGGGACTTCTCGGACTACGACGGCGGGGACGATGCCGACGGCGGCTCGTTCTCGACGCCGAGGTTCGCCCACGTCCACGCCATCGCGCAGGAGACGATATGCACGGACGACGTCGTCGTGACCGGCGTGAGGGTCACGGCCCAGGACGAGGTCAAGTCGGACGGCATGCGCGGCGACGACGGGGAGTCATCGCTGTACGGCTCGGCGGGATACGTCGTGTCGGTAGAGGGCAACCCGCTGATCCTGTTCGGCAAGGCGTCGGCGGTGGCCGCGCAGGTGGGCCCGCGCGTGGTCGGCATGCGATTCAGGCCGTTCGACCTCTCGGCCGTGGGCGACCCCACCGTCGAGGCGGGCGACCCCGTCGTCATCACAGACCGCGCCCAGAACCGCTATCTGAGCTACCTGACCTCGCTGACCTACAAGGTCGGCGAGTACGCAGCCCTGTCGTGCGGGGCCGAGACGCCGTCGCGCAACAGCGCGGCGTTCTACAGCGCCATCACGAGGGCCGTCGTCGAGAGCAGGAAGGCCATCAAGGCGGAGACGACCGCGCGCAAGCAGGCCGTGGAGGCCCTGCAGCTCGCCCTCTCGACCGCCACGGGGATCTACAAGACCGAGCAGACGCAGCAGGACGGCTCCACCATCTACTACATGCACGACAAGCCCACGCTCGCCGCGTCGACGATCGTCTGGAAGCTGACCGCAGAGGCGCTCGCCGTGTCGGGCGACGGCGGCTCGACGTACCCGTACGGCCTCGACGTGAGCGGCAACGCGATACTCAACCGCATCTACGCGGTCGGCATCGACGCAGACTACCTGACCACGGGCGCGCTGTCGGTCAAGAGCGGCAACACCGAGATATTCCGGGCAGACGTGGCCGCCGGCACGTTCATGGTCAACACCAGCAACTTCAAGGTGACGCCTGCCGGCGTGATCACCGCGACGAGCGGGACGATAGGCGGCCTATCGATCTCGGGCGACGCGATCTACAAGTACATGGAATCCGCCGACGACAGCGAGACCGTGGGCATCTATATAGACGCCACCGGAGACAACAGCCCGTACGGCATGCCGTGCTTCGCGGCAAGCAACGGCGTAGACAATGTGATTATCGACGGGCGCATCTACTTCTTCAATTATGGCACTAACTGCGCGTATATCGCTGCCTACACCGGTCTGGACGAGCACGACCGCATCGAAGACCAGTTCCTCGATATCTATGCAGAGGACAAGATACGCCTCTTCGCCGACACGCTGAGCGTGATAGACGCCGACGATACCGAGTGGGAGGGCCTCAACCGCACGGAGCACACGCTGCGCCTGGCGAACGCCACCAAATGGAACACAGACACGGAGAATTCGACGGCCTACACGGTCTACCTCGTCGAGGACGTGTATGTGAACGGGCTGCTGGTGGAGCGCACCGCCGAGGACACCACCCGTGGGTTCTACAGCGCCGCGCAGGTCGACACCAAACTCTCTGACATGGCAACGAAGACCTGGGTCAACAACAAGAACTACCTCACGAGCAGCTCGCTGTCGGGATACGCGACGCAAACGTGGGTCAACAACAAGAACTACCTCACGAGCAGCTCGCTGTCGGGATACGCGACCCAGTCGTGGGTATCGAGCCAGGGATACCTCACCAGTTCAAGCCTGAGCGGATACGCGACCCAGAGCTGGGTTTCTAGCCAGGGGTACATCACGAGCGCCTCGATACCCTCCGTGCCGTCGTTCTCGCGCAGCGGGTCGACCCTCTACATCACGCTATAGAGGGGAGGCCGAGATGCTAATCCTGAACACGGACACGGATCCCGAGGCCATCGCGTACAACGGCACCCCCATCACGAAGGTGATCTGCGTCGACGGCGGCATCAACTACCTCGTGTGGGAGGCGATGCCCGCCACGCTGGGCACGTTCGGATACACGTTCGAGGACACGGGCGGCAGCATCCGCTTCGAGAACGCGGTCAGGTCTTCGATGACCTATGCCGGTTCCGCATCGACAGGCAGGTACCCGTCCGCCCAATACGTCGGCGACATGTACGTGAGCCTCGTCCTCGACCAGTCGAACTCGCTTCGCATGGGAACGAGCGCGCGCGGCCAGGGGATGTCGAGCGTGGGGCTCGTGCGCCTTAACGGCAGCCCGAGCAGCGCGTCTCTCTACGGCCTTCCCGCAGGGTTCTCGAGCGGCCTTCTCGGGTCGGCCATCTTCACCATGAACCTGCGGAGGTACGTGACCGACGACTGGACGGGCATCTACACGACGCTCGCGACGAGGATGGCGATAAACAGCGACAGCAGCGGCTACTACGTGCGCGTCGCAGACCAGTCGGGATTCTACAACGAAAACCTCGCGAACATGCCGGCGTGGAGCCTCGCGGCCGACGTCGCGTCTCCCGTGTACGTGGAGCAGCAGAAGACGGCCGTCGTCACCAATCCGGGGGCAAGGGTCTACTAGGAAAGGAGCAGCAATGAAGAACATCGAGATGGAGGGGATGCTCGCCGCGCTAGAGAAGCACCTCGCGAGAACCGACCTGATCGGCTACGCGGCCGCGCGCAACACGAGGGTGCTTCGCGACGAGCTTCTCGAGTACCGGCAGAAGCGCGACGAACTCGTATGCAAGCACGGCGAGCCGCAGGTCGACGAGAAGGGCAGGCCGACGGGCGTCTTCGCCGTCGACCCCGAATCGGACGGCTTCGGCGCGTTCGTCGATGAGCTGAACGTCATAGCGGGGGTCGAGCACGAGCCGCGCCTGTTCACGATCCCGTTCGAGGAGGCGATAGGCAGGCTCAGCGGCAGCGAGCTGCTCGAGATCGAGTGGATGTTCGAGGAGTGAGGGGAGGCGATCGGATATGAGCGACCAGTTCGCGAAGGCGCTGTGGATCTGCATCCCGGCGATCATGGCCGGCGTCGTGACCGCTTTCGCGGGAACGAGGCTAGACCTGCAGATCGTCGCCTACGGGGTGCTCGCCATGGCGGCCGCGTTCGGCATCTGGGCCACCAACGCCAGAAAGCACCGCGAGGAGCGCGAGGCGGCCGACAGGGAATGGAAGGACGCCCTCATGGAGCGTCTCGATCGCGGCGACAAGGCCGACCGCGTCCTGCTGCGCAACGAGCTTGTCAGCATGCACCGCGAGTTCGCGGAAGAGCGCCAGAGCATCACGCTCGAGGCGCTCGAGTACGCGCAGAACACGTACGAGGTGTACCACTCGCTCGGCGGAAACGGGAGCGGGACGAAGCTCTGGGAGGACATCAAGGCCCTCCCAGTGAGGGAGGGGAGGTAGATGCACTTCGCCTCGAAGATCGTGGCCGCGAGCGTGACCGCGACCTCGATATACACGGCGGTGATGCTCTGGCTCGCCGTCTACAACATCGACCACGCGACCAACACGTGGCCGCCGATAGAGCTGACCACCCTGTTCTTCGCATTTTGGACGGTGGAGATCGTGATGCTCGCGAGCATCCGCAAAAGCAAGATCAAGAACAAGTACGAGAAGGAGGACGACGATGACAAGGGAAGAGCTGATTAGGAAGGTGACGAGCAGGAAGTTCCTGCTTGCCGCAGCGGCGTTTCTGGGCTCGCTCGGCATGGGTCTCGCCGGCGTCGTGGATGCCGGCGTGTGCGCCGTCTGCATGGCCCTGTCGGCCGCTATCTACTCGGCGTGCGAGGCGTACGTCGACGGCAAGAGCGTCGCGAGCACGCAGACCGTCATTCAGGCCTCGACCAACGACAAGGCTACCGTGGCCCGCATACTCGCCCCGACCGAGGAGGTGAAGGATGCCTGATCTCGAGAAGGCCATACAGGCCGTCTACTGGGCGGCCGACAGCGATCAGGTCGGCTACGCGCAGGACGACCGCTACGACATCGAGTTCTACGGCCCGGGGCTCTACAAGACCGACTGCAGCTGGCTCGCCATCGCGGCGCTGAGGTACGCCGGCTTCGACACGGGCGGCGCGTCGTATTCGGGCAACATCGTCGACGAGCTGGTGGCGAGGGGCTGGCAGAAGGTCAGGCCCGACGGGAACCCGCAGCCCGGCGACATCCTCGTCGCCGAGTACGAGCACGTCGCGGTCATGCTGTACAACGGCGACCTCGGCCAGGCCTCGATAGACGAGAACGGCGGCATCAGCGGGGGCAGGCCGGGAGACCAGACGGGCGTCGAGGTCAACACGCGCCCCTACTACGACTTCCCCTGGGACTGGTACCTCAGGTGGCCCGGCGGCAACGCCGGGCGCGGGAGCGCCGGCAGCGCCGCCTCCGGCGGCAGCGCGTGGCAGGGCGACATGGTCGGCCTGTCCGACACCACCGGATGCGGCGACGACTACGCCGGCGTTCTCGGCAGGCCCCTCCGCTACGTCGCCATCGAGGGCGTCGGGCCCTACCAGGCACACGACCTGGGCGGCGGCTGGTGGCCGGCGGTCGACCGCTACGACCTCTCGGACGAGTACGGCGGCATGGCGGGCGCTGGCGTCCCGATAGACGCGGTGCGCATCGAGGACGAGTCCGTCTGCTACCAGACCCACAACCTGGGCGGCGGCTGGAACCCCGTCATGAGGGGCACGCGCGACACGGGCGGGAGCGCCGACGACTACGCGGGCGAGTACGGGGTCGCGCAGGACGCCATCAGGATCTGGCGCGACGCCGGCAAGCAGCCGAGATACAACGTCTTCTCCTAGGCCGCGAAAGGGGGTGATTGCAATGGCGATACAGCACAGGCGCGGTGCGTTCTCGGGGTTCGACCCCTCGCGCCTCCTGCCGGGCGAGTGGGCCATCGTCCTGTCGGGCGACGAGGCCACCAGCGACGGCAAGGCGGCCTATATCTGCTTCGCGGCCGGCACCGTCAAGCGGGTCGCCACGTGGGAGGATGCGGCCGCCATGGTAGCGAACGCCGCGAGCGGCATAGTGGCCTCGATCCTCGCGGACGCCGGCGAGGGCATAACGGCCCTCGAGAACCGGCTCTCCTCGGCCATAGACAACGCCGCCGCGACGGCGTCGGCCCGCATGGACGAGGTTCTGCTCGGCGCAATCGAGTACGCGAACCTGAGCGACGCGTGCAAGGCCGCCATCGCGCAGTCGGCGGCGAGCGGCTCGAGCCTCATCACGGACGAGCAGGGCATCGCGATCATCGACGACATGGCGGCGGCGATCGTCGCGGGCCGCAAGGCGGGCACGCTGAGCGACGCCGAGGGGCTGGAGATAATCGACAGGATTTTCGCGTGAGGAGGTGATGCTGCATGGCCGGACGGAGACGAGGAGGGAGGCGCGCCGTGATGGTGCGGAACGTGCACCGCGAGCCGGTGCACGCCTACGTCGACTACGGCGACCTGACCGAGGAGTGCAAGGCGCAGCTCTCGGCAAGGGCCGCCGACGACCTCGGCGTGATTACGGACGAGGAGGGCATCGAGATCATCGACGGGATGTTCACGATTCAGCCGCTTCTGTAACTTAAAAGGAGGATGAGATATGTCATACAATGCCGAAGACCTGGTCACGGCGGGGACGCTCGACAAGATGTTCAGGCGCTTCGCCGCGCTGGTCAACAACCCGTCGGCCGCCGCGCCCCATTACAACTCGGAGAGCGGCCGGTACGACAACCTGGGCGAGTGGCTCGGCCTTATGGCCGACGGGCTCGTCTACGGCGTCAAAGTACCGCGCTTCGCCTACAGCCCGCTGACCACGGCTATCAAGACGGGCGCGAACGCCGGTCTGGTGCTCGAGGCATCCACCGAGGCTGCTGCGGGGCGCAACGACTACGACGGCCGGCTGCTGTTCTGCTGCCCCCGCGTGAACGGCGGCGTCGACGCCGACGGCACGCACTACGTGACGGCCATCGAGGGCTACGACGACCGCTTCGACGCGACGGAGAACACCTACGTCATGACCGCGCCCTACTGGTGGAAGGTCACGCGCGACTCGAGCTACGACCACTACGAGTACACCGACACCCCGCGCACCGGCTTCAAGCCCTGCCGTGGCGCGTACACCAAGGGGGGCGCGCTGAGGCCCTTCATCCTGCGGGCCTGCTACATGGACTCGGGCGGCAACTTCAGCTCGAAGTCCGGCACGCAGCCTGCCGCCTCCCAGGGGTCGCCGACGCTTGCCAACCACTGCGCGAGCAACGACTTCTCATGGAGCAAGACGCGCGCCTCGACGGACGGCCTGACCTACCTGGACTACGGCGACCTCGCCTGGCAGATCCAGTTCATGCAGCTCATGCTCGGCGTCAAGGCCCCGCGCTCGGTCGCGGTCGGCTGCGTCGACTACAACCTGCAGTACCAGGTGGCGGCCGCCGAGGAGGGCGTGAAGCGCGTCATCCTGACCGACGCGCAGGCGGCCAACATCATCGTGGGCTCGTCGCTGTCGGTCGGCAGCAGGTCGGCGAACAACAGCGACAGGAACCAGGCGACGATGCACGACATCGCCAAGTGCGCCAAGGTTCTCAGCAAGGTCGCGCTCACAGATGGCAAGACGGCGGTCAACCTCGACCTGGCGTCGAACATCGACGTCGCCGCGACCTACTACGTCTCCACCATGCCGTGGCGCAACGGCACGTGCGACGACGTCCTCGGCACGTTCGGGGCCAGGACTGCAGCCGCCCTCACCAACGGCAAGGAGCCCTTCAAGTTCCAGAACGTGGAGTGGAACCTCGGCATCTGGGAGACCGTCTGCAACATGTTCTCGGTGGCGACGCAGTCGGACGGCGTCAACACGCACACGTGGTACATCGCGTCCGACGTGTCGGACTGCCCGAACCTCGACGGGAGCACGGGGTGGACTGCGCTCACGCAGCAGACGGTCGGCGCGAACAACTCGTGGCTGTACATCAAGGACTACGTCATCGAGAAGGGCGCGCCCGTGCCGGAGAACGTCGGCGGCACGTCGAGCCAGGGCTTCATGAGCGCGTGGCACTCGGGCAACGGGGAGGCGAGCCGCGAGACGCTCGTGGGCGGCCGCCTGGGCAATGGCGCGCCTGCCGGCGTGGGTTCCCGCCTCTCGGGCAGCCCGCTCGGTGGCGCGGCCTGGGACATCGGCGGGCGCTCCTCTGCCATAGGGCATTCGGCGGCAGCCGAATAGGGGTGAATTTTTCCGTAGGAAAAAGAGGGGGCGATAGCCCCCTCCCCTCAAGCGCGAAGCGCTTGACAACCGAAGAAAAAAAAAACGCACCATAAAAACAGTGGGGAGCGCGACCGCCCGGCTCGCTTTTGTGTTTCGGCTCGTGGGCGGCAACCTGAACAATGGCGCGAATGCCGGCGTGGGTTCCCGCAACTCGAACAACACGCTCGGTAACACGAACTGGAACATCGGCGGGCGCTCGTCTGGGGAGAAGTCCTTCTCTCAGGTCGCGTTCACCTCCCTGGGACATGGGAGGCGTCGCCACGGTCAACCGACCGAAATCGGCTGTGCCCGGCCGCTTGGTAGCCTCGGCGAAGAGCGGTCAAGTCCCCAGAGGCGCTGGGGAGGAGGGCACGAAGGGAGTGCAAATGAGAAGCTATTGCAAGGAGGTGGATATCCTGGGCGACGAGCACCTGTCGTTCGCCTACTCTGAGTTCGCGAGGGGCAACCGCACCAGGCGGGAGTTCCGGGAGTTCTTCGAGACGCCCGTCGAGGATCTGTTCGCATGGGTTCGCGACATGGTCTCGCGCAGGGAGCTGAGCCTTCCGCCCATCGCCTATTTCAGGCGCATCGAGCCGACCAACGGCAAGGAGCGGATGATAGGGCGCGCGAGCGCGAGGCAGCAGTTCCTCGATTACGTGTGCGTGACGGCCCTGTCCCCTCTCATGGAGGCCAAGGTCGGCTTCCACCAGTGCGCGAGCGTCAGGGGTAAGGGCCAGAAGCACGCCCGCCGCTACATCCAGCGGTGGGTGCGCGACCCGAGGCAGCGCTGGTACATCAAGCTGGATATCCGCAAGTACTATCCGAGCATCGACCGCGCGGTGCTGTTCTCGATGCTCGAGCGCGACGTCCGAAACCCCGACCTCGTATGGCTCGTCGAGGCCCTGGTGGGCACGCACAGGCAGGGCCTGAACATCGGCAGCTACCTGTCGCAGTACCTCGCCAACTACTATCTCAGCGAGGCCTACGCGTTCGCATACGGCCTGTCCCGCATCCGCAAGGGCCGCAGGGGCGGCGAGGAGACCCGCGAGAAGCTGTGCTCGCACGTGCTCACATACATGGACGACTGGCTCCTCGTGGGCCGTGACAAGGCGAACCTGAAGAGCGCCGCGCGCAAGATCGCGAGGCACCTGTCGGACACGCTCCACGTCGAGGTCAAGGGCTGGAAGGTGTGCAGCATCGACGCCGAGCCCGTCGACATGTGCGGGTTCGTGTTCAGGCGCGGGCGCACGACGATAAGGGCGGGCATCTTCCGCCGGGCGCGGAGGGCGGTGCTGCGCGCGAGGCGCGGCGGCCCGCTCACCCCGCACATAGCCGCGCGCATCGTGAGCTACTGGGGGTACTTCAAGGTCACGTCGTGCAGGGCGTTCCGCGACAGGACGGGGCTCGGCGCGCTCGTGGCCGAGTGCTGCCGGGTCATATCCGCGTGCGCGCGGCGCAAGAACGAGGCCGGGGCGCTCCTCCTTGCGGCGGCATCGTAATCCAACCGAGAAAGAAGGCATCATGGAGAAGACATTCAGTTCGCGCCCGATCGAGGCGATCGAGTACTACCCGCAGCGCGACGGCTCGGCCGTCGTGTACCTGCGCGAGAACATCGCGCACGAGGTGGCCGACTCGCCCGACGGCGGCGAGACGGAGTTCTGGACGGCCGACGAGGTCGTGACGGTGACAGACCTGAGCCGCGAGGAGGTCGAGGAGGCCTTCGACGCGCTTTGGGTCAAGGGCGAGACCGAGTCGAAGTCGCTCGAGCAGCGGCTCGCCGAGGTCGAGGAGCTTGCCGAGGAGCTTGTCACGCTGGCCCTCGGCGAGGAATAGGAGGCGGAGATGAAGGAGAAGCTGTACGCGCACCGCATCGAGAGGCGCGCCATCACCATTCTGGACGTGCCCGAGCAGTACCGCGAGGGCGTCATGGCCCTGCTCGGCGAGTTCGACAGGGCCCGGCAGGAGCGCATCCTGGGACAGGCCTAGATGGCCGCGACGAGCGCGGGGACGCCGTCGACGACGTAGAGTGTTCGCCTACGTTCTCCTCGGCTCCACCACGTGAGAACATGGCGAACAGTCCCCTGACCGGGCTGTTCGCCATTTTTCATAGACCTTAGTGTTTCCAAGTCGAACACCTCCTGGGTGTCTCCGAGGTCGAACAGGACGACGGCGCACTCGCCGTCGGCGTATACCTTGTCGACGAAAGTGTCGACGACGAGCGACAGCCTGCCGGGGTTCCTGTCGATCCTGTCGGCCATGGCCCTGACGTAGGCGAGCACGCGCTCCTCGTCGAGGAGGTGCTCCTTGTTGAACCTCTCCCTCGCAAGCAGCCTGTCAAGCTCCTCCAGGCGCTCCTCGGCCTCCTCCAAGGCCCCCTTCACGCTCTTCGCGGGGATGCCGTCGGCGATGCTCGACACGAGCCTGTCGCGCCTCCTGAGGACGGCGTCGCGCTCCTCCACGAGCATCGGCGTAGAGTCGGGCAGGGACTCGGCGTAGTCCATGACGGCTGCGGCCATCTCCATCACCGAGGCGTCGTCGGAGAGGAATTCCTTGACGGCCCCCGTGACGGCGTCCTCGATCGCGTCGCGCGGTATCCTCGCGCCGCAGCCGGCGCACCTGTAGTAGCAGTACTTCGCCCCCGACGCGCCGGTGCCGGAGCTGCCTCCCATCGGCCTGCCGTCGTCCAGGCAGAGCAGCTTCCCCGTCAGGAGGTAGTCCGCGGCGTCCTTCCTGCGCCTGCCCCTGTCCCTGTCCGCCATGATCCCTTGAACCTCCTCGAAAAGCCCGCGCCCGATTATTGCGGGCATGCCGTCCTCCTCGTCGACCACACCGTTGAACCGGTAGACGCCGGCGTAGGCGTCGTTCTTGAGCAGGCGTGCGATGCTCGTCGGCCGCCAGTCGTTGCCGAACTTGGTCTTCACGCCCCTCTCGCGCATCCACGCCGCGAGGTCGTTGACGCTGTCGCCTGCGGTGTACGCCTCGAACAGGTGCCTCACGACCGCCGCCTCGGCCTCGTCGACGACGAACCGGTCGTCCCCGTCGACGGAGTACCCGAACACCCTGTGGCCGCAGGCCTTGCGCTTCTCGGCGCTCTTGCGGTTGCCCTCGCGGATCAGCACGCTCAGGTTGCGCGAGTAGTATTCCGCGAAAAGCTCGTCGAGGCCCTCGTGCAGGAAGCCGTCCGGCGTGTCCGAGGACTCGCCCTCGCGCACGCTCACGATGCGCACCCCCGCGTCGCGGAGCATCCTCTTGTACCTGCGGCTGACCTCGACGTTGCGGGCGAAGCGGTCGTGCTTGTAGATCACGAGCACGTCGAAGAGGCCCGCGACCCCGTCCCCGACGCAGCGGCGGAACGCCGGCCGGTCGTCGCTCGTGCCGCTCATGGCGTGGTCGGCGTACACCTCGCCCTGCACCCACCGCTCGCGCTCTATGAGCTGGGCGCATCGCTCCACCTGGATCTCGATGGATTCGTCGCGCTGCGAGTCCGACGAGAATCGCGCGTATATGGCCGCGAGCGTCACAGCTCAACCCCGTGCTCATCGGCGAAATCGTATACCTGCTGCATAAATGCCGTTTTATCCCTCGTGTCGAGGTTTCCGTAAAGATCGATCAAATACTGCTCGAATTCGTCCAACTTGTCATCAGCCTGGTCGCGAAGCCTCTCAAATGCGATAAGCTCCTCGTGATAGCTCCTCTCTGTCTCGTCTTTGAAGAAATCCGACACCTTACAGTCAAGGTGAGCGGCCAACGCTATCAAAGTCGCTTCTTTCGGAACAGTTCCTAGCTTTTTCCAGTTTCCTGCAGCGTTCTTGCTCATACCTATGGCCTGCACTGTCGCGCTGACGTTCGTGCCTTTAGCCTCGCAGATTCGCTTGAAATTCTCAAAGAACAGCAAAATAGCCTCCAATCACAAACAACTTGTGAATTAATCGTTGACATATCACAGGTATTGTGTGATTATACCTACCAACGACATACGCACAAGTTACCCCAGAGACCTAGTGAAACACTAGGTCAAACCCTTTACACCCTATTCACTTGTGGGTTTTCGAGTGTACGTCGTTATTAAGGATTTGTCAATAGATTCTATGGAAGGAGGTGCAACGAATGTGGGAAGTGCGAAACAGGGTTCAGGAGCTTTTGCAGGAGTCGGCATACACCTACCAGGGGCTTGCGGACGAGATCGCGAAGCGCACGGGACAGAAGATATGGGGCTCGGAGATCAGCCGGTTCCTCTCCGGTGCGCTGGACACGCCGAAGGCGAGGCGGGTTCTCGTCGACTGCCTGGAGCTTCTGAGCGAGGAGAAGAGCCGCAGGGAGCGGCTGCTCGAGAAGAGCAAGTGAGCCTCTTCGCGAGGCTGCCCGAATGGAAGAGGCGGCAGTTCGCGAGGAGGGTGTTCGAGGCTGTAACGAAAGGAGGATGCGATGGAAAGGCGGAGCTTGCTGCCGACTAGGGAATGGCTGCGCCCCGATGCGGCAACATCGAGGCGCGTCAGGCTGGTGCCCGTGGACGCGCACGTCCGGTACCATCTTACCCCATCCGAGCGGAGGTTCACGGCAAAGGTGCTGCTGGGCGCGCTCGCGGTGTGGGCGATCGCGGCCTTCGCGCAAGGGGCGATGGCGTCATGATCGAGCTGTACCGGCATCAGGAGACCGCCCTGGCCCTGCTGAGGCTGCACGACGGCTTCGCCCTGTTCATGGAGCAGGGCACGGGCAAGACGTTCCCCGTGCTCTTCAGGCTCGCGGAGCTTGCCGCGAACGGACGCATCTCGAGCGCGATAGTGGTCGCGCCGAAGGCCGTGTGCGCCTCGTGGCTCGACAAGGTCGGGATGCTGTCCGACGACCAGCGCGAGGCGCTCGGGGGCATAAGGCTCGACGTGGTCTCGTACGACACCGTATGGCGCAGGAGCGAGTACGACAGGGCCTACGGCGCGGTCGTCCTCGACGAGAGCCACTTCGTCAAGACGCCGAGTGCGAAACGCACGAAGGCCTGCCTGTCGCTCGCCGCCAGGGCGCGGTACCGCTGGATACTCACGGGCACGCCGACGAGCAACGGGCAGCTGTGCAACCTGTGGAGCCAGCTCGCGGCCGTCGACCCGGTCGTCGTGAGGGCCCGCAACGGGCGGGTGTTCGTCTATCCACGATGCCTCGGCGGCGACAGCTACTACAAGTGGATCGAGCGCGTCGCCTACCTCAACAAGTGGAACAAGCCCTACAAGTACCGCGACGTGGCCTCCATCCAGGAGGTCGTCGGCGACCTCTCCTACCGGATCACGAAAGAGGAGTGCCTAGACCTGCCGGAGAAGCTGCCGGACGAGATCCTGCACTGCGAGATGACGCCTGCCGCGAGGAAGGCGTACCGCGAGATGATGCGCAGCTCTGCGATCGTGTCGCTCGACACGCTCGCGGGCAACCCCCTCACGCGGGCGCTGAGGCTTCGGCAGCTGTGCTCGGGCTTCATCGACACGGAGAACGGCGAGAGGGTCGAGTACCCGTGCCCGAAGGAGGCGGCCCTGAGGGAGTTCGTCGAGGGCTTCGAGGGCAAGTTCGTCGTGTTCTGCGAGTTCCGGCGCAGCATCGACGCGGTCGGCGCGCTGCTCGACCGCCTCGGCATCCGGCACGTGACCCTGGACGGCCGTTCGCGCGGCGACGAGTGGCGTGAGTTCCAGGCCGACGGGGACGTCAGGGCCATCGTCTGCCAGTACCAGAGCGGGAGCGCGGGCATCGACCTGTACGCGGCAGACACCTGCGTGTTCTACGAGCCGACGCTGCGCAGCGACCTCCTCGAGCAGGCGAAGGACAGGATCCACCGCGTGGGGCAGACGAGGCCCTGCGGGTACTACCACCTGCTGACGGCAGGCACCATCGAGCACGCGATCTACGGCGCGCTCAAGAACTACAGCGACTTCAACGAGGCGCTGTTCGACAGGTACATAGACGAATACGTGAAAGGAGAAAGGCTGTGAGGGCTTCTATTCTCAAGGCCATCGCCCGCTGCTGCAACACCGACGGGTCTTACGGCCTCGACAAGGTCGTCCTGAACAAGGGATACATCTACGCGTCGGACTCGTACGTGATAGTGAGGCTCGGCTGGTTCGAGAACGCCGCGCGCAGGTTCGACGGCCCGGCGGAGATAGACGTGTCGAAGATACGCTGCCTCAAGCCCTCCGAGGACGTCGACCCGATCGACCTGGCGACGGAGAGGGTGCGGCCCGTGCCCGACCTCGACGGCAACCTCGAGCTTGCGGGAGGACGCATCACGCGCGAGAAATTCGTGGTCAAGACCGACCCGGGGCTGCTCTGCAAGGTCGCGGCCGTCTTCCGCGAGGCGGATGTCGACATGGAGATCGAGGACAGGTGCGAGCTGCTGGCAGCGCACGGCGTGGGCGACGGGTACGTCGTGGACGCCATCGTGATGAACAAGAGGCGGCAGCGATGAGCGCCGGAACTATAACCGATTGCAGGCACATGAGGCCGGCCGGCGTGGCGGGCAAGTGCTACTGCGACGCGCACGACGGCACGGGCACCAACTGCCTCGAGGCGGGCAAGTGCGTCCTAGGAGGATACGAGCCGTCTTCCCCCCTCGACGCCTACGAGCTGATCGTATACGACTGCGAGGTGTTCGCGCACGACTGGCTCTTCGTTTTCAAGCGCGCCGGCCGCTACGAGCGGTTCTGGAACGACCCCGAGGGCGTGCGGGAGTTCATGGAGGAGCACGGGGACGCCGTCCTCGTCGGCTTCAACTCCAAGCACTACGACCAGTACATCCTCAAGGCGGTGCTGGCCGGATGCGGGCCCGAGGAGGTCAAGGAGGTCAACGACTGGATCATCGGCACCGACAACCAGCCGTGGGAGCACCCGTACCTCCAGGGCTTCTGGTGCCCGATGAACAACGCCGACCTCATGGACGACACGCAGCAGGGCACCTCGCTCAAGTCGATCGAGGGGCATCTGGGCATGGGAATCGAGGAGTCGAGCGTGCCGTTCGACATCGAGACCCCGCTGACGCCGCAGCAGCGCCGCGAGGTCGAGCACTACTGCCGGCACGACGTGGACGCCACCGAGGAGCTGCTGCGGATCAGGCGCGGCTACCTCGAGACCAAGCTGCACCTCGCAGGCCTCGCGGGCATCGACCCGCTGCGCGCCCTCGGCATGACGGATCCGAAGCTCGCGGCGGCGCTGTTCAAGGCGACCCCCATCGAGACGCGCGACGAGCGCGACTACGAATTCCCCGAGCGTTTGGACTACGACCTGATACCCGCCGAGGTCATGGAGTTCTTCGGGCGGATCCGCGACGCGTCGGTCGGCGACGAGGAGCTTTTCAGATCGACGCTCAAGACCGAGATCGGCGGATGCCCCGTGGTGTACGCGTTCGGCGGCATCCACGGCGCGGTGCCCAAGCACAGGGAGCGGGCGGGCGACGGCCGGCTCATCCTCAACTACGACGTGAGCAGCCTGTACCCGTCGCTGATGATCGAGTACGGCTACGTCTCGCGCGCCGTGCCCGACCCCGCGATATTCGAGGGCATCCGCAACGAGCGGTTCGAGGCGAAGCGCCGAGGGGACAAGCAGACCGCGAACGCCCTCAAGTCCCCCATGAACAAGGCCTACGGCGCGATGGGCAACCAGTACAACGCGATGTACGACCCGAAAATGAAGCTCTCGGTGTGCGTCAGCGGGCAGCTCTCCATCACCGCGCTCGCGATGGCCTACGCGAGGATACCCGGCCTGCGCATCATCCAGCTCAACACGGACGGCATCATGGTCAGCGTCCCCGAGGAGGGGTATGCGGCCGTCGTCGAGGCGAACGAGCGCTGGCAGAGGCAGACCGCGCTGGAGCTTGAAGAAGACCGCATCGAGTTCGTCTGGCAGAAGGACGTCAACAACTACGCGCTGCGCAAGACGGACGGCACCGAGAAGGTGAAGGGCGGGTACCTCGTGCGCGGCATCAGCCCCATCGGGGCGTGGTCTGTAAACAACAACGCCACAGTGGTGGCCGACGCGCTCAGGCGCTGGCTGCTCGACGGCATCCCCGTCGCCGAGACGATAGAGGCCTGCGACGACCCGGCCGCTTTCCAGATGATAGCCAAGGCCGGGCACAAGTACTCGCGCGTCTACCAGCTCGTATCGGACGGCGAGGGAGGCTGGCGCGAGGAGGACAGGCAGAAGTGCAACCGCGTGTTCGCGGGCCTCGACCCGGCGCTGGGACGGCTCTACAAGGTCAAGGCGGCGGACGGCAGCGTCGCCAAGATCGAGTCCCTCCCTGAGCGCTGCCTGTTGGCGAACGGCGCGTTTCCGTTAATAGCGGAGATAGACAAATCGTTTTACACCGAGCTGGCCGAGAGGCGGGCTCGGGACTTCGAGGAAAAGGAGGACGAAGAAATGACAGAAACGACCACGAGCGGCGCGAAGGCCCCTGCGGCGAAGCGCGCGACGGCGACGAAGGCCGCCCCGAAGGCGAGCGTCTACAAGAAGCTCGCGGACGCCCGCAAGATGTTCGCCGAGGCCGGCGTGACAAAGAGCGGCGTCAACCCCAAGCAGGGATACGACTACTTCGAGCTTGAGGACATCGTCCCGGTGCAGACGCGGATATTTGCGGAGCTTGGCCTCATCGAGCTGTTCACCTACCACGGCCCGGAGCCGATCGTCATCCACGACATCGACGGGAAGGCGAAGGTCGAGTGGAGCGAGCCGTCGGCGACGGCCACCGTCGTGAACCTCGACGACCCCGACGACAGGATCGAGTTCCGCCTCAAGTGGAGCGACATGAATCCCATCACGAGCAATGCGACCGGCAAGGCGGTCAACCAGCCCATCCAGGACACCGGCGCGGAGCAGACGTACATGCGCCGCTACCTCAAGATGCAGGTGCTCGACATCGTAGAGGCCGACGCCGTCGACTCAGGCGAGGCGGCGAAGCCCGCGCGCGAGCACAAGGAGAAGGCACCGAGCGCGTCCGCGCCGGCCAAGAAGCCCGCGACCAGGAAGAAGCCGGCCACCGAGGCCGAGCGCAAGACTGCGGCCAAGGAGATCACGAACCCCGACGGGCCCGCGACGAAGCTCCAGGTCAAGAGCCTCGCCCGCACGATGAAGGAACTCAGGGACGAGCACGGCGACGAGCATCCGGAGGTCGCCCAGTTCATCGCCGAGCTGTCCGCAGCGACCGGCAAGCTCGAGCACAGCGCCGGCGACAGCGGCAAGCCGTTCACGCGCGCCGAGTGCGCCGACGCGCTCGTCGCCCTCGGCAAGATGCGCGAGGAGTTCGAGAGCGGGAAGGAGGCGTAGGCGATGGATATCCAGTGGAACACCGACGGAACCGTAAGCATCGACCCGCCCAAGAGGCCGAAGAAGATGACCGGCACGCGGTTCGCCAGCGTGCTCGGGCTCAACAGGTGGAGCACCCCGTTCCAGATGTGGTGCGAGATCACCAAGGCGTACGCGCCCCCGTTCGAGGAGACGAAGTACACGCGCGCGGGCAAGGCCATCGAGCCTCTGCAGATCGCGTGGATGCGCGAGGCGTACGCGCTCGACAACCTCATCGACCCGCACGACGTCTGGGGCTCAGACCCGTTCGGCAAGACCTACGGCAACTTCTACACCCACCCCGTGTTCGGCGGCATGTGGGACGCCCTGCTCGTCGACGAGGACTGGGACGGCAGCGTGGAGGGGCTCGCAGGCCACACGGAGGCCGTGCTCGAGTTCAAGACGACCAAGCGCGCCGAGGACTGGGCCGAGGACGTGCCCGAATACTACGCCTTGCAGGCCGCGCTCTACGCCTGGCTGCTCGGCTGCGACGACGTCGTCATGGTCGCGAGCTTCCTGACCGACCCCGACTACGACGACCCGGGGAGCTTCGTGCCATCGCTCGAGAACACGGCGGTCATCGAGTTCTCGCTCAGCGAGCGCTACCCCGAGTTCGAGGAGGACTACATCCGGCCCGCCCTCGACTGGTGGGCCGGGCACGTCGAGACGGGCGACAGCCCGGCGTACGACGAGCACGCCGACGCCGACTGGCTCAAGGAGATGCGCAAGGCGACCCTCAACCCCGAGACCGACATCGCTGCCCTCATCGACGAGCTGGTCGGCCTCCAGGAGAAGGTCGACATCGTCCACGGCACCGTGGCGAAAGAGGAAAAGCGGATCAAGGCCATCAAGGATCAGCTCAAGAAATACGCGCTCGAGAACATCGGGGACTCCCCGACCTGCGAGTTCGGGCACGGGCCGGTCACGTGCAAGCTGGCCGTATCCAGCAAGACGACGCTCGACGAGAAGGCCATGAAGGCCGACGGCGTCTGGGAGAAGTACGCGAAGGAAAGCGAGTCGTCGCGGTTCACGGTGACGATCGCCGGAAAGTAAGGAGGAAGAAATGGCAAAGATCGGTCTGATCCAAGGGTTCCGCAACATCGAGGTCGGCGAGGCGCAGACCCTGCTCATCAAGAAGGTCTCCTACGAGGAGCGGTTCATGAAGTGCAAGATCACGTTCGCGGACGACGACGGCCGCACCCTCACCGAGACGTTCACGTTCATGGGCAAGAAGAAGGGCGAGGTCAACGAGGTCGCGCTGGGCATCTTCTCGACCATCGCGAAGTGCGCGACGCACGACTTCTCAGACCGCGAGATCGACCCCACGGAGATCGAGGGGCTGCACATCGTGGCAGACGTGTACGAGCAGGTTGCGCGCAACGAGGCGGGCGAGGAGACCGGCCGCTACCGCCATCTTCGCAACTACAAGGAAGCGGACGAGGAGCCCGAGGCCGACGGCTGGGACGACGAGGACGACGACCTCGCCGGCCTCTTCGACTAGGCCATGCGCGAGTCCGAGCTTCAGCGCCGCTGCCTCGGCTGGGTCGCGCGCGAGCGCCGGGGAAGCCTCATCGCCGTGAACGTACACGGCGGGGGCTGGACGTCCAAGGGCTTCCCCGACCTGCTCCTCATAGGCGGCGGCCACGTCGTGGCGGTGGAGCTGAAGGCGGGCAGCGGCTACGCCGTGCAGCCGGATCAGCAGGTGTGGCGCAACAGGTTCATCGGCACGGGCACCCCGCATTACGTGGCGGGAAGCCTGGACGAGTTCAAGGAGATCGTGAGAAAGGAGTTCGGAGATGTTGGAGCTTAAGAAGGATTACGAGGGCAAGAGCCTCGCGTACAAGCTCGCCACCGGCGAGAACGAGTGGTGCCTCTCCGCGATGCCGTCGTCGGTGGCGGCCGAGATCGTAAGGCGCGCCGACTCCGTCGAGCAGGGCGGCGAGGACGGCTTCGGGCTCGTCGTGAAAAGCGGCGCGCAGGTCATGCTCATGCCGGCCGAGGCGTTCGCCGACGGCGCTGCTGCGAAGGCGGTCGGCACCCGCAGGCCGAGCGGCAGGTAGGCCATGCCGACGCTGATGGAGGCCATGCCCTCGGCGCTGCGGCCGCTGCAGCGGTGGGTGTGCGCGAGCGCCGGCTCCAAGCGGCCCATGCGCTGCTGGGAGCCGGCGGCGGCGTCGGTCAGCCGGCCCGGCGACTGGGGCGACTTCGACGAGGCCCGAGAGGCCGTCGAGGCCGGCATCTACGAATGGGCCGGATTCGTGTTCGCCGACGACGGGATCGTCGGGATCGACATCGACGGCGACGCCGCGTTCGGCGAGGACGGCCTGCCATCCGACGACGCGCTCGAGGCGATACGGGCCTGCGCGAGCTACGCGGAGGTCTCCAAGAGCGGCAGGGGTTTCCACATCCTGTGCAGGGGCTCGCTGCCGTTCAAGGGCCGCGCGAACGGGCGGGGGTGGGAGATCTACCGCGACGGGCGCTACTTCCTCCTCACGGGCCGCACGGTGGCCTACACGGAGGTCGCGGACGCCCAGGCGGGAATAGACCTCGTGCTCGATCGCCACTTCGCGGACGCCCCGCTGCGGGGCGACGGCGGCGGGCGGCGCGAGAGGATCTGGCGGCCGTCGTGGTCGGTCGACCCGGCCACCGGGCGCGCCGAGGCCTCGTGGCCCCCCGTGTGGGCGGGCGGCAGGCACCTGGCGCTCGTGAGCTATTGCGGCTCGCTGCACAGCGCGGGGGCCGCGCCCGAGACGGTGCTGGCCTGCGCCCTCGAGGCGAACGAGAGGTGGATGAGGCCGCCGCTCGACGCCGGAGAGGTCGCGCAGGTCGCGGCAAGCGTGACGAGATACAGGAGGTGATCCGTGGAAAACGATGCGAGGGAGCTGCTCGAGCCGTTCGACGGGCACGTGACGATGACCCGCAACGGCACCGAGCTGAGCAGGCTGTCGGAGCGGCTCGTGACGACGTTCGTCCGCTACGGCGCGGCGGTCGCGCGGGTCAAGCACGAGATGACGGATTACGACCTCGAGACGCTCTACGCGGGCGTCAGGAGGGTTTGCAAGAAGACGGCGTACCGCGACGGCGTCGCGGTGCACAAGCAAAACGGGAAGATCATCCTCATAAGGAAGAAGGGAAGGCAGCAATGACAGACTACAGGGACGCGACGCAGGCCAAGGACTTCGAGGCGGCTCTCTACGCGCTCCTCGACGGGATCGTGCCCGAGCCCGAGCGCCGGGCGGTCAAGGACTTCATCCTCCGCCTGGGCGACTCGTGGCCGATGCCCGAGAGCGTGCTGTTCAACGGCCCGGTGACGGTCGTGTTCTGGCGCGACGGGCGCAAGACCGTCGTCAAGTGCCGCGAGTGCGACGACGGGCCGTGCGTGTACGACAGGGACTGGGAGGGGCTGCTCCCCATGGAGAAGCTGGCCCGGGCCACGCGCTGCAAGGTCAGGTTCGACACCGACAAGGCCGTCATGGCCGCGATGCTCAAGCGCCTGCTCCCTGGCTACCAGGACGTGCTTCGCGCCGCGAGGGAGGCGACGGGCGATGAGTAGCGGGTACTGCTGGAACTTCCCCTCCCCGCGCCGCCGCGCCGGCGTCGACGGCGTCACGCGCGGCGGGATGGCCGACGGGGTCGCCGACGCGGTCGCGCGGGCGGTCGGGGCCGCGAGGGACGGCGCTCACCTCGACTACATCATGTCGCTGCTCTCGTGCGTGCAGGCGTGCGAGGCCGCGCTGAGGGAGTTCTCCGACGACTCCGTCGGCACCGCGCACAGGCGCGTCGTCGAGAAGGGGATAGCCTCGGGGCTCTACGACTGCGTCGCGGAGCGCGGGGGCGCGGACGCCGTCGACCATCCGTCGCACTACCTGCGCGGCGATGTCGAGGCCATAGAGGTCATCGAGGGCGTGCTCGACGGCATACATGGCGAGGACGCCTACAACCTCGGCAACGTGCTGAAGTACGCCCTGCGCGCCGGCTCGAAGGGCCCCGCGCACGAGGACATCGCCAAGGCAAACAACTACGCCCACAGGGCGCTGACAGGAGAGTGGAGGTGGGAGCATTGACGGATTCGATGGTGGCGGTGCTCGCGAGCGTCATATGGATGGCGCTCGGCGCGGCGATCGCCGTGACGGCGCTCGGGCTCGTGAGGGGCGGCGCGCCGGGCGACGAGCCCTGGCTCGCCCCGCACGCGCGCCTGCTCGGCATGCCGTGCTGGCTGCCGGTGGGCGGCAGGTACGAGAAGCATAGGGTGGTGGCGGTGAGCCACAAGGGCTCGGTGTGCGTGCGCGCCTGGGACGACGACAGCGGCCGCCACGCGTTCTGGATCGACAAGCGGAAGGTGAAGGCGGGGGCCGTCGTGTTCGGCGAGTTCCCCGAGAAGGGATGGGTGGAATCATGAGCGCGAAGGCGATGTGCGCCGCGTGCGGCGAGCGCGAGGCGGCCGGCTTCCGGGAGGGAAGGCCCTACTGCCTGCAGTGCCTCGGAGGCAGGCTGTTCGGCGAGGACGAGTTGGTTTGCAAGTGCGGGACGGTATACATCTCCGGGCCGATGACGGGGCATCCCGACCTCAACAGGCCGGCCTTCGACGCCGCCGAGAGGCTGCTGCGCGGGCTCGGCTGCACGGGCGTGTTCAACCCGGCCGCGCAGGATCGGCCCGACGGCATGCCCCGCGAGAGGCACATGCTGCTCGACCTGCACGAGCTCACCAGCGGGCGCTACTCGCTGCTGCTCCAGCTCCCCGGCTCCTACAAGTCGGAGGGCGCGAAGGCGGAGGCCGAGGTCGCGAAGGCCTGCGGCATCGCGATAGCGAGGCTGTCATGATCGCGGCGAAATCTTACTTCTCCGGCTGCGGCGGCATGGATCTGGGCATGATGGACGCCGGCATCGAGATCGTCGAGAGCTACGAGATAGACGCCGCGTGCTGCAAGGTTCTGTCGCAGCTCGGCCACCGCGTGAACGAGTGCGACGTGACCGGCGTCACGGTTCTCGACCAGCCGGATGCCGACGTGTTCATCGGCACGTTCCCCTGCACGCGGTACTCGACGGCGGCGGACATCCACGGCACGAGGACGGGCGACGACCTGTTCCTGCACTTCTTCAGGCACGTGGCGCTCGCGCGGCCCGAGGTGTACGTGGTGGAGAACGTGCCCGGCATGCGGAAGTTCCGCGTGGTCATGGAGGCGCTCACGAGGCTGCCGGAATACTACGTGCGGGTCGAGTGCCCGGTCAACGCGAGCCGCTGGCTGCCGCAGAACAGGGAGCGCCTCATCCTCATAGGGTCGAGGCGGCCCATGGAGGTCGAGGAGGAGCGCGGCGCTCCCATGAGGCTGCGCGACATACTCGAGGACGACCCCGACGTGAGGATCCCCGCGTACGTGCAGCGCAGGATCGAGGGGCGCTACCGCGACCTGCCCAACATCAAGGGCCCGGACGGCATCGCGCCGTGCTGCGTGGCGCACTACGGCAAGGACAGGTCGACCGCGCTCGTCGACGACGGCAGGCGCGTGAGGCCGTTCTCGGTGCGCGAGTACGCGCGCCTGCAGGGCTTCCCCGACTGGTTCAGGTTCGACTGCTCGGAGACCGCCGCGTACCGCATGATCGGCAACGCCGTCCCGGTGCCCATGGCGCGATGGGTCGGCCGGCAGGTCGCCCGCTACTTCGAGGGGAGGGCGTCGTGAGCGCGGAGATGGAGTACGCCCTGTACCGTGGCGACGAGTTCGTCGCGGTGGGCACGGCGCGCGAGCTTGCGCGCAAGAGGGGCGTCAAGCCCTCGACCATAAGGTTCATGGCGAGCCCCGCATACCGCCGGCGCGACTCCGGCAGGGGCGCGAGGGTCGTCGCGTACAGATTGGAGGACGACAGATGATCATCGAGATCGGCAGGTTCAGGATCTCCCCGCACGAGTCGGGCCTGTGCTGGCAGCTCCACGAGTTCAAGAAGGTGAGGCACAACGACGGCACCGCGACCTGCGAATGGGTCTCCATGGGCCGCTACCCCTCGTCGCTCGACGGCGCGCTGCGCCAGGTCTCCGAGATGAAACTCAGGGAGAGCGACGCAGACAAGCTGCACGAGGTGCTCGACAGGCTCGACCTGCTCGCGGAGGCGATCCGCGACGCGGCGGCGAGGATCGAGGCGTCGCGATGAACGTCTGCCTCGTCGACATCGACTCGAAGATGCCGAACCTTGCCCTCATGCGCGCAAGCGCGTGGCACAAGGAGCGGGGAGACTCGGTGAAGCTGGGTTACACCCCCCTGCTGGACGACCCCGACCTCTGCTATGCGTCGAAGATGTTCGACTTCACGCCCGAGCCCGAGTACCTGCCGGTATGCGAGACTCTCAAAGGCGGGCCGGGCTACTCGCTGGAAGCGAGGATGCCGTTCGACGACTACGACCGCATAATGCCCGACTACTCGCTCTACGGGTGCGAATACGCGATCGGGAGGTTCTCGCGAGGATGCCCGAACAGATGCCCGTGGTGCGTGGTGCCGAAGATGGACGGCGACGTGGTTCGCAAGGTCGCCGACCTAGAGGACTTCTGGGACGGGCAGGGCGTCGTGAGGCTCTTGGATGACAACCTCATGGTCGACGACGATCTGTTCTGCGATGCCTGCGGTCAATTGGAGAAGGCGGGGGTCGATACGGTGTTCGAGGCGTTGGACATACGCCTGGTCACAGACCGCACCGCACAGGCCCTCGCAGGCGTGAAGGCGACCAAGCGGCTTCACTTCGCATGGGACTCGCACGCCCAGGACGATGCGGTGCCGAGGGGCATAGAGACACTCGGAAGGCACGGCATCAGGCCGTGGAGGCTCACGTTCTACGTGCTTGTCGGCTTCGACTCCGAGCCTGACTACGACCTGCACAGGATCAGGACGATACATCACATGGGAGCGAACCCGTTCGTGATGCCGTTCGACAAATCAGACCCGTACCAGCGGCACCTCGCCCGCTGGTGCAACGGCTTCGTGTTCAAGGTCACTGCTTTCGACGACTACGAGCCGTGGGTGAAGGAAAGGAAGCAAATGCAATGACCGAAACATCCGAGCACAGCCTGGATGAGGAAGCGGGGGCCGAGGAATGAGTTCTGTCTACGAGAACCAGATCGCCGGCTATGTCTGCGACGCGTGCGGCATCGAGTTGGACGCCGACCAAAGATGGAGAGGCTTCGTCACGGCCTACAGGCGAGACGACGTCGCTGCCGAATGGTCTCCGCACGGCGACTATTGCCAGCATTGCGGCGACAAGCTCCTCGACTCGCTTTTAACCCCGATTGTCAGACTCGAAAGGTACTGCATGCTGTCGGACGGCGACAAACGCAAAATCGAGGTCAATCTGATTAAGGAGGCAAGCAATGGGTGAAATTTTCGAGCCCGGCGAGCTGTTCGTATACACGAGCGGCGACAGATGGGAGCTGGGCACGGTCAGGTCGAAGGCTCGCGACGACGCCTACTTCTGCCTGTACGGCACGGGCGACACGGCGGCCTGCACGCCCGCGAGGTGCATGCACAAGCTGGCCAACGCCGGCTGGACGCGCATCGAGGGCGAGATCCGCGAGCTGGCCGCGAAAAACGACGAGTACATGGATATCAACGGCAGGCAGGGCTCCATGCTCTTGGAGATGGGCAGGCGCGTCTCCGCGCTCGAGTCGCTGGCGCGCGACCTCTGGGAATGCAGCCTGCATCTGTCGTGCCGCGAATGCGCGCACTACAACGCCGGCAACGGCTGCGCATCGAACTTCCCCGGGCGCATGAAGGCACTGGGGCTCTTCGACGGTTCCCCGGCGCGAGGCCCCGAACCGCAGGCCTGCGAGGAAGGGTCGAGGTGACGCGAATGGACGCCATGAACAGGATAAAGCATCCGGCCAAGTCCGAGGCGGCGGGGTTCGCAAACACCTTGCTGGCCGAGAACGACGTGCTGAAGAAAAGGGTCGGCGAACTCGAGTCGCTCTTGAGGGATCTGCACCTTTACTGCTTCGGCGGGGGCTGCGGCGAGTGCCCCGCGAGGGCCGAGTGCGACGACCCGGCCAACAAGGGATGCGTCTTCCGAAGGCATATAGAGCGCCGGATGAGGCAAGCGGGGATCGAGGTGGAGAAATGAGCAGGACGGAAGAGCTGAGGGAGATCCTCGACGGGCTCGGCGTCGCCTGGACGGGCACCGAATGCGCCGAGCCGTCGAAGGGCCATCCCGCGCACACCAGCTGGGAGTGCGGCGAGGGCGTCGACGCCACGTTCGTCGAGAGGACGAGCGGGAGCGTGCTGCGCCTGTTCGACTGCACGGCCAGGCGGGCGGCGGACGCCGCCATGGGACGGGCGGCAACGATCAGGAGGTCGAGAGAATGAGTCATACGGTTATCTACAAGTGCGACATCTGCGGCAAGGAAGGCGTCAAGGACGTCAATTGGCGCATCGGCACGAGGTTCCCGCGCCCGCGCCTCACGCGCGGCGAGAGAAATCCGTTCATGGAGCACGGCGACCTCTGCCTCGAATGCTGCGAGGGGATCGAGGACGCCTTCGACGAGGCATGGGACGCGTTCGTTAGGAGCAGGCAATGAGCGAGACGGTTCACGCGATGGGCTGGCCCCCCGGCGTCCCCTTCCCCGACGCCATCGAGCTGTACAGCGCAGACGGCAGGACTGCAAGGCTAGTCGACGACGGCCGGCCCTCCAGGGTCATGGCCGTGCTGCGGGAATACGGGACGCGCGTGGCTCACGAGCTGGACGCCGATCCCGACAAGGCGGTTGACGAGGCAACCGTGGCGGAGTTCGCGGAGAAGACCAGGAGGGCGGTGCGCGATGAGATGGGGGCCTGAGCCGTACGAGCTGGACGGCATCGTCAACCCGGACGGGTCGCCGATGGAGGTGTCGGGCGACACGGCCTCGGTCATGCGGTCGCTCGACGCGTTCGACCCGACGGGCCCGTACGAGGAGAACACGGGGACATGGTCGCAGACGCTCGACGAGTTCGCGCACTGGCTCGGCGATTTCCGCTGGTGCGCGCCGATGGGCGTCGGGATAGAGAGGGGCCCGCTCGACCTGTACGCCACGGTCGACCAGGACGCGCTCCTCAGACGCGCGGTGTCGTTCCTCCACGGCCGCGTCGTGTGGGCGGCGAACGCGTCGAGGAGGGGCGTCGCCGACAAGGCCAGGCTCAAGGCCTACGCCGCCCAGGCGAGGCGCGAGGACACAAGCGTCTCGGCCGGACGGCTTGCGCGCGACATCTGCTCGATGCTGCCGATCCCGCCGGACGAGGTCGACTGCGAGCCCTCCGCGATAGGCACGCCCCAGGGCGTCATGCACCTCGACGACGGCACCCTGCCCTTCGAGGAGGAGGAGATCGAGGCGATGCTCTCGGGAAGGCCGGCCTTAGACCCGCCGACGCTGGCGTGGCGCGTGACAAAGAGGGTCGCCGCACCGGTCAACTCCCCTATGCTGGACGTCGACCTCGAGCCGGATCCGCGATGGGAGCAATTCGTCTCCGAGGTGACGGACGGCGACGGGGAGAAGGCCGCCTTCCTCCAGCGAGCGCTCGGCTACAGCATGTACGGCGGCAATCCCGAGAAGGCGACGTTCGTGCTGTGGAGCCGCCTGCGCGACTGCGGCAAGTCCACGCTGATGGCGGCGGTGAAGCACGCGCTGGGCGACTACGCGGGATCCGCGCCCGCAGAGCTGGTGCTGCGCCGCCGGCAGGAGCGCGACTACGCCGCGCCCAACACCGTGCTCGCCGGGTTGAAGGGCAAGCGCCTCGTCGACCTGCCAGAGCCGGCGGCAGGCAGCGTGCTCGACGGCGCGACCGTCAAGCACCTCGCGAGCGGCGCGGACGCGATAAGCTGCCGCCAGCTCCACGGCAGGCAGTTCGAGTACGTCCCCGAGTTCACGCTGTGGATGCACTGCAACGCGCTGCCGGTCGTGGAGGACGTGACGGCCATCGACCCAGAGCACATGTTCGTGATCGAGTTCACCCGCAGCTTCGCGGGGTGCAAGGACATGACGCTCGCGCAGCGCTTCAGCGAGCCGAGGGGCGCGTTCACCGTGCTCGACTGGCTCGTCGCAGGATACCTCGAGTACCGCGAGAAGGGGCTCGAGCCGCCGCGATGCGTGCAGGAGGCCACGGAGGCGTGGCTGACGGCGAGCGGCACGTGGCTCGACGCGTTCGTGGCCGAATGCTGCGTGCTCGACATGGGCGGGCGCTGCGGCACGGAGCTGTTCCGCAAGGCGGCCGAGGCCTACAGGCGGCGCGTCGGGGGCGAGCAGCTCACGGTGCGCGCGATGAACAGGTATCTGCGCGCGATGAACGTCACCGAGACGAGGGGAGGCGCAGGAAGCAGGCTCAGGGGCCTGTCGATACCGCCCGACATCGAGCGCGACCTCCTGGCCGACGGAGAAGAAAACGTTCAGAAACACGTTCAAGACGGGCGGAACCGCGACGGCGACGGGGTCGGCGCGGCGACTATCGCTTTGATTTGAGATGAAGGGAGGTTTGCGAAACGTTCAAGAACCGTCCGAAAACGTTCAAAACGACGTGTTTTCGTTCAAAGATGTTCGGATGGAGAATCGGTATATCGTTGTTTACCTGTGTATTTATATCTATATGAACATTTGAACATATTTATATATAAGAGTTATTAAGAGTAAATACGCTAAATGCTTATATATAAAAAATATATAGAGGCGTTCAAACGTTCATGCGCGAAAGGAGGCGCATGGAGAATGGGTGGAAAAGGGAGCGGCGGCTACAGGAGGAACGCGCTGCCGCGAGAGAAGAACCCCATGATGCAGGCGGCCGACCCGTCCAACGTCGACCGCGCGGTCAACTCGCGGGTGATGGGGTTCGGGCGGGACGTCCTTGCCTACGGCGACCTGGACGTGTCCGACCCGCAGGCGGTGCGCGACAGGTTCTACGACTACCTGGGGCTGTGCGACAAGTGGGGCATAAGGCCCATGGTCAACTCGCTGGCGCAGGCGCTCGGGATGCGCAGGCAGGATCTGTGGGGCATCGCGACGGGGTCGTCGCACTACAGGAATTGGCACGGAATCGCCCCGGCGTCCGTTGACGTAATTCAAAAAGCGTACGATTTTTTGCAGACTTCCTGGGAGATTTATCTCACGGAGGAGAAGGGAAACCCCGTCAAATGGTTCTTTTTGGCGAAGAATTACTTCGGCTACGAGGATCAGACCGTCAAGGTGACGAGGGTGGAGGGCGACGCGCGGTCGCTGCCCACACCCGAGGAGGTCGCGGCCAAGTACGCCCTCCAGGTGGGCATGCCGCAGATCGTGGCCTCCGAGTCGGAGGACGCCTGACGGCCCTCCGGCGCAGGCGGCTCCCCGGGGGCCGGGCGACTCTCTGCGGCGGCCGACTCTCCCGGGCGACTCCCTGGCGCAGGGCGACTCTCCGGCGCTACCGGGCGACTCCGGGACGACTTTCCGCCGCGCGCGGGGGCGCAGGGTGCCGGGCGCGCCCGGGGGCCGGGCCGCAGGCCGCCGCCCGCGCCGATTGCGGCGAAGGCCGCCGCGCGACGGGCCCCGCCGGGGCACGAGGCCGGGGCCGGCCACGGGGCGCGGGGCGTCGTCGTCATGCCTCGGATGCTGTCGCGGCCGTGCAATAGATAGGCCCTAGAACGCGCCAAGGTCGCTCTAGGGCCTTGTTTCGTGTTTTTATGTGTATGGTATCGTCGGCGGCCTATGTAGGGCCTTAAAACGCGATACAGCGCGCCACGCGGGCGCGCCCCGACACAGCGAAGCGCCCCGGGGATCGTCTCCCCGGGGCGCTCGTCACACCGTCTTCAATAGGTCGCCCAATACTCTAATCGGTAGCAGTATGAGCCCTATCACGATCGTTAAAATGAGGGCCTTCGTCGTTCCTTCCATCGGCACCGCCTCCCCTCGTCCGGCCTCATTCTACCATGCGCGGCCGTCATCGGCCCTCCATGATCCTCTTCGTCGCCTGATACGCGAAGAACGCGCCCGGCGCGCACGCCATCGCGCACGTTGCCAGGTCTCCCGCCCACGCGGCGCACGCTCCCGCCGCGATCGCCAGCACGCCCGCGCACGCCGTAGCCAGCCGGGCCGCAGTGATGAGCCTTCTAGTCATGATCGGGTCTCCTTCCTCTCGACGCGTCTCCTCATCTCGCGGGCGACGTGCCCGACGTCGCGCCTGTACTTCTTCCACAGCTCGGAGTCGCTTATTTTGTAGTCTCCTCGCCTGCTGTCGCCCCGGCTCCTCTTGTAGGTTTCGGCGCATCTCCTCGCGCCCGCTTTGATGTACATCTCGCGAATCTCGTCGTAATAGATCCGCATCTCGCCGTAGTTGACGAGGTTGTAATCCGGCTCGAGCGGGAACGCTCCCATGTAGTGAAGAAGCTCGGGCGCTCCCAATTCCTCGAGGTATGCCCAGATATCCGAATAGATGGCCTGCAGCGTCGGGGAATTGCTCATCTTGGGCGTCGTCATGGTCGATCATCTCCCCTCTATGCGAAGTACGAAGGCTTGTAGGTCGCGGGCCTGCGCCCGTACCACTCGGGATATGGAGGCTCCATGATGTCGTGGTTCCTGATCGCCGCGTAGACCTCTATCCACGTGCGGAGGGGCTCGCCGGCGTTCTTGTCGATGAAACCGGCGAATTCCTCCTTGCGCCTGCCCGTCATGCGCTGGTAGCCGCGCGCCTCCTTCCAGTCCTCGAGCTCCCATTCCATGTGCTGCGCGATGCGGCCGCCCGCCAGGCGGGCCATGACGGTCTGGTATGTGTATGACTCCCACGTCCTGTTGATGTAGTGGCACGTCTCGCGCGCCGCCTCGTATGCTCGGCCGTCGATGAACACGGCCGCGTCGTGGGCGAATCCGCCGCGCGTGCTCCTGGAGGTGCACACGAACTCGAAGCGGTGGCCGTTCGCGTTGAATTCGAATTTCTGCATTTTTGGTATCCTTTCTCTAGTGGTTTCCTCGCCACGGTGCGCCGGCGCTGGTTGAGTCAGCGCCGGCGCGTTCGGCCTGTTCTATGCCCGTTTGGCCGCCTCGACGGCCGCGCGCTCGACGAACTCGACGCGATCGGGGCGGATCTCGCACATGATGGAGATCTGAGCGAGCGCCTGGGCGAGCAGCGGCACCCTCGCGCGGATCTCCTCGGCCTCGGCCTCCCCGAGCCCGCAAACCTCGATCCTGGTCGAGTCCTCGCGCTCGCCGCGCCACATGCCGAAGCACTCGTACGCGGTGAACGCCTCGACCCCGAGATAATCGGCGGCGAAGTCGCAGACCTCGCGCGTCGTGAACGTGGGGACGCCGGCGCAGTTGTGGCCGATCGTCAGTGTGATGGTCTTAGTCATGGCTCCTCCTTTGCTTCTTGGTCTTCTTAAACTCGAGGTGGATGAATCCGTTAACCTGTTCCACGGTCTGCAGCCTATAGCCGGCCTTCTCCATGGCCTGGATCACGGCGGGCGTATATTCGCCGTTGACGTGGACTACGATGTTTTTCTTCATGTGGCCTCCTTTGCTTGGCTTGCTTGAATAGTACTCAAATTTGAGTACAACTCATTATTTATCAAATTTGAGTAATAGTCAACGATTAAATTAATCAATTTTGATAATTATTTGGCGCGCGGCTTTACTGCGGCATTACTTCAAAGAATTGCCGCGTCTCCCTTTTCGCAGATCGACGACGCGATAGATCGATGCGGGCACTATCGGCACCCCCGGCCCCTATTTGGCTTATTCTTACCACGCGTGGTAAGTCGTTCGAGTCACCGAAAAAATTAAATGTGGGAGTTTTATAATCAAATTTGTTGCATACAAATTTGAGTTATGCTACAGTGGCGTCAAGGAGGTGCATCATGAATGTGAATGACAAGCTTAAAGAGCTGATCGAGAAGGATAGGAAGCTGTGGATGGAAACGAGGGACGAGAGGTATAAGTTTCCGAAAACGCGGATCAAGAATGCCCTCGAGTTTCCTAGCACGGCCGTTCTCGACAGGCGTCTGCTCAGCGAATCGGTGCCGAAGGTGGATTTCGTGGCGGCCGTTCTCAATGTGCTCGGCTACGACCTCGCCATAGTGCCGCAGGGTTCCACTCTGCCTGCGGGCTCGATCGTCGTTGACAGCGATTTCAAATACGAGAAAAAGCCCAACATGGCGCGTGTTCCGAAAAATTCCGAAAAATAAAAAAAAAAAGCGCCCCGCCCTGCGGCAACAGGAACGGGGGCTTGTCACGCAACCCGGGATAGATTGCAAAGGAGATTATATCATGTCAGACAGGTGCATAGAGGTATATATCGAGTGCAAATGGT
>Ga0265298_10000812_pt1 | contig 46032 bp, 40 predicted proteins | sample AusTroGonzalo_MG_3_FD_193486 | JGI IMG/M metagenome (GOLD analysis project Ga0265298, IMG submission 193486) | Bovine rumen microbial communities from tropical cattle in Woodstock, Queensland, Australia - Gonzalo_01 | ecosystem: Host-associated > Mammals > Digestive system > Stomach > Rumen ...
CTGGTGCTGGTTCCATGATGGACTGTCAGCAGGGGTGCTCTTAGAACTTGCAGCAGGGAGGCTCCCAGACATCAGCAGGGGTGCTCGCTGGTGCTGGTGCTCCCTGTCAGGATCAGCAGGGGTGCTCCCTGTCAGCAGGGGTGCTCCCTGACAAAAAAGGAGGCCGGGCCAAATTTGGCCGGCCTCGTCTCTTAGTGTTCGCTGGTGTTTCATTACTTGCAGTTATGAAATAGTGCTGCCATTTCTCCCCGGCTTAAAAGCTCCTTTTTGCAGCCGCATTTTTTATAGTTTGTACTGTAGTCAGCTCCCAGGGCGCGCAGACGGCTTGCAGTGGTCCGGGTGTTCCATCCTGAATTAGAATAATAATCTTTATTATTGATACGTGCAAAAATCAGATTACCATGCAAGAAAACGAAAACACCGTTTTTCTTGTTATATACTTCTGTATTGGATAAGCGAAAATTTTGCTTATTTGCGACGGCTAAAACCATGCTTTTTTCTATCTGTCTCATAATTGGAAAAATTAAAAGTTTGTTTATTATTGTTTATTATCTCGCAGGGAGGCCAGGCTTTAAAGCCTGATCTCCTGTAAATTGTTAAGGTCAAATATTGCTATCTGATCATGAGCTTTCGCAAGGGACAGGGCCTCGTCTAAGGTGCTGCAAATGATTACGGCATCATAATAAAATTGGCCGTTTTCTGAATTATACCAGCCTCCCAGGGCGTTGATCTCAGGGTGATTATTAGCGTAGGCAATAACGCGCGCAGCGCCATAATTACCGAAACTGTTTTGTGTACCGGCTACGGCTACGCTGTAGCCTGTAGTTATTGGCTCTAAGGTGTTTTTATCAACCGTGAAACCGTCAGGGCATGCGGCTGCAATACCAGTTAATAAACTAAAAGTTAAATTAAGATCCATCATTTTTAAATCTCCTATTTTTAAAAGTTTGTACTAAGTTTGTTTAAATCTGCTGCAAAGTTAAGTTATTTACTTTAAACTTGCAAGAAAATAACTAAATAACTTTATTTATTTAACGCTTTTTATTAATTAAATACATTAAAAACGCTTATTTCTTAAATTAATTAACTAAACTTTTGCGTTTTCGTTTTAAGTTATATACTTTATTCGTTTTATTGTTATATACATTATATATATATATGTCAGCAGGGAGGCTCCCAGACATCAGCAGGGGTGCTCGCTGGTGCTGGTGCTCCCTGTCAGGATCAGCAGGGGTGCTCGCTGGTTCCATCAGCAGGGAGGCTCTTAGTGCTCCCAGCTCGCAGACATCAGCAGGGGTGCTCGCTGGTTCCATCAGCAGGGAGGCTCTTAGTGCTCGCTGGTGCTGGTGCTGGTTCCATGATGGACTGTCAGCAGGGGTGCTCTTAGAACTTGCAGCAGGGAGGCTCCCAGACATCAGCAGGGGTGCTCGCTGGTGCTGGTGCTCCCTGTCAGGATCAGCAGGGGTGCTCGCAGCTCGCAGCCCGTCGGCATATCTCCCGGCCGGAGGCCCGCCAGGGCCGACGGCGGGCTCCGTAGTGTGGCGGCGGTCTCGCGTGAGTGTTAGAGGTTTCGGGCTGTTTTCTTAAACTATTAACATTTAACAATCAATAAGTTACGATTTTCGTTCGGTGGCTACGTTTCGTGCGGCTTGCCTAAGTGGTTGATAAATAGCCGTTTCCGAGAGGGGAAGCAGTGCTGTTTATGCGTTTTTCGGAATATTAGGACTGCATCTAAGCTACTTTTTCGGCTCGTTTTTAGTTGAAAATAGACAATTATAGGCTCGTTTTGCCCAAAAATTAGGCTGAATAGACAGGAAAAATACTCTTTTCTGCAAAAATCGGGCGAAAACTTAATAAAGTTTAGTAAAAATCGCACGTTTTTGCCAAAAATGCACAAAATATTTAAGAAAAAAGACTGAAATATTTGCGGTTTTGCGGAGAAATACTTAACTTTGCCGACGGATTTTAATGATATAAGTGAAATGGATATTCAATCAGCTATCAGCCGCCACGGCACAACGAAGGCGGAACTCGCCCGAAAGATGGATGTGGCACCATCGTACATCACCCAACTGGTCAGCGGTCAGAGCTCGCCCTCGATGAAGATGCTCGACAAACTGGCAGAGCTTATCGGCTGTAAGCGGTGGGAGTTCTTTTTAGACGAGATAAAAAGCGACCCACATGGGGTCGAGCGCTTCATCGACGAGATGGACCCCGCCGAGGTGATGGCCAAGCTGGGTGTCAGTCCCGCAGCCCTGCAGCCGGCAGCACCACAGCCGCAGGAAAAGACGGAGGCAGGGGAGAAGAAGGACGAACTGCCGTTCTTGCGTCCCGATGGTAGCAAGCGTCCAGAGGCCGAGCGCTCTGGCGGTCAGCAACAGGAGCAAGCATCGGAGAAAGCCACATCGGAACAGGTGCTTAGATTCTCGTATGACTGCCCGCACTGCGGCCATGAGGTGAGAATCACGATTGAGTGAGGAATTGCAGCTCAGATTACATACAGAAAAGCCCTCGGTGGATACTGAATCACAGGGGACAGGCACCTGTGTCGCTCACGACAACAGAGAGCCAGTCCCCATGATTCATCACTCACCGTCTTGACCTGCGGTCGAGTTGGCTTCTGCTCGGCAGAGCAGGCTTTTGCAAAGCCATCGACGTTGGTAGCCGTGTGCGCCATCAAGAGCGAGCTCTCATATCGCCCATCGGCTGCCCCCGTCTGCAGGCGTGCCTGCTTAGCTCTGCTCTCGCTTACTCGCCATCTTCGTTGTTACCTCCTCCGCCTGATGGCGGGGTCTCGGTGCCGCCACCACCGCTGGGCGGGGTCTCGGGCTCGTCGGTCACTTGGGTGGCGTCGTCCTCGTCGTCCTCGTCGTCGGTGGCCTTGTCGTCGCGCTTCCAGTTGGCGCTGATGGCAAAGGTCTTCGAGAACTTCTGCGACACGGCGGCTGCCACGCGGCTGATGCCGTTGGCGGGGCGGATCATGTCGGGCGTGGCCACGGTGACTTCGTGGGTCACGGGGTCTTCCTTGTCGGTGACGGAGCACTGCAGCACGGGGCGCAGGGTGATGAAATTGTCGCCGAGGGGCACGCGATAACCCATGAGCAGCAGCTCCTGGGCCTTCTTCATGTACTCCTTGACGGCAGCCTCCATGAACGACTCTTCGATGGAGGTCTTCTCGCAGGCTTTCTCGCACATCTCCTGAAAGGTGAGCGTGCCTGTGGACTTGGCCTTGGCATAGACCACATGCTTGCCCAGGCGTGTGTCGTCGATGATAATATATTTAATTTTTGCCATAGTCTGATTGTGTTGGTGAAACGTATGGTTGCGGGCTGTTTTTGCGGTTTAAGCCCAAACCGAGAAAAACTTGGGCTCAAATCGGCGTGGATTTGGGCTTAGATTTTTCTGGGGCCTTTCCCAGCGGCGGAGGTCGGTCTCGTTCGATCATACTGCGAATATACAACGGCAAAAAAGCCCCGCCGACTGGGTTGCAGCGGCAGGGCCAACGAACGAACCAACGAATTATGTGGTCTTCAACAGGCTGTCGAGACCGTTTTCAAGCGCGTCAATATTCAGGAACAGGTTGGGATAGGAGACAGGTCCGAGCTTGACGGTCACGGAGGTCTGGCGGTCGCTGTCGGGCGTATCACCAGTCGTCGTGGTCAGGCCACCGCTCTCAATCTGACACTTGCGGTTGGGGTCGTAGAGGATCTGAACCTCACCGCCTGAACCGACCATGATGAATCCAAGGTCGAGGTTGTTGAAGGCACGTGCGAGGCGGGCTGTCACCTTATCGACGGCTTCCAACACGAAGTTGTGGGTCACGATGAATCCGCGACGCTGGCCCTGGCTCTCTCCGTCGATTTTCTGGCTTTCGCGCTTGCACTCGAACTTGTAGAGGTAGCCGCCTTCTTTGAACGGATCAGCAGGCATCGTGTAGGTCTCGCCGTTAGCGACGAGGGCGGCCTTCAGCTTGTTGCGCTCAAAGGCATACACGGTTTCGCTCATTCCTGCGAAATTCTCCGAACACTGGTCTCCTACGAAGTAGTTCTCCAGTTGTGGGCATTGTGATGTATTTGCCATATTCTTAAATGTTTTTGTGTGGTTATACTTTTTGTTGGGGGAAAGGGGTGGGGCGGTTGTCGGGCATTCCCGCCGCCCCGCGCCCCTTGTGAGAGGTTTATGCCTCAGTGACTGAAACCTTCACTCCGATGGTCTGTCCTTCCGCGTCGTAGAGGTCGTACTTCGTCGTGCCGTCAGCCGTGGCGTTGGCGATGATGTAATACTTGCGACCTACCCATTCAGGGATGCTGTTGGTCTTCACCTCGATTTCGGCGTAGTCGGCCTCGTTGAAGGTCTTCTTGTCGCCTGTGGTCTCTGCGGTGCCCGTTGCATAGACGGTCTCGCCGTCGGGGGCATAGCTGGTGAAGTTGTAGGTCTTATTCTCTACCGGCTCTGGCTCGGGTTCGGGCTCAGGCTGTGGTTGGTCACCCGGGTCTTCGCCGGGGTTTATTCCCCCGCGAAGATGGCGGTGAAGTACATCGGATCGCCAGTGGTGACGATGTTGATGGTAGCGGCGGTCTGGCCGTTGCTCCACTTCACGAACGACTTACCCTGTGCGGGTGTAGCGGTCAGCGTCAGGGTCACGCCGGGATCAACCTCGCTGCCGTTCTCGACAGGCGTGTCACCGTTCTTGATGCTCACGGTGCCAAGCGTAGAGTCGTTGGCAGTCACGGTCACTGCGTCAGCCTGATAGTCGCCACTGTCGAACGTACCCTCGTCGGTGCCACCGTTGGTGACGAATGCGCGAGCGGTAGGATCCTTGATGACCACACCGAACAGAGACTGAATCTGGAACACCATGTCCTTCGTGTCGTGTGAAGGCTCGGGCATGATGTTGACGAACGACTTGTCGCTCTCGTTGTCAACGCCGAGAATGAAGTTACCCTCCTTGAAGGCGATGATACGAGTACCCTTCATGCGCTTGTTGGGGCAGAAGATGCGGTTGGGGTGAGAGGGCAGCGTGAAGTTGCCGTTGGGCAGGTTCACAGCGGCCTGATGAGAGCGGTGCTTCTGCTCGAATCCGTCCTTGATGTTCAGGGCGTAGTCCACCGACAGCCATACATAGACGAGCTCGTCCTGCAGGTCGGCGTTCCACTTCTTCTCAAAGTCCACCCAGTCGTCGTAGGCGGCAGAGTCGCCCTCGGCCTGTACCTTGTCGAACAGTCCTGCAGGAATCAGGTTGCCAGCGGCCTGGCTCACGATACCTGCGTTGATGTCCTGATTGATTTTCTCGTTGAAGCCGTCGAACATGCCGAGCTTCACGCCCTCTGCGGTCTTCTTACCGTTGATGGCGCAGTTGAACACGTCCTTAGAGAAGAGCTTGGTCTGCTCCTTCATGAAGAACTCGGTGAGGGGGAACGTGGTAGCAGCGCTGCCGTTGATGTCAACGATAGCGGGCTTCTCCTTGAAGTAGTCCTCGTTGACGCGAATGCGATGAACGCAAATCTCGGTCTGCAGGACACGCTCGAAGAAATATCCGAGCTTCGACTCCTTAACGTCACCTACCTTCTTGCGACGGGTCTCGCCACCCTTGCCAGCAAAGACAGTGTAGATTTTCTGGTTCTGGATGCCGGTCTCAACCTTGATACCGAGGCGATCCAACTCGTCACGCATAGTCCAGGCGGGACCGGTGACGATGTTCGGCTCAAGCACGCGGGCTACAGCCTGAACATTCTCTAATCCAATGAATTGTGCCATAGTTTAAAAGAATTTGTGTTTGTGTTGTTTATAAAAAGTTTTTGTGTTGGAATTTCAGAGGTTACTCCTTACCGTCCCAGGTCTCGCGCATCTCGTCGTAAGTCTGACCCTTCTTGGCCACGGGCTCGGTCGATGCGATGACGGGCACTTCTGCGCCGCCGCCGTTGTTCTGGGGGGCTGCACCTGCTGCGGGCTCGTTGCCGGGAGCGGTGGTCAGTTCAGTAATCTGAGCGTTCAGGTCGCTGATCTGCTGTTCACGCTCGGCGATGGTGTCATTCAGAGTTGAGAGTTGAGAGTTGAGAGTTGAGAGTTGGGCTGCGCCGTCCTCTTTCTCCTTTGTCAGCGTCTCAATCTGCTCGGCCTTGGCCTTCAGTGCCTCGTCGGCCTTGCCAGCCTGCTCGGTCAGTGTAGCGATTTCAGCGTCCTTGGCCTCGATGGCCTCCTTGTGGGCGGCCTCCATGTCGGCGATAGCCTTGTCCTTTTCCTCCAATGCGGCAGTGTGCTCGGCATTAAGGTCAGAGATAGCCTGCTCGTGAGCGGCTTTCAGTTCGTCCACCTGTTTCGTCAGCGACTCAACAGATTCCTTGGCCTGTGCAGACTCCTGCTGCATGGCCGCGATTTTGCCGTTGAGTGTCTCCAGAAGCGAAGCATTGAGGAAGCTGCCCTCCTCGTTGCATTCCATCTCCTCGACACCCAGAAGGGCAAATACCTGTGGAAATTTCTCTTTCATATTAATACTATTGTTTAAGGGGTTAAATAATGCTTCCTTGACCTGCGGTCGAGCCTGCTCACGCTCGGCAGAATCCAAGCCAGCTTGATTCTGCTCTTGCTGAATCGCAGCCTTGGCGGCGCCGGCGGTCATGCGGGCAGACTTATTGGCCTTGGCACGCTTGCCGATTTTTCGGCCTGCGGTGCGCTCGATGGGCTTTGCGCTACCGTCACCGAGGGCGAAACCACGGGCGATGACGTCGCCCAGCAGCATCTGACCGTCGCAGAAGATGCCCATCACGTCGACTGCATCGAACATACGACCGTCCAGGTACTCATCGGTAGCGTTGGGGAATGCCTTCTTCATGTCAGCGCGGAACTCTGCCTCCAACTGGTCGAGTTCGGCAATCAGTTCCGTCGCGTCGTCGTTCTCGGCAATGTCACGGATTTCCTTGTTCTTGTTGACCGACTTGGTGGCATAATACTCGCGGTAGGTCTCGTTGGTGAACTGGTTCTTGTCGCCGCTCTTCATGGTGAAGAACGAGGCCATCACGCCGACGCAGCCGAGCTGGTCTTTGAGGTTCATCACATACACCTCGTCGCAGAGTGATGCGAGATACATGCCAGCCGAAGCACAGAGGCCGTCGATGAAGGCGATGACGCGCATACCCATTGAGTGGGCGTAGTCGATAGCCTGCTGGAAGTCGTTCTTTGCCCAGGCCGAGCCGCCCTGCGTGTTGATGACGAGTACGTGACACTGGCAGTAAGGGTTGTCACTGGCCTTCATCATCCAGTCGCGGATATCCTTAGAGCCGTAGCTGCAAGCACCACCATTGCGGGTGATCGGTCCGTCGATGGGGATGACGTTCACGAAAGGCTGCTTTAGGTCCTTCAGGTAGTCGATGCCGTTCCATCCGTCGTAAACGGGCAGCACCGTGCCGTCCTCAGTCACCTCGTACTCGCGGAAGATGTCGTCGCCCTGCGCGTTGATGCACATCGGATTCTTCTTGGCGCGGTCGATGCCGAGCATCGTGCGGTTGTTGGCGTTATCCATCAGCGTGGGCAGGATGCCATGCACAAACGACGGCAGTATCATCCATTCCTTGTTGGTGAATATTTCAAATGTTCCGTTCATAATTTTGCGATAATTCGTTATTCAATGAAAAAGCCCCTGTGCGGGGTTCTGTGGCAAAATTATGATAAACGGACGTGGGTGTGCGGACAAAAAACAGGCGTTTTTAAGGCAAAAACGGGCAAAAATGAGGTTTTATTGGCAGTATGACAAAAAAAAGGGGCGATGCTCGCGCACAGCCCCCATCGCGGGTTATTTCCATCGGAATGGTAGTTACAATGATTTATTCATTTTATATATTTATGGCTTTAAAGATTTTACTCTCATGTGTCCAGCAGAATCAGCGTCGACATGGCCTTGACCGTCACTGTGACCGTTCCTTCTGCAAATGGTGTCTGGCTGCGCTTCCAGTTCAGCTGGCTGGTGTTCGGCAATGTATAGCTGAGATACTGCCGTCCGTCGTAGCAGGTGGCGACAATAAAGAAATCTCGGCCTGAAATGGCTGCAAGTTTTCCCGTAATTGCCTGATAGCCACGATAAATAGGACATTCGAGTGTATGCGTGAATACCTCTCCAGCCGCTTCCCTCGACGGGGCGGCTGTCAGCTTGGTCTTGTCCGTCAGCAGTGCGTCGGCTTCCGACGAGTCAGCAACGGCCAGCGTCAGCAGTGCGTCGGCAAATTTGCAACTGCCGTTAGGCAATGGCGACTGATTTGGATAGCGGCCCTTCAGTTGGGCGATGTACTGTACTGCGAACGGGATGGTCATCACCGAGCCGTCCGTCGGAATGAGGTCGATGCGAACAAGGTCGTCAAGTTCCTCGCATGAGTCTGTCGTCTTCATAATCGTTGTCTCTTTATAATATATATAATGTATATGCTTAAAGCCTTAAAAATGACTGTTTCGTTGCAAAAAACCGCTCAAAAAACAGGGTCGGACAGTGGTCGGACGTTAGTTCGCAGATTTTGATGCGTTTTTTAACTTCTTTTCGCAGTCCGATTAACTTTCTTTTTGCTTTCTTTCTTTTCTTATCAGGCGTTTATGCCTTTCTTCATTGCGTTCCCATTCGTCGTCACTGATATGCTGCAGGAACGAATGGCCGAAATTCTTTCCACGATTTGGCATCATGTCGGCCTCCTTCAGCTTGCGGTTGTACATCCTGCGGAGGGCTTCCCTCTGCGATGAGTCGATGATGGCAGGAAAATTGAACTGCGTCAGATAGCGCTCGAAGCGTTCCAACTGCTTTCGCTGGATGTTATACTCCACGCAGTGCGCCCAGTCCTGATAGGTCCAGTCGATGACTTCGTGCCAGAACATATCGGTCAGCATCTTGACCAGATGGCTGGCCACGTCGTAGGAGAGCGAGTAGCACGAGTTGGTGCGATAGGGACGCCCTGCCATCCATACCTCGCGTGGCATTTCGATGCAAAGATAGTCCTTTGCGTCCTGCGCCTTCGACGAGGTGGTGCCCGTCAGCGTGCATAGTTCCTTGGCCGTCGGCCACTCTTTCGGATCGCGTGTGAGGATAACCTTGCCACCCGTCGGCAACTTGCCGTTTAGTATATTGTTCCAGACCCGCTGCGAATAGCACAGGCGCGACTGGTTCTGCTCTGGGATGTAGCGCAGCTCGTTTTCCAGCAGGCGCCCCATGTTGGTATAGACCGAGAACTTCATCGGTTCCCATTCTGTCAGGTAGTGGTCTTCGTTTCTTCCACGGAAGTGTGCAGCCACGTACCAAGGTAGTTTCAGGTAAATGCAGTTTGACATATCTTCGTTCGTTTCGTTTATTCCTTTCCGCCGTCATTCGGCGCTATTCCAAGCCGTTTCTGTGTGCTCCAGCTTGTCTGGTTGACAGTCCGTTCGCGCTCGGCACGCTTTGTCGGACTGCCCGCGTCGGCTGGTGATAACATACGCTTGGCATCCCGACCCTGAAGGTTCAGGAAGTCGTCGATGTCGTAAAAGTCAACCGACCCGCCGTGCAGCTCCTGCCTTAGCCTTGCTCCCACAAGTATCAGCAAGTCGCCAATGGAAGCATACTGGTGGCGATAACCATTCAGCTGGACGGCCAGACGGTCGTAGACATAGCCGTTCCTGTATCGCAATGCGTGCTGATGCTCAATCTCATAGTTTTCCGCAATGCCGTGTCCGCCGCCGCAGAGGAAGTCCATCGTCCGCCTAAGCATACTTTCACTTGCTCCGGCCACAAGCAGCGTCACCTCACCGTCATCCTGGGCATCGACGGAAAGGGCCACATAGCGGCGGTGGTTGAACTCAGGCCGCTTCCGATATATGTTTTCCTGCATTGGCATCGCTATTCGTTGTTTCTGACTGCAAAATTAGAAGAAATATTCTAAACAACAAAGAAAATCAAAAGTTTCGGGTATAACTTTTTATTAAATTAACACCTTGGCCTTGTCCCATTCAACAATTAGGTTTTATTAAATTTGTCGGCGCAAACACTTAAACCCAATTAGATTATGGCACTAAACATTAAGGCTGCCATTGCGCTGCGCGGCAAGACAATGGCCTGGGTGGCAAATAAAATGGGCGTAAAACTTCCGACGCTCTCTGAGATGGTCAGCGGCAATCCAACGGTTGACACACTGGAAAGAATTGCCGCAGCATTGCATTGCGACGTGGCCGAGCTGTTCGACCGACCAGTAGCATGGCAGGAACGGCGCTCGCGCTAATTTTCAATTATCAATTATCAATTTTCAATTACCAAAATGCCCCGATATCAACCGAAGGTCTCTTGGGACCAGCTCCGCAACTACCTTGAACGCTTCTCGTGGCTCGACCCACGGACGGGCGTCCGCGTCACTGGCTTCAATCCCCCCGACAAGGCGAAGGGTGTCGAAAGAGTGCCCTGTTTCGTGAAGTACATTACGCTGAAGGGCAACTACGAGCAAGGCCGCGTCGTCTCACTCAAACTGATGCCCCATCGGCAGCGCATGATCCAGTTCGTCGAGTCGAAGCAGATTCGCCGCATCTGCGACATCCTCATCGTCGAGGTCGATGGCGTGCGGTTTATTGCTCAGTAATACTATCTGACGGGACTTCATCGCCGACGTCCGGAGAGTCGGCGTGCATGTGGTCGATGTCGCGGTCAAGGATGGTACGGCCCTGCTGAGAGGCGCGGCGCTGCTCGTCGATGTCGATGGGTTTGCCGCTGTATTGTTGGGTGAACTTACAGACAAAGGCGGCTCCTGCGGGGATGCCGAGGAGATAGGGATAGATGTCAGACCACCATGTATGGGGAACGCCGCCGCCTGCGACGATAGCGGTGTTGACGGCCAGGGCGGTGCCGCTGACAAGTGCGCAGACCCAGCAGATGACACGGAAGAACTTCGGCATGGAGTTCTTCCAACGTGCCCGCAGCACGTCCAGGCCGAAACGTTCCGTCCAGCGGCGGCGTGGGCGCTGGGTTTCGTTTCGGCGGCGGTTGGGGATGGCGTGTCGGCTCATATCTTTGATGTTTGGGCTGCTGTGACACAGCAGCATACACTACTGGCGGTTGATTTTCAGGCCGTTGTCGGAGGCCAGGATAAGTTTACTCAGGCCGTCAACGTTCGAGGCCAGAGCAGCGATGTCGGAGCGGACGGTTCCTGTTTCTTTCAGCACTTCCTTCTCCATCGACGAGATGCGTTCGAGGATAGCGTCCTGTTTCTTTGAGTGGGAGTCGAGGCGGTTCTGCATACTGTCGATGGACTTCTCCATCACGGCCACCTTGGTCTTCAGCACGTAGCTCTCGCGGAACTGCCAGCCGACGGCTCCAAAGAGCGCCGTCACGAGATATGGCCAGAGATCTGTTATCAAAGTATTCATTTGTCTGTTTTGTTTTTGTTTGGTACAAAGATACGGCGGCGAAAATACAAAACGGGACATCTGCAGAAAGTGAGCAATTATAGCCACATGAAAAAAGGCGGGCAAGGCGGGAAGTGTTCCTGCCCTACCCGCCCGACCAATCACGGCGAATGACGGTTAAATGTTAAGACTATTAGACATTTAGACAAACAGACAATTAGACAATTAAACGAGTTTTGTTATACGGCGAAGGAGCCAGAGGGCAGCATCATAGGCGGCGTTGCCCGCGATGTTGGAGGCAAAGCGGCTGCGAAGGTCTGCTGGTGCTTGCGGAGGTCGGCGAGCTGGGACTGCTGCTGTTGGAGGGCTTGCAGGATGTCGTCGGTGCTACGCTGCTGCATCGTCATTTGGATGAAGAGGCGGCGCTCTTCATCGGTCATGCGGTCGTAAATCTGCTCCAACAGTTTGCGGCGCATCATGGCTTCTGCAGCAGCGGCATAGTTCATTTACATCAGTCCAAAATACTTGCGGATATTATATACGCCGTCTTTATCCTTCAAGGTCTTCAGAGCCATCTTGTAGCAGGCAGCGATGATGTCCTTATCGGTGGGCGTGAGAGGTTTGCCGAGGAGGGCAGCTATTTCGTCGCCGAAGTCGGAGTACATCTTGTTCATCTCAACCCAGAGGGCGCAACGATTGTAATGCGAAGCATCCTCGATAGGCAGGCCGAAGGATTCCATTGCAGACTTCCATGTGTCGCGGCTCCAGGGTGCTTTCGGATCCATCTTGGCAACGATGGCTTCGGCCTCTTTTGGGGTGAGGTATTGGTGCCACTTGATTGCTTCGAGCTTGTCAATCATCTCTTCGGCATCGGCGGGCATCTTCTGCAGCATAGCGTCCATCATCTGTGTCATCACGCTGCCAAAGGCCATCATATTCTTAGGGTCGCGCGAGGCGGCCATGTAGTCGTAAAGCGCAGTGTAGCGCTCTTTTAAGTCGGTTGGTGTCATCTTATTTTTATTTTTTGAATTAAACAATCTTTTCCAGTTCTTTCCAATTCTTGCAACTCTTTAAAGAATTAGCAAGAATTAGCACCCAGGGCAGCGGGCTGACGGGATGCGAGGGGTGTATTGAACTGGGACGCGGCGGGCGGCAGAGGGCTTGCGCCTTGATGGTTCTTGCGTCCCGCTGGTAGCAAGCGGCCTGTGGCCGAGCGGCTGTGGCACAGCAACAGACGCGACGGGATCAGCCTTCGGCGCTTGCTTCGTCGCCGTTTTCTTCTGTGTAGTCTTCGATTTTGCCATATATTCTATTATATAAAGTGTCGATAGCGTACATAAACAGATTCAGCCAAAGGGCGATGTAAGAGCAAAGGAGGGCTATTGCAAGCGACAGCAACGGGTTACAATTTGTAACCAGTTGATATGTCATCACGCTCCAGCAGGTAAGACATTTCGGGCAGTCGATGACCCACAGCTTGCGCTTGGTGATGCGCTCGATGGTGGGTATCAACCCGAGGTGGTTCACTGCCGTGCAGATGAACACGATGCAAGCAATAGCCCTCCAGTCCATACGCTTTACGCTCCAGTGGCTACGCTGAAGGTGAACTCCACCTCGGCCACGTTAGTTGACGGACAGCCGCAGGAGGCTCCTACGGGCGATGCGCTCACGCCGAGGGCGGTCACTGTGGGCACGTCTGCCGACGGGCAGGGGATGCACTTGGTGACAATCACCTTCTCATCTTGCAGACAACTGTTAGGACAGCCGTTGCCGCAGCGGTACACCTGCTGATAAACGAGGTCGCAAATCAAGCGCACGTCACAGCAATACTCGCCGCTGTCGCCTACGGGTCGGGGCGTGCCGAGCACCTGGATGTTGAAGTTACTGGCCAGCGGGAATCCGTCGGCTGAGTTGACGCACATCTGGCGGTTGCCGCACGTGTAGTGCGTGCAGTCCAGCAGATACGTCGTGGATGCTTCCGTACCTCCTGGGTACGGGGTCAGACTGTTGAAATAAGTCTTTCCATTCTGATTACAAGCCATAGTTTTTGAATGTTTTGTGGGTTTATTTATACGAGGACCTATTCTCTGCACCGTCCTCCTCCTGTGCTATTTCTCTTCCTTAAACAAGTCTCCCTGAATAGGTGATGGAGTTGCAAACCCCGACTGCTCGCTCTCGATTACCGCAATGCGACCGCTTAGTTCGGCTATCTTCTCCGACTGGGCGTCAATCTTTGCCGACAGGTCACTGACCATCTGCGTCAGACCGTCGATGCGCTGGATGATGACGTTCATCACGCGGAATGAGTCAAAGGTCATCTGCGCCGTGCAGTATATCTGGTGCCCCATCGAGCACTGGCTGCAATTCTTCGGACAGGGTTTCTGCTGCCCCTGCGGCTGACCGCCAGGCTGTTGTGTGGGCTGCTGTGGCACAGCAGCAGACTGAACGTTTTGCGGAGCGGCTGCCTGCTCCTGCGGTTTGTTATCTGTTTCTGCCATAATACTGATTTTTATATCTGAAACTCATTCATCGGCGATAAAAACATGCGTTTGCCGCCGATTTTTGAGATTTCATTTAAAATAATTGATAATTTGATTCTTCACTATCGGGTTCTGATCCCATCGGGCGACGGCCTGCGCCACCTTGCGGGCGGTCACTGCCCTGCCCTCCTTTGCATGCTGACCGATGAAGGCGATAATCGCCATGCGGGCTTTCTCTGCTTCCTCTGCAGACTCCGCATAGATATTGAATGTCACTGGAAATCCTTTTAATTCTGTTGCCATATTGCCGTGATTGTTTATGCGTTAATATCTGGTAGCGGCTCCGTCACTGGCTCTGCTACGGGCGGTGTCAGCGTCAATGGCGGCAGACGGTTGCCCGTCATGGCGCGTATCATCTCGTAGCCCTGAGCAATGCCGTTCTGGTTGTTCTTCAGCCATGAGAACAAGTCGCTGGCAGTCTGCTTTGTTGTGTCAACCCACGTCGTCGGTGACGGGTCGAAGTCAGGCAGTGACGGAATGTCCTCTGCAAAGAAGTCATAGAGTTTCTTCGCTTCGTCGATGTCACCCTTAGTTGCAAACAGACATTGCAGTTTCAATGTCGCCTTACTCGTTGGTTTTATGCCCTGTATCATCTCCAGTCGCTTGCGTTTTAATTGAAACCATTTCATTTTGCCGTGATGTTTTTTGCTTGTTCAGACCACCCCTAACCCCTCCTGACTCAGGAGGGGAATAGAGGCGGAAAGAATTTAGCCATTGCAACCGCAACCGGGACATCCGCAGGGTGCGGGAGCACTGTAGATTGTCACAGGTGTCGGGTTGAGTGACGACTTGCCGGTGATGGCGTCACTCAGCGTCTGGGTCATAATCTGCTGCACGGAAGTGTCGATAGCAGATGTCTGGCTGACCTGCGAAGACTGGGCTGCGCTCTGCTGGCCGCTGATCGTGTCAGTAATCGTCTGACTGATGTTGGTGTCACCAGCAGCTCGGGCGTCGGTCTCGCGCTGCAGACCGAGCAGCAGACGGTCGATGTTGTCCTTTGTGTTCGCGTTGCCCTGTGCAATCAGTTGGAGAACCGACTGATACTGAGCGTTGGCCACCTTCTCGGACGCAATAGCAGCCTCCTTGGCCTCCTTCGACTTTGCGTTGGCGTACATGCCACCGTAAATCATACTGGCGGCCACACCGACGAGTGCAGCACCACCAAAGACGATACTTGTAACGGCGACGTTACTGGGACGTTTTGCTGACATGTAGTCCAGCTTTACTTGCTCATAGGGAGAAAGACCTTCTTTCGTGTCCAGCCCTTTCAGCATGGCGAGATCGTTAACATCTAATGCCATAATGTTTAAGTTTTTGTGTGGTGAATAAATAAAATTATCTGTAGCGGCATGTCATTTCTGACAGCCGCTACAAAGATAGGGCATTTAATGCTTGCTAACAAGAAAAACCGCGCTATCGTATGCTCATACAGAAACGACACGTAACAGTCTGGAAATCACTCGCCTAACCGAACTTGTGTGCATCCCGTATTTCCCGCCAAGATACTCATAGACATACGTCTTTTTCTCGTTATGAGACTGTAAATCAAGGTATTCGTTGAACATAGGAAGATGCTTGATATATGCCATCGTAATACCAAGTTTTGCGCATATTTCCTTTTGATTTAAGACAAAAAATAGCCAATGATAGCCACTTATTTCAAAATTCTTACTGAATTTAGGAATTTTATTGTACTTTTGTGCCATAATTTTGCGATTTGATTTGTTGTACTACATTAATGTTGAGGATTTACAGCATCCCCAACTGTCTGTTGTAGTACAAGGTCAAATCGCAAATAAAACCAACTGAACAGACAGCGGGATGCTTTTTCTATTCATTCTTGTGAACAGAAACAAAAGCCAAACCGACCAGGACTCCTGATATTGACTGTCCGACCATGTTGATACATTCTCATACGCATTCCCGTTAAATGATGTTCGTGTAGCGCGAATTTACGGAAACAGAAATACAAATTGGGACATACGCCATCTTCCACACAAAAACAGCAATCCTACCCTTACGGATGGGATCTGTTCGACAGGATCCAGGCACCGTAGCAAATCAATAATCTTTGTTAAATAATCCTGCTGAGTGATACAACTTGGCAGGATTTATTGTGCCTTTGCCCTCAGAAATATATATATTAGGTTAGTAGACCGCAAAGGTTTTTAATTATCTGTGGGAGGCTAAGGTCTACACTTTTATATTAATAAGGTACAGAAACAAGCAAATACCATTCGGCTGCTTGGTCTCTGGGAAAACTTATACACATGATGCCCGATGTGATACCATCTGCTTATGACGAATCGGGAAATAAGGTTGCCGATGGTAAACCGATAGACTTTGAACTTTACCTACTTACTATTTACATTAGTTTCGTTAATAAACTTCCAATCATCGTCACGTAGCAGATGCCCTCCGCCAGCAGCACGCCCTTTCCGTCAAGTATCACAGGCACTTCCTCAGAGTCATTGAAACCCGCAAATGCAACCATGACAAGTACCACCATCGCCATCCACGCCATCAGCCACCAAGGGCATATCAGCAGCACCATACAAGACACGCAAGGGTGACGAAACCCAACACATCCAAGCCATCCCCAAGCACACTGATGAGTGGTATGCAGGTGGTGATGGCCACCACCCACATCCATACAATCCACACCCACCGCCACCTCTTAGGCAGTGCATAGACCAAGGCACTAATTCTCTCAGGCAGCTTCCTCCTCCAAGTGGCCACCTCCAAGAAGGAGATGACCAAGAGGATTGAGGCTATCGTGAGATATATCATAAACTTGGGTCATAGACAGGACGGATTGGAAACCCATAATAGACGAGGGAATGTTCACCCCTATTTACCGTATTGTTGCCATAAAGATATATGTATGCTTGATTTTGTGTGTTAATATTTCCTTTATAATGAAGTGTTGAAGACCATAGGTAAACCAATTGTCCAACAATAAGTGATGTGTTCTCAATATATCCTGTAATTGGGAAGAAAATGGTGTTGCCATTGATAGTAGAAGTATGGAGGATACCATTTACACCGTTTACTGATGTGTACTGCCATGTTGTATTATCATACAGCTCGAGTATCTCTGTATTTGTAGGCATTCTCCAAGAGCCTCCGAGGTTATACCTTGCTGCATCATAGCCGCTGTCAGGGCTAAAGCTATTGTCTGCCGACAAGTAGTTCTTGGCATTATATCCATTTGTCCCACTGTAAGGCAGTCCAATAGTTGTATTTCCGAAGTTATACCCATCTCCAGGAACATGACCGTCAACATTAGCCCAAGAGAAGTACAGACCAGCATCAGTAGGCTGTCTTGCACCAAGATTACAAGTAGCCCATAGTAACCCTGACGGAAGCCCAAGGTCTACATAGCCTTCAGCAGCCACCTTAGACACCATCACCCTTCGTCTTAGAAAATTCATACGCTTCCCTCCTATTCGTTAGTAAGATTGAACTCAGGCTTTGATGGATAGTCTACGGTGTTGTCATAGGCATCCACTGCCTCTATTGTTTCCAATGCCGCCACAGCGGCGATGTGCTGCTTGGTGACGATAAAGCACTGGTCAGCATAGAGCTGAATCTGTGCCAGCATCATCTTGGCACTCTGCGTTGGAAGTGTCACAGGCATCTCGCCCACATAGAGCTGAAGGTTCTCAACACCTACCAGCTCTGCCGCATCAATAGAACTTCTGTAGTTAGCCCTCTCGCTTGGTGTAAGCCATGCTATGATTGTGTCCTCACCATTGATGATGTTGAAGCCATTCACAGCATCAGAGCTATCGTAGCTGTTGATGGCTGCTATCTTTTCACTCTTTGCCTGTGCAAGAGTCCTCTCAGGTACGGGAGTCAGTTGCATATCCAGCACCTCCTTCACGCTTGCCGTAGGATTCTCTACATGGAATGCTACCTGCTCTTCACTAAGCAGCATCCACTTGTTGTCGAGGAAGTCCTGATAGGTTGAGCCTATCTCATACGCTGTTGCTGGCAACTCATTGTCAAGGCTGATATAATAGCCTTTTACGCTTTTCCTGATATATGTCTTATTGTTCATAATCTGTTCTCCTTTTGTTTAATTAAGCACCGATATAACGCACCCAAGCCTTACTGCTTGCATAGACGATGTTTATCTCACCAACCATCCCTGCTGCCACCTCCATTGAGCCGGATGCAAGGTCGTTGGTGTTCACATAGTCGATACCATTTGTCGTACCATGAGGCACGGTAATGGTTAAATCAGAGGTGTTACCGCTGTTGTCAACCATAACATGGATAGTCCTGCCAGCACTTGGGGCAGAGGCAAGAGAGAATGACTGTGCCGTCTGTCCGTCTGCGATGGTCACAATACAAAGGCTCTTGTCTACAGGCACACTGGCCACTGTAGTGATAGCAGGGCTTACGCCATTCACACCAGTCAAGAAGTCTGGCAGGTTCTCTGACTTCACCTTGCCGTTGGAATCGAATCTGCCCTCCAAGGTCGTAAGCCTTCCCTGGGCATTGGCATCGGTACAGGGAATGTCTATCCCCCCGATGGTCGCTTTATCAAAAAACTCTGACATAATATATAATTTTTTTTGGTTTGTTAATCAATTAAAAGACAATTGAATGCGTTGTGCTGTTATAGGTAGCACCAGAGCCATTCGGGAATACTATTGAGTGGTTTGTGGAGTCATAGGTAGGGGAAACTATGCTGCCACTGAATGCCGTAGCAGGCAGCTGCCTGTACTTTCCATCAGCACAGAGGTAATAGTTGCCTACAGACGATTCTGCTGTTGTCTTATTTCCAGAACTTGCCGCTGGTGCAAGACCATTAGCAGAAGCACTGAATACACTTGTTGTAGTAGCATTTGTTCCTGCCGTACCCTTGATATTACACAGATAGTTCCAAGTATTAGCTGCCGTAGCAGTGTACACATTGTATGTACTTGTGTTGAGGTACATATCCCCAGCCTTGGAGTTAGTGACACTCTGTGATATTCCAGTGCCTGTGCCAGTTACGGCAGTACCGCTGAACCAATATGCTGATGTACCATTAGTACCGTTAGTTCCATTACTTCCTGTGGCTCCCTTGATGTTGCACACATAGCCCCAGGTATTTGCAGCGGTTGCCTTGTAGACATTGCTTGTACCAGTATTCAGGTACATGTCACCTGCCTTTGAGCCGCTGACTGTTGCACTGATTCCTGAAGCATTAGTACCAGAGACAACCGTTCCTGAGAACCACGCTGCTGATGTACCATTATCGCCCTTTGCTCCTTTGAGATAGTCAAACGTGAATGTTGTGGTATCTCCAGAAGTAGACGCACTTACAGAAGGAGTTCCAACGCTTCCAATATTTGCACCAGCGGCAGCATCTATAGTACCCGTACTTCCAACAAGTCCGAATGAACTGCCACCCCATCTGTATGTTTTATTGGTGTCAAGATCAATATAAATCTTTCCCGCTTCTCCAGTAATTTCCGTAGAATATGTACTTCCTGACTTGCTCTCATAGAACTTGCCATCAGCAGATTTATAATATCCTTCTATTACGTCGTCTACATAGCTTGGCAATTGACTTTCAGGAATCTTACCATTTGTCAGTGTCGCAGGAGTAAATGCAAGGTCTGTAGTAGGTATTCCTTCAGATGGTTTACTGTATTTGGTATTCCAAGTAGCCTTTTCGCCAGTTGTAACAAGAGATAAATCTGTTCCGTTGTTTGATGCTGTTTTACTTTCAATTTTAACTGAATCTAAGTATAACCCTTTTACCTTTACATATCCAGTAATAGGATTGACTGTCGGCGTAACACTATTAGAGCCAATCAATCCATACATTGTAGTGTACTTAGCATCTGTTTCTGCTATAGCCGATGACAAACTCCTTCCAGCAAGTAACGGATAATCCTTATTCCATGTTGAATTGTTAGTTATTTGTTTATATATCCTCATATAAACATCCGAATTTGAATCATAGTCCGCTATTTTCCAACAGCCCTGGACTGTAGTTGGTTCATCACCATTTTGATATACATTGGCGGTTTGTTCAGCATCATAAATAAGCGTTATCATACATCCTTCGGCATATCTTGTAGACACATTTGTATCTACATTCATAACTACAGGATGTTCTCCTAAATTATTAACATTCAATACAACCCCATAAGTCTTATGCCCTGCTACAGGAACTTTAACAGTTACCATCAATCCTGTGTAAAGAGAGGTAATGCCGTCACAAGTACCTTCCCAAATAGAAGCATAATAAGGAGATGTTGTAACAGCCGCTGTTCCCGTCACATTTGTGGCAGGGTGGATAAGCTCGCCCGTCTTCCCTGCTCCAATGAGTTCCCAGTAGGCCGTCGTGACGTTGTTCTCAGTCACGAGGTCGTAGAGTTTGTAGTAAACGAATCCGTTGGTTTCCTCCTTACCGTTCTCCTGGTCATAGATGCGCACCTCGTCGCCAACCTTGAACTGGCGGGTGACGGCATCCTGGCCGCTGCCGGTGGTATAGCTGAGCGTCGAGCTGGTGGGGGCGCTGGAGAGGGTGGCCACGAAGACGTGCTCGGAGCGCACCGCCGTGCCGAGTGCCGAGATGGCGGCGTTCAGGTCGCTGAGCGTCGATGCCAGCGTGTCGCTCTCGGAGACGTTGGCGAAGAAGGCTATCATCTCGCGCACCTTGTTGATCACACTGTCGGAGTCGGGTGTGCTGGCGTCGCCGATGATGGCCTCGATGTCGGCCACGCGACTGGTGAGTGCGGTGACGGTGGCATTGTCTACCTTACCTGCGAGTCCTGCGGCCACAACCTCTGTGTTGAAGCGCTGCAGCACTGCCTCGACGTGGGCCATCAGTCCGCCGAGGTTGATTGTCTGACTAAGTTCTGCTTGTGTCATAATCTTCTGATGTTTTTACGGGTTGTTGGATGATGGAATAAAAGAAATTTCCGCTGCGGCGGAGGCGCAGTCGGAAACCGAGGCAAACGTGACCGTCACGCCGCTCTCGTCGAGCTTGGTCTTAAACCGTTTCAGGTCTTTTACCCTGATGACGCGGTTCGGATTTGTTGGATTTCCCATAATCTCTTTCTGTTTTTTAATCGTTACTGCTTAGAAGCCCCGCAGGGAGTCGAACCCTGCGGAGCCTGTGAGAGAGAGATTAAGCCGATGGGAACATCTCGTCGATGTCGGAGTCGGTGGCGTAGGTGATGGCGGGCTCGAAGTAGGTGTCGGCCTTGTAGGCGGCAGTGCCGAGTCCGGTCACGGCGATGTTGTCGGTAGCAGTGCCGTCAACGGTCAGCTTGACTGTACCGTTGTTGGTACCACCTGCGAGAGCAACGCTCTGAACGGCGCTGTCAGCCTTGGTACCCTGGGCGGCGGTAGCGAAGTCGCTGGCCTTCTTGCCAGAGTCGACGAGGTTGCCGTTCTTGTCGTACATGGCGAAGTCGCCGGTAATCTCCTTGGCGTCGGTGCCAGCCCATGCACCTGCAGCGTGAGCAGCGGTGAACTGGTAGAGCTTGTTGTCGTAGGTGACGTAATCGCCCTCGGCATAAGCCTTCTCGGCAGAGAATGCCTCAGTCTCGATCTTGTCAACCTTGCCCGAGATGTCCTGGTGGGTGGTCAGCACCGTTGCCGATGTGCCGCTCTTCAGCGTGATAGTGGTCTTGTCGGCGTTGACGCCAGTACCTGCCTCTACGCTCATCTCGCTCTTCAGGGCATAGCCGCTGAGGTCGATGGGACCGGCGAAGATGTCGTACTTGTAGCTGGGCTCGGCAGCAGTGCCAACGTTGGCCACGTAGATGTTGGAGCCAGCAGCCACGGGCTTGCCACTGCCCTCGGCGAAGTCAGAGGTAGTGGTGAAGGCGTCGCTGATGTTCCACATGAAGCCGAGCGAACCTGCCACGAGGTCGGTCGAGGGAGCCAGCTGCGAGAAGGTGCGGGTGCCCTTCGGGATGATGGCTGACGGGATGGCCTGGATCTTGCCGAGCAACTCGGAGAGGGCGGCTTCTACGGTTTCAGCGCTAAGACCTGTGATGGCGCTGATGGCTTTGGTCTGATACAAGGCATCGGCCTTGGTCTTGAAGTAGTTAAGCTGTGAGACTTTCACTACTCTGTTCGGATTGGTAATTGCCATAATCTAAAACAGTTTTTGTGTTAAACAATAAAGTTACTTATACTGAGTTTTGACTCATTTCTTCTTTTTCCGCTCGGCCTTGACCTGCGGTCGAGCCTGCTCACGCTCGGCAGACTGTGAGCGAGCTCCCGTCTGCCCTCGCTTATCCGCAGCCTTCTTTGCCGCCTTGGTGGCGGCGTCGCGCAGCTGCTCGGCGGTGAACTGCTTCACCAGTATCGCCCCGTCGGGCTTCGAGATCCACAGCTGGTCGGTCGCCTCGCGCTGGCAGTGGCGCTCAAACCACGCCGCCACCAGGTTCGTAATCCGTTCGTCGTCGATGGGGGTGGAGTCCGCCGACATCGTGCCGTTCTTCAACAGCCGACCGAAGTAGAATCCCTGCTCGGTCATCAGGATTTCGTAGTCATTCGTCTTCTTGCTCATAATACCTTTATCGTTTAGTTCATTCGTTTTTATCAATTAAACATTTCGTCAATGTCATCATTCGTGGCGGCTTCCTCTTCGAGCTCCTCCTCAATCTGGTGCTCGGTGTGCTCGTGGATGGTCTCCTCGTCGCTGATGCCATTGGCGGAATCCAGCATCTCGTGCAGCGTGTCGATCTCGCCGTTCGGGTTCTTGCCCTCTATGAACTGCTTGAACTCGTCGCCCGTCATCGTCTGTAGTCTTACTTTTCCCATATCTTCAATTTCTTGTGCTTTGTCCGATTTGAAACATATCCGCTTGTCGTCGGCGGTCAGGATGTAGCGCCCGTCGCGGTCGCAGAGGTACTCGTCGCCGTCCACCGAGACGCTCCACACCTGCTCGTACTCCACGCGGGGCGTGCCGTGCGGCTTCGGCGGCATCGTGTATCGGCCCACGGCGGTCAGCGGGCGGCGGTCGGTCACGACGGCACGCTGCTTGTCGAAGTCATCGTCCTCGATGCCCGCCATGAAGATGGCCTCGTAGAGCCCCTCCTGCACGTGCTCCAACGAGAAGTACCAGCGCCCCTCCGAGTCCCAGAAGCAGTCGCCGCGCGGGATGCGGTACTTCACCTGCCCCAGCTGGTTCTTCACGACAATCTGGAACGGGTCCTCGCTGATCTGGAAGTCCTGTATATGCGGCGTCACACGGAACTTCAGGTCAGTGCCCGGTGCGATGTGGCTATGTGGTCGCGGTCTCATTTCAATTCTCAATTTTCAATTCTCAATTACCTATGGCTCTTCCTCTTCCTCGACCGTCATCGGCTGTGTCGGCACGGTCGGCTGCGTCGAAGCACCCTGTCCCTCTGGGAACATATCGTCGATGTCGCTGTTCTCAGAATATTCCTCGCCGCCCTCTGGGTTCAGCTTCTGCTTCACCTCGTCGGAGAGGTCTTCCAGCTTCACCGAGCCGTCCTTAATCTGACTGCTGCCGACAGAATCGGCAGGCACCGTGTCGATGGTCGTACCCGCAGGGAAGCGGATAATGAAGTGCGACTTGCCGAAGAGGATGGCCACGAGCAGCTTCTGCCCGTCGTCGCCCTCCTTATAATAATATCTGCTGCCGTTGCAGGGGAAGCTCTTGCACTCCTGCAGGTCTTGTGGAAGGTTTTTAATCTGTGCCATATCTGTTGATGTTTAAAATTTGTAGTCCAAAGTTACAACCAACGTTTTTATTTTCGGGACAACTTTATTCTGACGCTACAAAACTGACCTCCAAAGCAGCCGTCCGACAGAGCGTTTCCGTGGCAAAAGTCAGGTTGTCCTGCTTGCCCGCCAGTACCTGCGTCAACTCCTGATTTGTCGGCAACTGACGGAGCTTCTCCTTCTCGCCGTCCGTGTAGTCGTTGGATGAGAGTGCCTTTCCCGTCACCTTGTCCACCTTGTCGTCGAGGTAGCCAGCAATGACGGTTCTGAAGGCCTGCAGCACGGCCAGCGATATCACCTTGTCACGGTTGTCATCGCCGATGGTTATCGTGCCGTTGGCGGTCTGCGTACCCTCGGTGGTCGTGGCGAGATCAAGCGCAAACATGTTGATGAGCTCCTGTTTCTGTTCCTCCGTGAGCGAACTGATGTCAAGAGTGGCCACGATGCGGCGGCCCGTGTTTGCCATCTCTTCCTGCGCCTCGTCCCATGCCCAGACATAGCCGTCAGAACGTATTTCCTGCGGATGGTCGTTCAACACCTCGCAGCGGTCTCCCTGCTCCTTGGCGTGGTCGCCCTGGTTCTTGGCGTATGCTGCCTTGTCATTGGCGTTTGCTGCCGCCGTATTTGCCGAGGACGCGGCATTGGAGGCATTCGTCGCTGCCGCATCCGCCAAGCCAGCCTTGGTATTGGCGAGTGAAGCCGCTGCGTCTGCCAATCCTGCGTTCGTGCTGGCAAGCGTCGCCGCTTCATCCGCTGCCGTCGCCTTCTCGTCGGCAAGTGCAGCCTTTGTATTCGCAAGAGTAGCGGCATTATCCGCGAGAGTGGCCTTTGCATTTGCATTGGACGCTGCGCTGTTCGCTGCTGAGGTTGCTGCCACGGCATCCGTATGGTCTTCCGTCGCCGTCGTATGGTCGGAAGCGGCTGTTGTATGGTCGTTGTCTGCAGTCTCATGGTCTGTGGCGGCAAGTTCCGCGTCGGCAAGTGCCTGAACATGGTCTGCTTCTGCTATGTCATGGTCTGAGCCTGCAGTCGTATGGTCTGATGACGCAAGCACATGGTCTGCCGCTGCCTGTGTATGGTCGGCATCAGCCAGTGTGTGGTCTGCCGCTGCCGTTGTATGGTCTGTTGCTGCCATCTGTGTGTCGGCAAGAGCCTGCGTATGGTCGCTACCAGCAGTGGTATGGTCTGTCTGTGCGGTGCCGTGGTCTGCACTTGCAACAGTGTGGTCGCCTTCCGCCGTCGTATGGTCGCTCTCCGCTATACCGTGGTCTGTAGATGCCGTAGAATGGTCGTCTGCTGCCGTGCTGTGGTCTGTAGATGCGAGGGTATGGTCATCGAAAGCGGTGTCGTGGTCTGACTCTGCGCGTGTGTGGTCATCATCTGCTATCCCGTGGTCGGTCTGAGCCGTCGTGTGGTCTGTCTGTGCTATCCCGTGGTCGGCGGAGGCGGTGGAATGGTCTGCCAAAGCATTGGCGTGGTCGGTTGTTGCAATCGTATGGTCACTATCAGCCGTGGCGTGGTCAGTGGAAGCGGCAGCATGGTCGGAAACAGCCTGCGTATGGTCGATCTGCGCCGTCTGGTGGTCACTGATGATGGTAGGCTTGTAGTTCTCCATCCAGTCAGCCCATGCCGACGTTGCCGCCTGATCGAGGTCGGAGAGGAACGTGAAGCCTCCTGACGAGTTCTTTCCGTAGAGCCGTGCGTTCTCCTCGCTCGTAGCATCCGTGGTTGCTATCATCACAAACTTACCCTGCGGAACGTTGGCAGCATCGGCATTCATCAGTGCCACGGAGTCATAGACGCGGTATATCTCAAAGCCGATGTTCACGCTGCTTGACTGCCCGTCACGGTTGGTGATGGTTACGGTCATTCCCGCCAGCTGTGCATTGACGTTGCCCGCCGCCGCCGTCGCAGCCACGCTTGCCTCATGGTCGCCCGTTGCGGTGGTGTGGTCTGTAGTAGCCGTCTGGTGGTCTGTGAGGGCTGTCTGATGGTCTGACGAGGCTGTGGAATGGTCAGTCTCGGCACGTGTATGGTCTGTTGCCGCCGTCAAATGGTCTGACAAGGCCTGCGTATGGTCTGTGGAAGCGGTTGAATGGTCGCTTGCCGCCTGCGCCACTCGCCCAGACTCCTGCGACTGCCTTGTCGTCTCATTCTGCTGACGAGTGCTCTCGTTGGCCTCTATCTGCTGACGGCTCGTATTGGCATTCGTTGCCGCCGTGTTAGCCGCCGCTGCCGCTGTGTCAGCAGACGATGCCGCGCTGTTGGCATTGGCGATGGCCGTCTCGGTATTCCCAGCCGCCGTGTTTGCGGCACTCGTCGCGCTCTGGGAGGCCGCCTTCAGGTCTTTCCACTGCTTCTGCACGCCCGTCGTGTCGTCGGCGCCGAACCATGCCGTCCAGCCTGTCTGCGTGTCCGTGTACCAGTCCTTCCATATCTTCTGTATGCCGCTGGCGTCGCCCGTCCCGAACCACGTCTCCCAGGCGTCGCGCACAGACTGCGCCTCGTTCTCGGCATACTGCGCGAAGTAGCTGAGCGGTGCGGCAACGTAGCGCTTCACCTCGCTGTCCTCCATCTCCACGCCAGGCAGCGTAATGCTGCTGCCGAGGCGGTTCCACTCTGACAGCGAGCCGATGATGTCGATGTCGCCCCTGCTGCTGACGCTGGCGCCTATCTCATCGAGGATGTCGATGACCTTCTGCTTGAACTGCGCTTCTGATAATTCTGCCATATCATGTTTCCTTTCTGTTTATTATTCAACCTTGAACCAATACCCGTTCTGCGCCACAAACACCGCACGACCTGGCTCTTCCTTCCAACTGTCCTCAACTATACTAACCGATGTACCGTTCGAGTACTTATATGTTTTTACCATCCTCTGAAGGGGCATGGTCACGGTGTCCATTGTTGCAGGGTTCCCCGTAGGCGTCAATGCGCCTGAGCTGAAAGACCATGCAGTGGCAAAAGCGTTAGTCTTTGTACAGCCGATCTTCGGCGCACCGCTTCCTGAAGTATTAAGTGCCGTGCATAACACCTCAACCCTCTTTCCTGGGCATGTCGTAGGATTCGGAAGAAGAACTGTTCCGCTGTTACCGGTTCCGCTCCATGCAGACGATGTGGTCGTTGGCATCAACATCACAATGTCAGCGTTTCCAGAAGTCTTATACATCGTACCACCGATTGCATACGAGCCACCGTTGATGCAATTGCCTCCATCAAAGAAATAGCAGACGTTATGATAGAAGTTCTGGGCCTTGACTGTTCCGCTGACATAAGCGTTGTTGAGATAAATCGCGCCAGTATAGCCATCGACCGCAAATGTCGGGATAAACCCTGTCTGATTGGTCATATTGCTTGGCGCAAAAGACGTGTAGTCCAGGCTTGTGCTTCCGTTCTTCGTTCCATACTGGCTGATCATCCAGTCGCCGCTCATAATGAAGCTGCCGAGCTTTGCGAAGCTGGAGAACAGGGCCTCCGTCAGCACCACGCCGAACTTGTCTGCCTTTGCCCATTCAGACGTGTTCGATGCAGGGTTGTAGCTGTCATATCCGGAGTCTGGCGTGCCGATGGATTTCGGATAATAGTAGTTCCCGTTGTATTCCACCACCGGGCAGAGCGTGTCCGTCCTGGCATAATCGGTCGACTTGTTCCATTTGCCAGCCAGATAGAACATGGCTCCTATCTTCCCGTTATCGCCCTTTTCTCCCTTGTCGCCCTTTTCTCCCTTTTCGCCCTTTTCTCCCTTTTCGCCTTTGTCGCCCTTGTCACCGTCTTTTGTGTGGCTGACACAAACACCGTATATCCTTGTCTGTTCGCTTACAACGGTTACGGATGTGCACCTCCAGATAGCCGTGTGATTCAAGCCAGAGTCTGAAGCGGTGCCTGTTGTCATAAAGTAGTCATTAGTCCGACAGACACTGAAATCCTCGCCGCTGGCTTGTACAAAATAATCGGAGCCGCCGACTGTTGCCGATTTGTTCCAATTCGCCTCAGTATATATGTTCCTTACAATAACCAGGGCAATACTATAGCCGGCATCTCCGTCTTCTACGACAGGAATGGTCTCCTTGTCAACGATTACACTTCCAACCCTAAGTATATAGGTGATATTCTTGCTGGGATAACTTGATGCAACTGCTGCATAGTCAGACTCTATGCCGTCATCATCCACTATCATCTTTAACGTGTACTCACTTGAAGGCGCCGTGGCTGGTGCGCTTGTTCCTGTGCTTTTTGTCACCGAGCAGGTGACGTTGCCGCCTGGAACTGTGGAGCCGCCCTTCTTCTTTACAATCTCCGAGCAACTCGGCACAAGTCTATAGATAGTCGCTGGCTGACCGTTCGCACCAGGACGCACGCCGTTGACCGTCAGGTGCAGCGCCCTTGTGATGCTTCCGTCGGCATTCGTCATGGTGATCTCGAAGTCATCCTTTCCGTCAATGGTAGCGCCAGTCCCGTATGTCACCTTGAACTCGCGTGTTGGCGTATATGTGGTGGAAGAGGACACGGCAGGGCTGATTGTCACACCAGTCCCAAGGCTTGTCGAAGCGTTTCTCTTCACACCCGTTATCTTGAAGCTCTTGCGCTCCGACCCGTAGAACAGGGTCAGGTTGGTCTTGATGGTCGTGGAAGCAAGCGGATTCCCGCTGGCGTTGCAGGGCACCGAGTCCATCTCGTTGTCGAGGTCGGCGATCCATGGCGATGTGCCTGGCTCACCGTCCTTTCCGTCGGTGACGACGAATATGGTCTCAACGTCTATCGGACTGATCTCGCCAATGCTATAGCCGTCATTGTTTCCTGAACCATTGGCGGTAAGGAATATCTTTACGGCATCGTATTCGTTGACATCGAAAGCGCTTGTTCCGCTATGCAGCCGCTTGTAGAACGGGGTTCCCGTATTGGTGTGGTTTACCGTATTTGCACTTTGGTTCCAGTACTGCCATTTCTGGCTGGAGCGTTGGCGCAAGGTGTAGAATATATAGTATTTGCCGTCAACGACCCCGTTAGTCGCACTTTCGGTGGTTGAAATTGATCCGTTTGTGTTCTTTGTATATCCGCACGCCAATGTGAACGTGGCTGCGCCGTTGTACTTTATTACGCCGCTTGCATTTCTTTGGCAGACTATCTCTCTAACGGCAGGAAGCAGATTGTACACGTCGCCGGTGACGGCATTGACGGTAAACTTTAATTGCCGTGAGACGCTGCTGTCGTCCGCTGCAGTCAGCGTGATAGTAAACTCCTTCTTGCCGGTAATGGTAGCCGTAGTGCCAAATGTGACAGTCACCGTGTCGCTGTCGTTTGCCGCCGACCCGTTGCCAAAGGACACGCTGATCCCCGTGCCGGACCCTGATACGGAGGTCTTGAAGGCCTTCTTCGCGCTTCCGTAGTACAAGCTGACCTTCGTGCTTACCGACTGCGAGCTGACGGGGTGTCCGCTCTCGTCGCAGCTGACGGAATCCATCTCGTTGTCTAAGTCTGCAATCCAAGGCGAGGTGCCGTCCTCGCTCCATCTGGCCCATATCGCCGGCGTGTCGAACGCTTGCCATGCGCCGTTCAGTTTCCGCCGCTGTGCCACCCATTCAATCGGCCAGTTGCTGCTGACGCCCGTCGGATCGTCAGTCCATCTGGTGCCGTTGTAGTTTCCGCCGCTGTTGCCCTGGCCAGGAAGGTATTCGGATGAACTGGCGGTGCCCGAAGAACCTGTCGTTGTGATGGTAGGAACGTAGTTTTCGCCCTTGGTCAGGAAGAATACATACTCTACGCCATCGCCGTCCATTCCGCGCTCGCCGTAGTGGCTCCAGATAACGGGGTCATGGAATGCCCCCCATTCCTTCGTCTGCTTGTTGTAGTCTCGCCACGATGCCCACTCTGTCTTATTAGAGTCCGTCACACCCTGTGGGTTATCACTCCATCCGTTCGGCACCCAGTCGTCGAGCGTCTTGTCATAAGCCTTCGTGCCGTTGGCCACGCCGCTGGGAGAGACGGCACCGTTTCCGCTGCTTGGCGGCGTGCCTGGATTCGTGGCACTAACCTTATATATCCACTCGCGTTCGTCGGCATCCTCGCCAGCAGTTCCCGTGTCGCCGCTGATGCGCACAGGATCGCTCCATGCGTCTCTTGTGACAGTTCCGTCAGCAGCCTTGTGCTTTACGGACGATATCATCCACAGTTCCCAGCCCTCCTTGTCACGGTTCGGAGCACTCTTGCTCCATTTATTAGTCGGGTTGGCATTAGTGTTTGCCGTTGCAGACGGCTCGTCGCTGTCCGTGCCAGTTGGCTTTGTCACAGTCTCGCCGACCTTGTACCACCTGTATGCAGCTATCGGCGTGTCGCCGTTGCTGCCGTTCTCACCGTCCTTGATGATGGGTATGGTCTCGCGGTCGATGGTCACGGTGCCGAGATAGAGGGCTATGCAGACGTTCTTCTTGTCGGTGTTGCTGCCGACGGATGCGATGTTGCCTGACGCCCACGCCGTCGCCGACGAATCTGAGCTGCCGGACGGCATGTCGTCGTATTTCCACCTGACCGTATATCCTGACGGCAGGCTCACCACGCTGGTGCTATGGCCGTCGATGCGCAGTATGTCGAGTCCGAGCGTGCGGTTCGGAGGCGTCAGCGCGTTGCTGCTTGTGCGGCTGAAGCTGATGGCGCTCAGCGTCGGACGCAGCTGGTAGACAGGCTGCCCCATGGATGCAAGGATGGTGAACGTGGCCGAATAGGCGTTTCCGTTGTAGGTGTAGCTGATGTTCACCTCGTAGGCCTCGCCGATGGTCTTCCCTGCCACGAACGCCCACGACAGCTTCCTGCCTTTCTTGCCGCTGCCCTCGGAGGCCTGCGACGCGGTAACGTGCGACGGCAGCTCCGGGCTGACTCTGACGCCCATCGTATTGCTGCTGATATCAACCTCCGTGGCGCCGTCGTACAGGTGGACCACGGTAGACACCGTTCGCTGCTTCTCGACGACGCCCTGACTGGAAGTGCTCACCATGTCCATCTCGTTGTCTATGTCGAGGCGCAGCGTCGTGTAGGTGCTCCACAGAGCCATCGTGCCGCTGTACTTCTTCCAGTCGCGGTGCCCGAAGTTGGAAGTGTTCTTCGATGCCGCCGCCTTGGTGCGCTTAGCCACCCACTCGTAGGGATAGTCGCGGTTGGTGCCAGACGGGTCGTCGGTACACTCCACATTGCCAGACAACGATCCGCCTGACGCCAGCGGCAGGTAATCGTCGTCGAGGTATGTCCTGTTGCCTGAGTCTTTCCTGCTGTCGGCACTGTTGACGATTGTCGGAGCCACGTCGGTCTTGGTGCGCATGAACACATACTCTGTGCCGTCGCCGTCCTGGCCGTTATAGCCCCACTTGCTCCACAGTTTGGGCACAGAGAACGCCCCCCACTCGTGGCCGCCGGAGAATCCGCCTGATGCCGTCGTCGCCGAGCTGTGGCGTTCGCTGACCCACTCGTATGGCAGGCTGTGCGTGATGCCCTGCGGGTTGTCGCTCCAGCCGTTCGGCACCCAGTCGTCGAGCGTCTTGTCATAGGCCTTCGTGCCGTTGGCCACGCCGCTGGGCGACACGGCGCCGTTTCCGCTGCTCAAAGGGGTGGAAGGGGCTGTTGCCGATGATGTCCTGAAGTAGATGTACTCGATGCCCGATCCGTCCTCGCCCTTGGTGCCTCTGACGGCTGAGACATGATAGATGTCTTCGTAGTCCTTGCCGTCGATCGTGCATGAGTAGAGCGTTCGGGTCCAGTTCCACTGGTAGGGCAGAGTCTCTGTCGGGGCGCGGTTGTACACCTCGTCGTCCCACGTCTTTGGCTTGGTCGCGTCCGACTTCGACATGTCCGTCTCGCTGTTGCCATTGGCGGCCCAGATGTCGTCGGGTATGTGATGCCCGCTCTGCGGCTGTCCGCTGGCGGAGAGCGCATACATCTCGATGATGTTGACGATGCCGCGCGAGTGGTTGCCCAGGCAGATGGGCTTTGTGGCATACTCCGTACCCTGTCCGTCGACGCGCTGCTCGAAGTTCCAGAGGAAGATATTGTCGCCGTCGGTCGCTTTGTCGTAGGCTGGCATCTGGTTCTTCCACATGGAGGTGTTAATGTTCGGGCTCGACGGCGTTGCCTCTGCAAGGCGGTAGTTCTCCTCGCCTGGTGCCGACGGCTTGTACCAGCGGATGCCGCACTTGTCGTAGGTGGTGCCGCCGAACGCCTTGCTGAACACGGCGCTCGACCGCAGGCAGTAGTACTCCTCCTGTCCCATCAGGCCGTCGATGCCTATGCGGCTCGACGTGTACTGTATGATGTCCGGCTTCTGCTCCGACGGCATCTTTCCTGCTGGCAGGTCGTAGTGGATGACGGTCTTCTGCCAGATGTTCCAGCCCTGCATGGATCCTATGCCGCCGTTGGCGGCGGCCATGTCGCCGAAGGTGTCGAACCACTTCTGGTCAGCACGCGCCAACGCCCATCCTGATGACGACGGCATCTTATAGCTGTCATTAGAGGCGTTAATGACAAGGCTCGTCGCAGACGTTCCGAGGTAGTAGCTGTTGATGGAGCTGATGCCGTCACCGTCGATGCCCCACATCGACACATTGTCCTCGTAGGTGGGCTCCAGTGTGTCGCTGTACTCGGTCTTCGTCCTTGCCCAAAGGTAGTCACCGCTCTGCAGGTTCAGCGAGGCGAGCTGCGACGGCAGCTTCCACTGCTCCCACGGCAGCGCAGGAGGGATAATGCCTGCCGTCTCGTCAATCTCCCACTTCTGCAACGTCTCGTTGTACTTGCGGCTTGGCTTCTTCTGGTAGCGCGTCTCCACACTCTTGATGCTCGTTCCCCTGTCGACGAGCTTCGTCCATGCCGACGACGTGCTCGACGGCTCGTCGGTGGTGTAGTTGCCTCGGCGCTCGCACTTCGACTGGCCCTCCGGCGACAGCGCACTGTATTCGCCAGGCTGCACAAGCTGTCCTGCTGAGAACGACTTGCCACTGTCCGAGAACGCCACAGACGCCACCCAGTGGGCACCGTCTGTGATGGAGCACAGCCAGAGGCATCCCTTGTGGCTCACCTCGTCGTACCAGTAGCACTTGCGGGCGTATTCCAACCCTTTTCCGTCGCTTCGGGTGTGTATGCCATCACCCTCGTTAATGATGTCGTCGGTGTATGTTGGCTTGGTGCCGTACTCGTCGAAAGTATGGACTATCGACGTCCACTCGCCCCTCTGTGTATATACTGGCACCTCGCCGTACTCCTGTATGAAGCGGAAGTCTCGACCGTAGAAGTGGTATTTCTTCCCAGGCGCAAGCGTCATCTTGCAGGGATGCCCGCCTGTGTAGCACTTCGACAGGTCGAAGCAGTATATGCCGGCGAACCCCTTTATGCACGGCGCGTCGCCGTCGGGGTCGTAGTCGTGCTCGCCGCCTCCGTTGACCATTGTGATCCACAGGTTCATGCGGCCTGGGACGGTGGTGTTGCCAAACTGCACGGCATGGTCGCCGGCGGCCGGTATGTCGGAGCCTGCGCAGCAGTCGAAGTTCAGGTTCCTCTCCTCCAATGACCTGTTGAATGACACGTCGAACCAGTGGTAAGTCTTCTCGTCGATGATGGCTGGCTGGCAGTTGGTGATGTCTGGGTTCTCCGACGGCGCTACGCCGTTCTTCGACACGCGGATGCACTTGCGCCACCAGAACACGTTGCCAGCCTTTCGCTGCTCGGAAGTGTAGGTGTTCCTGACGGTCGAGGCGACGTTCATCGTCTGGCAGCGCACCAGGTCGTCCGGCTGCCACCAGTTGTCTATCTGCGTGTCGCCGTCGTCGGCCAGGAAGTAGCAGCGGCAGAAGCGCACCCTCCCGAGGTCGTCGTCGCTGAGGGTGATGCGCATGCGTACCACCTTGGAGTAGAGGTAGCGGCCCCATTTCGACTGGTCGGCGCCGAAGAGCCTTAGCAGGAACGGCACGCGCTTCATCAACCACGGCACGCGCACCTCGCTGTAGCCCAGCAAGTCTCCCTCGTTCGTGAAGTAGTCCACGCGGTTGATGACGTTGGCGGCGCACGAGCGTATCTCGTCGCCTGCCACCACGCTCCACTTGCGCACCTCCAGCGACTCGAAGACGGCCCTCATCCTGACGTATATCTCGTCGATGGTCAGCTTCGAGTGGCCCAGGCCGTTGCTGATGCCAGCCGTCAGCAGATAACCGCTATCGGCAATAGTATCGCCCGTATAATTGCTGCTTCGCACTTCGTCGGTACGCACGCTCTGATTGGCAAACAGCGTGCCGTCGACCGCCAGGTCGCCGCCGATGCCAAGCGAATACTCAGTACGGTCATCTTGATCCTTACGCAGATATTTTCCATCGGTGATGCCGTCGAGATAGGCTGGCGTGACAATCTTGTCATCGCTGTCGGATGGCGTCTCGCCCTTCACGGCCACGCCATTCAGGGTGTGTCCGTTCAGGATGAGCACCTTGGCCCGCAGGTTGCGGAACATGCTGGCGGCGTCCATCCATATCTCTTTGAGGAAGGTGACGGTCTGCGACACGGGATCCCAGCGGTACCAGCTCTCGTCGCGGCTGTCGAGTGCCTCGTCGGAACTCAGCGTACCCGTCTCAATGTCCTGCGTCCACTCGCGCGGCGTCGTACCGTTCTCGCCTGACGAGCTGATGATGCCCTGCAACCATATATAATAATAGTCGTCGTTGCCTATCTGCTCGCCCTGCACCTGCTCATCATTCTCATCAGTGACTATCGTATAGCCATAGATGTCGAGCTTCTGCGAGGGGAACACCACGGCGGCCTCGCTGCCGATGGCCTCCGAGCGCGGAATGGCCACATAGACATACTTCTCGTCGAAGGTGTTGAAATAGGAGTTTGATATCGTCAGCGGCCAACGGCGGTAGTTGTGGCCGTTGTCGTAGCCCAGTTCCTCAATGCCACGGATATAGCAGATGATGGCCGACCCGCTGGTCACGCTTGCCTGGATGCGGTTGGCATTGCCGAGGGCATTCAGTGAGATGCTCAGTGCGCTTGGACTGATCCAGTAGTTCGCTGATGTTGCGATGGTGACTGCCATATTCTGCTTTGAACTTTGAACTTTATGATTACAGCGCAAATTTAATAAGAGGTGTTTTGAGTTTGGGACAACGGTTGTCAGAGAGGACTGCCGTTGATGTCGAACTCAACGATAAACTGCACCTCCATCATGTCCGGTTTCTGACGACTGAAACCCTTGACGGTATCGTCTGGCAGGATATGCACGGGCAGCCAGACGGCACCATCCATCTCCCACTTTCCATCGTTAGCGTTATATAAACGCGGGGCACAGTTCAGCCACGCATAGCGGGCCATCAGCAGTTCGTGAAGCCACCACTGCAGCCACTTGCCGTCGAGCGGGCCGCTCGACATCTTCCAGCGCTCATGGTCGTTCTGCTTGACGGTCATGCCGCGAGAGAAGCTGGTCAGCGTCTCCTGACGGGCAATCGTGTATTTGTCGGTCTTCACTGTCATGTCCTGCTGTGCCAGGCACGAGACGTGTACCGACTCATGCACGCCAAGCGAGTTGATGAACCGCATCTCATAGCCGTCGCGGTGGAAGGGGATGGTGTAGAAGTTATGAGCCGTGTCAGCCGTATTCGCGGCGTCAATCGTATAGACGTTGACCGACGGGCTGCTGGAGATGCTGCCAGGCCACAGGACGGCGGCACCTGCAAAGCATACCTCCGGCGAACTCGACGGCTTACGGCTCCAGCGGGTCGGGCGGCTGGCGGCAACAAGACGCTCACGGTCGGAAAACGCCCCAGGATAGAATCCGCTGGCCGACGCCGTAGCCGCCGACGAATAGTTGTCGGCAACCTCACCGTCCTTCAGCCACTCGTCCCACGCCTTCACGGTGAAGGAATAGGAGGGATAGCTGCTGAAACCGCTGTTGTTGGTCATACCGACACCGTATTCATACTGGTCGGCCACGGCCTGCAGAGCCGACGAGATGTCAAACGACAGGGCACCGCTGCCCGTGACGGGCATCGAGAACTCAAAGGTACCGCTGCGACTGTCACTGCTGGTGACTGTCACCTGAAGCATGGCGCGGTGAAAAGTGGCGCCAGAAGGAGTATTGGCTGGCGTAACCTTCAGTACAATCGGATTTCCGATGAGCTTCAGGCCGGTTATTTCTGATGTGGAGATTGTTGCCATGATGGATATTGAGAATTGAAAATTGAGAATTATACGACAAAGAACTCAATGGTAGCCTTGCCAACACCATCCTCTGCACTGACAGAGTATTCGACCTTATTGATGAACCCTACCATGCCGTCGATGACGAAGCGGTCGGTCCAGTGATTAGGGATGTCGGCCAGCTCGGCGGCGGTGCAAAGGGCTTCGACACGGTACATGCGGCGCTTCAGCAGGAACTGCACATACTCGAACATGAACGTATCGACCAGACCACGGTTGCGGTCGGCCATGCGGCTGCCGCTGTCGATGGCGGTCATGTCAAACGGCACGAGCCACGTCTTTCCACTCACACCTTTGACATCCTTTCCTGCCAGCGACAAATCCATCGTGGTACGCACGTTGCCGCTGGCATCGACATAATAGAGGAACGGTTTGTATGCCCTCATCTTCAGCGAGAAACGCTCGCCAGATCCGATGCCCTCGTTGTTGCCGTTATAGTCGAACCTGCCGCCGAAATGGTCCATCGTGTCGCCGTACATCTGATAGCCGCCGTTGTTGACCATCATCCAGCGATAGTTGCCAAAACCGTCGTAGTTGGGGTCATAGTCGACGACCTTTGCGTCGGAACCGCCACCTCTCATCATCGACACGGCCAGTCCCCAGTTGATGTGCTGCAGGGGTGAATCGCCGTCCTCGGTGCCCGTGGGGTCGTAACTCTCCATCAGGCGCAGCTTGGCGATGACGGAGAGAGAGCCGTATTCAAACGACGATACCGACATCACCTGCTGCTCGATGAACTCATGCTCCATGTCCTCGTCGATGAAGGCGGCAAAGAGCGGCGAGCTCTCATAGCCGTCAACCTCGGCCTGATAGTTCACGTCGTTCATAAACACAGGCTCGAAGTCGCTGACCAGCTCCACCATATTATCCTTGTTCGACTCGGCGCAGTTACCAAGCTCCACACCCTTATAGCCGCCCACCTCGAAAAGCACGGGGTTCCACTCTTCGGCAGTCTTGGCATCCTCGTCAATCTTGATACGGAAGGCGTTGCCAGTCAGACGGTCGACGTAGCAGTTCATATCGCTCGACGAGAGATAGCTGAAGAAGTCGCGATAGCTCTTGTCAACGACGGTACGCTTGTAGATGACATTCCCAGGAACGGTGTCGGGGTAGTCGATATAGTCGTAGTCGGTGTCGTATTTGCGCACGCCCTTGCGAACGTTGTCACGCTGGTCGCGACTGTCGCTCTCGGCGGAGTAGCATACCTTGACTCCTGTGGTCTTTTCCGACAGCTTGACCATCTTCAGCACCTCGCCGCGCAACGGCAGCGGGTCGGCGGTGGAACGGAACACGTCGCGGATGAACACGGCCTTGCACGACTTGCATTCAGCATCAAAGAGAAAGCGCACGCCGAAGGAGTTCTCCAAGGATGAGATGACGCTCGACACGGAATCCTCTGGCAGATTGTCCGAGGTGGCATACATCTGCTGGAGGTCGGCGGTATAGTAGAGGGCATCCTCGTTCTCAATAGTGTATGTGTACTGTGCGGTTGGGCCGCTCTCTACACGCTGTATATTCATCTTCACCTCGACGTTGCCACCGCATCCACGACTGTCGGCCCAGTCGTTCACCTGCTTGGTAAACGCAGCGGCATTGCCACTGAAGAAATTGGCCTTGCCTGACATCGTAGCCACGCCGTATGCACAGCGGGTTGTGAAGAAACAAAGTCGGCGCATGTCTTCGACGGCATAGAGGTCAGAGTCGTCGTAGGCGATATCGAGATACTTGAACAGGCGGCGAAGGAAATACATCACATAGAAACAGATACCAGACTGCGGACGGTCTGCCGGCAGCACCCAGTACGGACCCATACCCTCGTTCTCTGGTTTTCGGCATATCTTCACCTTGTCCGTAGTCTCGTAAACACCTTCTTTTGACTCCGCGTCGTAGTGTTTATAGCAAACGCGGGCATTGCAGTAGGGATGACTGTTGTCGAAAGGCTCCGTCACGTTGATATAGCTTGTCTGCACCTGCGGCACCTTCATCGTATAGTTCGGATTGCTATATACCTTATCCTTTTGTGCATCGACGGCATTGCCATTAGAATCCTCGACACAATGGCCCGGAAACGAAAAACCCAATGCGGGCAGGTCGAGCACCATCTCCACGTGTTTGTCGAAAGTCTCAATCGGAACTGGTTCTTTATAGGTTGAGCCGTTTGTGCTTTCAGAGCCCTGACCATATTCACTCTCAGGCATCTCTACGATTTCGGATTTGGTAATCCGAAGCGTTCCGGCTACCCTCACCTGCCCTACCTTCTCACCTATAATAATATTATCGTCAACGGGAACGTCGCAGCAGCGCAGGTCGCTGATCTTCGACGAAAACGAACCGCCGATGCTTTCAAGGTTTACCGACACCTCGTCGCCGATTTCCTCGCCAGAGGCGGTCATCAGGTTGCCAGAGACCAATGGCAGACCGTCGGCAAAGACGGTCATCGGCAACTGGTCGAGGTCGAGCAGACGGGTGGTCGAGCGCGTGTCCTGCAGGTTCTTCGTCAGGCGGCTGTTCAATGCCGTCGGAACGGCTATCGGCAGCGAGAACGCCTCAATCTCGTTGAAGAGCTGGTTCTGCAAGGTAATCTCTATCGACTGGTCAGGCTTCGTGACCATCGACTGACCGTCTATCTGTATGTCTAAGTGTGATGTCATCTTTTCTGTTCGTTTTCTGCACACAAAGATAGTCACGGCTCGTTTTTGTTTGGGACAAACGAAAATTCCAGCTGGGCATCACTGCGGGGCTGGAATGCTTTTGGATTTAGTCTTCACAGATTGCCAAAATCTTCAAACTTAATTTACTTATTAACTAAACATTTTAAAATTATGATAAAAAAAGACCATTCTTATCCCGTTGGATAACGTTTTCTGAAGGCGTTCACCTTGCGCATCGACTCGTCGAGCGAGCCGGCGCCGTACTCGCGAAAGACGCCCTGAATGCCGTTGGCCTGTATCTGCTGCATCACTTGCGAGAAGGCGGCCATGGCGGCGGCGTTTTGTTCGAGGGCGGCGGCGTTGGCGGCGAGGGCGGCGTTAATCTCTTCGTTATTACGTTCGCCGGCGTTCGTTATACCGTTATTACGTGATAACGTTATATCGTCCAAGTTGCCGGCGTCGAAGGTGCGCAGGCCGCGATAGCCGCCGTAGGAGCGACCGTTGCCGAGCGTGGCCAGGTGGTGCAGCAGGCGCGGCTCGTTCATCATAATACGGGCAGTGGTGCGGCGCCCGATTACGATCTCAGGTCCCTTCTCGGCCACCAGACTCGGCTGGCCGTTCACCGTCGTCGCTATCGGCTGCTTCACCAGACTCACACCCTCGGGGATGCCGCCCGCCTCCCAAGCCCGATACACATGCCCGTCGTTGCCCACATAGTTCTGCACGTTACCCTCGTCGTAGGTCAGCATATCGCTCTTCAGTTTCACATTTGTCTTAGCAGCGGTGTTGGATGTTTCGGCGCTCTTTCCCGCTGTGCTAAGTGCAGATGTGAGCAGTCCCATCAGCAAGGCCGAGATAACTGCGATAAGCGGAATACCCCACCAACCGAGTTGACCGATAATTTTGGCAGCACCTTCCGAAATGCCCATTGCGGTGAGTATCGTGGCCAGCGACGCTTCCTTGGTGACGGTGGTGGCATCGTTCACCGACTTCTGCGCTTGCAGGGCGGTGTCGATACCCTGCTGTGCTTGCAGCCGCATGGCTCCGAAGCCCACCTGCAGGGCGAGCATCTCCGTCTGATGTTCGGTTTCCATTGCAAGCATCTGTTTGTAGAAGAGGGCTTGTTGTATCTTCTTTGTCAGGTTCTCGGCAGTCATCTTGATGGTCATCGTGGCAAAACCGAGGATCATCTTCTTGACAATTTGGTTCCACGTCTGCTGCGAACTCTCCATATTAAACATCATGTCGCCCCACTTCTGACCCACTTCTTCGACAAAGGTGGTGGCGGGTTCTTGCAACTCCTGAATCTTCGATGCCCGTTCGGCCACCTCGCTCGACACCTTCTGTGCCATCGCCAGATAGGCTTCGAGAGCGGCCTGACCAGCCTCGCGCAGTTCCTGCTCAGTATGTTGACGGCTTTCGATGAACTGATAGTATTCGGCAGCGGCACGCAACTTTTCCTGATAGAGCTTCACCTCTGGGTCTTCGGCGATGGCATCGACAAAGCCATACTGCTGACCAAACGACTGACCAGTGCCGAACACGTCCTGCATCTGCTGCTGATAGCCCAGTGATGTTGTCGATACATCGTAATATTCCTTGCGGCCTGAGTTCTCCCAAGCCTGCTCGTTTTCCTTTTTATATAGTTCATACTGCGACTTGCTGGCCTTGTAGTAGTCGCTCTCCATCTTCAACAGCACCTGATAGAAGTTCTTTAGCTCCGTCTCATAGACCTCGGCATCCTGCATCCAGTCCATGATGTTCGGGAACTGCAACGTCCACGCAGGCTCTTCGGGATTGTCGAGGTGATCCTGAATCATCTGTGCAATCATGTCGGCAATCTCCTGTGCGTTGTCTGGATTGATGGAGAATACCTGCGTGCCAAGACCACGGAAACGGTTGGCGAGTGCTTCCACCATCGGCAGAATGTCCTTGCGCTGTTCACGCTGTCCGCCCTGCTGCATACGATCGGCCATTTCTTCGGCGGTCTCACCGATGGCACCGATTGACATCAGGTCGTCGTAGAACTTGTCGCGAGCTTGGTCGAAGTAGTGGTATTTCTCCAGCAAGTCTTCAACCATCTGTACGGCTTCGGCTTCCAGTCGGGTACGCTCACGCTTGTTGCCAGCGGCATTCTTGTCAACGGCATCGAGTACGGAGGTGGCAGAGATACCCAGCACCTCGGCAGACCCGTTAAACCGCAACAGGGCGCTGCGCACGGCATCGACATTCACCTGCTGTACTTCTGAAAGCAGTTCTTTCGACCAGTTGCCCGTGTCCATCATCATCGCTCCCATGTTCTGCTTGAACTCATCCCACGATTCCGTGTCACGACCTGTTATGGCAGAGCGCACGTATTCGAGGGCTTGGTTCTTGTAGATGTTGAGTTCGCGGATGCGGTCTTTCGACTCCTTCTCCGACAGGATGCCGTCGGCAAACTGCGCGGTGATGGCCGTCTCCTGCAGACGATACCATTCCTCGACCTTTGAGATGACGGCATCGGAGTTCTTCTTCGCCTGGTCAAGTTCCAGTTTCAGTTCCTTCTTGCGCTCCTGAGCGGCCTTCTTGGCTTCCTTGATGGCCTCCTTATCAGGCTTAATCTTAAAGTCGCCTTGCACTTGGGTACGCAGCCACTTGTCATAGTCGAAGTCGCCGATTTCAGAGGCAAATGCGGCATCAATCTCCGTTTCTTTAGTTTGCTCACGCTTAACGGCATCGACGAACGTCTGGACGGCTGATTTGAAGTCAAGGTATTGCTGGTTCTTCCCGCTCCTGTTACCAACGGCAGCACCTGGGCCTGCGGCTGTTCTTGCAGCCGTTTCAGACTTGCTTACGTTGTCGGCGGCTCGTTTCAATTCGGGAGCAATCACAGCCATGATTTGCTCAACGTTTGCCCCTTGCCGCAACAACGGCATTACCTCTGCATCCAAATCAAGTTCTTTGATACCAAGTTGTGCGGCTTGCTTCCTCAAATCCGCACCGGCATTGCGTCGCTTCATTCGCAGACCATCCTCGCCGCCCATCACGTCACGCTTGTATTCCTCACGCTCTTGGTAGGCAAACCGCTGACGCATCACCTTTGTCAGCGCATCGTAGTGCTTGGCCAGTTCGTCGACGGTTTTGATTTCTACGCCGAGATAGTTCAGATAGATGTCGTAGTCGGTACGAACTTTAGACAGCAATTTGTTGCGGTCTTCCTGCGACAGGTTGGTATCATCAATCTGTTTCTTCAGTCGGTTCAGGTTGCCTATTTCCTCGTCCACTTTCTCGTGAGCACGTTCGATGGCCTCGCTCATCTTCTTCTGCTCTTTCTCAACGTCACCAGAAGCACGGGCGGCTTCGCGAAGCCAAAACACAAGCTGGGCTGCTAATCCAACCATCAGTCCTATCCAGTTGGACTTGGTGGCAGCGTCCATCTTCTTCCACGACGTGATAAAACCGTCGGTGGCTATCTTCATTGCTGCTATCTTATCGCCAGCCAACTTGGCCATCTTGGCGATGCCGCCGAAAGCAATGGCAGGCAGCAGATTAATCAGTATGCGAAGCGAGAGCAACAACAAATCGACCGTCAGTTTGATGCTACCCATTGCCAATTCGCTGTCGAGTATGCTCTTTGTAAAGTCATACCACGCCTTTGTCATTTCCTTTACCGACAGCGACGAATCGGGATTCACAAAGGCATTGTGCCAAAGATTCTCGGCTCGTAAAAGGTAGGCCATTGCGGTCTCCTGCTGTATATTGTATTCCTCAGTGACGGCGGTGGCCTCCTTGAATGCCTTGGTTGATGTTTCGAGATGCTTGGCCAGCGTATCATTATGATTAGCCATATCGGCCACAACGGTTATCAGTCGCTGACCGTCGGAGCCGAGTAACTTCCACAGGTTGTCCAGTTCGGTAACGTTCTTTCCACGCATCTTGTCAAATACCAGCATCAGCGCATCCATTGAGTGACCTGCCTTGAACATTGAAGCAATAGTACCCTCCGGGATAGTCAGGTATTTCTCAATCAGGTTGTGGTTGTTCTGCATGGCCATAATGAGTTTTGACAAGGCCGTGCCAACAACTTCCGGCATCAACTGGAGACTGTCACTGGCCGAAGCAAGTGCCAAGATTTCATGGGTGGCAAAACCAGACATTTGCGCCACAGGAGCCAGTCGTTTGGTCACTTCAACAATAGGACCAGCGGCAGCGGTAGAAGTCGCAGCCAACTTGAACATGGCACTTGACGTTGACAGCATGGCTTGCTCAACGCCCATCTTCTTAATCAGTCCCATGTTCTCTGTAATCTTCGACAAGGCGGTTAAGGCTTCATCGCCAAGATCCTCGCGGAGAGCTACGTTGACCTGATTTGCAGCGGAAACAAAATCTTCAAGCCCTTTGATGCCCCCCTCGCCAAAACCGAGTTTAGCACCAGCATAGGAAAGTTGTGTCAGCTCCTCCAAAGTGGTACGGGTATCTACCTTGGCCAACCTGCGTGTCAGTTCCTCAATATCACTCATTGCCAAACCTGACACCATGCGTACCTGAGCCATTTGGTCGCTTAACTGCTCGCCACCACGGATAATCTCCATCAGTTTGTTTTTGACGAGGTTGAATGTGCCAAACACTCCCACGTAAGCCGTGATGTTTCTGACGGCGGTTTTCCAGATGCTGTTCTGATTGCTGATGCTGCCAGTAGTGTCGTCAATGGCCTGTTTCAGTTTTTGCATCTGGGCACGGGTTTCTTCGATTTGCTTCTTCTGACCTGTATTCAGCGACATCAGTTTCTGCTGCAATGTCTCATAGGCGGCTTTTAACTGATTAACATTATACTTACCCGTCTCTGCGGCTACCTTCTCAGCGTCTGCCACACCCTGTACGGCAGCCTTGTTGCGTTGTAATTGTTGTTGAATGAGAGCCTTCTTGCGAGCTATCAAATCTGCATCATCTTTTTGCTGACCCGTCAGACGCTTCTCCTGCTGTTCGAGGTTCTTCAATGCGGCCTCCAACTTTTCGACAGGAGCAGTATCAAGATTGTCAAAGTCGAGGTCTTGCTCCATGATGTCGTCAATGGCAATCTTGATGCCCTCAAGTGCGATTTTTTCCCTTTGAAGTTCATTGTGCTCTGTAGGCGACAGGTTCAGACCCTCCATCTTCTTGATTTGTGCTTCGAGGATTTTCTGCGTCTCCAGCAGTTCGTCCATTGTCACCTTCTGGCCTTGCCATGCACGGTTGATGACATCGTTGGCCTTTGCAGCCTCACGTTCGGCCTGTGCCAACTCATTCCATTTCGGTGTGACACGCTCTATCTCAGTATCAATGGCTATGAGGTCTTGGCGCAGTTGCTCATAGTTCTGGTCGGTAGGCTTCATACGGGCAAACTGCTCCTTGCCAAACTTTGATGCAGCATTCAGTTCGTCAATCGAATAAGCCTTGGGATTCTTGGCGATGTCGCCAACGTTGATATTCTTCAAGCGGGCCTGAATATCGGCTATTTGCTGGTCGGTGATTTTGAGATTGTTGTTCAGGCGCTCAATCTCTTTTATCTCATTCGGGTCGGTAACATTGACGCCCTCGTATTTCTTCAGTTGCTCCCTCCATATTTTCTGAACCTCCGTTAGTTCTTCGAGCGACACTTTCTCTTTCTTTATCAGCTTTTCCGTAATGTCGTAAGCACGCTTCGACTGGTCTTTTGCAGCCAGACCGTCGCGCACGGCCTGGTCTGCCTTCTGCTGGGCATAGGCTCGCTCTGTCAGTGCCTTGTTGACTTCATGCAGACGGTCGATGTATTCCTTGCTGATGGCCTCGTAACCCTGTGCGCCCTCGGTGGCCATGTAGCCAGATTTCAGACGCGCCTGCTCTGCCCGCAACTGCTCGGCATTCATAGCAGACAATGAAGCACTGCCGGCACGGCCATACTGATTGACGGCCATCTGTGCCTCGTACTGCTTGGCATAACCCTGCAACTCGGTACGCTTGGCCGCGTCGGTGGTCTCGCTAATCTTACGCTTAACGGCATCGAGGCCCTGCACCAACTTCTCAGGGCTTACCTTTGTCAGGTCTTGCAGCTGCTTCTTGGCTTCCTCCAAGGGCATGGTAAGACCACGGCGGATGCTCTGGTCTTCCTTGATTTTCTTCAGGGCGTTGGCCAGTTCCTCCAACTTGGCTTTGTCGGCATCGGTCTCATTGCCCGTCTTGTTGAACTCCTTGGAGATTTCCCGGAGGGCGCGGTTAAGATCACGTCCCTGCTTGTTGGCAAGGTTGTCAACTACACCGCGAATCAATTCCATACCTCTGACCAAAGCATCAATTTTCAATTTGGTGTCCTCGGCCAGCTTCTGCATCTCCTTGAACTCGGTGGTATCTGTCTTGCCCTCAGCCCGCATCAGGTTCAACTGCTGGTTGATGGCTGCATAAACTTCCTTCAATTTCTTTCCGTCCTCGATTGCCTTGACGGCATTCGTGGTGATGGTTACTACCGCATTTACGTTTCTAAGTCCTCCTGCCATAGTCTTTGTCTATTTTCGTTTTTGATACGCCAAAGATAATACTTGTTTGGTTTACAAATGGGACATAGGGGTTTCTGGTTGTCCCGAAAGTGACAGAAAAAGCCGTATATTTGCGGTGTAAACATTAAAAAGAAAAAAGATATGAGCAGACCGATTGCAAGACCACGGGCACCGATGAAGGCGGTGATTTCACTGTTCCATCATCAGACGCTTCAACAGCTCGTTGAAAATGCCCGAAAACAAACGGTGTTCCCCGAGGAAATCTACCCCGGCTTCCGCAAGGTGAACGAGGAGCGCAGGCGCAAGGCAAAGGGCGACCACTCAAAGGGGTGGTTCTCTACGGGCGAAGGTATGAAGTCGTTCCAAGGGCGTATCGTCGAGAACGACGGTGAAGGAAATATAACTTTGGAGTACCAATTCCGTGAATATTTAAGATTTGTCGAGATCGGTGTGGGTGCCGGAACAAAGAAGGAGGACGTGGAGCGTTCAAGGCCCGTCAAGTGGGATAAGCGATACATCAGCAAGTGGGCACGACCTGTAGGACACTCACACAGAGCGAGCATATTACCCACTATCGCCAGAGAAGAGACCAGACTCGGCAATTACCTCCGGGATTTCTTCGGGTGGGATTATATCGAGACCATCGCCAGCATCGACGATCAGGCGATAGAGAAGGTAATGAATCAGACGTAAGCAAGTTTTTGTTGTCGTAATATATATAAATGTAAAAGGTGGCAGCGGTATTGCTCCGTTGTCACCTTTTCGTGTGGTTTGAGGGTTTACTCGCCGTCTTGACCTGCGGTCGAGTCGGCTTCCGCTCGGCATAGGTCGCTCATGCGAGCATGGCGACACTCTGCGCTCGCTTATTGGCTTTCGCCGATAACCCTCACGCTCGGAAGTGCTCAAAAGCGATTTTGGCACTCCGCTCGCTTAATCGGGTCATTCGCCGTCTTCATTCTCGCCGCCTGAGCCGCCGCCGTTGTCGCCGGAGCCGCCTGCGGGCTGGTCGGAGCCTGAGCCTGTGGAGCCGTTCTGGTCGGCTTCCTCGTTGGTCTCGGTGGCATCCTCCTCGTCCAACGAGGA
>Ga0265298_10000813_pt1 | contig 46024 bp, 69 predicted proteins | sample AusTroGonzalo_MG_3_FD_193486 | JGI IMG/M metagenome (GOLD analysis project Ga0265298, IMG submission 193486) | Bovine rumen microbial communities from tropical cattle in Woodstock, Queensland, Australia - Gonzalo_01 | ecosystem: Host-associated > Mammals > Digestive system > Stomach > Rumen ...
AAACCTTCTACATATCTTATTTTCCCGTCAAACCGGCTATCCATTGCAATCAGCGAAACCAATATTGATGCGTTCTTGTAACACATCTTTTGCCGGGCCTTGTAGTGTTCCCGTAAAACTTGCATCTGTTCCCGCGTGAACACCTCACGCATCGGAACGCATTCGACCGGCTTTGCATCCTTGGCCCGTTGGACGAAATACGCCTTTTGGTCCGGCCCCCAGTCCATCTGCGCAAATGCGTTCAGTTCCTCAATGATTCGGTTTGTTTCCATATCATCGCAAATTTGGGGTTGTCTTATGTCCGCCCGACAGTTCCGCTAATTCTTGGACCCATTTGGCGTTCTGTTCATCGTTCGGGACAACTACATTGGCCGTCTTATCGAAACAATCAAAAATCCAGTAAAACGGACCCTTAACCGCCATTAATAGACGAAGATGGAAATGTTCGGGTTGGTCCTCGTTTTCGAACACAAAGGACAACACCCGCCATTCTTCCGGCCCGTGGCCATCCTTTTCCATTATGGCCTTGTATTCGTCCATCTTGCTACGTTTAGTTTGCTTTGCCATCGTCTATTTTTGTTTTAATACGTCCTTCGTGTAAAACATAAATTTCGCCATTCTTATATGGTTGTCCTTTTTTTTGTTAGCGCAATTCCAGTATAAAGAATATCAATATTGTTACAATAAACAGAATATCCGATGTTATCAACACGGATAGTTCTAACGCCATCGGTAATAACGTCCCCAATCTTATATTTGGCGTTTTCGTTCACAAATTGGCGATATGCCGCGTATTTCATTTCTTTGCAATCGCTTTCTATTTTTGCGATTATTTTTTCCAATTGTTCCTTTGTCATAACTGGTTTGTATTATGGCCCGGGATGGACCCGGGCCGGGGTTTATATTCCTAACTTGTTTTTGGTCCATTCATTGTTCAAAACAACATCCGCCGCTTCTTGTTTCGTCTTGATGCGCTTTGTCACTTTGTGGCCCTTGATGATATATTCACATTCCCCATCCCACCTTGCAAAAACGTGATAGACCGTTTTGTATTCGTACACATCAATATACAATTCGCGCCCGTTGTATGTCCGGGATGTCGAAAGAAATCCAATTGCTTTCATAACTTGGGAATAATTAAGCGACGTAGAAAGAAATCTTGATGCCCCGGCGGAGTTTGCAGACGCAAACATCGTCCATACACGCAAAAGCGCGGTCCAAAAGACGGTTCGTCAAATCAATATCGTTGACCATCCGGATAAGTCCAGTAACACCAACAAGCGTGTTAACCTTCTTGCCATCGAAAAGGCCGGAAACCTTGATTTTGTAATTGCCGTTGATTTCGCGGGTGGTGTATTTGAGCGTTGCCATAACTGTTGTTTTTTTGTTCCGGGAACCGGCCCGGGCCGTCGGGTTGTTTCCTTAACCCGATACAAAGGTAAGCAATTATTTTTAATCTCCAAACTTTTTTTCATTATTTTTTCGATTTTTTGCCAAAAAAAGTAATTTTTGGCGATTTTTCGATTTAACGGCATTTCTCCGGGCGGATGGCCCGATGGTCCATTTTTAGCGGAAAGTCCCTTAAATCCAAAATAAACGGCCATTACGGGGACGGCACAGAAAAACCCGCCAAATTTCACAACGTGGCGGGAAAAGGTTTTCAACGAAGGTTATGAAAGTATGCACGGCAAATATAAGGAAAACGGCCCACGTTTCCCAACGTTGGCCGTCCCTCTTAACTCTATACCTACGAAAAAACTATTTCGATGCAAATATAAAAATTCCGGGCGGATTTCGCAACCGGCCCGGAAAACATAATCAATTATGAGTATTAAAAGCAATGGCAAAGATATGATTATTTCCGTTCAATTACAACATATTCCAGTCCCATAATTTGCGTATGCGGGTTTTTGCTTACCACGTCCAATTTCCGGTCTTGCACCCGCCGGGTTTTCCAAAGGAACCCAAGGAACCGTTTATATTTTACCGTTTCCGCCAGTAACAAGGAATCCCGATTCTGTAACGTACCCGTGAATTCGTCCGCCGTCAATACCCCGTCAAAGTCAAACCACGAATCCCCGCAATGGACCGCGACCGCCGGAACCCGGATGGAATCTTTCACGATTACGATGGTGTCTTTCGGCACGGCCCGCAAGTCAATGATGGTTTGCGATTGCGTCTTGTTGACCGTGGCCAAGTCCCGGTTCCGTTCCTTCAATTGCCGGATAAGTTCGGCATCGTCCGCCCGGAACCGTTCGAATTCCTTAACGGTCAGTTCAAGCGATTGAACCCGGGCCGCGTTCAGCGAATCCCGGACCCGGAACAATTCGACATCCGTTAACAACGCTTCCGTGTTGCCCTTGTACCGGTCCCGTTCTGCGTTCGCCCGTGCAATCTGCGTCCGGGCCACGATGAAACACAATGTGGCCGCAAGGATGCAAGCGGCCACAATAGCATAACCCCACCAACGTTTCATACGTTAGTCAACGTTAATGGTACATTTGTCCGTCGAATTGTAGGCCCATCCGTCCGCCGTGTAATCGTAAGACACGGTTTCGATAAGACCGGCGGCAACGTAGGTAAGACAAATGCCCTCTCCAACGCCATCGCCCTTGTACGAAACGACGTACAGATGTTTCTGTTTCCCGGTAATCTTTGCGACCTTATCCCCGACGTTCAACTGGTCAAGGATTTCGCCCGGGATTTCCGTAATGTTTTCCACCTCTGTCGGCAATGCCGAACCCAGTACGGCGGTAAGGATGTCGGCCAATGCGCCGCCCAAATCAATTTGGTTGCCCTGCCCGGCAATCTTTTCGTTAATCAACGAAAGCAACTGTTCTTTGTTCATAAAGCGGATAGAATTAAATGGTTTGTGCAAATGTAGTTATTTCGGCCAAATTTTCGATTCACGGCATTTTCTTTTCAAAAATGATAAGTTGCCCCATTTTGATATTTGATGCGCTTAAATCGGAAATAAACGGCCATTCTTGGATTATCCCCGGCAAACCGCCATCGGAAATTCGTCACGTACAGAAAAACACGGGCATTGTTTAATCCATTCGTTCTTTTCGATGGTTCCGGAACCGTCTTTGTCCGGCGATGCGTCACGATGCCCTATAACCTCAATAATCGGGTATTCCTCAATCAGTCTGTAAACCAGTTCGGCCAATGCAATCTTTTGTGCATCCGTCCGGGTGTCCGCCGGGTTCCCGTCCTTATCCAGTCCGCCAACATAACAAATACCGATGGAATGTTTGTTGTACGATTTCCCGGATAACCCCGCCGTGTTACAATGCGCCCCGTCACGCGTCAAAGGTCGGCCCGTTTCTACGGTTCCGTCCAAGTCAATGACATAATTGTACCCAATCATTGCAAATCCGCGTTCCTTGTGCATCTTGTCAATGTCGGCGGCGCGTAAGTCTTGCCCGACCCTTGATGCCGAACAATGGATTACGATTGCATCAATGTTTTCTTTTTTCATAATTATAATTACGTTGTCGGTACGGTTCCGTCCTCGTTTAATTCTTTTATTCTACTTGAATATGATGACCACGCCGTTTTATATGCTTGCAATATGCTATGGTCGGCCGAATATGGAACGTAAAGCGGATATGTCCCGTACAAAGCATTTCCCGAATATGACGCGGGCGTGGTACGGCGAAAAACTATATAGGTCCAACTACCTTGATAAAAACAGTTTTGGCCCAACGTCGTAATTTTATCGGGAACAAATAACCGCCTTGCCCTTGCAATTTGTCTAAACTGATTCGCAAGAATACTTGTTGCGCTTGACGTAAGATTGAATTGCACCAAATGTTCGCCGGTTGTTGGAAACTTATATGACGTTGCCCGCGTTTTCGAAACGCCATCAACCAACATTGTGTTTTGTAAATTACTTGTTACGCCCGAATATAAGATATTTGTATTTGACGTTGTTGTGTTTACGTCATAATATGCCCAAATACGCCCATCTTCCGCCGGTAATGGTTCGCGCCCGGCGGCTTGTTGGACCGTAAGGGTTTGCGACACGTTCCCCGCCGTGAAAGTCACGACCTTGGAACGTGCCGCCCCAGTATTCGGGTCCGAACTTACCGACACTTGTTGATTGCCGGAAAATTCGTTGGCGGAAATATAAATCTTATCCCCGGACCCATCGGCCCACTCTATTTGTTGCGTAGTCGGCATTACGAAACGGTCCAATAGGTGTTAGACGTGACGGAAACATTAACCGCCGTACCCGCCGCATCCATATTAATCGTTGTCGGGGAAATGGTAAGGTACGCATCGGCTTCCGCCTGCGTGATTTCACAGACCGCCGACACGTTATTGTTGGTTGTTACCGTCAGTTGGGAAACCAACGATGAAACCGACGTGTTGGCCGGAATGTTCGTAAAGGTAATTTCGAATTCGTATTCTTGAATGGCCCCCGGGTCCCCGGCGATGGCCGCGCCGTTATTGGTCGAAACCGAATTGGCCAAGTACGAAGCCGGTAACACCAAACCGATTTCGTTGTTTCCGGTCAGCGCGAACGTCAACTTGGAAGAATTCGAACGCCCGTGAATCGTCAGCGTTCCGCCGGTTTTCGGGACCGCCGCCGTATCGTCAATTATGACGAATTCAGTCTTGCCCGCTTGAATGATGGTCAAAACCTTCGATTCAACGCCGGACGCGGAAAACGTCGCTTGCGTTTGCCGGGGACTGCGCCCCGTGTGTTGCGTACCGGTCCATACAACGGTATCATTTCCGTTTCCACTCTGTTTGTTCGGAGAAACCCAACTTGCGTATGCCATAATCTTATCGTTTTAGTGTATGTTCCAAAATGTGTTACTGAATACATCGTTTTGCGTCTGTCCGGCCAATATCCAAACCACGGTCGGGTTAATTTCAAGATAGGGACCCCGAATGTTCGGCGAACAAGTCCGGAACACCCGGCAGAAGATACCGCCCACCCGGGTTGCGCTTGCATCTATCCCGCCGATTCGTTCAGCACGAACAGAAATGCCGTCAACTGGACGGGCGTTTGCACCCATCCCGCCGACCGCATAAACCCGGCACGATATACCGCCAACCGGCGTTAATTTCACTTTGACGCAACCCATCGTTAAACCGGTTCCACAACCGTAATTTCGAATTTGTCAATTTCCGTGCGCACCCCGTCCGGGAAATCCGTATCGGGTGCGTATGCACGTACAATGCAATCAACCGGCCCACGATTGAAAATGGACGTGTCGAAACACAGAAAATAACGGTATTTCTCCGTTCCTTCGTCCGTGTACGATTCTTCGATGATGTCCGCCTTTTGGAATTCCTTAACGATGGTGTTCTGTTTCAACGTGACCGTGAAATTATCATCGTGCATTGAAAACCCCGGGACGGTAATCTCCAACAAGAATTTCCGTTCCGAACCCTTAAAAGAATGGTCAATTGTTCTGTTCATATCTATTCTGTTTTTTCGTCCTCTTTCTGTGCATCATCAAAGGACATTCCCAATTGGTCCTCTACCTTGAATTTCATAAACTTGCGCAACCAACGGAACAAAGGATGGTCCGAAATGACGGCGGCATTCTCCAAGAATGACCAAAATTCCACACCGCAACAGAACGCTGTGAAATAGTTGGCGAACCGTAACCGTTCATCCCCGCCATCGGCCAACACTTGCGCCAACATATCCGCCAGTACAATGCCAATCAAGATGAATACGTATTTGTATATCGTGCGCCACGCCTTGACGGATTCGAAAGCAAACCGCTTTTTTGTCCGCTTCGCCACGACCGCCGATTTCAATACGCCGGTAACAAAGTCCACGAATTCGAACACCGTTACCGCGATAAACAACGGCAACAAATCGTTGACCAACAACCCGACGAACCCGGCAAAGAATCCGGCGGCAAACTTTTCCCAATACAAATTCAACTGTGCCATTTCTTAATCAACTGCAATTTCCGGAAAATCAATTAAAATCTGTTCAAAAATTACCTTGGAACCCGCCGTTGTGGGGTGTACGCCATCGTCCGACAACAAACCGGTGTACCAGTTTCCGTTAATGTCACTACCAACGGCCCCGGCTATATCAATGTAACGCAATCCCAACGATTTAACATAATTCGACAAACCAGTATGTTGACGCGTGGGGACGGTCGGGATTGTAGCCAAAATCGGTACGATATTGTTTGATTGACAAATGGCAATGAAATTATCCAAATATGTCTTTGCGTTTGAATTAATCGTTACTGTTTCCCCCGAAACGGTATCATTCCCGTCATTCATTCCCAACAACCAAACGGCGAATGCCGGTTTATGGCCCAACCCAAGAAGGTTTTGTAATACCGGCAATTGGTCATCTTGTGCCATTCCGCCCTTTGCACATAACAGAAAATTCGTATATCCGTTTAGAAACAACCAATACGTTAAACGTTTCTGCAAATAGGTAAATTCGCAATAGGAATCGCCGAACACCCAAACATCTTTTATTTCATCTTTCGGGAAGAAAGACAAAGACACATCAAGCGATGTGGACGCGTTGCCGTTTGTAATGAACGGTGTTCCATAACCCCAATAATTATCGGAATTAAGAACGAACGTATGGCCCAAGTTGTCGCACAATGTGACATTAACGGCAATCGTGTTGTCTTGTTCGACGCTTGCCGGGGCCATTATCCGCGTATCAATATAGACGGTTGTATGGCCCGTTAATGTCATTCCGTGCGTGGCGGTCGCGTGGGTTCCGCCCGTATCCATCCGTTTGACGCTTATGGTTGTATCTGTCAATTCGACATAATAACCGTTATATGCGGTTAAGGCCGTACCGCCAACGCCAATTTTCACATTCTCAATGGTTCCTTCAATGTGGGCAACAAACAAGACGTTTTTCTTAACAAAATTATTAAGCAACGTCAACGATGCGCCCGCCGCCAAAGTTCCCGAACCACGGAAAGAATCAAATTTGAGAACGGACGCGCCAATCATTTCCCGCAAGGAATCATTCAAATTTGTGTAATCAACTTGTTTTTCTTGCAGGGCGGCATAATATCCGCCAATTGGCGTATATGGTTGGTACAATGAACGCGTCGAACCATATTCCAGTTGTATTTGCGTCCGGGTCCGCAATATAGAAAAGCGAATGAACGCACAATTGACCGGGGTTGTAAACGTCTTATTGTAGGTAGAACGGGACGAAAGGAATGTTTTATTTGCATCATAATAACACAGATACATTGACGAAGAGGATGTAACGCCGACATTCCCGTTTGCGCTCAAACAATAATCGGTTTCCGGCAATACCGGGACATACGCGGAAATATCAATACTACTGTTTGATTTTTCCGTACCCGTAGAATCCAAGTATTTTCCGGTAACACCAATTGTTCCATCCCACAGATTCCGGCCATAACTCTTGGAAACTTTCGTTTCGTCCAGTTTTTCAATTGACGCATTTTCTTCAAGAAGATAACCGCCAACGTCATTGTATTGCCAATATGTTGTCCGGGTGTTTCCCTTTTCCAACATTATTTCTGTCCGTGTGTTCACGTAAGAGAAACGGACAAAAGCACAATTCGCCGGGGTTGTAAATGTTCTCCCAACGGCGGTACTGGCATTTTGATATTGGACGCTTAATAACGTCTTTGTCGAATCATAAAACGCACGGTAATTCGCCCCCACAACCGCATCCGCCGATGCGCTTAAATGATATGTTGTTTCCGCTTCAACTGCAATATAATCGGAAACGTTATAACTGGAATTGCTATTAATTGTCCCTTCCGATGAAATATATTTCCCGGACAAAATACCGGCGGCGTTCGGATTGAACAGATTCTTACCAATCTTTTTGTCAACTTTTGTTTTTTGCATTAAAAAAACATTGTTGATTAAGTCGGTAATGTAACCCCCAATTACGTTGTATTGTAAATAGTCCGTCCGTTCATCGCCGGTTTCCAACATTATTTCCGTTGCGTTTTTCCTATAAGAGAAACGAACGAATGCACAGTTGACCGGCGTTGTAAAATTGCGTCCGGAATCTGCGTCCGCATTTTGATATTGAACGCTAATTAGGTCTTTGTTCGCATCGTAAAAGGCCCGATAATTCGCCCCTACAACATCATCCCCGGTTGCGCTCAAATGATAATCAACCAACGCCAAGACCGGGATATAACCCGAAATATTATATGTGTCACTTGAAATTTGCGACCCGTTGGAAGAAATATATTTGTTTTCCGTTATATCGGCGGCGTTTGGATTGAAAAGGTTTTTTCCAATCTTTACGTCAACTTTTCCGGACTGCAACGCTTGAATGGCCGAATCGTAATTCTTTCCGACAAAGACGGTTTGCAGGGTCCACGAACCATTATATTTCAATGCGCCCAAATGACCATCCGGAACAACCGCCGAATTGAAATTTGGATATGTTCCGGCCCCGGCAATATAGAAAACGTTTTGGTCCGGTGTACCCGGGTTTGTGGACGGTTCGGCGATACCCACGAATTGATAATCCGCGCCCAACGAATTAATGATGGAAACCAACGATTGTTGGAGCAACGCACCAGTTATTTCGTTGTTCCCGTTCGTAGTTATCACCTCTTGAATCGCGGCTATTAATGTAGCGTAATTTGCCATATTATTCGTTGTTAAAATCGTTGTTGAAATCATCGTTGAAATCGCCCCGTTGGGCCTTTATGTAACCCAACCCGATTTTCTTTGCGACCGTGGCCGTATCGAATACCGCTTCGACCGCCGCGACATCGCCGTTATCTTCCCATTCCGGGGTAATTAGGAATGTGTCTAAACTGTACCGTTGTCCGTGATATTCGATTTCTGCGAAATCCGCCATCCGTATAAAACGCATCACGTCCAACAGATATTCGGACGCAAGGAAATTAAACCGGTATCGTTTTTCCGAAATCTGTTTGGTCGGAAAGAAATAACCGTCCCGTTCTTCCCCTTCTTCCTCAAACACATATTCGGGTTTGGCAATGTCACTTTGCAGATACAAAACGTTCTTGAATGCCGGGTTAGTATAAACGATGGTTCCGGCATCCATCACGAAATCGTCAACATCCCACCATCTAATTTTCAAATACGGTTGGATGTCATTTACAACCGTAAAGATTTCGGAAACATAAAGTTGGCTTTGACCACCCGAACCGATTTGGATGTGCAAATAATATTGCCCATTCGCCATTGAATTTGTAACCGGCAACAGACCCGGAAAAACATAAACATCGTACCCCAATGTGGCGAATTGCTTCTTTGTAATCTGCGGGTTCATCGTGCTACCCAAGTCCGCAACCGGCGTTGGGCCGCCGTTCGCATCGAACAAGTATATGATTTGCACAACATCGTTTTCGTTATGCTCACGCATAATTTGAAACGGCAAGATGAATCCGGCGGGCGTAAACAACGGATAAACGCGACCATACACCCACCATTTGCGGGCGTTCTGTTGGTCCAATGACGTATAAAACGGCAATACGGATAAGTTGTTATTCGGTATCATAATTTAATGTCGCGTTTGCGTTTCTACTTGACAAATTTATAGATAATTTTTGAATCATTCCATTCCCCAAATTCGTTTTGACTAATTCGACCATATCCGGGTCAGTCAACGCCGGGAATTTTATGCTTTGATTCTTCAATTTCTTCATTCCGAATGCGGTAAAATTCACGCCGTTAATCTTGTAATTTCGTGCTGGCATATCGTATGCATAATACGTTTGCAACATACAGAATGCGACATACGCATTTTGCAAATAATGGTCATTCGTTCCGACCAAGAAATTCACATACGGCAACGCATAACCGCCGTTTTCCGCAACCGCCGCCAACAATACAAACCCGTCCTTGGAAATTTCGCTTGGATTAAGCAAGATATAGTCAATGTCCGACGTGAATTTTTGGACGTTAATTTCTTCGATGTTGTCCGGATTCACATACTTGGAAACAATGTCTATCGGGAAACCATCGAACAACTGGGTAACATCGTCCATCCAACCGAATTGATACCGCGCGGCCATTTCCGGCTTATCGAATTTGAATTGGTTTCGTCCAAAGGCCCATTCTTTCCCGTTACGCGTCACTTTCTGCGCCGTCAAGTCAATTCCGACAACCGGCGTTCCGGTATAAGACCCGCCCTTCATAAACCACGAAATATGTTCGATACGCAAAAGACCATATTCGTTCACATACCAATAGCAACGGAAACAATCACGCAACATATCGAACACGTTCCGCAATGTTATCGGGGCCTTTTGTGCCGGTTGGTCATAATCCGCCGTTACGATGTTCGATTTTGGGGTTATAAACAAACTGAAATCCAAATTTGAAATTGGATTCGAATAATACGGATAAAGGAATTCCGAATTACGATAATCTGCGCGAAATTCAATATCCGGGGCCACCTCTTTTAATAGAACTTGCAACACGGACCAAAGCGGATATGCATTTCTAATCGTGAACGGTTGCCGGGCGGTTTGCTCTACATACCAATTTAATAAAGAGAATGTAAACCAAATGGATATACGCCCCCATTCTTTCCGGGCAACCGGAAAGAAATCTTGACCGGTCAAAGAAAACGGTGCTTGATAATACTGGCCCGGTTGGTACAATCCCCATTGTGTCGGCGTTGTTGTAATACGCGATGAAAATTGAATTGTATTCGGGAAATTATACCCGATAACACGGTTATAATTCCGGTTGTTTTCCACAATATCATCATCCCCGATTGCAAACGTTGGTGTTGAATCAACTGTTTGCGTATCGCATATATAGCGCGAATAAACCGGGATTTCGTGAAGATAAAGTGTAACATTTCCGGATGCTCCGTTTTGCGGGGACAACGTTACGGTTGTAGGTAATACGTATGCATCCGGCAAACCGGTTGTTTCGTGTTTCCACAATATAACAGAATCGGAATTGCGAATAATATACCAACCTTGCACGGAGCCGCCGCCACCGCCTTGCAATTTATATTGTAACGTGTAATCTCCGTTATCGTAATTTTGTACGCCTTGCGTATTCCAGTTAAATTTTGAACTTGTTATTATTCCGGTCAACATATCGGGCAATTCGGGTGTTATCGTACCCGAAACATCCGCAATTAGCAACGATTTATTTATGGCAAAATTTAGTTTTCCATCTCCGGTTTCCACAAGTTTTGATTCGTCACTTTCCGGGTCACATTCTTGTTCCCACCACATACCGGAAAGGAAACAACCGATAACAGACTGGCCCGGGACGTAAACTTGTATCATTGGCCGTTTATCGGCCTTTATTTCGTTCATAGCCGGGGCCAGTTGGATAAGGTCGAATTCCTTATCCAGTCCGGCCAAGATATCGTTATACTGGTCATAAACGGTTGGTTTGACCGCGACCGTCTGCGCATCGCCATCAAATTCGCAATCGGTTTTCCAAAACGTCCCGCGCCAATAGGATTCCCAAGAATTGCCCGCGTTGTACGAAATGAAGATTTCGACAACAAATTGTGTGTCGAACGCCTTGGAAACAATGAACGTATAATCGTCACTTTCAAAGACAAGTTCGCCGGACAACTTGGCCCGGAAGAACTCTTGCCCGGATTCCTTTTCGAAATTCTTCGACAGTTCGCCGTTATAAATCGGGTATGCCCTTTGCGTGGTTTCCCCGGCGGTCAATTCAAACTTATATATCGGGTTCATTACGATTTGATTTTGCGGGTTAAATTCTTGTACCGGATAATCGTATTACCTTGGCCGTCCACATATTGAACGGTATTCCCTTGTTCACGGATGGCGGCAACGTCTTTTTCAAGGCCCGACACGTCTGTATGCCCGCCCATCATTTCGACGGCATACTGGGACATATCCTTGTTTGCACGTTGGTAACGGTCCGCAAACGTGCCATCGTTGAACGAATTAATGACATCCGGAATAATATGGCGGTATTTCCGGGAATTCCTCTTGTTGATAACGGCAAAGAATTCGCCACCTTCCGCCCGTCTGCGGGTTCCATCCTTCTTTGTTCCCAAATCAATATCGTGGCCGGATGCGTGGGAACCGCCTTGCAACAATTCAACGGTTCCCTCTCCGTATTGCTCCGTCTGTTGTTTGGTAACTTGGACGGCCTTAACCTTTGCCGCCGCGAACGCGCCCCACATCGTCGCGGTTGCCAATGCCGCCAGTACAAGTCCGATGGCCCCGCCACCCGAAAACGCTTTCCAAATGTTCGCCGTTGCCGTGATAAGACTGGACGCTTGTTGTATGGAATCCAACGCCAATTGCGCTTTCTGCGCCTTTTGTTGTTCCTTTAACGCCTTTTCCCGGTTTTTCTTCGCAAGTTCCAGTTCCTTTTGTGCCGTTTCGACGGAATTGGCATAACCGGCGTTTCTTGCTTCTATTTCGGCATCCAATACCCGTTGTGCGCTTTCCACTTGCGCATTGGCCGAATTCACGGCGGCTTCCGCCGCATTGTTCCAAGATTCTACCAACGAACCGATGGATTCTTTCACGGAATCAATGGCCGTATTCAACGCGTCTTGTTGTTCCGGGTTAACGCTCAAACCCAACAATTCATAAAGATTGTTATAACCCAATCGGGCGGTTTCTTTATTAATCCCTTCGATAGTCTTTTTGACGGCCTTTATTTCGTCCTCTGTCATTTTCTCCGTGGCCGTTTCATTCAGTTTGAGAATAGCCAACAAACGGGCCTTTTCTTGTTGCAGTTTGAAGATTGTTTTTTGCCGTTCGTTCCGGTCCAACAAATCGAATTCGGCTTGGGCCAGTTCTTGCGCGGCTTTCAAGTCGCGTTGCGCCAACTTATTGTTGAAATCGGCGGATTCCTTCAAACGCATCGCATCGTACTTGGCATTGATGGCGGCTTCCGATTGTCTAACTTTTTCGTCCTTCTGTTTGTTTTGCTCAATCTCAATTTCCCGTTGTTTCTCAATGTTGGCCAACCGCAATTGCAACATTTCTTCCGTCCCGTCTTGCGTAATGGCAATTTGCAATTGAATCGCTTGTTGTTCCGCTTGCAGTCTTTGAACATTCAGTTTGGCCACCTCATTGTTAAACGTCTTGACCGCTTCCAATTTCTGTTTGTCATACTTGGCATTAATGGCGGCTTCATCCTGCCGTTCGGATGCGGTCTTTTGCCGGTTCTGTTCCAACTCCAATTGCCGTTGCGCTTCGATTTTGTCTTGGCGTAACTGCAACATCTTTTCCGTACCGGCTTCCGTAATGGATATTTCCAAGTCAATGGATTCGATAACCGCCCGACGGTCCGCAATCCTTTGTTTCTTGGCGGCTTCAATTGCTTTCTTTGTGGCGGCATCCAGTTCCCTTTGTTTTTGGTCCGCTTCCAACTGCGCTTGTTGCGCTTGCCGGGCCGCTTCGTCCGCATCATTTTGTATTTGCATAAGAACAACGCCCGCCGCCTTGCGGATGGCCTTGGCGTTGTCGGCGGTCATTTTTGCAACCCTCTGTTTTTGGCCGAATCCCAACCACTTATTCAATACGCCATCAAATACGGCATCGTTTTCCGCTTTCTTTGCCGATGCGTCAAATTGGGCCACAAACCCGTTAATCCAAGTTGTCGCGGCTTCCGCGCCGTGTTCCTTGTAGTATTCTTGAAATCCTTCCGTGTACTTTTCAAACGTTTCATTGATTCGGGTTTCACGGGGAAAGAACAGTTCTTGCGTCTTTGTAATCAAGTCGGTTAGACTGGATATTAAAACACGAATCACGCCGTTTGATTCGCTGAATGCCAACGTTAGACCTTCCCAAGCGGATTTCAAAAGTTTCGTGGAACCTTCGACCGTTTCCAATCTTTCCTTTTGAATCCTTTCCAGTTCCCCGTCAACATCTTCCAATGCATCACGCAATTCCCGGGCGGAATCTGCGCCGGATATGAATGCGGTAAAGGCCGCAACGCTTCTGCGGTCCGTCAATTCCAATGCCGTGTTCAAATCCGTTCCGGCCTTTCGCAAGGTAATCAAACCGTCAATGATTTCGTCGAAATTCTTGGCCGGTCCGCCCATCGCCTTGGCCAACTTTCCGTTGGCATCCGCCAGTTTCAATATGATGTTACGGGTTGCCGTGGCCGCGCTTGACGCATCGAATCCGGCATTGGCCAACGAACCCAGTAATGCGGTCGTATCTTTGACAGAAAGACCAAACGCATTCGCAACCGGGAACACCGTACCAATTGACTGTTGGATGCGGTCGAATGACAACGCGGATTTGTTCGTGGCAACGGCCAATGTTGCCAAAACATCGTCCGTGTCCTTACTTGTCAAATTGAACGCCCGCAAGGTCGAACCGGCCACGGATGCCGCATCCGCAAGATTCGCACCGACCGCCGTTGCAAATTGCAGAATGGATTTTTGCATTGACATAATGGAACCTTGCCCGAATCCCAGTTTTGCCAACTCCGTTTGCAACTGGACCACTTGCGACGCGGTATATTCAGTTGTACGGCCCAATGTTAGGGCGGTATCTGTCAACGCTTCCATATCCGAACGCGTAACGCCCAATATCGTTGACAAATTGGCGTTCGCTTGTTCGAATTCGCGCATTGTCTGCGCCGAACCGGTAAGATAACGAACGAACGTCATTATTATACCGATTGTTCCGGTCATAACCGTTGTAAATCCTTGCATCGCCTTTGATGCCAACGGCAATCCGGACGTGCCGATTGTGTGCAAACTGGACCGCATATTGGTTAAATTCGTGACAACTTGACCAATCGGCCCGGGCAACGCCTTTAATGCGTTTTGATAATGTCCCACCTCTAACGTATATTTTCCGGTCGCTTGTTGTAAACGGGACATTTCTTCATAAATCAAGCGGGTTTCCGTTTCCAGTTCCTTACCCACCCCGGCGGTTTTCCGTTCTTCCGCCGTCATTTCGTTAAGCCGGATTTTGTTTAACCGATATTGGGCGGATAGACGCTTGTAGGAACCTTCTTTCGAATTGTTGATTTCGACAATCAATTTGTCAATCCGTTGTTGTTCCTTCACGGCGGAAATAACTTGTTGCCGACGGCGGTATGTTTCGCTTTCCGCATCCGCGCTTTCCTTGTACGCTTTGGTCAGTTTGTCGGATGCGGTTGTAAGCAACGTAATTTGTTGCCGTTGTTCTTCCGTGGCCCCGGACAAATTGGCCATACTTTGCGCCGCTTGTTGGGCCGCGCCTTGAATCTTCGTCTTGGCGGATTCGTATTTGGCAATCAGTTCGTCCAATTGCGCCATCAAATTCTTTATGGAATCATCGGGCGCAATCAAATCCGAATAATGAATGGGGTTCGGGTTATCCATATCAGTTATTTTTTCTAAAAGTCCCGAATTTCGGCATTTCTCTTTCGGGACGATAAATTACTTATCTTTTCCGTTATCGTGTCTTATTTGCCCGTTTTTGGGCCTTTTCCACTTGCTTCGCCCTATCTTTCACGAATTCGAACGCGTTGTAGAACTCCAAAACCGTAAAATTCTTCGGGTTTACGTGCAATTGTTCGGACAACACCAAACAAAGGTTTTCAAATTGTCTGTCAAACTGGACCTCTGCCCCGTCCGGCCCGACGAATGACTGCGGATTGGAATACGTTATCAACGCCGTGGTTAACTTTTCGATTTCCGGGGTTTCATCCGGGTTCCTAACTCCGGCAATAATATTCTGTAAAACCGCCATCGTCCGTTGTTTCAACAAATCGTAATAGTCTTTTATCTGCGAATCCGCAAACGATGTCGGAAAGTACAATCTTAATTCCGCGTCAATTTTTTTTTTGACCGCTTCCAATCGGGCGGTCAGTTCCTTTTCCGGCGCATCTTTCAGCAATTCCGTAACCTTTGCCAATGCATCATCCGAAAGGTCTGTACAATCCTTTCCGTCAATCTTCGTGACCAACGCGGCGAACGCCCGGTGTTTGGGGTTTATCCCGTTTTGGATGAAAAACACCGTTTGGCGCAAGTTATCCAATTCTTGTTGGGCCTTATCCGCCTTTCCGTCCATAATGAAACGGCGGGCCTTTTCAATCCGTTCGTCAAACGCTTTGATGTCGGCCCCAATGCCCGAATCAATCAGCAACATTTTTTGGTATTTGTGGGAACGTTCAATCGGCAATTCGTCTATTGAATCGTACATTTCCACTTTGTGTTTCCCAATTTCGACCGTTACCATAATTCCCTTGCGATTACTGTTGAACAAACCGGCACGGCCAGTAATACCCATTGGCCAGTTGCCACACACAAAGATAGCGAAATAATCACGCCAACCCACCAACTGCAACAGAACTTGCAATTGAACATCTTTTCAAAGAATGCGTTCGGGGCGTGTATCTGCAACCATTCCAACCATTGCCATTTTACGGCAAGGCCCAAAAGGAATGCGGATGCCAATGCGACAACCGCAACCCAACATATAAATTCAATTATCATATTTCCAAATATAATTTCCGGCGGTTTTTCTCTTTCCACGGCAACACGCACCAATATCGCCTTTGTTTATTCCGGTTTTACGGCTTGCTTCGTGTACGCCGCCATAACATTTAACCAAATCGCCATTTCGTGTATAACACAAAACACGTTTCGATAATGGGTTGTTTTGCCCTAAACGTCCGCGCATCGAATTTCCGTGTGCCAACCCCTTTACCGTTATTGGATTTCTGTTGTTCTCTGAATACGTTACCCAACGCAAGTTTTCAACGGCGCAATTTTCGCGGTTACAATCCAAATGGTCCACGCACGGTTTGTTTTCCGGATTCGGAATAAATGCGGTTGCAATTAGACGATGCAACAAATAAAATTTGTGTCTGCCTTTTCCATCGAATAAAGAAACAATTGGATAACCTTTGTTGGTTTTCCACGGTTTCAAGAATTTACCGGAAATTTTACTAAAAATTCGGCCATCCGAAAAGACAGTATAATTTGGATTGATTGGTAAAACTTTTTCCATAATCATTCAAAACAAAGTTCATCAAATTCCAATATCCCATCAAATCGCATACCACAATACGGGTGCATCAAAAATTGGTTGTCAATTTCGGATAGGGTATAACCCCGGTAAATATTTTCCGCCCGTTCATAAACTTTGTTGATGAAGATGCGGCCTTGCGACAACGCCCATCCGGAACGGCCCGACAAAAGACGTAGGATTTCCGCTTTCAAGTATTCCGTGTTCCGGTTGGCCGGTTCGTTATATACCCGGGTCAAGTCAAACCAAAAGATTAGGCCGAACGGGGCCTTGATGGACCGCGCCCACGGACCGTTTTCTATTGTCTGCGGGTCCTCAATTTCGAAGAAAGAGAAATTTCCAATCTTCGAATCCGGGGAAACCTCAATGTAATCGTTTTCGCCGTGGCCGTTCCATCCGCCACAAAAAACGTTCGGGGTAATTATCTTTTTCCCATCCATCGCCTTGATAAGACGTTGGGACCGGCCAAAGGCCACATCCAACCAACTTATGTTGTTGGCCAATCCAAGTTGGATTTCGCCAATTATCCGGTCCAACATAACCGGGTTTTGAATTGTCGGGGCGTTGTTAGACATAAAGACGTTGTTTTATTTCGTTCATCAATTCGGCGTATGCGCCACGTTGTTCGAATATAACGGCCCAGTTGTCCGGCATAAGTCCGAACGTGTTGATGCCGTATTTGGCCATAATTCCGGCAGAATATGGCGTGGTCGGTACGATTCCAACGGTATCGGCGGCGAATTGTACGCCCAATTCATCGTGGAACTTTCCGTTTATGTAAAGGTTTGGCGCATCCGGGTTTCGGTTGGCCCGGTACGGGTAGCGAATCCCGGTCAGTTTCCAATCGGCATACCGCCCGGCAGATTCCCTTGAATGGAAATATCCGGACGGTTTCAAATCTTCCGAATAGTACGGGCGAATGTCCCTTCCGCTTGCGGTCAATCCTTGGAACAGTTGCATTTTCTGTAATTCCAATATATCGTCCGGATGGCGGACAATGGCATTGCGGACCAATTCGCCGGTCTGCAACCCATCGTTTACGCCTTGAACGCGTGTCCGCAAGTCATTTAGAATGCCCATATCCTTTTCTTGGCCCATTTGGGGCGATTTGCGGGCATTTCTCCGTCCGGATAAGGAATTTATCATCTTTGCGAAGAAACGCCCTTATTCGCCATTTCTCGTTGAATTAACTAAACGGTACGGTATTTAACACCGTGGTTGTTGCATTTAAGACAAATCCGGTCCAGTCCCCGGGTATCAAGTTCCAACGCCTTGTACGCTTGTTTCAGTTCGTACCCCAATCCCGTGGGCCGTCCTTGCGGCGCACCGTCCAGTTCATATAAAAGTTCGTCCCGTGTGACGTTCACTTGATTTCGGTTAACGCGGACATCCGGATTCATTGCCACGGTCCGCAAGACATTCGCGGCCACTTGCTTTTGGATTACCGTTGCAAAGATGGACCGTTGGGAAATGATGAAATCGGTAATGTCGCATCCAACCGATATTTCTGCGTTCATTCCGTAGTTCATCGTGTTCGTGTAACCGATTTGGGCAATATCGAACATTTCCGGGTATTCCTCAAAGTCCAACGGGGCGCGGATGCCGAACGGGGACACTTGCAAATACTTTGTCATTTGCCGCCACGATTCGATGGACCCGCCCAAACAAGTTTGGCAGGGTTCCACGGACCAGTCTTTCGACACGTTCAACGCCCGCATTCCGGCGGGCAATTCGTTTTGGTTATAGCAAAGGAACCACGCCCCGCCCGCATCGTTCCCGTCCCCCGGTCCGCCGGGGATATACGGCAAATACAACGGTTCGGCAAGATTGAACCATTGGAATCCGCCGTTACTGTTCGTGAACTCCAAATCAATCGTCCGCATCGGGGCGATTTGGGACGAATGGAACAGATACAGACGGACCCGCCCGGTCGCGCCGGTCATTTGCAAACCAATCCGTTCAATCTTCGTTGTCACGCCCATTGCCCGGACCGGCACGATTTCGAAACCGACAATTTTTCCGGTCGGGTCTATCGTGGCGGCAAGACGCGCGGCCCCGTCGAAGAACGTGCGACGTTCCAACAGATTCCGCGTTTCTTGTTGCAGTTGCTTTTCTTGGATGAATTGCTGAACCGCCGTGTTGATTCCGTTAATCGTCAGTTGGCGCACGAAATCGGAAACCATATTGTATTGCGCCCAATCGGTGTTGTTTGATGCGGGTTCGGAACCGGTGTTGACGGCCTTTGCCATCCAAACGGTCCCGCCGTGCTTTACCTTGGACCCAACTGGATAAGCAATGGTGTTGACCCAATCCGGATAGTTATACAAATAATCGTCCGGCATAATCGCCCGGATATTGGCCAACGTGCAAAGCGGGTGTGCGCCTTGGAATGTAAGACCGCTTTCCGATTCGCACAAATCGGAATCAATTTGGTTCTGTGGGTTGTAATCTTGTTGCCAACCGACAACGTGGGACAACGCCGCTTGGATTTCTTGTAATCGTATCATATCCGGTTTTCTTAATTGGAAAACGGGGACGGGGTTTTGTAGTCCCGTCCCCGCAAATCAGTTTGGTTTAGGTGTACCGTTAAGAAATGGCCTTGGTGTTAACCGGGTTATCTTCCGAATTAACAACTTCAACCGGCGTGGCGAACGGGTTGGCGTTGCCCGGGGCGGCGATTTCGACCTTCACGATAGGATTGGCAACCGTGGTCGGGTCGGAGTTGTACGCAACGAGGAAAGCAACGTCCACGCTGAACCCGAAATATTCCTTGACATTGCACACCATATCGGCGGACGCGGCCCCGGCGATGCCGGACGTGTCACCGACGGACGTGTAATAATGGGAACCCACGGGCAAGTCAATGAACGGCAGACGCACAACGTCCCATTCGTGGAAATTGGCCTTTGTACGGGCAAGTGCTTCGCGGTCAACACGGGTAAGAACGCCCACGTTGCCGTCGGCCACGATGTAGCCGGTCGCAAAAATGCCCTGCTCGTTGGCGATGTTGTTGGTGTAATGGAATACCTTGTTGTCGTATTCCAACCGCTTGTTGACATCGTTGTAGATGTCGTGTTCGGCCATCTTGCGCACCAACGAATCGAAACCAGCCCCGCCGATAACGTGCAACATTTCCGGGTAAGCGTTCGCCCGCATAATTGCGTTCATATCGGCCAAGAACTCCATTCGGGCGTTCCACGGGATTTGGACGGAATTGGATGTGACGGTGTAATAGAGTTGGTCCTTGAACACTTGGGTTTTGTTCGCTTCAAGGGCGGAAATTGCCAAAACGTCCATCGCGGTTGCAAGGGCGCGGCAAATCTTTTCCATCTTGCGGGCAAAATCGTGTTCGTAGGAAATCTCGTTGTTCCGATACAACTGCGGAACCATCGTGAAACCGACGGCCAACGTGACCCAGTTAACGGTGTAAAGGGCGGACGTGTTTTCATCGTCGGCAATGACGCACGAACGGACGTTGGAAACGGTCACATCGCCGTCATAGTTGATAACCGGAATCTGTACGGTGTTGCCGATGCTTTCAAAAGCACGGTCGCGCAAATTCGGGTTAATGATGGAATTGGCGGCGTTGGTTTGCTCAATGAAGAAATCCAACGCACCGTATTCCAACGGGCGGGCCATATTCCGGTCGAATTCCGGATTTTCCACGCGCCAATTCTGCAATCGGGTTGCAATAAGTGACATAATGCTAAAAAGTTTAGATTGTTAATGAATGCCGGATTGACCCTTTACCCGGTTGGATTACTTGTTTAACGGACTGGTAACGCCTTGATAACATCGTGGTTGTCCTTCCACGCTTGCGCCATCGCGTCGGCGAATTCCTTGGAACCGTTGATTTTGCCCTGCGCCATCAATTGTTTCGCAAGGATTTCGTGCGCTTCCTCTTGGGTTCTTGCGCCCGAAAGGTCGGCAATTGCACCACCCGAACCATTTCCGCCGTCCCCGCCTTGGGACCCGGCCCCGGTCTGTTTGCGTCCGGAATCCAACACACCCATTGTCGAAAGTTCCATTGCAACCAGTTCGGATGCCGTGTAAGGGTTCAAGTTGTTGTTCGGATTGCGTCGCGGTGCGCCGTTCTCCATAAACACCAACACTTTGCCGCCCTTACCATCGTCAATATATTCCGGGTTCATCGCCTTGACCTTGGCCACGGCTTGTTCGGTAAGTACGGAAATCACGGATGCGGGCAAATCGGCCTTGAATTTCAGTCCGGCGGTTGCCTTGGCAAATTCGCCGTCAATCTTCACGCCGAAAAGGGCCTTTTCGTGTTCGGATTTGGCCGTATCGTATTTGGTTTGCAGTTCTGCGTAATCACGCGTCACGTTCGCCAAATCCGTCTGCGCCTTTTCCAATGCACGTTTGGTTTCTGCGTCTGCGCCACCCTTGGCGATGATTCCTTCCAAACGGGCCTTTTCTTTGGTCAGTTCCGAAAGTTGGGTTTGCAGTTCGCTTGCGTTGCCCGCTTGCGCCTTGATTTCGCCAATGACCCGTTTGGCGTAATCGTAGGTTTTTTCGGTTCCGTTCTTTGCGATGCCGGACGCGGACAAAATGTCAGCATCCAACCCGCCATAGATTTCCCCGGTCTTTTGGCCGATAACCGACGTTTCGTCATTGCGTGACATTTCGACGATTGCGGCCTTTTGTTCGTCCGTCAATCCCGCTAATGCGGTGTTGGCGTTCAGTAATTCGGTTGTTAGTGCCATAATTCTTACCCTTTGAATTTTTGGTTAATGTCTTTTCCAGTAATCGCCACACGGGGCGGCTACGCTTCGATGGTTTCAGTCGCGGTAACGCTTTGGAGCGATGCGCCACCAAAAACGAAGGTGTACGTCCGGGTTGTGCTTACATCCGCGTAAGACGCGGAAATACACTTGGAAACCCCGGCGGCGGAACGTTGCACAACGTCAAGGATGGTTCCGGCCTTGAAACATTCGACCAATTTGGCCTTTTGGTCCGCCGAAAACGTCCCCAACGTAGTAACGTCAATGAATAAATTGTCTTGTTGTGCAATCTGTGGCATAATACGTTTTGTTAATTGGTTAATCGGTTTCTTTCTTGGCGCGGCCCGGTTTCTTTTCCGGTTCCTTTTCGGCGGCTTCGCGCTTGGCCATTTCCTTGGCAACGGCGGCGGCTACGGCGGCATCGAATCTTTCCTTTTCGGCCTTTTCCTTTGCTTCCGCTTCCGCCTTGGCCTTTGCTTCGGCGTTGGCCTTCTGTTCACGAATCCAGTCATTCGGATTGTGCAAGATGGTAAGGTCATAACCTTGTTTGCGCAAACTGTCTGCAACATTGGTTTCGAACACCTTCTTGCCGAACTTTTGCACCCGGGGTTTGGATAGTCTTACGCCGGTCTTTTGGTCAAACAACCGGACCTCAATAACGGCGTGATAGGCCATTTCTTCGCCCTTGGGAACAATGTAGTTTTCCGGTGTCAGTCTTTCAATTGGGGTGTCGCGCCCGTCTTTTGTAATCATCGTTCACACGGTTTTATTAGTTAAACTTGGGCCGGGGCCGGTTTCTGTTCGTCAGCATACCGGCGGAATTCGGCCATAATTGTTTCAATCTTTTTCCGGTAATTGATTTCCGAACCAAAGTCCAAAATGTTCGTGTTCTCTCTTTCAAATCTGCGTACAAAATTAGGGAAATTCAATTTTATACGCAAATCGGTTTCGGAAACAAGATTATTGGAAAACAGTTCGGAAACCTCTTGCCGGGAAAGATGGCGGAACGGTTCAAGTTCTGCCAACACCAACATACGGCGCAATTGCATCGGGTCGTTTCTGTATTCCGTCTGCAAGATTTGGTTTTGCATCATATCCAGTTCGGATTCCGACGCACCCGCTTCTTTCGCGGCCTTGTAACGCTTCCGCAATTCGTCCGTGGAATAAAGGTAAAATTCCGTTCCGTAGTTGATTTTGGCGGAAATGAAATACCGTCCATAGCGCAACCGGCAAATGGTTTCATCCACCCATTGTTGGGCCAGTTCGAAACCCTTCTTTACCCGGTTCAACACGGTTGTAACGCTTTCGAAATTCGCTTGCACTTGTTGTTCGTTGAACGCATCGCGGTTCGTTACGATTTCATCTTGGCCGACAACCGCCGTAATGATTTCTTCACGTAACCGCTTTTGTTCCGATACGTTGTATTCAAGCGCGTTTTTGTCAACGGTCAGCATTTGAACGGGGTTCCGCAAATCGGGTTGGTTTTCCGATTCGTTGGGGACCGGGATTTCTACGAATGAACCGGCCCCGATAATGCGCTTATTACCGCATTTCGGGCAACGCAACAATAACCCGGCCATATCCAACCGGTAATGGCCTTGTTTGTCGCGCAAGAAACCGCCATCGCAATAATCGCCATTCTCTGCATTCGAAAAGTCGCAACTTTGTTCATAGCCGGACAGAATGGGATATGAACCCATAAGGTCCAATTGGCGTTTGGAAATGTGGAAGAATTCGAACCAATCCAAACTTTCCAGTTCGGCGGACAACGGGGATGCTTTCACATCCGGTTCGTCCAACGAAATGGGTTCATTCCAAAAGAATCTTGCGGGCGTATATCCCAAATCGTGCCGTGCTTCGATTTTCGGCATACCGACCAACTGGCCCGTGTGCTTCTTATCGTCCCAAACCCGGAACGTTTCATCGTCCAACACCACGATTTCATCCTTCCGACGGAAAACAATAAAGTCCATTTGGCCCGTTGTCGGGTCGGCCTTGTATGTAATCACATCGTCAATGGGCAACCAGTAGAAATACGGTTCCGGCAAGTCGGTTGTCTGTTCCCGGGCCACGTCAACGATAAGAACGGAATTGATTTCGGATTTGAAAAATTCCCATCCTTTCGTTTCCCACACGTCGGGTTCGTTCAACTTTTCTTGTCTGTACCGTTCCCAATCGTCGCGTTGGGCGGAATTTGCGAATTGGTAATTGAACGCGGGGTTGCGACCGTCAAATATGCGGCTTAATTTGTCAAAGCATATATCCGTTATCTCATTCGTTTTGATGGGATAACGGAACAACGCCTTGAAAAGAACAAACTTATCGTGCGGCAAGATATTTTCCACGAACGCAAGGAATTGCGTTAGCGGAATGGAAATGTATGGCGAATTAAAAGACGTTACCCGTTTAACCGTGTGAAACTTGATGCGCATTTGGTGCAGTTTCGCACGGGAAAGAACGGCGGAACGCTTATTTTCCGCTATTTCCTTTTTTATCTTTCCGACATCGTAACCCATATTCCAAACCAAATTCGAATTTAGATTCTTCCGGCAAATGCCAACCGCCGTTGTTCGGCATCCGCAATAATCGTTCAGCGTGGGAAAATTCAAATTCCCGGGTAACGCCGTTTGCAACTAACGTTACCGTTGTTGTCTTGGCGTTCATACGATTAGGATGCGGGGACCAAATCGGTCAGCGGGTTAAAGTCGGACGGCGTGACGATAACCAAATCGTCGGAATAGTTGTCCGGATATTGCCAAGAAATCGCGTTGGAATCCTTCGCGTCGAAATTGCCGTGAATCAGCGAACCGATGAAAAGGCCACGAATCGGAATCGGGTAATAGGTGGTTGCGGTGGTTTGGTCCTGCAACGCTTGGATTTTGCCGTTTTCGTCGAACAAGAAAACGCCAAGGTTTCCGGCTTGCGCTTCACACATAAGTTCCTTCATTGCCTTAATGACGGACTGGGGAACGGAACGCAGTTGGCCGTCGAATTGAACGGGATTGCCGCCCAACACTTGCGCGATGCCGCCCAAATCATCATTTCCGCCGGATGTCATACGGGCATCTCCGCCGGAATCTGCGGGCGCGTTGATGTACGGGGACACGACGATTTTGGAACCGTCTGCCGCCGACAGTAACGCGGTCCATTGGGCCTTCAATTTGATGTTATCCACGGCGGGCGTTCCTGCCGCTTGACCGGTAAACGCGTTGCGGGTTCCGTCGGCCTTAACCAAACGTTGGAACGCGACCTTTTGAATTTGGCCAAAGTTTTCCGGGCAAGTAACGGCGGGGATGGTCGTTAATGCGGTGTTGGCCGGGCATTGACAAATAAGTGACATAATGCAAAATGTTTAATTGTTAATGGTTGCACGGTTTACCCTTGACCGCTTTCGATGCAAAAATAGTTATTTTTTTCAAAAATCGCCTTAAATCCAATTTCTTTTACAAAATGTGTAATTCCTTGGATTTTCCATTAAAGTCGCTGAAATCGCCCCAAATCGGCCTTAATGGACCCGAACCCCACGGTTGGCGGCTCCGTATGGTTTAATGTTGCCATCTGCAATTTCCTTTTCATAAATTCCGGTCAGTCCATCCGCATCATCATCGTGTGCGTTTGCGTCGAATTTGCGCAAGAATGCCGTAATATGGTTATAGAATTTCGGATAACGTGTTTCCCATCCGAACGGCATAACGATATGTTGATTGACGAACGGGGCGTTAGTGACAATCCGGGATTCCTTGTTTTGTCCTTGATAGAACGGAACCGTTAGGGCGCGAACCTTCTTTTTCACTTGCTTTTCAAACTGGGAACCGCCGTTATTAGATTCTATCCACGCCTTTTGCACACCGTTCGCATTGATAAGACGGGGAACGGTAACGGTTGTTACGTCCGTAGATTCGTCGGTATATTCAATGTCAGTAATCAGCGCAAACAATAACGGTTCGAACCGCTTGTTATGCTCATTCCAAATTTGGTTTTCGGATTTGTATATGTCATACGATGCGGCAAAACAAAAATCGTCCCCTTCGTCCGCCACATCCACATAGCAACCCGAACGGATATATTGGCCCCAATCGTCCTTTTCTACCCACGTCTTGAACGGTTGGTACAACTTACCTTCTGCATTGCCCGGGTCCCCTTGATACAGACATTGGAAACCAACCGGGTCCAACTGTTTCAACGCCAATAGACGTTCCAAGGAATGCCGTTTTTCCCAAAGAGGTGTTCCCGGTTCCCGGTTGTCTATTTCCGTGGCCGGTCCCGTCTTGATTGCTTCGAAATTGACCAATACCCACGTATCGTTCGGTACGTTTTCAAGGGCGGCCCACGATTCGGCAAATATGACCTTTTCCGATTCAATGATTTTTCCAATAATATCGTCCGGATGCCATCGCGTGAACACAATTAATTGTTGCGAATCATTGTGTAAACGGGTCCGGGCAACTTTCGTGTACCAATCCCACGCCGTTGCACGTATCTGCGGGGAATTCGCTTCTTGGGAATCTTTATACAAATCATCGAAAATCATTACGTCCACGGTTTTCGATGTCAGCGAACCGCCACGGCCAACCACGCGCAACGAACCAGTATGGTTTACGATTTCGAACACGTCCGAATTACGCAAATAGTTGTTCGCAACAGTAACAACGTTGGACCCGTTCAATACGGTTTCCGGAAATATGTTGCGGTATTCGTCGCAATCAATCAGTCTTTGAACATCCCGGTTAAAGTCCTTTGCGATTGTGGCCGCATACGAACAAATGGCAATCTTTATGTCCGGGTACAATCCCAACATTTGAGCCGGTAAGAAACGCGACGAACCTTGCGATTTACCGTGTTGGGGCGGTGCTTGGATAATTAGGTTTTTAATCTGTCTTTTGGCGAACCGGTCCAACACCTCATAATATGCACGATGGAACGGCGTTGGTTGGAAGGACGCTTGCATATACTGGGCAAACCAAATCAGTTTGCGCCGTGCGCCCTCTTGTAAAAACAATTCCGGGTGTTCTGTCAACATCCGGGTTATTTGCATTGTATCAACATCCATTATGCAATCGGCCAAAGTTCACGAAAATTTTTCCATTCATCACACCAAAGAACACAACCAATTCCGACGCGATAAATAGCAAATCCAACAACAATTTTTCGTTGTAATTTATCCCAATTTATTGTTATGTACGGCAATTTCATAATTCAGTCATTTAGGGCCGGAATGTGTTTGCAAAACGGATTCGGACACATACCTTCTATTCCATCGCCGTAGAGCAAGCATACAGAACAAATAGCAATATCCCGCAAGTGCCTACCCTCCAACGAGTGCGGAGAGTGTTCTTCCATCATTTTGTCAAGCCATTCAATGTCTTGTTTTACCAGACCTTCGTAGGCCGATTTGTCCATTTTCATTCCCATATTTCAATCAATTAGGGCCGAAAATCTATAAGTCCCTATCGGAATTTATAGGTTTCTATTATTCTTTTAGTGCCGACATTCAAGATAAATAGCAAATGCACCAATTAACCAAACGGCAATAATCGCAACCCATTCGGCCCAATCTTCAAAATCGTGTTTTCTTTTCTTCATATTTCGATAAAAAGGCCCGCCGGGTAACGGGCCGGTTTCGCCCCCGGCGGACCTTAACGCGGTCAAAAGGAATTTCGCTTTTCAATTCGGTTTTTCCGGCCAATTATTTTTCATTTATCGCGTCAATAACTTGCGCCAAAAGAGAATCCGGGACGTTTGACAAGGTTATTCCCGGCTTTGATTCTGTTTCAATCTTGCCGGTCAGTTCTTGGATATGTTTGTTCGAATATTCATCCGGCGCACGGTTGCACAACGCAAAGATTATGGCCGTTGGATTCGGGGCGGCTTTCTTGTGGACCACTTTGGTTTTCACAACAACCATTTCGCCGTTCTTATCCAATGCGGATTCGGTTGTGGTTTCGTCCCATTCATAACCACGAACCAGTTCCAACAAAGAACGCTTGCAGTCCACGACCAATTGGGAATCGTAATATTCTTGATATTCCCGTTCGGCCTTTTTTACCCGTGCATTAAATTCAGCATCTTCGTTAAAATGCTTATAAAAAGTTGTATGGGAAACGCGGGCGGCGGTGTACGCGTCTTTGTAGGATTTACCCGTGGCGATGGCCTTGCACATAATATCCACTTTGGCATCGGTCCATTGGGGTTTCCGTCCCTTTCTCTTTGGTTCGGTTGTGTTAGCCATAATTCGTTGGTTTTTGCAAAGATAATCAAAAATTCGATATATGGGAATACCGGGCGTTAATTCGTCCGGTAATATCCCCTTTTGTCACATAGCACGTACTTTGCGCATTTATCCGTGGGCCATACGATATGCCGGGATTTTTCGCACGTCCCGGGTCCATCCATATAATGTTCCGCTTGGAAGAATTTGCAAGTGTCGCACGTTTTTGGTCTTGCCATAACTTTCTTGAATTATTCTTGTACTTTGTTCTCTCTGTGCATCGTATAGAGAACAAGACAGATTGCGCCGCCAAGGAACCCACACACCAACCCAACCACGGCGGCAATAATGATTGTTAAGATTGTTTTCATAATGATTCCAGTTTTTCGGTTAGTTCCCTTAATGCGTTACACGAAGCAATACCGCCAATAGAATGTCTTGCCGTGTGTCTTTCCTTTTCCGATTTAATCAATTCTAACAACGATTTCGTACTGATATATTCTTCTTCCCCCGGCGCGGATGTTGGAATACTACTTGCTTGCATCAGTCCAAGATGGTGTCCGATATGTATATAAACCTTATTTTTCATTGCTTTTTCTTTAATGATTCTAACCTATTGCGCAACCGGTCCATTTTCCGGGCGCGTTCCATTTCAACGATTTTACTGTTACCGCTGAAAACGAATTCCAGTTGGGCGCACATAATTTGAACGTCGGCTATTTCCGTGATAACCTCATTGATTCCGATGCGTCCGCGTCTGTGCTTCATTATCGCGTCAATCAGTTCGGCACATTCTTCGACCGCAACGTTCAATTGCGACACAACCCCGAATTCATTGACGGCGGTTTCCAAAATCGCATCATCCAATTCTATCTTCATTTCGGTTCGTATTCTTTTTCGAATGTTTCCTTATCAACAACGTTAAATAATCCGTCCTTCTTATGGACGATGTAAGAGAATTCCGGGGCGTGGGCATAGACGGAACCACAAGCGTTCCGGAAATGGAATACCGCCTTTCCGCCGGGTACCTTTTCGATTTCCATTTCCCCGTTTCCGACAAACTGCAACAACTGGCCGACGTTTTCCCGTTTCACTTGGACGGCCCGAACGGTCGCAAGTTGTTTGCAATACTGTTCCCCGACAGATATACGCGGCTTTGCGTCACGGTCAAGACGTAGAATGTTCGGATATTTTTCGACAGAAAAGAAGATGTAAGCGATGAAATACTTTTCATCCGGTTTATCGTCCATCTTATCCAGTCTGTTACCCACGCGGCCCGCCACGGCATCCATCAAGGCCGACACAAAGTCCGGGTCCGGATTCGCCGAATAGTCCGCCACAATGAAATACTGTTCATCCCCGCCGTTCCGTGGTTCGCACGGTTTCCCGGTAAGCGATTCGACCATAACGCAAAGTTCGGTATCGAACGGCGTTAATTTGCTTTTCCACCAATTTTCCATCATTCACTTTTTTTGATTCTTTTCTGTACGGTTTCCCATCCATCCGCGCCCATCGCCATTTCTTGCGGATAAATAGTTATATCGCCCTTTGGAACGATAAGATTGTAAACGCCCAATTGTCCCTTGATTGGCATTTCCACGACCCGGCGCGGGTTGCGCATCATCCAACCGTAACCCGTTTTTGGCCGGGCGAATGGCGGAATGCAAGTGTTTCGCCAATCTTGTTCCGTGAATTCTTCAACGGGTTTCACGTCATACAGTTCGACGAAACCGCAAGTAACGCCGGACATCAGGCCCGGAAGGACTGGACGGGCGGACGAACAAACCAAAATATCGCCCCGATAGTTCGTGTTTCGGGTCCGGACCTCAATGGTTTTTTCTGCCATATAATTTCCGGATTCGTCACGGGAAACAACAATCGTCAGCAAGTCCGCAAATGGTTGCTTAACCGATAGGGCCTTGAAAACATCGTGTTGCTCCGGATTATATTCGTTCCTTTCGATTTGCATATTTGGTTTTTTTAGAATCCGGCGGGCAAATCTTCTTCCGTTTTACCGGGGAAAACTTGCGCCGATTGCGCGGGCGTATATTCGGGTTGCGGGGCCGGGGCCGTTTCGGGTTTCTTGCCGCCCAAAAGTTCCAGTTCTTCCACAACAATTTCCGTAACGTATCGCGTCTGTCCGGCATTGTCTTGATAACTGCGCGTTTGGATTTTTCCCACAATCAAAAGCGGGGTTCCCTTTTTCACGAATTGTTCACAGACACCGGCAAGGCCGGTCCGCTTTACAACGATGTTGTGCCAATCTGTCACGTCCGGGATTTCGCGCCCGTCTTGGGTCTTGTAACCTCTTTCCGTGGTTGCCATCGTGAATTGTGCGACCTTTCCGCCGTCTTGGAACGTGGTTATTTTCGGGTCTTGCCCGCAATTTCCTTTCAAAAAAACTTTATTCATTTTTTCCGTGCTTTACTAATTACAAATTTAACAACTTTATCGAATTCCTCTTTGGGAACATTCTTTGGTTTCCGGAAATACAAAACCGGAACTAATGTATTACCGTCTTTTCGGTAAATAACCGGACCTTTAAACAATCCCGGGCAACCATCATTGTCAAAAATCAATTCCAATTTCGCCATATTCCTTTTTCAGTTGTTCGATTATTAACTGGTTTCCCCGGTATATCCGCATCGTTTCCCGTTTTCCGTTTTCCCATTTGTTGTGCATTTCAAAACATAGGATGTTAACGTTCCGTGGGTCGTGCGCCATTTCCGGATGCGCCCCCCGGGTCAAGATGTGCGAAATATACGTTGCCGAATACTGTTTTAACGGTCGCATCGTTTCCGCGCATTGATGCGGGTAATGGTCCCAACACCAACGATAAAACCTTTCGTTTTCCGCCGGGGTGTGGCCGGTCCCGAATAAGTCCCTTTGGACGGAAACCCGCAAACGTATTTCCATACAGAAACGCCCGTCAATCAACGGTTCAAATCCGCGCATCTTGCAATAGTCATACTGTTCGCGGGTATCTATCCAAATCGGGTCCATTATTCGCCGCCGAACACGGTCATTTCCGCCGTCTTGTTCTCAAAAAGGTATTCGTGCGCTTCGTTCACGATTTGGTCTGCAAAGACTGTCAACTTGGCCGCAACGTCGCTTTCGCTTGTCTTGTACTTGATGCGCGGGGTTTTGAACACGATGCGCCCGAATTTGGTTTGGCGTTCTCCGAAAATGGAAATGCCGATGTTCTCATTCTTTCCGGCGAATGCAATGCCGGTCGGCGTAATCGTGGAATTACCCAGTTCAATTGCGCTAATATCGTCGGTTGTGCCGATGATGTTGGCCAAGATGTCGCGCAAGTCCTTTTCGAAAAGGCCGGTCAAGTCCGGATGGATGGGCCGGGAAACCTTTACGTGGAATTCGTTTTCTGTTACCGTGCCATCATCGTCGGTTTCGGAAAGTTTATATTTGCAATCTGCGCCAAACAATCCGATTTTGAACATTTTTAGTTCGAATGTCTTTTCCATATCGCTTTGGTTTTATTGTTTTGCCGGTTCCGCCGGTACGGGTGTCAGTTGCTGAACGCCAAGTTCCACCAGTTGTTTCAAATCCTCTACGATGGCGATTTCCGCCGGTTTCGCCTTGGCGTTGCGTTGATGCGTTAGCCAGTTTTCCATATACGCAAGATAGAAAGACGGCGTATTGTGGAATGTCAATGTCTTTGCCATAATGTTAGAATTCGTTTTGTTCCAACAGTTCGTTAACCGCGCTTATTTCTGCCGAATTTTCGATTTGCGGGCCTTTCTCTTGTTGGATGGGTAATTTATCATTTTCGGGAATTGGAGTGAAATTTGGGCATTTTACGGCGTTTTCGAAACGCGAACAAGAAACGGGCGTACTTTTTTCCGGTTCCTTGGCCGGTTCCATCTGTTCTTCCGGGTATTCCTTAACTTTCAGTTCGACCAACCCGTTTTCCAAAAGGACCGGCAGACAACGAGCAACGGCGTTCACATCTTCCATTGCATCGTGGGCCGGGAACGTTTCGCCCGGGAAACAACGGGAATACAGTTCGGAAAGATTCGGGAACTTAATGCGACCGTTGGCCATCCGCGCATCTACCCATTTCATCGTCGGGCGCATCGTGTCAATCCGTTTGCCCTTGAACAAGGCCGATTCAACATTGTTCGCGTCATAATATTCCCATCCCAGTTCACGCAAAATGTTCGCCTTGATAATGAACGTGTCGAAATGGATGTTATGGCCACACAACAAACCGGCCTTTTCCGCGAACGCAATGAATCTGTCAATGACAAACACGAACGGTTCCCCGTGTTCCATCGCATATTCCGTCGTAATTCCGTGGACCTCTACGGTTTCCGCCGGGATTTCCCACCCGTCCGGGCGGATGATGTGGGATTCCGCCTTTTCCCCGATTTTCCACGCCAGTTGCACAACGTGGGGATATTCGTTAAAATCTTCGTTCCACTTGGCGTTTCTGTCCGGAATACCGGTGGTTTCCGTATCAAAAAATAAAACGTCTTTCAGTTCCATAGCCATCGTTATTTGGTGTCAAGAATTACGGCATCGCCATTTGGTTTGATTCCTTGGAAAGTTCCGAATCGCATTTGTTTCCATTCACGCAATGCGTCTGCCAGTTTATGAACGGTAAATAACCATCCGTTTCCGATAATCTTATATTCCTTGAAATCGTTTTCGTTAATCTTTCGCATATCAAATCGTTTTTGGGTCCTCAATGTAAACAAATAGGTTTTCGGCGGCAAACTGTTTGAGCCATTCCAAGAATAGGGAAAAATCGCTTTGGTTCATTTCCCGTGCTTCCATCAAATCGCCCCATCCGGACGTGCAATGTACGCATTGTTCACGCAACCATATATCCGTTTGGCGTTCTGTCTTTCTTTCGCCGACATCCAATAATGCCGTTTGGATTGCCGGGACGATGTAATTGTAGTAATACGCCAGTTGCGCTTCCGATGAACCGGGTTCGGCGGCTTCGAATTGTATAATCACGCGTTTCCCTTTGTTGGCGGCAAAGAAAGCGTTCAATCTATCCATCGGCATCCGCAATTTCCCGTCGGTTCCGATGATTCCGGATTCACTAATTTTGGCCATCTTCGAACCAGTAAATTTTGTAACGAACCCCATCGTAATCGGTACGCCATTCGTCTTTCATAACGTACCCGGGAATCTTGCCGTCGCGGATTTTTTGGCGGATGATGCAAAAGCACGTATGCATTTCCGAAACGCCGAATTCCCGTCCGTCATAAAAGGATAGGACCCGCCCAATTTTCAACGCCTTGATAATCCGGCGAATCGCATAGTTCCTTTTGTTCTCTTGCGTTTTAGTGTTCATAATTGATTAATTTTCGTTTGTCTTTGGAATCAGTTCTTTTTCCAGTTCCGGGAATTCTTCAATAACGTACTGAATAACGGTTAAATTGTACGCTTGGAAACCCAACTGTGCAATGTATTCCCGTTCGGATGCGGTACGTTTGGAAACCCCGTTGATGATGGATGCAAAAGCGTTTGCGAATTCTTCCACGGACAAATCCATAACCCGGTCAATCGTATGCGCGGGCAACTTGTACCCTTTGGCCCCGCCCATCTTGCGCATCGCTTCGTAGGATGCACGGATTTGTTTGCGGTCCTCTCTCTGTGCAATCATATACGCGCCAAGGTTATTCCGGAATCTGTCGGTTTCGATGATATCCGCAACCGTCTTGCCCATTAACGCCTTGCAAGATGCAATCTTTTGTTTTGTTTCTTTGCTTAACATATCAGTAAGGCCGGGACGGATTTACCGCCCCGGCGGTTCGGTTAACGTTCGGTATATTCTTCGACCAACATTTCGGTTTGTCCGCGCTGAACTTGTTCGATGAATCCTTGGAACCCATTACGGCGGGCGATGTCAATGATGGTTTCTAACCTCTTTTGACCCAAGGATTCGCCACGGCCAATTCGGAACACCTTGACAGTCGGATTGGACGCAATGACCAGTTTGGCCGCGATTTCCATTGTCTGCGAATCGGAAACTTTGCCCGGGACGAACGGAATGCCGTTCAGTTCCAAACCATCGTCCGAAAAGGACAATCCGGCAATCGGCAAATGGGCGTTCGCAATCAGCGTGGCGCGTTCCTTAGCCAACTTGTCAATGTCCGCGTCCATCTGTTCGGCCTTGGCCTTGACGGATTCGTATTGGTTTTTCTTTTCCTTGTACTGGCAAACGAGATTGAACCGCTTGTTATGTGCGTCCGCGTTCTCCAACAGTTCAGCAACGTTGGATTTTTCCGGATTGTTCGCTTCGTAGGTTTCCAACCACTTTTCGGCGTTGGCCTTCCGTCCTTCGTAATCGGCCTTTTCCGCTTCAATGGCGGCAACGTTGGCGTTGTAAAGGTCCGTAATTCCCTTTTCCGCTTCTTTCTGTTCCGCCACGGCCTTTTCGTACAGAATGCGGGCCGATTCCACACGTTGCGCATAGGTGGCACGGGTTTCTTCCGCCTTGGCCTTTTCCGCTTTAAGACGGTTCGGAATGTCGGCCAACTGTTGTTTCCTCTGTTCCAACGCCGCCCGGACCGTCTTGGCCTTTTCGATTAACTTGGCGTTGTTCTGTTGCCGTTCCATAAGTTCGGTAACATCCACGGGCGTGGCGAACTTTTCCACGTCACCCGGGGCCAACTGGTTTTCGATGGTTTCGAAAAGGGTGGCGAATGTCTTGACATCCCGATTGACACCGGTTCGTTCCGCTTTCAGCGTGGCCACGTTTTCGTCAATTTCGGTAATGCGGTTGCGGACCGGTTCGGGCAAAAGGGCCTTAACCACGGCGATTTGTTTGCGCCGTCCTTCCGCCGTTTCCGACCAACGGGAAAATTCCACCGCGTCGAAATCTTGATAGCCAAAGATTCGTTGCAACATTGAAACGTTGTTCGTGGCCATCCCGGTCGTTTTCTGTTTGATGGTCAGCGTACCGCGCGGGTTGTTCTCCGTAAAGGATAGTTGCACATCGTATTCTTCGCCATCGTCCCCGACAACCATTTTGGCGAATCCCTTGGATGCGCCACTACGTAAAACATCGTCACGTTGTCCGGTCAGCAATGCGCCGATGGCCTTTAACAATGTTGATTTTCCCAATTCATTGTCGCCGGTCACGAAATAAACCGTTCCGTCAAATTCGGCGGAAAACTGTTCGATTACTTGGAAATTCAGTAATTCCAACTTTTTAATATACATCGTATCGCCTATTATTGGTTTAACATTTCCGGGAATCGGCCCGGCCCGTTTTGTGGCCCTTGCCGGAATCGAACCGGCACACCGTTAAGGTACAAAATTTTGAGTTTTGCGCGTATCCCAATTTCGCCAAAGGGCCATTATTTTTTACTATTCTTTCCGGCGTATGTTTCCGTTTGTGCGTGGCAATTCGGACAAAGGATTTGCAAGTTTTCCAAACGGTTATCCGTGTTTATCCCGTTAATGTGGTGAACTTGTAACGGAATCGGTTTGCCGTTCCATTGAGTATTACCGCAAATTTCGCATTTCCTTTCCCTATATCCGTGGTTCAACAACCGCATACGCAAATTGTTAGAACACTTATACGGCGAATCAATCGTGAAAACGAGCGAATCCGGGACGCGGGGAAAATAACCGCCCTTTTTACCCTTATTCCAAACGCTTCCGATAAAATGGGAAATATCAATACCCAATTCCGCAATCTTCGCGTGGATAATCTTATACGAACCGCCAAATTGCGACCGTCCAAGACGTCGGCACATTTCCGCAATACTCTTGGATTGCTTCGCGGCTTCTATAAATTCCGCATCGGTATTTTTGTATTTCCTATTCATATCTTTGTTACGCCGCCCCGATTCGAACGGGGAATGTTGGGACCAAAACCCAAAGTGTTACCGTTACACCACGGCGCAATATATTGTTTACAAAATTGAAATCTTGACAACCTTTAATTCACAATATTCGCAATATCTTTTCCAATTGGATTTAAGGGTTGAATTTTCGTCATTACCCAAAGCGGCGGGAATTTCTTTGCCATCCTTGTTTCTTATTGCGAAGCAACCATATTTGTATTCGTTGGCGGATTTCCTATAAAGAACCCCATTGAAAAAATAGTTGAATTTCTTTCCATCAAATGTTTTCGTGAACGTTGCCATAACTGTTTTTCTTTACCGGGAACCCGCCCGGGCGGTTGGGTTATTTCCTTAACCCGATACAAAGTTAAGGATAATTTTTATATTTCCAAACATTTTTCGATAAATTTTGCATTTTTTCATCAAAAAAGTTTCGTCCGGTCCGAAATCTTGGGTTCCCATTGAACCGAACCGACCGCCAAGGCCCGTTCAAACGCCCTATCCGTGGGCCGGTGTTTCCCCAGTTCGAACCAATGTTTATATTTGGCCCTCTTGACATATACCCGGCAAACCCCGTTGATGTCCCGGGCGATGTATGCGTTTACGTGTTCCATCAAAACAATTTCGGTGTCGGGTCCAACAACCGTTTATTAAGTGCATCCAATTGTTTTTCTAACCTTTTGCACGTTTCCAATATTTCGGGTTTCCGGAATTGGAAGAATCGGCGTTGATTGTCACGCAACAACGCGACGAACCGAACATATTCCGCCGCTTGTTCCGGCGTTATTTTTTCCAAATTTTCGATTTGCGGGCATATCGTTCCGCTTGGGTACTGGTTATCCATTTTTCTTTTTCGTTTGATTTATGGGCCGTTTTGTGGCCTTTCCCGGCGGGCGGCCCCGTTTGCGATTCTGTTTGTTCCCCGGCTCCGGGTTTTCCGTGGCGGGTTTGGGTTTCCTTGCGGGTTTTTCCTTTGGCGGATGGTTGCACCAAAAGAACGTGCCGGTTCCAGTACGGAAATAATAGGGACACAGACGGCACAAATTATCGTCTATCTTGTTATGATAACCGAACGGGCAAGGCCCCGCAATGGTTGTGAAAATCTTTGTCGGCATATTATTCGCGTTAAATTGTCTTTTCGTTTAAAGTCCTCATTCTGTCCGCGGCGTATGCGCATCGTTCATCGCAATAATGTCGTTGTAGGCCACGAACAATAAGGCCCCTTTCTTTTAATTGCGCATCTGTTGGTTTTGTGCTTCCGTCGAAGAAATATTTAACACCGCAATAATCGCATTTTACAATCCAATATCTTCGTATCATATCAAAACAATTTATTGTATTCACGTTCGGGAATGTTCGCCTTTACCCAATTCGGGTCATTAACTATTACTTTCCGGCCAAAATGCAATATGTTCAATGCGTCCGCGTTCCACAACGTAACATTTATACCCGGATAATTCTTTTGGGCGAAATCCTTATATCTGTTTTTCCTTTCTTGTTTCGTTTCCTTTGGTCCATATTTCCGAACAATACGCAATCCCAAATAAGCGGTCCACTTTCCCGGATGGACCAAGACATACGGGATTCCGGCCGTTTCGATTAGGGCTTTCAAGTGTTCGAAATTCGCCATCATCTTTTGGACCCGGTACATCTTGCCCATTGCCGCCTTATCCCCTTGTACCATCACATCGTCCGGACGAACAGACAGTTTTTCAAGAAATACAATTGGTTTGTAGTTCTCCATATAATATGCGAAGAAATCACGCAATTCCGTTATGTCTTTCGGCATTTTGACGGTCCGGACCAACTGGCCGGGAATAAACACGGCCAATCCGCCATTCGCGCCCGGGTCAACACCGATAACACAATTGATTTTTATTTTACTTTCCATCGGAAAATTATGTTACTTTTTATTCGAATTTTATGTAATCCTTTATTGTCTTACCCTGCAAAACAATATCGTTGAACACTTTCTTTATCGCCTTATGGCGGGCCAGTACGAACGCCCCGTGTTCCAATTCCGGGTCCGTTGGACCATTCTTTTTTAGCCGGTTCACGTCCCCGACATAACCACGGCGGGCGTAATCATTGACGGTCCTTTGCCAAATCTGTTTTTGTTCTTCCGGACCAACAACGACCGGTTCCGCCAATCCGTATTCCGTAAGGATGTTATAGAACACAATATCAGTCATTGCGGACGTGTTCAATATGCCACATTCTTTGAACGATTCGAAATGGCCGAACAATTCAGCAATTGCCGCCTTTCTATATTCCTCTTTCATTCCGTCCGCAATCTTGGGTTCGGGCCGTTCCACGGATTCGAACGCTTTTTTGAGGACTGCGCCCCGCCGGGCCTTGTACGCATCAAGGATTTTGCACACGTATTCGGCATTGAATTGTTGGTAATGGTTCCGGTCCGCCTTGCCGTCCCGGGTCCGTGGCAAATATTCGTCCAACTGGCCCGTTATGCTCATTTCGAACGCCATCTTGAAATCCTTTAACGTAAGCGTGGAATAATACTTTTTCAGCAATTCCGTTGTCCGAATGACGATGTATTGCCGTTCTTGTTCATCCGTGGGCCGAAATCCAACATCCTTGCAAATCCATTTCAGCGAAACGGCCAGTTCCGACGCAAGTTCTTTGGCATCGTATTCCGAAAACACCTTTGCCGTGGATGCAAGGAACACCGCCCGTTCAACTGGATTCAATGCGGCCATTACCGCCGAATCCTTGACCATTTCCCGGCGAATCGCAACCGGGGATTTTCCGACCGTCGCAACGGCCATCGTTCCGTTAGATTCCATCGGACATTTCTTTTAAATATCTAACCGCATCCGGGGATAATCCGGCCATCTTATCCCCGTCTTTCCGGTGCAACTTTCCTTTCTCCATATCCCCACGGATAAAATTGCGGGCCGTCGCAATCCAATCTTTCATCTTCTTTCCCTTCTGTGCCGACCAGTCCGCAACTGCGTGGAAATAATAGACAATATCAATTTCGGCAAATTCGGGGCCGTTGAATTCGGCGGAAAACGCATTGAAATCAGCGAACCGTGAATTTTCGAACAAACACAACGGTTCGGATGTCCGGCGGGGACGTGTTACCGTAATGGTTTCAAACTGGGAATCGGAAGAAAACAAACCGCCATCGGCGTTTTTATCAATAATGTTAGGATTCTTAATGTTATAGTTTACTATATTATGCGGGTCCGTTTTCGGACTGTTTGCCGGTCCGTTTTCGGACTGCATTTCGTCCGTTTTCGGACCATTGGTCCGAATTTGGTCTTTTTGCTTATTCCAGTATGCGCAACGTTCCGTAAACCGCACATATTTTGTCCGGCCTAACTTTGTAAGTTCCACGAACCCGGCATCCGCCAGTTCGGAAATATTCTTGTAACACCTCTTGGCAACACCGAACAAAAGCGGGAAATCTTCGGCCATCTTTTCGTCCGAATACTGATACCATACGAATCCGTCAATCGCAATAGTCTTGGCCCATATCGGCAACGTCATAAACGCGGCCAACGTCGAAACTTGAACCAATGTCAATTCGTTGTCAATGGCAAATTCTTGGTCAATGTTCAAATTGTAGGTCATAGTTCAATGCCAAAATATTCTTCCAAATATTTCTTCGTATCTAACGCCAATTCGGGAAATAACCCGCCAGTTATCTTGTTCAAATATTCTTCTTTCGTTTCGCAAAAGAAATGGAAAAACGTTTGATTATATATATTCCTATCGAACAATTGTCCGGCGTTCGGATGCGTTTCATAAAATACACTTTTTGCTTTCATTATTGCTTTAAGCAAATTAGGGTATTTCTTAAAATCCGCTTTCCCTTTGTCACTTTTTAGCGGGCAACCCAAACAACCCAAACGCCGTTCAACGTGGAATTGCCCCCCCCATCGTAATATATTGGCGCACAACGTATTCCGCGTTGTTCAATGAATTGCGCCACATCATCATCCGTCCATTCAAGAATTGGAAGATATACGCGAACCTTTTCTTTTGCTGAATATACGCGGCACATTTCGGGTTCCTTATAGAGTTTTGCCCGCTTTGTTGATTCGCAACGTCTTATTCCTTGAATTGCCCGGTCATATACTTTGTATTCTTTCAACTGTTCACAACAGAATCGGGCAAATCGTGACGGTTGGCCCCTCTGTTCAACTAATTTCAAGAATGAAATTTTTGGTTTTAGGATGGTAACGCCCTTTTCCTTACAATGTTTAATCGTCCCCGGCGGGTCAATCGTTGTATTCTTATAAATCGCTTCGAATGGAATACCCGACATTTTGGCCAGTTCCAATATAACGTCGGAATCCTTACCGCCCGAATACGATAATTCAATTGGTCCATCTTGCGGGATGGATTGCAACAACTTAATTGCAAAGTCAATTTTACGTTGTAAGTCCATATCTAAAAAAATGCCCGGGGCGTTCAAAAGGATGTAGCGGAATCCAATTTACTTGCACCCGGGCATTACATTTCCCGTATAACGTTCCGCTACAAACGTTGTTGATGCAAAGATAGTTAATTTTTCTTTTCCGGCAATAGCAAAGACAAATTTTGTGTCGGGGCGATGGCCTTGCGGATTTCCTCAATGCGTGTATCGTTCGCAATCAGCGAAACAACCGGGTAACGGGACGATACGCCGGGTTTGTTGCTCTTGGCAAACTGTACCGACAAATCGAACACGGTTTGCGTCACGGTTCCGCGCATCATCTTCACGCCATCGAAGGATTCCCGGATGTTCTTGATTGACGATGCTTTGCCCTTCGTGGAGAATTGCCACACGCCTACGATGCCACGGACGGACGGGATGATGAACCGCAAGGTTAGCACGATGTCCCAGTTATCCGCCCCGCGCCGGGTAGGGTTGTTTTTCTCAATCTGCGCCATAAGGTCCGGGTACACGTCCACGGAATACGGCGCATATCTCTTGCCGTCCCAAATTTCGAACGTATGGCCGTCCCCACGGGCAACTAACGCGCCCTTATCGTCACGGTATTCGTACCGTTCGTTACATACCTTTTCCGGGGAATCGTCCGGAAATATCACTTGGATTGTCTGCGGCTTATCGCCCAACGCTTGCGTAAACATCCCGGCGTATTTCCCGGATGGTATGAAATAGTCCACAGATACGGGGTATTCCTTTCCGTTCTGCCCCATCTGTTTCTTGCCAATGTGCAACCGCCCGATTTCGGGCAATTCAAGGATTTTCCCGCCTTGTTCGGGTCTAACAATACGGCCACCCATAATTACAATTCGTTTGGTGTTGAAGGTTCGGAAAATGCGTATTTCTGTATTGCTTCCGCAAACTTGTTTTGCGCAATTTCCATTTCATCTTTCATTCTTTTGACAAACTCCGACCGGCTCATAAGTTGGGCCAATTCCGCATCTTCTAAATTGACGTACCAAATACATGCACATTCTGCCAATTCGGTTTTTTCTTTTCCGATGCGAAATTTCGGTTTCCACGGAGCATCCAATTCAATAACCCGTTCCCCATTCTCAAATGCTTCGATTAAACGAACGTGTGCAATGTCTATTGCATCCAGTCTAACCCGATAAACGGGCGAACCAATCTTTAAATCTTCGACGGTCATATTACAGTTCGATTTCAGCGTTTAACAAACTATCCGTGGCCAACTGTTCCGGAGCCGGGCCGACCGGCTTTGCGGGTTCATTTCCATATCTTGCGCGTTCAATTTCTTTCCCGGCAATTGCTTCGTCATTCTCCCACGGTAATTTTTCCTCGTTTTTCGATTCTACGGCCTTTTCGGGTTCGGTTGGGGTGTTACCCTTCCCGGATGCTTTCGTGCGTTTTACGGCCCTTTGACGGCCCTTTACGGACATATCTAATTTCGCATCCTTAAACGGGTCAATGATGGCGGATGTAATGCCAGTTTCATTTGTGGATTCGACGGATTCCGGACCTTTCGCCGCCTTTTCCGGCGCATCCTTGGATTCTGTTTTCGTCTTGATAAGTTCGGCCAACGAAAGGGTTAGGACGTTATCGGAAATCTTGCCGTTGTCAAGGTCCAATTGGCCCCGGACAATCGTTAGCGTATTGTCGCGCTTTTCGTCCTCAATCGTGGCCAGTCCCAACAGATACGGGATTTTCTTGGCGTTCACGGAATCCGTTTGGTCCTTCAAATTGTACGTCGGGGCCTTCCGCCAGTCTTTCGGCGCAAAGTTGAACACGCGTTCGACCGGGGTTTCCGGATAGTTCTCGTTCCACATAATCCGGTAAAGATGCAATTGGATTTCGTGTTCTTCGAAAAATCCCTTGCGTCCGCTTTTGAAATCCACGATGGCCCGGAACGTCTTGGCGGTTTTCGGGTCCGTCATTTCGCACGGCAAATCAAGACATCCGGCATACTTGTATTTCGGATGGACCAACCCGATTTCGACGGCCAACGGCCTTACCTTGTAATCCTTGACAAACTGGGCGAATGCCAAAACATCCTTCCGGATTTTCGGCAACCATTCCGTGAACACCTTTTCGGGCAAGTTTTCCCGTTCCATATATCCCAATAGGACCGCCGGGACGGAATCAAAGTCGTACCGTCTGTTGATAATCAGCGTTTCAAACTGGATGTGCATAAACGTACCGTATGCCGCCGCAAGGTCCCGTTTTTCCGTGGACCCTTCCTTGCCGTTCGCAATCATCCAGTCAATAAGCGCGGGCGGCGTTGGCATTACTTGCTTCAAAAGAGTTGTCACGGACGGGAAAAATTCGGGTTCCCCGGATTCGTTGAACCGGTAATAATAACGGTGTCCGTCCGAATTCAGTTGGAACACACGGTACGCGGGTTCCTTCAACGCATCTGCATTGAAATAGATAGCACGAATTTCTTCCGCCGTCATTCCCGGCACAATTTCCATTGCCGGATTCTGTTCGTTGTCTTTCATCGTATCGCCTTTTTAGGAATTAGACATCTTTGGATTTCTTATAATCGCTCCAAAAGGCCACGGCCATAATCGCCGAAATGCCCAAGGTCAAGAAATGCGACGGGTTCCAAAAGATTGCAACCACGGACAACACGACCATAACGGTCCAAATGATTGCCCAAAACAAATTTACCTTTTTCATAATCGTTAATCGTTAGAAAGTCCAAAAAGAAAGTCCGCCGTGCATCCGGTCATTTCGCAAATGATGTTGACCCAATCGGTAACGATGCGGGTTTTCCCGGCACATAAACGGGTCATATTGACCATTTGGCCGACCTCTGTGGAATTGGGCCACAGACGGGCCGCAATGTCCTTTTTCAATACCTTGTTGCCCTTTTCCTTTGCGCGGGCAATCGCTTGTTCAATCCTAATCATAATTCATCAATTGTTTTAATGGTTTCGCCACATTCTTTGCAATGATACACATAACGGTCAATCACATAAGAATTTGGCGTGTAATAATCGCCGTCTTTCAGTTCGTGGCCCTCTGTTTCCACAAACTTTAATTCGCCACCGCAATTCGGACAATTCCCGTCCCCAATGATGATAAGGGCCGCGAACGCCCAAAAGATTTCCGACGGAACCGGATGTTTTTCGTCCCCATACAGATAACCCGCCAACACCTTGCACACATCGGAAACATAGCGCGGACCAGTTGCCGTAAAGACAGTTTCGCCCCAATTGTCGGGCGTGTCCTCAATCATCCCAACGTCAACAAACCGTTTACAAAGGTTTTTTGCAACCATTGCAAGGTCAACGGGGCCGATAATTTCGGACGCGATTCGTTGCAAGTTTTTATCAATCTTGAATTTCATAACTTTCGGTATTATGGCCCCGGTTGCCCGGGGCCGGGTTATTATTGGTTGTACTTGGCAACAATCTTTTCGCATCTTTCGGTAAAAACCGGGTCGGCTTGGCCGGGATTATGAACGAAAACCATATAACGGCGGTCGGTTGCCATCCGGTATTGTACCGGGATTTCTTCGAATTTCGCCAACAAGCAATGGGCGCTGAAAAACTTAACAAGTCCAACGGCGTTTTTCTTCGTGCTTACAACGGTGTAGAAAGACATAATTGTAAAAATTTTAATTCCCCGGAACCCGCCGGGTCGGTTGGGTCAGTTCCTTAACCCGATACAAAGATAGATATTATTTTCTAATTACCAAACTTTTTTTCATAATTTTTTATCATTTCGTGCAAATTTCTTTCTGCGCGGTTCCCGGAACCCTTATTTTCCCCGGATTTTCGATTTGGGGCCGTTTCTCCGTCCGGATGATAAACTATGCCAGTTTAATAGGAAAGTCCGCCAAATGGCACGGAATCGGCCAAAGCGGGCATAAAAGAAAAACGGCCCGCATTTCACAACGTTGGCCGTTCATATCCTCTTAACATTTAACCCTTATACGGTGCAAATATAAGAAAACCGCCCAAATTTCACAACTGGGGCGGTTTGTTTAGACTGTATTACTTAACACTTGTTCGATGCAAAGATAATAAAAAAACCGGGAATTACCCGGCTTTCTGTTATTTGTATGTTTCGGCGTTGATGTGCCGGTGCAAAAGGGTGTAAATCGCAACGATGTGTTCTTTGTTGGCCCGGTATTCTTGTTCCGTACAGTCGGCAACGAATTCCTCTAACCCTTTGTAGATATCGTTCAGTTCATACAACGGCAACGAATATCTGCGACAATCCCCGTCAATGAATCCGTTCGGTTCGTACCCGGCCCGCGTCAGTTCATCAACTGCCCCGCCAAAGGTTTCGTTCCATTTCTTCATTCCCTCATATACGGCATAAAAAGCGGGTTCCCCAAGGGCCTTTCCGGATTCGATGTGGCCGTAACACCTTTTAACCGGGTTCCAGTAATAAAGTCTGTTCTTTTTCATTGCTTTGGTGGTTAGATGGGGCCGGTTGCCCGGCCCCGGATTCAACTATTCAACAACCGTGATAATCTTTTTAACGTCCATCGCCTTGCCACGGGTTCCCGGCTTTCCGGCCTTTCTCCAAGCGTGAAGCGTGAACACGTTTTCGTTGCGGGTCAGTTCGTAATCGTCGAACTTGTAAATTTTCATAAGGAAATCAATATATCCCGGCAACCACGTTTCCGCATCAACGAAACCACGATGGTTAATAACCTTATTGCCCATAATCGTTTGAACCTTCGCTTTCATCGCGTAATTGGTTTTTACTGCGTATGCCATAATGATTTGTTTTTGTGGCCCGGGTTTCCCCGGGCCGGGGTTATTTATTTGGAAATAGTTTCAAGGATTGAAAGGAAATCGGCGGCGTTCATTTCCCACGGAACAATTTCGCGCCAAATTTCGTTATTTTTCGTATTATATTTGACGCGGCCCTGCAAACGACAACGGGTGTTTCCGCTTTTGCCCTCTTTCAAAGTAACAACCGTTACAATGATGTATTCATAACCCAAATGGGCCAAATCTTCGCGTCCGTTGAATTTCAGTCCGTCAAAATCAAACCTTTTTTCGGAGCCGGGGACCATTCCAAGAATTGCGGCGGTCTTGTTGATTTCTTTATTGATGTTCATTGTCTTTGTTCTTTACCGGGAACCGGCCCGGGCCGTCGGGTTGTTTCCTTAACCCGATACAAAGGTAATCATTTTTTCTTAATTGCAAAACTTTTTTCGATTATTTTTGCGATTTTTTGCAAAAAATCTGTCTTTTCCGGCAATTTTTACCGATTTCCCCGGTATATTTGCATTGTAACCACTTAAAAATCATCCATTATGCCAGTAAGAAAAGTTCCCGGCGGGTATCAATGGGGCCAGTCCGGAAAAGTTTACCCCACAAAGGAACAAGCGGAAAGACAAGGCCGCGCCGCCTACGCTTCCGGGTACAGAGAGAAACCCGCGCAATCCAAAAAGAAATAGGGAATAGTCGGTTTTACCGATTTTTCCCTATCTTTGTGGTGTCTTTTTACCACGTATCGCCCCACACGGTATTTTGACCGCAACGCCCGACGGATAAAACGCCGGGCGTTGTTCTGTTATCTGTGGTGTGGGTTCATCGCACGGATTCGGGTGGCAAGTTCGGGCCGGTTCCGCTTGAAATAATCATATTGGTACAGTTCGCCATACGTTCCAGTTTCAATTAGGTATTTATCCATCGTTAACACGTCAAGTTCGATACAAGACACATACGATTCTTTTCTAACGTCCTTATGCAATGACCGTTCAAAAGTCGGGTCAATGTATTTGTCCCCGACCTTGACAAATGCGTGTTCAATGGGTAGGATTCCCGCCGCATACGCAAAACCTTCTACATATCGTATTTTCCCGTCAAACCGGCTATCCATTGCAATCAGCGAAACCAATATTGATGCGTTCTTGTAACATATCTTTT